>Ga0299913_10003332_pt1 | contig 13092 bp, 12 predicted proteins | sample RVTome_9_FD_201360 | JGI IMG/M metagenome (GOLD analysis project Ga0299913, IMG submission 201360) | Soil microbial communities from uranium-contaminated site in the Upper Colorado River Basin, Wyoming, United States - RVT155D38 (version 2) ... | reverse complement strand
CCGTCGGCGCCATGATCGGCGGCTACCTCGGCACTACGATCGGCCTGCAGGCGACCCTGTGGGTCTCCGCGGGCGGCGAGCTGCTCGCGTTTCTGCCCGTTCTGCTCTCGCCACTCCGCCGACTGCGTGAAATCCCGGAGGAATCTGGGGGATGACGATGACCGCACCGATGCGCTGCTCGGCACTGGCCGAGGAGCTCGACGAGCCGATGATCGGCAGCGTCGCCCAGCGGGAGCGCTGGCTGCTCGTCGAGGACCGCAGTGCCTGGGGCGAGAAGGCGGTGCGCGACGTCCTCGGCGCGCCGCTGGAGGCACGGGCGAAGGCACGCGGCATCCGCCTGCTGCTCGTGCGCCGGCGTGAGGGCGACCCGTCGGCCGATGCCGTGCGGCGGGTCTTCCTGGTCGACACGCGAAGCCGCGAGATGGCGGTGCGCTCGCTCGAGCGCCTCGACGAGCTGCCGTCGCTGTTCGACGTGGCGCCCGCCGACTTCGGCGCTCCGCTGGCCGGCCCGCTGTTCCTCGTCTGCACGAACGGCAAGCGCGATGCGTGCTGCGCGCTCCGCGGCCGGGCGCTGATGACGGCGCTCGCCCCCGGCCACGCGGAGCGGACCTGGGAGTGCACCCACCTCGGTGGCCATCGCTTCGCCGGCAACCTCGTCTGCCTGCCCGACGGCATCCTCTACGGCCGGGTCGGCCCGGCCGACGGCCCCCGGCTGGCGGATGCCTACCTCGACGGGCGGCTCGACCCGGCGGCCCTCCGCGGCCGCTCGGCCTGGCCGCCGCCGGCCCAGGTGGCGGAACAGGCGCTGCGCGTGCGGCTCGGGCTGGATCGGCTCGGCGACGTGGCGCTCGTCGCTGCCGAGATCGGCGAAGGGCGGGCCGTCGTCGAGCTGGCGGCGCGCGACGACGTGCACCGCGTCGAGCTCGTTCCCGAGCGCGCGCTGCCGCGCCCGATCAGCTGCCGGGCCGGCGAGCCCGAGCAGCCGCTCCACTGGCGGGTCAGCTCGCCGGATCGAGCTCCTGGAACAGGGTGATCTGCAGGCCGGCCGGTGCCGCGAGGCGCGCGTTCAGCGAGCGCCACGGGGTCTCGGTCGGCGGCGCGATCGGCTCGGCTCCCGCCTCCACCAGCCGCTCCGCGGCCTCCGCAGAGTCGGTGACCTCGAAGGCGACCCGGAGTTTCGGGGCCACCTGGCGGCCGACCTCGACCTCGTCGATGAATCGCTTCTGCGCCGGGTTGGCGATCTCCAGCGTCGCGCGGCCGGCGGCCAGGATCGTGACGTGGGCGCCATCGGGACCCTCGACGGCCAGCTCCTCGGGCAGCCCGAGCACGTCGCGGTAGAAGCGGACGGCCGCCTCGTAGTCATCGGCCTCGACGACGAGGCGCATCTGCACGACCGGCATCGGCTTCTCCTTCATGACGCGAGCATAGGCGCACGAACGATCCGACATCGGGCGCCATCTTCCAATGCGTGTCACGTTCCAACCACGGACGCCTTGGGCGAGGCCGACGGCGATCTGGGCGTGAAGTCAGCCCCGTTCGCCGTCACGGGGCGTCGGTGGTTGGAACCTGGCAACCGCGCGCGGCGCCGAGAGGGCACCCGACGGCCGGCGCTCGCCCAAGGTGTCGGTGGTTGGAATCTGGCAACGTTCGGCAGCGCTGGACGCGCAACCCAACCGCGGCGACGCGGGCAATCGCGGTGGCAGCGCGCTACTCGGCCTCCTCGACGGGGCGGAATCCGTGGCCGCCCATGACCCGCCAGCGCCGGCCGTCATGGGTGAGCCGATAGATCGCCGGCATCGGCATGGCCATGTGGAAGGCGTAGTCGACGCCCGGCTCGAGCGCCTGCAGCATCAGGCTGATGAGGTTGCCGTGGCTGCCGAGCACGAGCCGGCCGCCGTCGGGGTGGCGCGAGCGCAGGAGGTCGAGGATGGCAACCGCCCGCCGCTGGGCCTCCCGACCGGATTCGGCGCCGGGGAGGGCGAAGTCCGCATCGGTCCAGGCCTGCTCGAGGGTCTCGCGCCAGGCGTCGAGCGGCTCCAGCGAGAGGCGGCGTTCGCGGAGGTCGGTCAGCACGTGGACCTCGAGCCCGCGCCGCCGGGCGAGGATCGTCACCGTCTCGAGGGCGCGGGCGTACGGCGAGGAGTACACGGCGGTGACCCGGTAGCCCTCCAGCTCGGTGGCCAGCTCCTCGGCGGCGGCACGGCCGGCTTCGCTCAGCGGCCGCTCGTCATCGAGCACGCTGGGGGTGCTCACGGCAACCGGCTCGGCGTGGCGGACGAGAATGACGTCCAGGGGAGCGAGGGTGGCGGTCACGCCCTCGAGTCTACCGTCGGGACGGGGGCGGTCGACCGGCGCGCCAACGAGGCCGGCGAACTCGCCGGCCCCATCGGTCCCAGGGAGGAGGGAATCCGGCCCGCTGGCGGAGAGGGCACGTCGCCATCGAACCGATGCGTCCACGATGCGCTCGCGGGCCGGGCAGCCGCAAGCGACAGGGGACGCGTGGCCGGCTACGTCATTCGGCCGACCCACCAAGGGGTTGCCGGGACGGCATGCTACCGTCACGCCGATGTCCGGGCTGAGCCTGATCCTCATCGCGCTGCTCCTGGCCGCTTGCGCGCTGCCGGGAACCGCCGCGACGCCCTCGATCGGCGCCAGCGCGACGGCGTCCGTTCAGCCGCCGCCGCCCCCCACCGGGCCGACCGCGGCCGCCACGCCGTCGTCGACCGGCTCGCCGAGCGCGGCGCCGGCTCCCGATCCGGCCCTGCTCGAGCTGGCGGTCACCAGCTGCAACGGCGGCGTCGTCCTCGACTGGTCGCCGAGCCGCCATCCCGACTTCCATCACTACCGCGGCCTGCGCAGCCCGGAGCGCGAGATCTCGCCGCAGTACCCGCCGATCGCACCGGCCGTCGAGTGGGGCGACGTGTACGCAACCGACCCGTTCGTCACCTCCGGGTTCGACGCGAGCATCATTCCCTCGTCGACGGAGTGGCACTACCGCGTCGTCGCCTACGACGCCGCGGGGCGGGTGGTGAGTGCGTCACCAGTGGACGCCGGGCGCCTCCATCCGACCCACGACCTCGGAACGCTGGAGGCGACGGGGATCGAGGAGAGCCGGACGCGCCTGCGCTGGGAGCCGTTCGAGGGCGAGGCGGAGTGCTTCAGCGCGTACCGGGTCCTCTACGGCACGACGGGCGTGCCGGGCACGCTGCTCACGACCGTCTCGGCCCGGGATCGCACCGAGATCGAGACCGGGGCCCTGCACCCGGGCGTGACCTACGCACTGCGCGTCCAGGCGGTGCGGACGACGACGCTCGGCCACTTCGTCGTCGGCGAGACCGAGGTGCTCACGCACACGGCGCCCGAGCCGATGCCGAGCGCGCCGGCTCGGCCGCCCGGGTAGGAAGAGACGACGCCGGAGGAGGGCAGGCAGCCTAGCCCTGTGGCGGTGGGGCCGTCGAGCCTCGCACGACGAGCGTCGGCTCCAACGCAATGTGGGCGGGCTCGCTCGGCTCGCCCCGCAGCTCGAGCGCGAGGCGATCCACTGCCCAGCGGGCGAGCCTCTCGATGGGCTGGCGAATCGTCGTCAATGGAGGATCGGTCCACGCCGCCATCTCGATGTCGTCGAAGCCGATGACCGACACGTCGTGGGGGACGGACAGGCCGGCGCGGCGGATCGCCCGCAGGGCGCCGATGGCGGTGAGGTCGTTGTAGCAGATGATGGCGGTCAGCGGTCCACGCTCGGCAAGCAGCATCTCGGCAGCGCGGGCCCCTCCGTCGACGTGGGCGTCCCCTTCGACGACCAGCAGCGTGGCCGGGTCGATGCCCGCGGACCGAAGGGCGTCGCGCACGCCCGCCCGCCGCATCCTCGCGGCCGCGGCCTGGGCCGGCGGTGCGGTGATGTGGCCGAAGGCCCGGTGGCCGAGCGCCAGGAGGTGCTCCGCGGCGATGCGGGCTCCGCGGCGGTGCGCGGTCCCGATCGCCGGCAGGCCGGAGCCCGGGGCGCCGGAGTTGACGAGGACGACCGGCATCGGAACCTTCATCAGCAGGGCGGCATGACGGCGGGTCGCCCGGGCGGAGGCGACGATGAGCCCGTCGACCCGCCGCTCGGCAAGAAGATCGAGGTAGGCCAGCTCTCGCTCGGGATCGTCGGCGGCGTTGCACAGGACCACGCCGTACCCCGACGCGTGGGCCCGGTCCTCGACGGCGCGCACAATCTGCGGGAAGAACGGGTTGCCGATGTCGGTGATGAGCAGGCCGATGGTCCGCGTCTCGCTGCGCTTGAGGGCCCGCGCGACGCCGGACGGACGGTACTCGAGCTCACGCACCGCGGCGAGGACCCGTTCTCGGGTGGTGGGCCGCGCCGGCGCGGCCCCGGAGAGCACGCGGCTGACGGTCGCGGTCGACACGCCGGATCGCCGCGCGACGTCAGCGATCGTCGGGCGCGCGTCCACGTCCCGCTCCTCGATGCGCCGGCGCTACGGAGCCGGCGCCGCGGAACCCGACGGCGGCGGAGTGCCTGGCACCTCGACGACGTCCTCCAGTTCGTGACGCAGTTCGTCGAGCTCGGCGCCCCCGGCCATGTGCTCGAGTAGCTCAGCCGCCGTGATCTCGCCCTTGGCGAAGGTGCCCTTCGACCGTCCGCGGTCCAGGATCGTGAAGCGGTCACCAACGGGAAAGGCGTGGTTGACGTTGTGGGTGATCAGGATCACGCCCACGCCCTGGTCCCCCGCCTGGGCGATGAAGCGCAGCACGACGGCGGCCTCCTTCACGCCGAGGGCCGACGTCGGCTCGTCAAGGATGACGACCTTGGCGCCGAAATGGATGGCGCGGGCGATGGCCACTGACTGGCGCTCGCCGCCCGACAGCGTGCCGACCGGCTGCGACGTGTCGCGCAGGTCGATCCCCATCTCCCTGAGGGCCTCCCGCGTCAGGCGATCGGCCTGCCCCAGGTCCATGAGCCGGAGCGGACCGAGCGAGCGGGTCGGCTCCGAGCCCAGGAAGAAGTTCCGGCTGATGCTCATGAGCGGGATCATCGCCAGGTCCTGGTAGACGGTGGCGATGCCGGCGTGCAGCGCGTGGCGCGGTGAGTCGAACTGCGCCAGCCGGCCGTCGACGAAGATCTCCCCCGTATCGGGCGGGTGGACGCCGGACAGCGTCTTGATCAGGGTCGATTTGCCGGCGCCGTTGTCACCCAGGAGGCAGAGCACCTCCCCGCGACGGACCGACAGGGACACATCGTGCAGCGCGATGACGCTGCCGAAGTACTTCGTGATGTTGCGCGCCTCGATCAGGGGCGCATCGGTCTGGGTCACGTCTAACCCCCTCTCGTGGCGCGGTTGCGCACCCAGCTGTTGACGATGACGGCGATCAGCAGCAGGAGCCCCAGGAATGCCTGATACCAGTCGCTGCTGATGCCGGCGAAGAAGAGGCCCTGGCGGGTCATGCCGAGCGTCAGGGCACCGAACACGGCCCCGATGGCGCTGCCGTAGCCGCCCGTCAGGAGGGTCCCGCCGATGACGGCGGTGATGATGGCCTCGAACTCCTTGCCCTCGCCGCGCAGCACATCGCCGCTGCCGAAGGTGAGGACCTGGATGACGGCCAGGAGCGCCGCCGACGCGGCGGTCGCCATGAAGAGCACGATCTTGACGCGTGCCACCGGCACGCCCACGTTGCGGGCGGCGATGGCCGATCCGCCGGCGCCGAAGATCCAGTTGCCGAAGGTCGTGCGCATCAGCACGAACGTGGCGACGGCGGCGATCACCAGCCACCACAGGATGACGACGTCGAACGGGCCGAGCTGGGCGGTGAAGATGGCGGCGATCGGGTCACCCTCGGTCGCGGCGTGGACGCCGGGAACCTGCGTACGCCCGGTGAGCGCCCGCGTGATGCCGATCGTCACGCCCCGCAGGATGAAGAGCATGCCCAGGGTGACGATGAACGACGGCAGCCGGGTCTTGACCACGATGTAGCCGTTGATGAAGCCGACGACGAGCGCGAAGCCGAAGGCGGCCGCCACGGCGACATACACCGGCCAGCCGAGCTCGGCGATGCCGATGGCCATGACCATGCTCGCAGCCCCGATCATCGAGCCCACGCTCAGATCGAATTCGCCGGCAATCATGAGCAGCGCGACCGCCGATCCCACGAGGCCGACCTGCGCCGCGACCTCCAGGTAGGTCGCCGTCCCGTTCAGGCTCAGGAATCCCCTGTCTCCGGCCAGGATCGCGAAGAGGACCCAGACCAGGATCGCGCCGGTGACCGCCCCCAGCTCGGGGCGGTTGAGCAGGGTCCGGGTCAGTCCCACGCGCCGGACCCGCTCATCGACCGGTCGCGCCTCTGCGCTCGCCATTGTCCTCGCCTCCACTCCGATGGACCGATGGGCCGCCCGCGGCGGGCGGCCCATCAGCGCGCTACCGGATGCCCTCTGCGCTCAGCTCGATGACCTGCGCAGCGTTCTCCGGGGTCACGAAGCCCGGTCCGGTCAGGATCGGGTTCCCGCCGCCGGGGAGCAATCCGTACTGGGCGAACTGGGTGACGATGAGGACGCCCAGGTAGCCCTGCAGGTACTGCTGCTGGTCAATCGCGAAGAGCATCTCGCCCGCGTCGAGCGCGTTCAGGACGTTCTCCGACAGGTCGAACGTCGCGATCTGGACGTCCCCGGCGCGGCCCGAGGCCTCGAGCGCCGCCAGCGCCGGGTCGGCGCCGGTCGGCCCGAGGGTCAAGAGGCCGTCGATCGAGTCGTCCGCCGAGAGGGCCGCCTCGATCCCCGCCTGGGCCCCGGCAGGATCCGCCAGGTCGACGGCGACGACCTCGGACGGGACGCCGCCCAGCCCTTCGGCGAAGCCCTCGCAACGCAGGTCGAGGGCCACGTTGCCGACCTCCTGGTTCACGCAGATCGTGTTCGTCACGCCCGCTTCGGCCATCCGCTGGCCGGCGCCGACGCCCGCCTCGAACTCCGTCTGCCCGACGTGGGTGAGGATCCCGAGATCCCGGTACACGTCGCTGCCGGAGTTGATGCTGACGACCGGGATGCCGGCGTCGATCGCCGCCTGGATCGAGGCCCCCAGCGCGTCGGCGTCGGGGATCGAGACGACCAGGCCGTCGGGCTCCGATGCCACGGCCGTGTCGATGAGCTGCGCCATGGCCGGCATGTCGAAGGTCTCGGGCGCGTTGTACTCGACCTCGATGCCGAGGTCGTCACGCGCCTGGTTGACCCCGTTCGCGACGACCGACCAGAACGGATCGGACGCCTGGCCGTGGGTCACGACCACGATGCGAAGGTCGCGGCTGCTGCCGTCGCCGTTGCCGTCGTCGTCGCCCGGCGACGCCTCCTGGGTGCCGCAGGCGGCGAGGACGAGACCGAGCACGGCCACGCCCGCCAGCCATCTGGGTGCCTTCATGAGTTCATTCCTCCGGGTGCCTGTGTGGATGCCAATCGGAAAGTCGCCTGGGCCATCGCTGGTCACGTCACCTCCGCCACGCTCACGGGTCGATGCTCGTGGAGCGACCGCGTTCCAGCGATCGCCACGCGCAACGCCTCCAATCCATCTCGCGCCGTGCAGGCGCTCACCTCCTCGCCGCGCGCCAGCCGCAGGAAGGCGCGCAGCTCTTCGCGATAGGCATCGGTGAAGCGGTCGATGAACATCGACCACGCCGGGCCGGCGGATGCCGGGACGCCGGGCTCGACCGAGCGGAGGGGCGTTCGCGGCCCCAGACCGACGACGACCGAGTCCTTCGATCCATAAAGCTCGGTGCGGATGTCATAGCCGAGCGGGTCGTGCCGCGTGACGCTGAGGATGGCGCGCGTGCCGCCCGACAGGCGCAGCGTCGCGACCGCGGTGTCGACGTCGTCATACTTCGCGAAGACGGGAAAGCCGAGGACGTCGCCATCGGCATAGATCTCCACGATCTCCTGGCCGGTCAACCATCGGGCCACGTCGAAGTCGTGGACGCTGAAGTCGGCAAAGATCCCGCCGGAGGCCGGAATGTACGCCTCGTGCGGCGGCTCCGGGTCGTGGCCGGCGAGCCGGAGCACGTAGAGCCGGCCGAGTTCGGCGGTCTCGACCAGCCGTCGGGCCTCGCGGTAGGCGGCGTCGAAGCGGCGCTGGAAGCCGAGCTGGAACGGGATCCGCGACGCCTCGATCTCGTCCACCAGGCGTCGGGTCTCGTCGAGGTCCGGTGCCAGCGGCTTCTCGCAGAAGATCGGGATGCCGCGCGCCAGCCCGGCCCGGATGAGATCGGCGTGGGCCGTGCTGCTGGCGGCGATGACCAGGGCCTCGGCCGATGCGAGGGCCCCTTCGACGTCCGCCGCCTGCGCCCCCGTCTCGGCCGCCACCGTCGCCGCGCGCTCCGGCTCGACGTCGGCGATGACGAGCTCGCCCGGGTCGAGCAGCTCGGACAGGATTCGGGCGTGCATGGCGCCGATGCGGCCGGCTCCGAGCAGGGCGATTCGCACCTACGCCACCTCCGCGGCCACCAGGCCGGGGACGTCGCGCATGCTGATCGGGCGACGCTCGACATAGGAGCGGCTTGCCGCCACGGCGACGCGGTGGGCTTCGTGGGCATCCCGCACGGTCGAAGACGGGGCCCGCTCGCCACGGGCGGCGGCGAGGAAGGCAGCGAGCTCAGCCCGGTAGGCCGGCGCGAATCGCTGGAGGTAGCCGGCCCATGGGTCGGCGAACGCGTCCGGCCAGTCGAGCTGGCGTGCGGGGGTCTGGCGTGACAGCCCGACCGAGAGATGCGCTCGCTCCGTCATCGCCTCGGCCCGGATGTCGTACCCGACCGGGTGCAGCCAGCTCGCCTCGAGCACGGCGAGCGCACCGCCGGTGAGCCGCATCGTCACCACCGCGTTCTCGACCCGCTGCGGGTCCGGGCGCTCGGCATCAGCGCTGCTGGCGTCGGCCGTCACCTCCTCCACCTCCGCGCCGCTCAGCCAGCGGACGAGGTCGAAGTCGTGGACCGCGGAGTGCAGGAAGAGCGGCACGGTCCCGTCGCGGCAGTCGGGCGGTCGGGGGGCGAAGTGCGGGTCGAACGCGGTGAGCCGAAGGAGACGGAGCGGGCCGGCGTCGGCATCCGACAGCCGCCGGCGCGCCTCGACGAAGCCGGGGTCGTGCCGTCGCTGGAACCCGACCTCGACGTGGGCGTCCGCCCGTTCGACGAGCTTGACGAGGCGCGTCGAGGTGACGAGCTCGTCGGTCAGCGGCTTCTCGCACAGCGCCGGGATGCCGCGGGCCACGGCCGCCTCGACCGCAACGGCATGGAGGTCGGCCGGCGTGGCGATGACGGCGGCGTCGGCGGACTCGAGCGCCTCGTCGAGGTCCATCACCCGTCCCTCGGTCTGTCGGGCGACCGCACCGGCGCGCTCGGCATCCGGATCGACGACGATCAGGTCGGTGACCTCGGGCAGCGACGCGAGCACGGCGGCGTGCATGCTGCCCATCGAGCCGCAGCCGACCACCGCGACCCTCATCGGTCCAGCTCCCGGATCGCGTAGCGCAGCACGCGGCCGCCGGCCGCCGCCGCCTCGGCCGGCGTCAGCCACGAGGAGTCCTGCTCGACCATGAGCCAGCCGGCGTAGCCGATCGCCTCGAGGGCGGCCAGGATGCCGCCCAGGTCGAGCGCGCCGTTGCCGAGCTCGGTGAACAGGCGAGCCCGGATGGCGCCGGCGAAGCCGTCCAGCTCGCCCGCCCGCAAGCGGGCGAGGACCGCCGGGTCGACGTCCTTGGCATGGACGTGCCTGATCAGGGTGGCGTGGCGGTGGATGCCCTCGACCGGGTCGCCGCCACCCACCAGGTAGTGGCCGACGTCCAGGCATAGCCCGGCACCGGTGCCGGCCAGCCGCGAGGCGAGGGCGTCGACCTCGTCAGGCGCCTCGACCCAGGAGGCGGTGTGCGGATGGAAGGCGATGCGCACGTCGTCCGGAGCGGCGCGGGCGAGCCCGTCCAGGAGCGCGGCCAGGCGATCGAAGGCGGCCGGTGGCCAGCGTGGCGCGCCGTCGATCCCGTTCACGCGGCCGCACACCGCGTCTCGCTCCCGCGAGCCATCGACCGCCACGACCAGCACCTCGCCCCCCGCGTCGACGAGCCGGCCGAGGTCTCGATGAGCGATCGCACCGGCGTCGTCGGCGAGGCCGGCCGGTCCGGCCGGCAGCGTCGAGTAGAGCTCGGCCAATCGCAGGCGGCGCCGGCCGAGCTCGGCGGCGAGTGCCGCGCCCTCCGGAAAGCCGCGGCCGACCTGGGTTCCGGCGTAGCCGAGCCGGGCGAGCGTGTCGAGGATGCCGGCGTAGCCTGCCTCCGGCGCGAGGTCGACCAGATCGGCGTTGTTCCACACGATCGGCACGCAGCCGATCGGCGCCTCCCGCAGGCTCATCGGTGCTGCTCCTCGGCCCGGCCGCGCAGCTGCTCCTCGTGCGCCGGCCGGCCCTCGGGAACAGGCACGTCCCACCATCCGGTCTTGTCCGGCCCGGCCACGTCGAGCTCTCGCGCGACGCGCACGTGCACCAGCGCGGGCCCGCCGGACGCCAGGGCGCGCTCGACCGCCGGCCGGACCTCGTCCGGGCGCTCCGCGCACTCGGCATGGATCCCGAACGCGCGACCGATCGCGGCGAAGTCGGGCGAGTAGGGCGCACCGTCGCGGGTGAAGTCGGTGATCGCCGGTCGGCCGAAGTGCGCCTGCTGCCCGCCCTTGATGCTGATCCAGCCGGAGTTGTCGAGCACGACCGTGCAGACGGGCGTCCCGAGCATCGCCGCGCTGCCCAGCTCCTGCATCGTCTGCAGGAAGTCGCCGTCGCCGCAGACGGCCAGGACCTGGGCATCCGGCCGCGCCAGCTGCGCGCCGATGGCCGCGGGCAGCGTGAAGCCCATCGTCGAGAAGCCGCCCGAGGTGAGGTGGGTCCGCGGCTCGCGCGTCACCCAGCGCTGCTTGACCATCCCCTGTGGCAAGCCGGCGCCGGTGACGACGATCGCCTCCGGCCGGACCGCGGCCTGGATCTCGCGGACGGCGCGCGCCATCGTCATCGGCGATGCGTCGGATCCCGACTTCAGCTCGACCTGCGCCTGCCAGGCGCTGCGCAGCTCCGCGATCTCCTCGCCGTAGTCGTTCGCCGGCTCGCCGGGCCCCAGGGCGTCGAGCAGGTCGTTCAGGCCGGCGCGCGCATCGCCGACGAGCGGCACCTCGACCGGGTAGGTCTTGCCGATCTCGCGCTCGTCGATTTCGAGCTGGATCAGCTTCGTCGGCGGGATGGCGAAGGTCACGCCGCGGCGCCACGACGAGGCCGACCAGTCGACGAAGCGGTTTCCGACACTGAGCAGCACGTCGGCGCTCGAGGCCAGCGTGTTGCCGATCGTCGAGCCGGTGTCGCCGATCGTCTGCCCGGCCAGCGGGTGTGTTTCGTCGATGGCGCCCTTGCCGTTCCACGTCGTCACCACCGGCGCGCCGAGGCGCTCGGCCAGCGACCGCAGCTCCGCGGTCGCCTCCGCGGAGATCACGCCGCCGCCGGCCACGATGACCGGACGCCTCGCGCTCCGCAGCAGGTCGGCCCCGCGCTCCACCGCGTCGGCGTCGGGCCGGGCACGGCCGCGCGCCTCGCGCTGGACGGGGTCGGGGAGGGTGACCTCGGCCGCCTCGGCCTGGACGTCCATCGGCACGTCGAGGAGGACCGGGCCGGGGCGACCGCTGCGCATGGCGTTCCAGGCGCGGTGGAGGACGAAGGGCAGCTCATCGACCCGCGAGGGCTGCCACCATTCCTTGACGACCGGCTCGAAAATCCGTGGGTTGTCGGCGACATGGCGTCGCTCGAGCTCCTGGAGGAGGCCGTGGCCGCGCAAGTAAGTGTGCGGCGAGCCGGTGAACAGCGCCACCGCCGTCGAGTCGACGTAGGCGGTGGCCATCCCGATCACCGTGTTCGTCGCGCCGGGACCGATCGAGGTGAAGGCGAGCATCGGCTCACCCGAGGCGCGGTAGTAGCCGTCGGCGAGGTGGACCGCCGATTGCTCGTGCATGACCTGCACGGTGCGGATCTCGTCCGACCGATCCAGCAGGGCATCGGTGAGCGTCCAGCAGCCGTGTCCGGGGATCCCGGCGGTGTGGCGCACGCCCTGGCGGACGAGGTACTCGACGACGATCTCGGCGCCGGTGAGGCGCTGTGGTGTGCCCAACCCCTTGCCTCGATGCGTAAGATGTAATCGATTACATCGACGCCACTCTACACCGGACCGTCAAGCCGGAGCGGAGCCGATGCCGACCCTTTCCGACACGCCGCTCGGCCGCACCGTGGCCGAAACCGCGACCGACATCTGGAACGACAGCTGCAACGTCGACGAGCTCGCGTACGCGGTCGAGTTCGGTGCGGTTGGGGCGACCGCGAACCCGACGATCGTGGTCGATAACTGGCGCGCCGACCCATCGCGGTGGAGCGCCCGGACCCGAGACCTGGCGGGGGAGCATCCGACCTGGTCGGAGCGCGAGCTGGCGTGGGCCATCGTGGCGGAGATGAGCATCCGCGCCGCGCCGCTGTTGATGCCGGCGTTCGCCGCCTCTGGCGGCCGTGCCGGGCGGCTCAGCATCCAGACCGATCCGACCGGGTTCCGCGACCCGGAGGCGCTGGTGGCCCAGGCGGTCGAGTTCGACGGGCTTGCGCCGAACGTCGTCGTCAAGCTGCCCGCCACGCGAGCCGGCATCGTGGCCATGGAGGAGGCGACCTACCGCGGGGTGAGCGTCAACGCAACGGTGAGCTTCAGCGTGGCCCAGGCCATCGCCGCGGCCGAGGCGGTCGAGCGCGGCATGGGACGCCGCGAGGCGGAGGGCGGCGACGTCACCCGCATGGGCCCGGTGATCACGATCATGATGGGCCGCCTCGAGGACTGGCTGCGCGAGCTCGCCGATCGCGAGCGCCTGTCGATCCATCCCTCGGCGCTGCCGTGGTCCGGGGTCGCCGTGTTCAAGCGCGCCCACGGGGTCTGGCGCGAGCGCGGCTTCCGGGCGCGCCTGTTGGGCGCCGCGATCCGTCACCACCTCCACTGGTCGCAGCTCATCGGCGGCGACGTGGTGATCACCCTGCCATCGGCGTGGCAGCGGCGCTTCAACGCCTCGTCG
>Ga0299913_10003331_pt1 | contig 13094 bp, 13 predicted proteins | sample RVTome_9_FD_201360 | JGI IMG/M metagenome (GOLD analysis project Ga0299913, IMG submission 201360) | Soil microbial communities from uranium-contaminated site in the Upper Colorado River Basin, Wyoming, United States - RVT155D38 (version 2) ... | reverse complement strand
CGCCGGACACGAGCCGCCGCGCGATGCCCGGCGCCGTGATCATCCCGATCGTCGAGAGCCCGCCTGCGACCTCTAGGCCCTCCACGTCACCGACCGGACCGAGGACCGGCAGCCCGTCCGGCGTCAACGCCCGCCGGCCCGACCAGGAGGCGACGACGGGGACGCCGGCAAGGTGCGGCGCGACCCGCACCGCGCGCTCGGCCAGGCGGCGGACCGTCTCCGGCCGCTCCGGCTCCTCGAGGAGCGAGCGGCCGAGCGACGTCCCGATCAGGCAGTGGCCGGCGGGGCGGCCGCCGAGGAGGAGTGACACGAGGCCGGGCTCCTCGGTGGCGCCCGCGGCGACCTCGCCGAGCGTCGGGTCGGCGACGAGCGGCCCCATGTCTTCCTGCGCAGGCCAGAGCGCCTGCTCGATCGCGTAGCGCGGCGGCGGGTCGACGCGCGCGGTTTCCAGGAGCCAGCCGCGGGAGGAGGAAACCGGCAGGTCCGCCCCGGCCGTCCGCAGGAGGAAGCGAAGGCGCGGCCCGGCGGCGACGACGACCCGGCCGCAGCCCACCACGCCGGCGTCGGTGGCCAGGCCGCTCACCCGCCCGGCCGCCACGAGGATCCGCTTCGCCTCGCAGCCGAGCTCGAAGCGGGTGCCCGCGCGCCGCGCCGCCTCCGCCGCGGCCGTGGTCGCGCCCATGGCGTCCAGCGTCACCCCGCCCTCGACGACGAAACCGCCCGCGAGGTCGTCCGCCAGCCACGAGTCCTCCCCGAGGTCGACCTCCGCCCCGCCCACGGCCGCCGCGTAGGCGCGTGCGTGCGCGAGCTCGGCCTCCTCCACGGCCAAGAGGAGCATCGGCCACTCCCGCAGGTCGAGCGGCACCGGCCCCTCCTCCTCCAGGCGGCGGTACCAGGGGATCGCCTCGGCGAGCAGCTCGCCGATCCATGCCGCCGGCTGGCGGAAGAGGAAGCCGCCGTTCCGCCCGGACGCGCCGGCACCGATCCCGCCGCGGTCGACGACGAGGACGCGCTCCCCCGCCTCGGCGAGCGCGCGCGCCGCCGCGCAGCCCGCGATGCCGGCCCCGACGACGACGGCGTCGGCCGTCAGCTCTCCGCCGACTCCCCGCTCCCGGAGCGGCGCCGACGCCAGAACATGAGCCCGCCGAACGTCGCGGCGGCCGCAGCCGTCGCGGCGGCGACGCTGCCCCAGATCTTCTTCTTCCTCGCCGTCTCGGCCTGCTGCTGACGCAGCTTCCGCTTTGCCAGCGGCTTACCGAGCGTGTAGACGCCGTAGCCGATCAGTGCTTTCCGCTTGCTGAGCATGGCCCTCCTTAGGTCTTGGCGGCGGCGCGCTTGCGGTTGGGGATGTGGATGGCGCGGCCGAGCGCGACCAGCCCCGCCTCCTTGATCGCCTCCGAGAGGGTCGGGTGGGCCGTCATCCCGTCCGCGACGGTCTCCACCGTCGCCTCGGCGTCGAGCGCCACGACCCCGGCCTCGATCAGGTCGGTGACGTGCGGCCCGACCATGACCAGCCCGAGCAGCTCGCCGTAGCGCGACTCGTGGATCGACTTCACCCAGCCGACGGTCTCGTTCTGCATCATCGCGCGCCCGTTCACGGAGAAGGGGAAGGAGCCGACCACGACGTCGTCGCCGTGCTGCTCGCGGGCCTCGCGCTCGGTCAGCCCGACGCCGGCGATCTCCGGGTCGGTGTAGATCGGGCGCGGGACCCCGCGGTTGTCGACGACGGCGTCGTGCCCCGTGGCGTTCTCCGCGGCGACCTCGCCCTCGCGGAAGGCCGTGTGGGCCAGCTGCCAGTAGCCGGCGCAATCGCCGACCGCGAAGATGTGCGGGACCGTGGTGCGGCGGCGCTCGTCGGCCGCGATGCCCTTGCGCGGGTCCAGCTCGACGCCGATCGCCTCGAGCCCGAGGTCCTGCGTGACCGGCCCGCGGCCCGTGGCGACGAGCATGAGGTCGCAGTCCACCGTCTCGCCGGCGAAGTGGACCCGGAGGCCGTCGCCGGTCTCTTCGATCCTGTCGCACTGCGACTCGAGGTGGACGGCGATCCCGCGCTTCTTGAACTGCTTGAGGAGCTCCTTGGCCGCGTCCTCGTCCTCCTGCGGGATCAGGGTCGGGAGCATCTCGACGATCGTCACCTCGCTCCCGAAGCGCTGGAGGATCGAGGCGAACTCGCAGCCGATGATCCCGCCGCCGAGCACGACGATCCGCCTCGGGACCTCGGTTTGCGCGAGCAGGCCGGTGGAGTCGACGCAGCGCGCCGAGTCGATCCCGTCGATGGGCGGCCGCAGCGAGTACGAGCCGGTGGCGACGATCGCGCTTCTGAACGTCACGTCCTCGCCGCCCTCGACCGCGATCGTGTTCGCGTCCTTGAAGCGGCCGGCCCCGCGCACCCACTCGACGCCGTTCGCCTTGAAGAGCGTGGCGACGCCGCCGGTCAGCTGGTCGACGACCTTGTCCTTCCACACGTTCGCCGTGGCGAAGTCGAGCTCCGGGGCGCCCACCTTCACGCCGAGCTTGGCGAAGGTCTCCTCGGCCTCCTTGAGCGCGAACGCCGTCTGCACCCACGCCTTCGTGGGGATGCACCCCACGCGGAGGCAGGTGCCGCCGAGGCGCTCCTCCTTCTCGACGCACACGGTCTTCGCCCCGAGCTGCGCGGCCCGGATCGCGGCCGTGTAGCCCCCCGGACCGCCGCCGAGGACGGCGACGTCACATTCCATGTTCTGGCCCTTTCCCTTCGGTTCGTTTTCCAAGCGCGATCCTATCCGCGCACCTGTGGGCCGCGACGGAATCGGACTGAACTTTTCGGGCCCCCGGAGGCTCGGTCGCGCTCGTCCCGGTGGGCGCCGCCCAGGGCGTCTACAAGGTGGTGGCCGGGACGGCGACGAGCCCGCTGACCGCCGAGTCCGTCCCTGTCGACGACGTCGCCGGACGAGTCGCATCGGCGGACGCCGGCCGGTGAAATACGGGAGGGCGGCCCCTGTGCCGCCCTCGCCGTGACCCGGGGTTGAATCCGGTTCGCAGGAGGTAACGGCCGCGCCCGGGCAGCAGGCGATCCCTCACGTGGGGGAAAGACGGGCGAAGGGGACGGCGTCCCGCCCCCTTCGCGCCGAACGCTCCGCAGACGGGCTCAGGAATCCTTGCTGCAGCCGTGGGCGCCCCACTTGCCCGCGGCCCACTTGATTCCCTTGATGATCATCGTCATCGAGTCCTCGTTGCGGTAGATGTTCTCGTCGTGGCCGAGGCCGGTGTACCAGACCCGACCGCCGTCGTAGAACTGGCACCAGGTGATCGGGTGGTCGTCCCCCATCAACGTGCCCCAGTTCCTGATGAACGGGTGCGGCTGGAAGTTGTACGAGCTTTCGTCCAGCGTCTGCAGGACGTGCACCGTGCTCCTCGGATTCGCCTTGAAGTTGTAGAGCTCGTCCGAGATCGCCCACCGGTCCGGAAGGTGCCTGGTGGTCGGGTGCTTCTTGTCCTCGTTCTCCACCACGGCCTCGAAGCACGAGCCGGTGAACGACCCGATGCAGCCGGGCGACCCCTGGAGGCCGCCGGGGTGGTTGGCGAAGCGAGCCTGGTTGCCCAGGAGCTCGCCGTACCACGCCGACTCGTCGCAGCAGTCCGAGGCCGCGTGGATCCCGGCGTAGCCGCCGTGGTTCTCCATGTAGCGCTCGAATGCGGCCCACTCCGCGTCGGTGAGGAGCGGGGCGTCGCCGCGGACGCCACCGACCGTGCTCAGCCAGATGACCACGTCGAACTCCGCCAGCCCCGCGTCCGTGAACCGGCTCGAGGTCTGGTCGGCGGTGACCTCGATCCCATGCTCCGCTCCCCACACCGTGATCTGCTGGATGGCGTACGGGATCGACGCATGCCGGAAGCCGGTCGTCTCGTGGTAGACGAGGGCGTTGATCTTCGGTCCCTTGCCTCCGCCCTGGCCTTTGCCGCCGGCCATCGTCACAGCCGCGGTCACCAGGGTGGCGAGGAAGAGGGACATCGTGACGGCAAGAGCCTTGTGCATGTCAGACCCCCCTTCGATGTGCGGTCCTTGCGGTCACGGCAGCCGTATCCGCTCTCGACCGAAATGTCAAGGAAGCTCGCCCTCGCCCGACTCCTCGCCGTGCGGCTCGACCTCGAGCGGGAGGCTGAAGTGCCGGTCGGTGAACTCGGTCAGCCGGTCGAGGTCGACGCCGTCGCAGCGGAGCAGCCGGGTCGCCGTGTACGCCTCGAGGGGCGCGGCGTCCGCGGCTCTGCTCGGCGCGATGACCACGCCGATCCCCACCGCTCCCCAGGAGCGCAGCGCCTCCTGGGCCTCCGCGGAAGCGTCGGCGCGGTAGAGGACGGCGACGGCCCCGTCCTCCTCGACCAGGTGATCGAGGTCGGCCGTCGTCGGCGCGCCCGCGCCCGGCGGGTAGAAGTACTCCCGCGGATGGAACCACGTGCCGGGGCTCTCGACCGCGTGTGCCTCCTCCGTGCACGTGGCCTCCTCGAAGCGCCCGACGGGGCTCTCCGTGCGGACGCTCGTGACGAGCGGCCCGGGATCCTCGCTGGTCCCGGGGACGCCCCCGGGCGACTCGTCCTCGCTCGTGAGCAGGACGACCGTCAGGGCGATGAGACAAAGCGACGCGGCGACGAAGGCGACGTTGAGGGCGATCAGCGCCCGGCGCGACAGCCGGCGAAACGGCGAGCGCACGCCCCCGAGGATAGCCGGGCTCGGCTCAGAGGCTAGAGATCCTGGGAGAGCTGCAGTCGGTTCCCGTCGAGGTCGTACACGTCGAGCAGGCGGATCGTCCCCGGGATCTCCACCACCGTGCCGACGCGGACGCCGGCGCCTCGCAGCCGCTCGGCCTCGGCCTTCAGGTCGGGGACGTCCAGCGTGAGCACGGTCTCGGCCTCCTCGGGCTCACCTTCGGCGAGGGCGACCTCGGCGTCGCCGCGGACGAGCCTGGCCCAGCGGTCGTCCTCGTCCACGTACGCCTCGTCGAACCCGAGCTGTCCGCGGTAGAACGTCCGGGCCGCGTCCAGGTCCCTGACGCGGTACCAGATGCTCACCGGCGGGCGCACGCTAGAGAGCGAGACCCGGCTCTTCCAGGAACTGCTTCACCGTGCGCAGGAACTCCGACGCCGTGGCGCCGTCGATGCTGCGGTGGTCGCACGTGAGCGTCAGCTCCATGAGCGGGAGCGGAACGACGTCGCCGGCGCGGACGACCGGACGCTCCTCGATGGCGCCGACCGCGAGGATGGCGGCCTGTGGTGGGTTGAGGACGGCGACGAACCGCTCGACGCCGTACATGCCCAGGTTCGAGATCGTGAAGGTGCCGCCCTCGAGCTCCTCCTGGCGCAGCTTGCCGTCGCGGGCCCGCGCGACGAGGTCCGCGCGCTCCTCCGCGAGCTCCTGGATCGTCTTCGTCTCGCAGCTCCGCTGCACCGGCACGACCAGGCCGTTCGGGACGGCGACGGCGATCCCGATGTTCGCGGTGGGGAGGAGGTGGATCTCGTCGCCGGCGAAGAGCGCGTTCACCGCGCGGTGGCGCATGAGCGCGGCCGCGGAGAGCTTCGTGAGGATGTCCGAGTAGGTCGGCTTCGCCTCGCCCTCGCGCATCCGCGCCACGAGCGCCTCGCGGAGCCGGATGGCCGCGGTCATGTCGGCGGACATGGCGATCTGGAAGACGGGCGCCTCCCAGGCCTCGGTCATGCGGCGCGCGATCGCTTTGCGGATGCCGGTCAGAGGGATGACCTCGACCTCGCCGGCCGGCGGGGCCGGCGCCGCCGCGGGCGCAGCCGTCTTCTCGGCCCGCTCGACGTCCTCGGCGACGATCCGCCCCTCGGGGCCGGTGCCGTGCACCGAGGCGAGGTCGATGCCGCGCTCGCGCGCGATCCGGCGCGCGAGCGGCGAGGCCTTGACGCGACCCCCGTTCTCTGCCCGCTTCGCGGCCTCCGGCTGCGGGGCGGCGGCTTCTTCCTGCTGAGCCGGCTCCTCGACCGCAGCCGGCTGCTCCTCCTGGTCGCCCGAATCCTCGGGCTCGGGCGGCGAATACTCCTCGCCGGGCTCGCCGATCACTGCGATCGCCGTGCCGACGTCGATCTCCTCGCCCTCCTGCGCCAGGATCTTCAGGAGCGTCCCGGACGCGTCGGCCTCGACCTCCTGCGTCGCCTTCTCCGTGTCCAGCTCGTAGAGGACCTCGCCCTTCTCGACGGCGTCGCCCTCCGCCTTCAGCCAGCGCACGATCGTCCCGGACTCCATGCCCTGGCCGAGCCGCGGCAGCGTGACCTGGCTGGACAAGGGCTCAGCCCTTCCCGACGGTGCGCTTGACGGCGGCGAGCACGTCCTCGGCGTGCGGGATGACGTACTGCTCCATGACCGGCGCGAAGGGAATCGGCGTGAACGTGGCCCCGACGCGCTCGACCGGCGCGTCGAGCCAGTCGAAGGCGCCGTGCTGGACGACGGCCGCGATCTCCGCGCCGAAGCCCATGCGGACGACCGCCTCGTGGGCGACGACGCAGCGGTTCGTCTTCTTCACGGAGCCGACGATGGCCTCCTCGTCGAGCGGCAGGAGCGTGCGCGGGTCGACCACCTCGACCGAGATCCCCTCCGACTCCGCCTCCTCGGCGGCCTCGAGCGCCTCGTGCACCATCCGGCCGGTGGCGACCACGGTGACGTCCTCGCCCTCGCGGTGCACGCGGGCCTTGCCGATCTCGATGCCCTCGATCTCGTCGGGGACGTCGCCCTTCAGGTTGTAGAGCGTCCGGTGCTCGAAGAAGACGACCGGGTTGTCGTCGTAGATCGAGCTCCAGAGGAGCCCGCGCGCGTCGGCCGGCGTCGAGGCGAAGACGACCTTGATCCCGGGGACGTGGACGAACCACGCCTCCAGCTGCTGCGCGTGCTGGGCGCCCGGCGACCAGCCGGCGCCGCCCTGCGTGCGCAGCGTGAGCGGGACCTTGATCTGGCCGCCCGACATGTAGCGGTGCTTGGCGGCCTGCTGGACGAGCTGCTCCATCGCCAGCGTCATGAAGTCCTGGTACATGATCTCGACGATCGGCCGCATCCCCGCAACGGCGGCGCCGATGCCCGCGCCCACGATCGCCATCTCGGAGATGGGCGTGTTGCGGACGCGGTCGGGGCCGAACTCGTCGAGCATCCCCTGCGTGACCCCCATGGAGCCGCCCATCTCGGCGATGTCCTCGCCCATGACGAACACGTCCTCGTCGCGGCGCATCGCCTCGCTCATGGCGTCGCGCACGGCCTCGCGGTAGGTCAGCTCAGGCATAGACGTTCTTGAGGGCGTCTTCCGGCTTCGGGTCCGTGCCCTTCTTGGAGAACTCGACCGAGTCCTCGGCGATGCGCGTCGCCTCGCCGTCCATCTCCTCGAACTCCTCGTCGGAGATCCCCAGGCGCGCGCGCAGGAGCTCGATCGGGTCGCGCGACTTGCGGAGCTCGTGGATCTCCTCCTTGGGCCGGTAGACCTGCGGGTCGCCGACGTAGTGGCCCGAGAGCCTGACGCAGTCGACGACGAGGAAGACGGGCCCCTTGCCGTCGCGCGCATGCTTGAGGGCCTTCTTGGCGGCCTCGTAGACGGCCTCGACGTCCTGGCCGTCGACCTCCATGGACGCCATCCCGAAGGCCTCGGCCCGCTTCGTCATGTCCTCGATGGGCAGATGCTGGGTGGCGGGGGTCGACTCCGCGTAGCGGTTGTGCTCGCAGACGAAGACCGCGGGCACCTTCCAGAGCTGCGCGAGGTTCAGCGACTCGTGGAACGTGCCGATGTTCGTCGCGCCGTCGCCGAAGAAGGCGACGGCGACCCGCGGCTCCGAGCGCAGCTTGAAGGCGAGCGCCGACCCGACAATGCCGGGGAGCCCTCCCCCGACGACCGCGTTCGCGCCCAGGTTCCCGCGCTCGAGGTCGTAGAGGTGCATGGAGCCGCCGTAGCCGTGGCTACAGCCCTCGACCTTGCCGTAGAGCTCGGCCATGACCTCGTTGGGATGCGTGCCCTTGGCGATCGTGTGCCCGTGCGCGCGGTGGGTCGACGCGATGACGTCGCCCTCGTCGAGCGCCCGGCAGACGCCGACCGCGACCGCCTCCTGGCCGATGGCGACGTGCAGGAAGCCGGGCAGCTCGCCGGCGCGGAAGCGCTCCTCGACCTTCTCCTCGAACCTGCGGATGAGGAGCATCTCCCGAAGGAAGTCCTTCAGGCGCTCGGTCGGCACTGCCTGCCCCTTTTCCTCGAGGGTTGCCACGGCGCCGACAAGCTAGCAGGCGAAGTGAATAATCTGCGTCCCGATGGCGCTGGCGGATCGTGTCGACGAGCTGGCGCGCGGGCTCCCGCGGGACTGGGAGCGCGCGCGGGTCGAGCTCACGCTGGACGAGGAGGAGGACGCCGACGGGGCAGCGCTCCTGCTCGCGTCGGCGACGCCCGGCCGCTTCGGGAGCTCGTTCACCTTCCACCTGACCGCAGGCGGCCAGAGCTCGGCGGCCTCCCCCGCCCAGGTGCGGCGCGTGCTCGCCCGCCTCGACCAGGCCGGCATTGCCGGCCGCGTGCGCCTCGCCGAGGTCGAGCGGTCTCCCGCCGAGCCGGCCGCGCCGGCCCTGGGGACCCCCGTCTCGGTCGTCGAGCGGCCCACGCTCGCGGCCGCGTGGGACGCGCTGCTCGGGCGCCTGCCGCCGGACTGGAGCGACCTCTACGCCGAGATCGAGCTCGACTCGAGCGACCACCTCGACCGCGGAGCGCTCCTGCTCGCGCCGGTCAACCCCGCCCGCGCCGGCGGACCGGCGAGCTTCCGCTTCCGCGCGGCGAGCCACGAGGGCTACGGCGTCGCGGCCGGAATGGCGCGGCGCGCCTTCCAGCGGCTCGACGAGGAAGGCCTGAGCGGCCGCGTGCGGATTCTTCGCGTCCTCTCCGACACGAGCTCGCCGTTCTCGCAGGGGCCCGTGTGGCGGGAGGACGGGCACGCGGTGTGAGCGAGCCGCAGGTCTCCTGGAAGGGCATCGAGCGCAACGCAGCCGTCGTCAGCTCCGACGGCACCGAGATCGCCAAGGTGGTCGAGGTCGCCGGCGATCAGAACGCCGACATCTTCAACGCGCTCGTCGTCAAGATCGGCCCGCTCGAGCAGAAGCTCAACCTGCCGGCCGAGCGGGTCGTCGCCATCTGGCCCCGGCGGGTCGAGGTCGACCTGACCGCCCGCGAGGTCGCCCGGCTGCCCGTCTACGAGGAGTCGGTGGTCGAGAAGCTGCCGAAGGAGGGCTTCTTCAAGCGTCTCTTCGGCCCCCGCGCCTGACCATGCGCACCTGGAGGGGAACGAGCGGGAAGACCGCCGCCTCGCGCAGGTAGTTGCGGGGCGAGCCCGGCGTGGGCGCGCCGACGACGGTGACCTCGACGCCCTGAAGCAGCCTGCGGAAGAGGGCCCGCGCCCGCGCGCGGTGCCAGGAGGAGGTGACGACGACGACCTCCCTGGCGCCCAGCTCGCGAACGTGAGCGGCGGTGTTGGCCGCGTTTTGGGCGGTGTGGCGCGCGTCCGGGTCGCTGAGGAGCACGGAGTCCGGGCCCGGCCAGGCGCGGCGCATCAGCTCGGCCTCGGGTGGCCGGCTTGGATGCCGCGACCACCCGGACAGGAGCACGGTGTCGCCCGCCTCGACGAGCCGCGCCGCGTGCTCGAGGCGTGCCGCGCAGATCGGGTGCAGCTCCCGTTGCCGCCCGTCCGAGTAGCCGAGGACGACGACCAGCCGCCCCGCCGGCTCAGGCGCCGGGCTCGCCTGCTCGGAGCTCGGCACCGAACTTCGTGGCCAGCGCGGCGACGACGCGCTCCCTGATCGCGCGCGCGTCCTCGTCCGAGAGCGTCCGCTCGGGCGACTGGAAGGAGACGTGGAGCGCCACGGACTTCTTCCCGGCCGGGATCGGCTCGCCGCGGTAGACGTCGAAGACGACCGCGTCGCGCAGCTCCGGCCCCGCCGCCTCGCGGGCCGCCTCGACAAGCTCGCCGGCCAGTACCTCCTCGTCCACGACGAACGCGAGGTCCTGGTGCACGGCCGGGTAGGTGACGACGTCCTCGTACCCGACGCGCTCGGGGACCTGCGCGAACAGCGTGTCGAGGTCGAGCTCGAATGCCCCCCACTCGCCCTCGAGGAGCGCCGGGTGGAGCTCGCCGACCCAGCCCGCCGCGAGCGCGGCCGCCTTGCCGGGATGCAGGAACGGCAGCCGCGTCCGCTCGAGCCGGACCTCGATCCCGAGCGCCTCGTAGAGCGTCTCGAGCGCGCCCTTGGCACGCGCGTAGCCGCCCTCGGCGATCGCGCCGACGCGCCACCGCTCCTCGGGGAGCGGCTCGCCGCTCGGCAGGTAGACGCGCGCGATCTCGAACAGGGCGACGTCCGCGTTCCCGACGGCGACGTTGTGCCGCGCCGCGCCGACGAGGCCCTCGAGCAGTGTCGTCCGCAGGACGCCGTGCTCCGATGTCAGCGGCGCGGGCAGCCGCAGCGCGCCGGGCTCGGGATCGGAGGCGACCAGGCTGAGCGTGTAGGCCTCGCTGAAGCCGGCGCCGGCGAGCACGTCCTCGACGAGCCGCCGCAGGCGCTGCGCCTGCGAGAGCCGGCCGAGCATCGCGCTCCGGAGCGGGAGCGTGAACGGGATCTTCTCGAGCCCGTGCACGCGCGCGACCTCCTCGACGAGGTCGATCTCGCGGGTCGTGTCGCGCATCCGCCAGGTGGGGACGTGCACGTCCCAGCCCGGGACGACGTCGAAGCCGAGACTCTCGAGGATGTCCTTCTGCTCCTGCTCCTCGACCTCGATCCCGATCACCTTGTCGGCGCGGGCGGTGCGGAAGTGGACCGTCGGCGGCTCCGGGAGGTCGCCCTTCGCGTCCGTGTCCCCGGTCCAGCGGGCGCCGGCGAGCTCGACGAGCAGCTGCGTGGCGAGCCGAGCGGCCGGGGCCGCGAGGTACGGGTCGACGCCCTTCTCCCAGCGGTTCGACCCCTCGGTGCGGAGCGCGTGGCGCTCGGAGCTCCAGAGGATCGTCCCCGGCTCGAAGTTGGCCGCCTCGAGGAGTATGGACGTCGTCGTCTCGGTCACCTCGGTGTCGAGCCCGCCCATGATGCCCGCGAACGCGATCGCGCCCTCGGCGTCGGCGATGACGAGGTCGGCCGGGTCGAGCTTCCGCAGGGTGTCGTCGAGGCTCGTGAACTCCTCGCCCGGCCGCGCCTTGCGAACGACGATCCGGCCGCCGCGCAGCGTGTCGAAGTCGAAGGCGTGCAGCGGGTTCCCGAGCGCGAGCATCGCGTAGTTGGTCACGTCGACGACGTTCGAGATCGGACGCATCCCGGCCGCGGTCAGGCGCGCCTTCAGCCACGGCGGCGACGGTGCGATCGTCACGTCGCGGAACAGGCGGCCGATGTAGCGGGGGCAGCCCACGAAATCCTCGATGGTCACGTCCGGGTGCTCGTCGCCGGCGAGCTCGGGCTCCTCGCCCGGCATGGGCCTGAGCTCGCCTCGGAAGAGCGCCGCCACCTCGCGGGCGATGCCGTAGACGGAGAGGCAGTCGGGCCGGTTGCGGGTCACCTCGATCTCCAGGACCTCCTCCCCGAGCGGGAGCACGTCGCGGAGCGGGGTTCCGGGCTCCCACGGCTCCGGGAGGACGAGGATTCCTGCCTGGTCGCCGCTGAGCTCGAGCTCGGCCTCCGAGAGGATCATCCCGTCGGAGACGGACCCGCGGAGCTTCGCGCGCTCCAGCGTCCGCCCGTCGGGGAGCACCGCGCCGGGCAGCGCGACGGCGACGGTCGCGCCCGCGCCGAAGTTCCAGGCCCCGCAGACGATCTGCCGCGGCTCGTCCTCCCCCACGTCGACGCGGCAGAGCTGCAGCCGGTCGGCGTTCGGGTGCTTCCCGGCCTCGAGGACCCTGCCGACGAGGTAGCGGCCGTGGTTTCCGTCCTCGTCCGCGACGCCGCGGTAGGAGATCCGCTCGACCTCGCCGGTGGCGATGGCGAGCCGCTCGGCGATCTCCGCGGTGGTCGCGCCGACCTCGACGTACTCCCTGAGCCAGGTGACCGGGACCTTCATCAGAACTGCCTGAGCACCCGGAGGTCGTTCTCCCAGAGCAGGCCGAGCGCGGGCAGGCCGTGGCGGAGCATGGCGACGCGCTCGAGGCCCATGCCGAAGGCGAAGCCCGTCCACTCCTCGGGGTCGAGGCCGACGAACTCGAAGAGCGAGGGGTCGACCATGCCGGAGCCGGCGATCTCGATCCATCCGGAGTGACGGCAGACGGCACAGCCCCGCCCCTCGCAGAGGAAGCAGCTCACGTCAGGCTCGAGCGACGGCTCCGTGAAGGGGAAGTCGTGCGTCCGGAAACGCATCTCGCGCTCCTCGCCGAAGAGCGCCCGCATCATGTGCAGGAGCGTCCCCTTCAGGTCGGCCATGGTGATGCCGCGGTCGATCGCGAGGCCCTCGACCTGGTGGAAGATCGGCGTGTGCGTCGCGTCGGGCGTGTCCCGGCGGTAGACGCGGCCGAGCGAGACCATGTAGATGGGCGGCGGCTGGGACTCCATCACCCGGATCTGCGAGGGCGAGGTCTCGGTGCGGAAGAGCACGTCCCCGTTCAGGAAGACCGACTGGAGGGGCGAGCGCGCCGGGTGGTCGACCGGGAAGTTGAGCGCGTCGAAGTTGTAGCGCGTGGTCTCGACCTCGCGTCCGTCGACCACCTGGTAGCCGAGGCCGAGAAAGATGTCCTCGACCTCGCGCCGGATCTGGGTGATCAGGTGCAGGTGCCCGCGCGGGCGCGGCTCGCCCGGGAGCGTGACGTCGAGCACGTCCTCGGTGAGCTTGCGGTCGAGCTCGGCGCGCTCGAGCGCGGCCTGGCGCTCGTCCACGTCGGCCTCGAGCTGCCGGCGGAGGGCGTTCAGGACGCGGCCGGTCTCGGCGTCCCGGACCTCGCGGAGGGCCTGCTTCAGCTCGCTCTTCCGGCCGAGGTAGCGGACGCGTGCCTCGTCGAGCTCTGCGACAGTCGAAGCGCCCGCAATCGCGCTTCGCGCCTCAGTTTCCAGGGCCTGCGGGTCCATCGCCGGAGCGTATCATCGGGTCCATGAGCGTCCCTCGCCTTCGGCTCGCTCCCCACGCTCATCG
>Ga0299913_10003330_pt1 | contig 13094 bp, 14 predicted proteins | sample RVTome_9_FD_201360 | JGI IMG/M metagenome (GOLD analysis project Ga0299913, IMG submission 201360) | Soil microbial communities from uranium-contaminated site in the Upper Colorado River Basin, Wyoming, United States - RVT155D38 (version 2) ... | reverse complement strand
GAGCTCGCCGAGGGCGGCCGCTACGACGCGGAGGTGCCGGCCGGGCGGCTCCTGGCACAGATCCCGGCGCCGAGCACCCTGGTCAAGCGCGGGGGGACGGTGACGGCGGCCCTGTCGCTCGGGCCGCAGCAGCTCGAGGCGCCGGAGCTGACCGGCAAGTCGCTCCAGTCGGCCCAGGTGACCGCGGCGGCGGGCGGGGTGACGATGGGCCGCATCCTGTCGATCTACCGCGACGGGGCGGCGCCGAACACGGTCGTCGCCCAGAGCCCCGAGCCCGGCGAGCTCCTGCCGCCCGCGGGCGAGGTCGACGTGCTCCTCGCCCGCGCCGGCTCGGCCCAGCGCTTCGTCATGCCCGACCTCGTCTACCGCGACTACGACGCGGTACGCCGCTTTTTCGACCGCACCGGCGTCCGGACGGGGCGGGTGACGTTCGAGGTCTACGAGGGGGCGCGGGAGGGGATGATCCTGCGCCAGTTCCCGCTCGCCGGCCACCCGCTGACCCGGCGCGACGCGATCTCGCTGGTCGTCGCCGCGTCGCCCGACGCGCTCGCGGACGGGCCGTGAGGATCGCCCCCTCGATCCTCGCCGCCGACCTCGCGGACCTGGCGGGCGCGCTCGCGGTCTGCGAGGCGGGCGGGGCCGACCTCGTGCACGTGGACGTGATGGACGGGCGGTTCGTGCCGAACCTCACCTTCGGGGTGCCGGTGCTCGCCGCCCTCGACCGGCGGACCGACCTGCCGCTCGACCTCCACCTGATGGTCGAGGACCCCGGCCGGCTGCTCGACGAGTACCTGGCCGCGGGCGCCGACCGGGTCGCCGTCCACTGGGAGGCGACGGTCCACCTCGACCGCGAGCTCTCGCGCATCCGCGACGCGGGCGCCGCCGCCGGCGTGGCGCTGAATCCTGCGACCCCGGTCGAGGTGCTGCGCGACGCGCTCGGGGCGCTCGACTTCGTGCTCCTGATGTCGGTCAACCCCGGGTTCGCGGGCCAGCGGTTCCTCCCCTACGCGGTGGAGAAGGCCGAGCGGCTGCGGCGGCTGGCCGACGAGCACCGGGCGCGCTCGGGGGGCGGGCGGATCGAGATCGAGATGGACGGCGGGATCGGTCGGGGTAATATCGCCCGGCTGGCCGCGGCCGGCGTCGACACCGCCGTCGCCGGCTCGTCGGTCTTCGGCGCCGACGACCCGGCGGCGGAGATCTCCCGGCTGCGCTCCGCCGCGGGCGCCCGCCAGGCCTGAGCCCGGGCGCGACGCACCTCTCCCGGACCCAAGAGCTCGAACCCGAAGCGCACCGACTGAGCCCGACAGACCCCCCACAGAATGAACCGATCGAACCGCACCCTCCCGACCCTCCTCCTCGCCGCACTGCTCGCGGCGGTCGTCCCCCTGGCCGGCTGCGGCGGCGGCGTCAAGGAGGACCCGATCCTCCGCCTCTCCGCCGCCGAGTCGCTGACCCAGGGCAAGGAGCTGCTCGCGCGCGAGAAGTACCGCGCCGCCCGCCCCTACCTGTCCCACGCCTTCGAGGTCGAGCCGAACTCGGTGGCCGGCCGCGAGGGGCTGCTGCTGCTCGCCGACAGCTTCTACCTCGACGGCGGGGTGACGAACTGGATCCAGGCCGAGGCGAAGTACCGCGACTTCCTCAACCGCTTCCCGACGAGCGACCAGGCGGCCTACGCCCAGTACCAGATCGCCAACAGCCTGTCCAAGCGGGTCGAGAAGCCGAACCGCGACCAGACCGCCACCCGCAAGGCGCTCGCGGCCTTCGACGAGCTGCTCCGGCTCTACCCGACGAGCGAGTACACCGCGGAGGCGCAGGCCCAGATCGACGCCCTGCGCGAGCGGCTCGCGGCGAGCGAGTTCGTCGTCGGCGACTTCTACCTGCGCTACCGCCAGCCGGCCGGCGCGATCCTCCGCTTCGAGAACCTGCTCGAGGAGTTCCCCGAGTACGAGCGGGACAAGGTCCTCTACCACCTCGGGCTCGCCTACGCGCGGAGCCCGGTGCCGGCGGACCAGGCGAAGGCGAGCGAGGTCTTCGAGCGGCTCCGCTCCGAGCACCCGGAGAGCCGCTGGGTGGCCGAGATCCCGCGCGACCTCCCGCGGCCCGCCGACGGCGCCGAGGAAGCGGCGCCCCGCGACGAGCCGCCGCCCGAGGTGCTCGCCGGCGAGCCGAGCCGTAGCGGCGGCGGGGTGTCGCAACGATGAGACGTCCGCGACGGGGGGGCTCGCGTCTCGCGGCGCTCGTCGGCGCCCTGGCCGCGGCGGCGGCGCTCGGCGGCTGCGCCTCGACCCCGCTCGCCCCGAGCCGCGACCTCGAAGCGGAGGTCCGCGAGCTGCGCCAGCGGGTCGCCGAGCTGCAGCGCCAGGCCGCGGTCGACCAGATCGCGATCGACGACCTGCGGCGAAAGGTCGAGGCGCTCGAGGGCGGCCGGAGGGCCCCCGCCGGCGCCCGCTCGACCGCCCCGGCCGAGCCGCCGGCGGAGCGGGTCGAGGCGGCGCCGCGCCGGCCGGAGCCGGCCCGGCCGGTCGTCGAGGAGCGGCCGCCCGAGCCGCTGCCCGAGCCGCTCGGCGCCGACGTCGAGGAGAGCGACCTCGAGGAGCCGCCGGCGATCGAGCGGGCAGCCGGGCCGCCGACCGGCGGGGCACCGATCGGGCCGGCCGGCCAGGCGCTCTACGACCGCGGCTACACCCTCTACCACCAGGGCCGCTACCTCGACGCCGAGGCCTCGTTCCAGCGCTTCCTCCAGTCCCACGGCGACACCGATTTGGCCGACAACGCGCAGTACTGGATCGGCGAGGCGCGCTTCGGCCGGGGCGACGTGCGCGGGGCGCTGGCGGCCTTCCGCGAGACCGTCGCCCGCTACCCGGAGGGCAACAAGGTGCCCGACGCCCTGCTCAAGGCCGGCCAGAGCCTCGAGCAGCTCGGCGATCGGGAGGCGGCGCGGGACAGCTACCGCGAGGTCCGCGACCGCTTCCCGGGGAGCGCCGCGGCGGTGGTCGCCGAGGAGCGGCTGGCCCAGATCCCCTGAGCGCCGCGCCCCACGCCCGCCCGCGGACCTCGAGCATCACTCGAGACGAAGGCTGCTAAACTCTCTCCGTCAAACGACGATCGGTTGACAGGCCGACGCGGGAGAGTGTAGCTTCCCATAGAGATTTCACTATAGGCATCGGGCGTACGAACGCCCGGAAGGCCCGCCCCGGAGCTCGCAGATCGGCGCTCGCGTGCGCCCGGTTCCGCGCCGCGGGGAGGGCCGGGCCGGAGGGTCCCCATGGCACGAGCGCTCCGCACCACGCCGCTCCCGAGACGACCGCTCCATCTCCCTGCGGCGGTGCCGCTCGCCGCCGTGGCCCTCGCCGCCGTGCTCGCCGCGGCCGCCGCGCCGGCGGCCGCCCAGTCGCCCCCGCGGGATCTCCACTGGGTGGGCGACCACTGGACGGCCTGGGACCCGCCGACCCCGTCGCCGGACGCCGAGGTCCACGTGATCGTGCGCGGCGACACGCTATGGGACCTCGCCGGCCGGTTCTACGGTGACCCCTATCTCTGGCCGCAGCTGTGGGAGGAGAACCGCTACATCCTCGACGCGCACTGGATCTATCCGGGCGACCCGCTGGTCGTCGGGCTCGAGGTCGAGGAGGTCGACAGCCTGGCCGAGCTCGGCGAGCCGGAGGAGGAGCTCCCGCCGCTCGAGGAGGAGGCGGAGCGCGGCGACGGCATCCTGTCGTCCGCCGCGGCGGCGCGGCCCCCCGCCCCCCTCGGCACCGAGAGCGACATCTACTGCACCGGCTACATCGACGACCCCGAGCGCACGTTCCCCTTCGCGATCGTCGGCTCCGAGTACGAGGCGCTCTCCCCGTCGCTCGACGCCTTCGGCGCCGTCGGCCGGTCGAACCGGCGCGGAGTCTACGGCAGCGAGACCCTCAAGTACGGGCTGATGAGCGGCGACGTCGTCTATCTCGACGGCGGCCGGCGGGCTGCGATGGGCCCCGGCGACCTGTTCACCGTGGTCCGCCCGGAGGAGCGGGTGAGGCACCCGGTCGACGACCGCTCGTTCGGCCGCTTCTACCGCTACCTCGGCCGCGTGCGGGTGCTCTCGGTCCAGGAGGAGACCGCGATCGCCGAGATCGTCCACACCTGCGACCCGATCGTCGTCGGCTCGCTGCTCGAGCCCTTCCAGGCCGAGCCGGTACCGCTCGGGCGGCTGACCACCATGCGGCCGGTCAACCTGCCGCCCCCCGCCGCCGCCCTGGAGCGGGCGCCGACCATCCTTCGCTCCGAGGACGACATCGTCGCGCTGGCCGAGGACTCGATCGTCTACATCGACCGAGGCGAGGCCGACGACGTGGTGCCGGGCGACTTCTACACGATCTACCGGCTGAACCGCGAAGGGCTGCCGCCGATCGTCCTCGGCGAGCTCGCCGTGCTCGCCGTGCACGACCGCTCGGCGGTCGCCCGCATCCTGCGCTCCCGCTACACGATCTACGTGGGCGATCGCCTCGAGCGGAAGAACTGACCGCCCCCGGGGAGCGTTGCGCCCGCCGGCCCGGGCGCATCCCGCCGGCGCCCCCACCCCGAGGGTTGACGACCGCGCGACTGCTGGTATAGGTTGGCCGCTCCCGACGAGGCGTGACCGTGGCGGACGAGCAGACTCTCAGCGCACGACTGCGCTCGCTGGTCGACGAGCTGGTCCACCGGGGGGTCACGCTGGAGCAGGGCCGACAGGAGTTCGAGAAGCAGTACATCCTGTCGTCGCTGCGCTCCAACGACGGGAGCATCGGACGCTCGGCACAGTGCCTGGGAGTCCACCGCAACACCCTGCGCAACAAGGTGGAGCGGCTGGGCATCGACCTGCGCGAGTGCGGCGCCCGCCGCTCCATGCGCCAGGCCGGCGCCAAGACCTGATTCGCGAACGACCCTCCGCGAGCCGCGGACCCGAGAGAGCCCTTCCGCAGCCGCCGCCCCGACGAGCGCGCCCGACGCGCCGGGGGCACACCGGCTGCATGCAAACCACACCTCCGACGGACAGCCACCCTTCCGGCCGCTCCTCCGGGAGCGCCGACGCGGGGTGAACGGCGTGTCCGCGCACGGCCGCCGGCCAGGTCCGGCCGGCCAATGCGGCGCGCCCGAGGTCCCCTACATCCGGGGGCCCGGCGGTTCGCGGTCTTCGCACGACCGGACGAAGGAGACGACCGAGATGAAGCAGGCAGCGCCTCGCACCCGACGACCGCTCGTCGGCCTGACGACCCTGCTGTTCCTCGTGCTCAGCTTCAACTCGACCCCCTCGGTGCCCTCGGTACCGGGGCCGCTGCCCCAGGCCCCGTCGGCCGGCGAGATCCGCGATCTCGAGGAGGTGGCGCGCTGGGTGACCGGCCCGGGCCGCGCCGCGGTGCGCCCGGCCGAGCTCGTCTCGGCGCTGCGCGAGGGGCGGCGGAGCTTCGACCTGTTCCGTTCCTACACGCCGTCCGAGGCGCGCCGCCGCTTCCTGGCCACCCGGCCCTACGGCCGCGACATCGCCCGGGTCGCCGAGCGCCACGGGCTCGACGGCCTGCTCGTCGCCGCCCTCGTCGAGGTCGAGTCGGGCTACTACCCTGGCGCGGTGTCGCCGATGGGCGCTTTGGGGCTGATGCAGGTGATGCCCTCGACCGGCGAGCTCTACGGGCACGCCGACCTGCTCGACCCGCGGGCGAACCTCGACGCCGGCAGCCGCTACTTCGCCGACCTGCTCGATCTCTTCTCGGGCGACCTCGAGCTGGCGCTGGCCGCCTACAACGCCGGGCCCGGCAACGTCACCCGCTTCGGCGGCGTGCCGCCGTTCCCGGAGACCCGGGCCTACGTCGGGAAGGTGCTGATGGCCTGGTTCGAGAACCACCGCCGCGTCTGGCACGCGAGCGGGGCGGCGGAGCAGTTCCGCCTGCGGTAGCGAGCGAGCGCTCGCCGAGGGGGGCGGGAACCCGCCCGCCCGGAGGGGCTAGCTGGTGCGGGCCTTGGCCTCGGACTCCCCGTCCTCGAGGTGCTGCTTCGACTCGCCGCCGTCGGCCTTGAGGCCGCTCTTGAAGTTGCGGATGCCCTCGCCGATGCCGCGGCCGATCTGCGGCAGCTTCGTGGCTCCGAACAGCAGCACGAGGATGAGGAAGATGACGAGGAGCTCTTGGACTCCGAAGGAACCTAGCATGGGGCGATCTCCGTTACGGCGGGCTCGAGGCGTCGCCGGAGGTCGATGATAGCAGAGGGTTCGCGCGACCCACGGAGGAGCCAGCGAGAGCGCGGAGCGTGCGCTAGATCGGGCGACCCGGACCGAGGAGACGACCGAGGCGTACGCTCAGTACGCCGCAGGGAGCGACGAGGGAGGACCGCCCGAGATGGCGTACGATCCGCGCTCTCAGCCGGAGATCGCGGGGGCCCAGAGCCCCGCCAGCTCGGCCGCCAGCGGCCGGGTCTCCGGCGCCGCCGCCAGGTGGTCGAGGGCGCGGCGCAGGGTCGGCGGGAGGAGCGCCAGGCGCCGAGGATTGCCGGCCGCGGCCGCCCCGGCGTAGGTCCCCACCGCCTTCAGCGTGCGCTGCGCCGCGACCCGGTGGTAGTCGACCCGCTCCCGCTCGCCCGTCCCCCAGGCGGCGAGCAGCTCCTCCTCGAGCGGCGGCGGCGGGAACAGGGTGTCGTTGAGCAGCGCCGCCAGGTCGTAGAGCGGCGGCCCGAGCCGCAGGTCCTGGTGGTCGATCATCGCCAGGGCGTCGCCCTCGACCGGCACGAGGTTCCGCGGCGTCAGGTCGCGGTGGCAGGGCACCGGCGGGACCGCGGCGATCGCCGCGCACAGGTCGCCGAGCGCCGCGGCCAGGGCGCGCTCGGTCGCCGGCGGCCCGCCGAGCCGGCGCGGGGTCAGGAAGGTGCGCCAGGTCTTGTCGAGCTCCCGCTCGAGCAGCTCCCGGTCGAGCGGCGGCGACAGCGCCGCGACCCGCTCGGACGGCAGGCCGGCGATCCGCCGCATCGGCTCGAGGACCCCCCGGTAGAGGGGCGCGAGCTCGGCCCACGACCGTCCCTCGGCCCACTCGTGGAGCGTCTCGGGCCCGAGGTCCTCGACCAGCACCCAGCCCCGCCCGCAGTCGCTCGCCAGGACCCGCGGCACCCGCACCCCCGCCGCGGCGAGGAGATCGGTCGTCGCCAGGAAGCGGTCGCAGACCGGCCGCATCTCGGGCGGGTAGAGGGCGAGCACCGTCGTGCCGTCCACCGCCGCGCCGGCGACCTCCGCCGCCGAGCCGAAGCCGATCTCGCCGCACGGCTCGCCGGCGCCGGGGGCGGCTGCCGGCCCCGGCGCGAGCGCCAGCCGATAGTAGTGCCGCGACGAGACGTCGCCCGGCAGCGCCTCGAGCGCGAGCAGCCGGAAGCCGCACCCCGCGAGCCACTCGGCCAGCGCCGCCGCGTCGAGCGACCGCTCCGCGGCGAGGCGGCCGGCGGCGGGCTCGGGCCGGGGCGCCGTCTCGGCCTCGGGCGCGGTCGGAGCGAGGGTCGCTGTCGGTTCGGCAGACACGGAAATCGCTTGCGGCCAGGGCCGGATTGATCAATCTACCACCCGGTCCCGCGCCCCCCGCGAGGTTTGACACCCCTCGGGGGGCGGCGGGATAATCCCCCCGTCGCACCGGGCGCATCGGAGACCGAGGACGAGCGAGACGAGGGCCGGGACCAGGGCGTGGACGCCAAACTGCGCAGGAAGCTGCGGGACTTCGGCAGGGCGCTGTCGGAGGCGATCTCCGACTCGACCGAGGCGACCCGCCGGCTCAACGAGCTGCGCGACGAGGGCTACTCCCTCTACCTGCTCCTCGACGGCTCGGGCGAGGACGGCGACGAAGGCGCCGAGACCCGCCACCCCGGCTCGGCCGGCCGCCGCCCCGTCACCCGCTCCGGCGCCGCCGCCTCGCAGGCCCTCGCCCGCTCGCCGCGCCGGCTACCGGCCCCGCGCGAGGCCCCGGCCGCCGGCGAGCGCGACCCCTCCTTCCGCATCAACGGCGAAGACCTCGCGCTCCTGCGGTCCCTGGGGATCGACCCCACCCGCACCGTCCGCCGCCGCAAGGGCGGCTGAGCGCCCGGCGGGCCGGACGAGGCACCGCCACCCCCGGAGCGACCGGGGCACGCCGGACCGCACCGCGGGTCCGACACGGAATCCGCCGGCCGGGCGGCCGGTTGAACCAGGAGCCGTCCCTCCCCGAGATCGCCGCGCCACGCCGATGACCGCTCCAGATCCGACGCCGACGACCGAGGCCGCCCCCGCCGCGGTCGAGGACCGCCCCGCCCTCGTCGGCCTCTCCCTGGAGGCGACGGAGACCCTCCTCGGCCCGTGGGCCGACCGCCCGTTCCGCGCCCGCCAGGTCCACGCGGCCATCCACCGCCGCGGCGCCGCCGACTTCGCCGCGATGACCGACCTGCCCGCCGCCCTGCGCGGCGAGCTCGCCGCGCGCTTCCGGGTCGGCCTGCCGGAGATCGCCGAGCGCCGGCCGGCCGCCGACGGGACGACCAAGTACCTGCTCCGCCTCGCCGACGGCGCGAGCATCGAGGCGGTCGACATCCCCGCCCCCGACGGCGGCGGGCGCCACACCCTGTGCATCTCGAGCCAGGCCGGCTGCGCCCTGGCCTGCGCCTTCTGCGTCACCGGCTACTGGGGCGCCGGCCGCAACCTGACCGCCGGCGAGATCGTCGGCCAGGTCCTCGCCGTCCGCCGCGCCGCCGACCTGCCCGACTCGCTGAACGTCGTCTTCATGGGGATGGGCGAGCCGCTGCTCAACCTCGCCGCAGTCCGCCGGGCGCTCGAGATCCTCACCGACGAGATGAAGATCTCCTGGCGCCGGATCACCGTGTCGACCTCCGGGATCGTGCCCGGCATCGACGAGATGGCCGCCTGGGACCGCCGCCCGAACCTGGCGATCTCGCTCCACGCCCCCGACGACCTGCGGCGCTCGCGGCTGATGCCGATCAACCGCACCTACCCCCTCGCCGAGCTCCTCGCCGCCCTCGCTCGCTACCCGCTCGAGACGGGCCGCCGGATCACCGTCGAGTACCTCCTCGTGCGCGACCTCGCCGACGCCCCGGCCGACGCCGACGCCCTCGCCCGCCGCCTCGCCGGCCTGCCGGTCAAGGTGAACCTGATCCCGGTCAACCCCGACCCGGTCCTCGGCGACACCATGGTGCCCCCCTCCGACGCCGCGATCGACGCCTTCCACCGCCAGCTCAAGCGCCGCGGCCTCGTCTCGACCGTCCGCCGCCCCCGCGGCGACGACGTCTCCGCCGCCTGCGGCCAGCTCCGCGCCTTCGACCGCGCCCCCCGCGGCTTCGCCGGCCGCCGGCTCGGCCGCGACTGACGCCCTCGGCGATCTCGACTGGCGACCGACTACATCCCCGAAGCCGTGATGGCGGCCAGGTTGCGGCCTGCCCTCGCACCCGAGCGGCGGTAGCTCCACAGGCTCTCCTCCTCGCACCGGGTACAGAGCGCCAGCGCCCGCACGTCGCCGACGCCGCGCTCGTCGAGCTGGCGGCGAACCGCCGCGACGAGGTCCACGTGGGGCTTCCCGCCCGGCCGGGCGACGACCGCCTCGGGCCCACTCGCCGCCGCCACCCGCTCCGCCACCTCCTCGCCCACCTCGTAGCAGCACGGCCCGATCGCCGGCCCGATCCAGGCGATCCACCCCTCGGGCGGCGGCGCCCCCTCGGCGGCCAGGCGGTCGACCGCCGCCCCCACCACCCCGCCGGCGACCCCGCGCCAGCCCGCGTGGACCGCCGCCACCAGCTCCCCCGCCTCGACGAGCAGCGGTACGCAGTCCGCCGTGACCACCGTCAGCGCCAGGCCCGGCGTCGCGGTGACCAGCGCGTCCCCCTCGCCGCAGCGGCCCGGCCCCGCCACCGTGAAGACCGTGGCGGAGTGCACCTGCTTCGCCTCTGCGATGCCGGCCGTCGGCGCGCCCGGCCCGGAGGCGGGGGCCACGGCTTCGACGACCCGGGCCCGAGGCGCGTCCGGCCCCCGGCCGACGAAGACCACCCGCGCGCGACGGCCGGCGGCCTCCCAGACCTGGTAGCCGGCGCGGTCGAACGGGCCGGCGGCGAGCGGACCCCGGTCGCGGTCCGTCACACGTTCCCTCCCGCGGCCGCCGCGCGAGGGAGCGCCGCCGCCCCCGCCGCCGCCGCGGGCAGCGCGTGGAGACCGAGCCGCCGGCGCGCCTCGAGGAGAGGCTCGATCTCGCGCACCAGCACCGCGGCGATCTCCGCGTGCCCGGCCCCGTTCGGGTGGATCGCGTCGCTCTTGAGCCTCCGGTCGCGGAGCACCCGCCCGAGCACGTCCTCGACCACCGGCACGCCGTAGTCCCCGCCCACCCGCTCGAACAGATCGTCGTACCGCGACCCGAACGGCCCCTCGACCTCGATCAGCATCGGCACCGCCCCGGCCGCCAGCACCCCCTCGACGATCGCCCGCAGGTTCGCCTCGGTCGTCTCCTCCGGCACCCGGCGCAGCAGGTCGTTCCCGCCCAGCTCGACGACCACCAGCCACGGGTCCGCGGCGAGCGCCCGCTCGAGCCGCGCGAGCCCGGCCGCCGTCGTGTCGCCCGGCACCCCGGCCGCGACCACCGGCACGCCCAGCGCCTCCTCGAGCCGCGCCGGAAACGCCTCGCCCCTGCCCGCTCCGACCCCGGCCGTGATCGAGTCGCCGAGGCAGACGATCGTGGTGCCCGGCGAATCGAGGTTCGGGACGTCGGGGGGGCCGCAGGAGAGGACGGCGACGGCGGCGGCGGCCAGAACGGCTAGTGGGGGACGGCGGGGCACGGGCGGGATGATAGCGGGCCATGAACGGCGAACGGCGGGGTGAGTGTCAGCCAAAACTCTTTTCCGGCGCCTCTGTGGCCTTTCCCCGCCGACCCCAGCGGACCGCCGCCGACTGCCTGCGGTAGGCTTTCGCGGTGATCCGGTTCTTTCACGTCGGCAAGCGGTATCCCGGCGGCCAGAGCGCCCTCGACGACGTGACCTTCCACGTGCCGCGCGGGCAGTTCGCGTTCCTCACCGGGCCGAGCGGCGCCGGCAAGACGACGCTCCTCAAGCTGATCTTCCGCGAGGAGGTGCCGAGCGAGGGGCAGATCCTGGTCAACGGGCGCAACGTCGCCTCGCTCCCGCGCGCGAAGATCCCCTACCTGCGGCGCACCCTGGGCGTGGTCTTCCAGGACTTCCGGCTGATTCCCCGCAAGACCGTGTTCGAGAACGTCTCGTACCTGCCGCGCATCCTCGGCCACGACCGCAAGGCGCAGAAGAAGATGGCCTACCAGGCGTTGCGGCGGGTAGGGCTCGCGCACCGGATGCAGGCGTTCCCGGCCGAGCTCTCCGGCGGCGAGCAGCAGCGCGTGGCGATCGCCCGCGCCGTCCTCGCCGAGCCCGAGCTCCTGATCGCCGACGAGCCGACCGGCAACCTCGACCCGGAGCTCTCCGCCGAGATCCTCCGCCTGTTCCTCGAGATCAACCTCCGCGGCACCACGCTGCTCGTCGCCACCCACGACCGCGACCTGATCCGCCGCCACGCCCGCCGCGTGCTCACCCTCGAGCACGGACGGCTGGTCGGCGACGCGGAGCGCGTCCCGGCCGAGGCCCCTGCCCCGGCCTTCCTCCACCGGCCGTCCGAGCCCTCGAGGCCGCCGGACCCGAGCGAGGAGGCCATGGCTACCGGGAAGGTCGGGGAAACGGGTTCCGCGCGGGCCGGGCCGGCCGGCCCGGCAGTGGGGTCCGAGGACACCGAAGACGCCGGCGAGACCGACCCCACGGACGTCGAGCGGACCGTCCCGGTCGCCGTGGCGGACGGCGAGCCTTGACCTTCCTCCAGGCGCTCGCCTACTTCGTCCGCGAGGCGGCGACCAGCCTGCGCAGGAGCTGGAAGGTCGGCCTGCTGGCCGTCCTGACGATGGCGGTCAGCCTGGCGGTCGGCGGGGGGCTGCTCCTCGCCGGCGAGAACCTGGCCCGCCAGGTCGAGCGCTGGCGGGACGAGGCGAAAGTCGTCGTCTACCTGCGCCCCGACGCGCCCGCCGAGGAGCGCGCCGAAGCCGTCGCGGCGGCCCACGACGCCGACTGGGCCGCCGCGGTCGAGGAGGTCGGCGCCGAAGAAGCCGCCGCCCGCTTCCGGCGCGCCTTCCCCAGCCTCGCCGACCTCGTCGCCCCCCCGCACGGCGCACCGGACGCCGAGACCGCCGCCCTCGCCACCCTCCCCCCGTCGATCGAGCTCGACCCGGCGCCGGGCGCCGAGCGCGACCGCGTCGCCGCCTGGGCCGACCGCGTGCGGGCCCTCCCCGCGGTCGACGCCGTCGACGACGACCGCGACTGGCTCGCCCAGCTCGACGGCCTCGTCGCCCTCGTCCGCGGCGCCGGCCTCGCCCTGGGCGGCGTGCTGCTCGGCGCCGCCGTCTTCACCATCGCCGCCGTCATCCGCCTCACCGCCTACATCTACCAGGAAGAGATCGCCGTCATGCGCCTCGTCGGCGCCACCGAGTTCTTCATCCGCGGCCCCTTCTACGCCGAAGGCCTCCTCCAGGGCCTCCTCGGCGGCCTCCTCGCCCTCGCCGCCCTGGCCGCCACCTGGCACCTCGCCCTCCCCACCCCCGACGACCTCCTCACCCGCGCCCTGACCGCACACTTCCTGACCTGGCGACAGGCGGCAGCCCTGGTCACCGCCGGCGCCGCCGCCGGCCTCACCGGCGCCCTCTTGAGCCTGCGGCGAGAAAAGCTCGGCGAGACCATGGAAACCTCCCCCACCACCTGACCCCGACAGCACCCTCCTCCTCGCGCCGGTGCCCACAGAGCCCGCCATTTCCTGCGGGAGACAGCACAGACAAAGGATCTCGCTAAACGAGGTTTGACTCGGTCATTCCCGGGCAACCCGGCGCTGCTACCCACACCGCCGCCCCCCACACGCCATCCCGGCACTGGAAGAGACAGTCTCTCTCCCTCCATCGGCGCCCCCCGATGACCGGGGGCGGGAGGGGTGGCGTCCGGGGACGCCGCGAGCGCGCGCCGTGCAGGGACCGACGGAGGCCTCCGACCGTCCGAGCGCGCTCGCGACGAAGCGGCACCGCCCCCCAAAGTCCTCGTGA
>Ga0299913_10003329_pt1 | contig 13096 bp, 13 predicted proteins | sample RVTome_9_FD_201360 | JGI IMG/M metagenome (GOLD analysis project Ga0299913, IMG submission 201360) | Soil microbial communities from uranium-contaminated site in the Upper Colorado River Basin, Wyoming, United States - RVT155D38 (version 2) ... | reverse complement strand
GGGCGCATCACGGAGCGCGGACTCCCCCACTGGGCCGATCCGGGCCACCGGCAGCCCAACGAGATCAATACCCACGACGGCGGCCGCGGCGTGTACTTCGACGACCCGAGCGGCCACATCCTGGAGATCATCACCAGGCCCTACGGCGCCGAGCGGTGATGTTGCCGCTCCCTCCGGGAGTACCAGAGATATGCGCCACGAACCACGGATGCCATCCCCCATTCGGCACTTGACCCGTACGAGAGAGGAAGACTACGAGTTGGGCGATCAAAAAACTGTTGACGACGGGTGCACAATGTGGCCAGCCGTTAAGGGTGGGACTCGATGGCAGGCCCGAGCGTATCCGAGTCGGGTGGTCACGCGACCGTCCCACTACCTGCGCCCGAGCCCCAGGAGGACTTCGCCTGCCGCGAGAAGGTCTCGCATGTCGGCGTCCTGTTCGTCCACGGCGTGGGATTCCAGGAAGCGGGTGAGACGTTCTCGACATCCGTCGAGCCGCTGATTCGTGCCATCCGCGAAGGGCTACCGTCCTCCGAGAACCCATTACCGGATCCGGTAATCCGCGCCACATCGGCGTTCGGGGACCGCGCGGCCCCCGCCGCCGAGGTCCGTATCGTCACCCAGGGTGCGACGCAGCATTGGGTCATGACGGAGGCCTGGTGGGCGACATCGTTCCGGCCGCCATCCATCGGAACAATGCTCAGCTGGCTGGGACCCGAGACGGCGGCGGCCCGCGTCGCTCGGCGACTCCGGTGGCGGCCGTCGGCAACAGAGGGACAGGGACCGGGCCTCGCGGAGCGCGCGACGGGCTACCTCGAGGGGGTCATGCTCTCGATCGTCGTCAGCCTGACACTCCTCTTCTACGTCGTGCTGCGCGCGGTGTTCACCGTGATCCCGATCTCCGGCCTTCGCTCGCTCACGATCGGTGGGATCGACCGCTTCCTCACCGGTTGGGCCGGCGACATGCGGGTCCTCCTCTATGACGAAGCCCAGGCAGGCATGGTGCGGCGCCAGATCGGGCACAGCCTGAAAGCCCTCGAAGAATTCGGATGTGATCGCGTCGTCGTCGTCGCTCACAGTGGCGGCGCCGTGGCCAGCTACATGACGTTAACCGATCCGACGGTGCCCACGAATTCGCCCAAGTCGCTCGTCACCTTCGGCGCCGGCCTGAACGTCGCATGGCGGTTGCTGGGAATCGACGAGGAAACCCCCATCCCGGTCGCTCGACGGATCGGTGGCCTCCTCACCCAGCCGCTGGCAAGCACGATCCGGTGGACCGACTATTGGGCGACCGACGATCCGGTGCCGGCCGGACCGATGGACGAGCGTCCCCAGGCGGTGCCAGGGCCCGAGGTCGCACCAGGCGCCCTCTGGCCCGGCTATCGGATCTCCAATTACTGGAACCTTCGGGCGGATCATGGCGGCTACTTCGACAACGACGAAGAGTTCGTCTTCCCGGTCCTCTCGGAGATCCACCGGGTCGGCCGGCCTGACCGGACCGAACCTCCTGTGTCGGAAGCCACGCGGCAGTTGCTGGTCCTGCAGCGCGAGAGGCGGGTCAGCGCACTCCTGATGTGGCGTCAGTTCGTCACGGGCGCGGCCGCCTTTGCCATCCTCGGATCGGTCGCCACCGGCGTGTACCGCTGGTGGTCGGAGGGAAGGTTCACGCGTCCGGTCGACGACCTGACGCGCCAGATCGGCGAGGTTTGGGCGGCCGTACCCGGGACGGACATCCTCGCCGGGCCGGTCGCGGACCTGCGAGCACTGACGTGGTGGCCGGTCAGCCTCGTCGGCTTCCTTCTCCTCCCGTTGGTCGTCGTGGCCATCGTCTGGAGGTTGGCGCCGTGGGCCACCGGTTGGGCGTATCCCTGGCGCGACACCTGGATGGAGACTGTCGGCCGGGCGTTCGGATGGGTGCTGTTCCTCGCACTGGCCGCCGTGACACTGGTGGCAGTCCCAGGGCTGATCGGCATGGGCCTTTCAGCCAGCCCGTTCTGGTCGTGGGGTCCGGCCCAATGGCTGGTGACCGATGTGTTCGGATACCGCGGCGGGAACGTTGACTTCCTCGGTGACCTTGCCATCCACCTCGCCCTCGCCCTCGCCCTCATCGCGATTGCTGCGCTGCTGGCGTGGGGGGTCGCGTCGGCACTCCACGCGCTGCCGCGGTGGCCGGTCGCGCTTTGGCTAGCCGGGGCCACGCTGGCGGCCATCGTCGTGGCTGCCGTCTTCTCCATCGGGTTCGCGGTGCTATCCGACAGCGCATTCGGAATCTTCATGCTGGGATGGGCCATCGTCGCGGCGGTCGCGCTCCTTCTCTCACGGCTGGGCAGCTGGCGGTGGCGCAGCTGGGATCGCCAGGAGCGGTGGGAGGCACGGAGCGATCTCCAAGGCTCGCCGCGCCGCCGTCGACTGGGCCGCGGGTACGACGCCGCCGTCTTCGTGCTGCTCGCACTCGGCGTGCTCGCGCTCTCGATCGTCGTCGCCATCCGGCCCCTCACCGATCAGTTCACGAGCGCCGGCATCGGCCTGGGACTGACCTACATGGCGATCGCCGTGCTACTGGGCGTCTCGATGGATGCGGTGAACGGCCGGCAGGACATCGCGGGCTCCGCTCCAACGGCTGCCTCCGTGGCGGTTCCCGAGTCCAGCCAGGCGCCATAGCCATCGGCCATCGGCCGCCATCGGTTTGTCGACCGCCGACAACTGCGTCGAGCTGTCCAAGGCCTCGCGACCGTAGTACGGCCGCAGATCGAGCGCACTATGGTCGCCGCGATGGAAAACTCAGTAGGAAGGGCAGGGCTGGTCAGCAGCTACAGGCTGTCCGCTGTCATCCTCGGAATCCTGGTGACGGCCTGTACCCTCCGACGCGGTCCTCGACTGTCGAGCGCGGTTCGTCGTCAGTGACCATCACGCGGTAGCACCCTAGCCGGCACATCGACGTCTCGGCCAGCTGGGGAACACCAGCCGCCCCAACCGTCGAGCTCGGCTGGTCGGGACGGGCCAGTCCGAAGAAGGTCGCCATGGCCATCCGGTCAGAGACCGACGGGTGGACGGTGATTTGGCGCGCGGGCGTACGCTCGTCTTGCCGCGAGTTCGCCGCAGGGAGACCGAACCGATGCCCACGCCCGGAAGCTATGACGTCAGCACCGCCCACCAGGACCGAGAGACCGAAGTTGCGCGGCTGGCCGACCAGGCCAGCCTGGGATGGGGCAAGGAAGCCGCGGTCCTGGAGGGCTACGGGTTCCGCGACGGGATGTCGATCGTCGAGCTGGGCAGCGGACCGGGCTTCGTGACACGGCTCCTGCTCGACCACTTTCCCCAGGCGCAGGTGACGTGCGTCGAGATCGACGAGACGCTCATCGAGGACGCGAAGCGCTACCTCTCCGACTACTCCGGACGAGTCACCTTCGTCCGCGCGTCCGTGGATGCCACGGGCCTTGCTGCGGGCGCATTCGATGCGGCCTACGCGCGCCTCCTGTTCCAGCACCTGCCCGACCCCGGCGCAGCGGCAGCCGAAACCTTCCGCGTCCTCCAACCCGGAGCGGCGTTCGTAATCTACGACGTCGATGACGAGCTCGACTTCGTGACTGATCCGGACATCCCCGGCCTGGATGCGGTCCTGGACCGCATGCGCCAGGTCCAGGCGGCGCAGGGTGGAGACCGATACATCGGCCGACGCATGCTGCGCCTCCTCAAGGCGGCGGGGTTCGAGGACCTCGAGATGGAGGCGATCGCCGTCAACAGTGAGACGTATGGGCTCGACGCCTTCCTCCACCAGTTCGATCCCGGCCGCCTGACGCCGCTCATCCAGGCGGGGTTGGTGAGCAGTGAGGAGGCGGACCGGCTGATTGCCCAGCGAACCGAGTTCCTCGCCAGTGACCCCTTCGTCCTTTTCGTGTTCCTCACCGCCGGCGGGCGGAAGCCACACGGCGCAGCGTGATGACCACCCACGAGAGGGAACCGATGTCCGACCGAACTCCACGGCAGCAAAGCACGGTCTCCACGATGCTCGACATCGCGGAGGGGATGGCCGCACAGACTCAGCGCATCGCTCGACGCGACGTGGTCGAGGTCGGCGACGTGAAGCTGTCCCCCGAGGAGGACGCCCGGCTCCGGGAGGCGCTCCTGCACATCGAGCAGGCAGCGGGTGACCTTCGGCGGCTTCGAAGATGACCCGTTCGGCAACACCGGCCGCCGGGCCGACGCGATGCTGACCTGCACGGCCGTCCGCCGTAGCGCGAGTGCCGGTTGATGGCGTGAGCATGTCCGCGGTGAGCGCATCAACCCTTCTTCGGTCTGCGGTGGACGGCATGGCAGAGCTGTTCGACCAGACCGCAGTCACGTTCTGGCGAGATCAGGTGCGCACGGTTGCTGGGATCGAGACGCCTTCGCAGGCGGGGCACGCGTACCGGACTCTGTCGCAGGGCAGCGCTCCGGGTACCTTCCATGACCTGATCATCTCCGTCCACAACGAACATGCGATCACGTCCGGCCAGGAGCCGTTCGTCAACGAGCTGCTGACGACCTTCCAATCGGTCGCCCTCGGTGCGACTGAAGCGATCGAAGGCGCAGGCGACGAAGCGACCCTCGAGCGCCCGACCGCTGATGTCGCCGCCGAGCACGCCTGGGCGCAGCAGACGCCCGACCCGCCCAACCGATGGCAGATGATGGTTACCGGCGTCCGCTGCACGACCTGCGACAGCCGGTACCAGCTCGACGAGTCGCCAGCCTGGATCGCGGCACGCCGCTGGTCGCTGACCACGGCGCCGGCGTGGATCGATGCGGATCGGAGCCGCGACCTCGTCGCCTCGGCCATGGATCCACTCGCCGATCCAGACATTCGTGACCAGCTCGACACGGTCGCACCGGCGTTCGCCCATCTCGGCCTGCCGGTGATCCCCATTCCCTACAACCGGCCCGATCGTGCCCCGAACGATCGGTGTCGCATCTGCGGTGGCTACTCCTGGACCACCGTCCACTGGCGGATGCATGACGACCCACTCCGCCTCGAGTCGCTCTCCGAGAGATGAGTCGCGCGGGGAGCGCATGGACGGTAAGCCACGACATCGGATCGGCGTCCCTGCGCGTCATCGAAGGGGAGACCGATGCGGTGGCCGCCCGCCTTCAGACCTTCGCCGATGCCGGCGCCCACGAGGTGATGCTCATCGTGGATCCGCCGGATGCGGTCGGGTCACGAGCAGGAGCCCAGCGCTGACGATCGCCACGATCGGTCCGGAGATCATCGGCGGTGGGGGCGCTTCCCCCGCCGCCAGCCCGGTCGCGATGTAGAAGAGCGGTACCGCCGCGGCCCACAGGGGCAGCCCCCATGTCACCGACCACGCCCACCGCTCCCCGCGTCGGAACGGGATGAACACGATCGCGGCCAGGAGCCCGCCGATGAGCACCAGGCTCCACCCGTTGACGCGTGTCATGAAGTCGAACAGCCCGTACGCCGCCGCGCTCTCCGCTTCGAGCTCGGCGAGCGTCATGCCCGTCAGCGCCCGCGCGATCGCCGGGTCGGCCGTGGCGCCGGCGGCGATATCGGTCACGCCGAAGATGACCATCGTCAGCGCGAGGCCGAACAACAGCACCCACCCGTGCCGCGCGAGCCATCCCATACGAGCATCCTATCCGACCAATCGACGAACGCCGAGCGATGCGGAAGCGCATGCCCCCAAGCTGCGCACGCACGCGCGGAATCCCGTCTACCCGCAACGACAGGAGCCTGCACCCGAAGCGGCGCGACGCCTCGAACAGGGCGATGCGCCAGTCCGGACGGGCCAGGGCCGTCCTCATCCATCTCGCGCCGATGCCAGGACCAGGACCTGCGTCGTGCTGTCCGGTCCACCGTCGGGCGTCGGGCGGGGCGCGTCGCGCGTCAGGCGATCGCGCCGACCAAGTCCGGCCCTCCCGGCACGATTTGCCACAGGGGCAGGGTCACGTCGGGTGGAAGGCCACCCAATGACCTGAGGACAAGCACGGCGGCACCCACCACCAGGATGATGATGATGAGCTCCGCGACCGCTGGCGAGATGCGGACCGCCGGGCGACTGCGACGTTGGACGATTGCCACCATTTCGGTCACCTCCAACGTCATTCTTCCCGTCGGAGAGATGCAGAGGTAGCAGCCAGGAGACAGGCGCGCTGTCAACCCAGGTCGATGATGGGTGGGGCTGCCTTCGCTACGAGGAGGCTCACGGCAATCACCGCCCGGGCGATAGGGCGATCCGATACGCGACCACTGCACCCCGCCGCCCTTTGACCCTGCCGACGGGCAGCCGTTCGGCCGCAATCGACCCGTCCAGGTCTGCGTACGTCTCTTCGCTGATCACGACATCGCCGTCACCCGCCCATCCCTGGAGGCGTTGGGCGAGGTTGACAACATCGCCCACCACCGAATACTCGACGTGCTCCGGCGATCCGAGGAGCGCCGCCGCCACCTCCCCGGTCGTGACCCCGATACCGATCCGGAAGGGCTCGAGTCCTGCGAGCTGCCAGTCGTCATTGATCCCGCGCTGCACTCGCTGCATCTCCAGCGCCGCGCGAACTGCCGCCAGCGCGTGGCCGTCCAGCGGGGCGGGTGCACCGAAGATGGCGAAGACGGCGTCACCCACAAACTGCATCACCACCCCGTTGCGGCCGGCAATGATGCCGTTCATTGCAACCCGATGGTGGTGAAGCTGGCGCGCGAGGGTCTGGAGGTCAGCCCCTTCCGCGATGGTCGAGTATCCCCGAATGTCCGACATGAGGACACTGATCCGCAGCGTGCCCACATCGCCAATCTGCCGGCCCTCGCGCTGCAGCCGCTCGGCGAGCCCGGCAGGCACCGAGCGAATGAGCGTCTCTTCGGCCTGCAGGCGCTGGTTCTCGAGTGCCACGCGCGTGGCCGCGGTGACCGCGGCAAGCAGCTCGGGCTGGTAGCGCCGGAGACTCGGGTCGTGAAGGATGCCCATCTCCTCCGCCCCGACCGTGCCGATGAGCGTCAGCCGATCCGATCCCATCGAGGCCGCACCGCCGTCGTCCGGACCGCTCGACGTGATCCGCACCGACGGGTCACCCAGAACCCAGGCGACATCGCGCTCGAGCTCCGCCACGGTTCTGCCTTCACCGATGCGGACGAGGAGGTTGGCCACGGCCGATCGGGCCAGCACGCTTCGAATCTGGCCGACGATGAGACCCAGAGGCAACACCAGAAGGGACGTCAGCTGCACGACCACGACAGCGGACAGCTGCTCGTCGGAGATGAGCCCACGGCTCGCGAGCCCGAACGCGGCATAGAGCGCGACGGCCGTCACGAGATTGAGGGCGATGGCCGCGAACATCGGGTTCAGCACGCGCCGTTCAGGCATCGTGGAGCGCAACCATCGCCGCACCAGGACGGCGATCACCAGCGAGCTGACTGCGACCGGGATGATGCTGTCGGCTGCCGCCAGGACCCGCAGGGTGGCGGGGTCGTGGTGAATCATGAGCAGGTTGTCCGGGCACTCGTCGCAGCCCGCGGCACGCGGATCCGAGAACAGCACGCTGGCGCGGATGAGGGTCGACCACCCATATGCCGCGCCGAGGACGACGCGCTCCAGGCGAGACCTCAACCGGCCGTCGGGGAACGCGATGATGAAGTGGCCGGCGACGGGCATCCAGTAGCCCTGCATCAGGAAGCCGAACGTGAAGAGTACGTCCGACGACGCGAAGACCGCGAACGGGGTGAAGTACAGGATCGCGCTCAGGAGAATGAGCCGGCTGATGATGCGGGGTGATCCCCACCGTGATCCGATGAACCCGGCAGCGATGAGAGCCAGGCCACCCGCGACGCTCAGCCAGAACGGGAGAAGTGGCTCCGGCTTACGGTCCGCCCACAGCGGTACCGAGGCGGTGAGGGCGGCTGCGAGGAGCGATCCCCCGAGCAAGAGCGAAGTCAGCCAATCCCGCTCCCTGACGCCGACGATCGCTCTCGCATCGATCCCACGCGCGCGTCCTTCCGGCTCGCCCACCGGCGCAGTCTGACTCCGCCACACGGCGGAGTCCACACTGGCCGCGCCGTGCTCTTCGCCGAACGCGTCCCACGTCCAGCGGGTTCAGTCGCCGGGCGCAACCGATGACAGGGCTTCGAACCCGCCGAACAGCATCCGCGCAACCCGTGATCTCAAGCAGAGATCGGACCTCAGCCCGCGTGGATCCGCCGGGCGCTGGCGAGGACCTGGTCCAGGCTGTCCGCGAGCTCGGCGAGCCCGACGGCAGAGTCACTTCGGTTCGCGGCGATCCACCGCCGGAGCGCCGCCTCGGTGCGGAATCGCGCAGGATCCTGTCGCAGCGCGTCCAACAGGACTGCCTCGGTCTCGATGTCTCCTTGCGCGATCCGGCCCCGGATCTCACGCGAAATGTCGGCGGCCTCGGTCTCCAGCAGACGGACGGCGTCAGCGGCCTTGCGCAAATCGTCCCTCGCCGTGCTGGTGACCTGCCCCTGCAGCACGGCGCCGAGCAGCGCGCCAAGTCCTGCGAACACCAGCGTCTGCATGCTGGCCAGCAGGGTCGTTAGCCGAGACCATTCGGCGTCATCGGCACCCGGGGCGCCGCCAACCATTGTCTGCAGCATCAGCAGGTAGGTCACGGCAACGACAATGCCGACCACGAAGCCGATGAGAGCCAACGGCGAGATCCGCAACCGATCGCCGAAGGTCGCACGCACCGCCGATGCGGCCGCAAGAGCGACCGCGATGAGCACCAGCAGACCGACGCCGATCGCCAGCAGCCGATACGACGCGTCCGCCGGCACGATCATGACGTTGACGACCTCGAGGGCCGCCAGTCCGAGCGCCGCGAAGGCGGCCGCCGTCCCGATCGACGCCCCCTGATCAGCCAGGTCGTCGGCGCGCATCCATGCGAGCACGAGCCCCACCAGGGCCACGGCGGAGGCGACGACGATCCCCAACGCGATCGCGCGCACCGAGTCATCGGTCGCGACCCAAGGCAGCGCGCCAGGAACGGCCACGAGCGCGGTCCAGGCGACCACCAGGGCGATCGCGATCCTCCCCACAGCGGCCGACTGGCGGTGTCTCTCCACGGTGGCCACGGCCTGGGCGAGCTCGGGTGCCTCCGGAGCCGGCGCCGCGTCGTCGGGCGTGCCGATCCATCCGACAGTCTCTTCAGTCAATGGGGAACCTCCCTGAGTGCGTCGCAGTGGGCGAGTGACGCCGCTCGGCACAATGCGCTTCCCGCACTCGACCGGTCAAGGAGTGGAGGGTGTGGCGGAAACGCCGCCGCTCAGTCCGGCTTAAGCAACGGCACCCGCCGGCCGTCGAAAACGAACCCTTCGGCCAATTCTGGCTTGCCGATCGGGGCCGGGTCGAGGTGCGGCAATACAATCGGCAGCAGCTAGCTCACGTTGAGGCGATCGTGGACGCGCACGCCCAGGAGGTCCTGAGAGGGTGGCATGGGCCGCCGGCTACACCGGTGCGACAGGGAACCGTCCCAGAGGTGACGCGGGCATCTACACCGAGTGACCGATGCTGTATCGATCGGTGATGGAACGCGAGCCTGATGTGTCCGCCGAAGATCTGGTCCTGTCGACGTGATCGACCAATTCGAGCTCGATAACGGACTCGTCGCCTGCGTCTCACCGAATCGGTCCATCCCGATCGTGGCCGTCAGCCTCTGGTACCGGGTTGGCAGCGCCGATGAGGTGGCGGGGCGGACCGGCCTCGCGCACCTGTTCGAGCACCTCATGTTCCAGGGCTCGCGCCATGTCGGCAAGGGCGAGCACTTCACGCTCATCCAGAGCGTTGGAGGCCGTGCCAACGCGGCCACCGGGCTGGACCGGACGTTCTACTACGAGCGGCTCCCGTCCCAACACCTGGAGCTCGCCCTGTGGCTGGAGGCCGAACGGCTCGCGCATCTTGCCGACGGGCTCGACTCGTCAACGCTCGACAACCAGCGCGACGTCGTGCGGAACGAGCGCCGATCGCGCATCGACAACCAGCCGTACGGGGATGCGGAGGAGCGGCTCCAGTCTCTGCTCTACCCCGCCGATCACCCCTATGCCCACGACGTCATCGGCTCCATGGATGACCTGGCGGCCGCCAGCCTGGACGACGTGCGGGCGTTCTTCTCGACCTTCTACGCGCCCGCCAACGCCGTCCTGGCGGTGGTGGGTGACTTCGAGGTGCCATCGGCCATGCGCATGGTCCAGCGCCACTTCGGCGGGCTGCCGGCGGGCAAGCCGGCTCCGCCCCGGACGACTCCAGCCGCCATCCCACGAGCGGTCAGCACGCGTGTCGTCGGAGCGGTGTCGTTGCCGCGCTGCTACCTCACCTATCCGATTCCGTCCCTCGGCAGCTCCGCTTGGGATGCCGGCGAGGTCGTCGCGGATCTCCTCGGTCGGGGTCGCGCGTCGAGGCTGTACGCCAACCTGGTGCGTTCCGAGCTCGCGCAATCAGCAAACGCCTGGACGTATCCCCTGGTCGACGATCCGGCCCGACTGACGATCGACGTCACGGCACGTGCCGACGGCAACACCGACGAGCTCACGGCTGCCGTGCTCCACGAGGTGGAGCGGCTGGGCGAGGGCGGACCGTCCGGGCCGGAGCTCGACCGCGTGCGCAACCTGCGGCGCACCGAGCACGCGACCGACATGGAGCGAAGCCAGGCGCGGGCGGACCGCATCGGCATGTACGCGTCGCTTCTCGGCACGCCGGACAGCGTGGACGAGGAGGTCGCCAGATACGAAGCGGTCGGCAACGACGACGTGCGCGACTTCGTCGCCGGATACCTGCGACACGATCGTGCAGCTCGGCTGACGTACGTGCCCGAGGCCGGCCGCTGACGTCTACATCAGAAGATCGACGGCGCCCGCGCCGACAAAAGCCCCGGCCGTGCCTCCGCCAGGTCGGCCGGGGCGAACCTACCTCATAGGGGTATGGAGGCCGGGCAACCTCGCTCTGCGGGCAACCTCGGTCTTGGAGTGGCGCTTGCGCCGCTGTCAATTTCGACCCAAGGAGTGGCGTCCACGAATTCGCCCGCCGGTAGAGCCGGGTAATCATCGCGATAACGAATATTAGGAAAAGCAGCCATGCCCACCCCGCGCCGGTGAAGCGCATCAGGAAGAACAGGACGAGGCCGACAGGCAGAAGTCCCACTGGCGGGGGCGAATGATTCTCTCTGGGGTGTGCGCTATGGCGTCGTGGCGAGCTTGACGACCGAGAGGCTATTGCCCGCCGGATCAGTGAACCAGGCCATCGAGTGGCCCTCGCCGTGATAAATCCCGCGCTCGTCCTGCAGGATTCCGTCGAGCTGCTGCATCACGATGCCTCGATCCGCCAGTTCGTCAACCGCCCGCTCGAGGTCGTCGACGGCCAGATTGAGAACGGTGAAACCCGCCGGCTCGTGCTCGGGCTTGGGATAGACGAAAACTGCAGGTGCATCTCCGGCCTGTATCCAGAGCGGACCCGAGCCGCCGGGGGCAGCCTCGGTCACGGCAAGCCCCAACGTCCTACCGTAGAACTCCCGCGCGACCTCGATGTCGTCGACGGCAAAGCTGCCGAAAGCGGCCGTGACGTGATCCATGGATGCTGGCCCTCCTCGCCGGTCCTGTGAGACACTAAGACATCATGCTGTCATCATGACAGCACTCTGTCAATAGGTGGACATCGATGTCTCGTGAGCAGGAACTGATGAGCGCGCTCGCCAAGACCACGTTTCGGCTGCACGGCCAGCTGGTCGCCATCGGCGAGGCGCTGGCTCGACCGTCAGGGTTGACTGGCGCGTCCTGGCAGGTGCTGGCCGCGGTGCTGCGCACTCCGCTGCCCGTCGCCGACGTCGCGCGCGAAATCGGGGTGACACGGCAGAGCGTCCAGCGGGTCGCGGACCTGCTTGTCGCGGGGGGAGTGGCTGACTATCAACCGAACCCTCGTCACCGCCGGGCCAAACTCCTCACCGCGACGTCGGCCGGGCGCGACGCGATTCGTTGCATCGCGCCGGGGCACGCGGCCTTCGCGGGGAAGCTGGCGGGCGCGCTTGGAGTGGCGACCATGGAGGACACTCTCGCTGCTGTGCGCCGTCTATCGGAGGTCTTGGAGGCGCTGAAGGAGGGGTAGTGATAGGAGCGATCGACCGCGGTCTTCCAGTGCCGCTTGCGCCAGTGTCAAGTTCGACCCACAGAAGACACATGTCACGGGGGTTTGGGGCTGACGTGACCGCATGCGATGAACAGCTCGTCACCCGGGTGAACCGCCCTCGACTCAGATCGGGCCGCCTTTCTGAGGCGACGAGCGCGGCAACTCTCCGCGCCGGGGGGGCCGGCGTGCCGGAGTAGGGGCGCTTGGGTCCTCTCCTACAATCGGCGCGAGGCTCACCAGGAGACAACATGTCCGCACCAATCGTATTCATGAGCCACTTCAGAGTGAAAGACTTGGCCGCGTACGAGCGGATGGCACCTGAGGCTGTCCGCCGCCTCCAAGCTGACAAGCCGCAGACGGCGGCGTTCCTCCACTACCTCGACCGCGAGGACTCCCGGTTGACCATCGTCCACCTGTTCGCCGATGCAGAGGCCATGGACCGCCACCTTGAGGGGGCGGAGACACGCGGGGAGCAAGCGGGGCAGGTCATGGAAAGGGAGGCGTGGGAGATCTACGGCCCATCCAGTGATCAGGCGCAGACGACGATGCGGCGGCAGGCGGAGTCGTCTGGCGTCCCGCTAACGGCACACGCGGAGTACATCGCCGGCTTCGTTCGTCTCGCCTAGGCGTCAGATCCCCGCGATGAGGAACCGGAAGGGCCGACCGCCCTCCCCGCCAAACAGGAGCGCTAACACCACTGTCAAGACGGCCGGTCGCCATCTCGGTAGGAAGTGTGGGCGGAGCCTTGGCACCCATCGGGGAGCTGCGGCAATGGCGGGCTGAAGCGCCACGTCGGTCCCCCCGACCGTGCTCGCCGGGCTCACAAGCTCGGCTCGCGATCTCGAGGGGCTGTCATGCGCCACCTGGGCCCCAGCTTCAGGCAGAGTCCGTTTGCCCCTGAAGGCCCACGGTCGCTAGCTCGGCGAGGGCCAGCCGATCCAGGCGACCACTGACCCAGTCGCCGAACGGGTCGGGTGTGTACTCCA
>Ga0299913_10003328_pt1 | contig 13098 bp, 11 predicted proteins | sample RVTome_9_FD_201360 | JGI IMG/M metagenome (GOLD analysis project Ga0299913, IMG submission 201360) | Soil microbial communities from uranium-contaminated site in the Upper Colorado River Basin, Wyoming, United States - RVT155D38 (version 2) ... | reverse complement strand
GACCAACGGGAGCCCCGCGCACGCGCCGCCGACCGTCGCGAGGTGGCGATCGAAAATGGTGTCGACAATTGCCGCCACGTGTCCTTCCCGCCGCAGCAGATCGAGCCGCTGGCGCGCGACCTCCTCACCCTGATCGATATCCCGCAGCGGCAGCAGGGCGATCGGACGGCGGCACTGCCGGCCGAGCACGCGCACCAGATTGGCATCGGTCATCGGCGTGAGCGGATGCCGCCGCATTGGCGATTCCGAGAGGAGATCGTGCCCCACGAACAGGTGCCCCAGGTAGACGGTTCGCTGCAGCGCCGGATAGGCCGGACAGGCGATCGTGAACTCTTCGCCCAGGTCGGCAAGGAGTGCTTCGAGGACGGGACCGATGTTGCCGCGATCGGTCGAGTCGAACGTCGAGCAGTACTTGAAATAGAGCTGGTCAGCGCCGGTGCGGCGCAGAAAGGCGGCCGCTGACAGCGATGCGGCGACGGCCTCGGCGGGCGGAAGGGTGCGCGTCTTCAGCGAGACCACCACCGCATCGGCCGGTGGCAGCGGGGCGCGCGGGACTCCGATCGTCTGCAGCACCGTCCATCGCTCGCGTCGGATGACCGACGCGAGGTCACTCGCGCCGGTGAGATCGTCCGCTATCGCGCCGAGCCGCATCTATCGGAAAGTTGACCACGGGCCGTTTACCGTATACGTTAGCGAATCCTGTGTCAATCACCTGCGTCGTTCCTGATTCCTTCTCAACTGCGGGCTCCGGCCTCAGCCGGCCCGAATGCGTGGTCGCCACCGCGACCGGCGACGTGGTCGCATCCGACTGGCGCGGCGGCGTCAGCATCGTCCGATCCACCGGCCGCGTCGAAACCCGGATCGCGGTGAATTCGCCAATCCCCCTGCGCCCGAACGGTATCGCTTTCACCGCCGCTCGGTCCTTCTTGATCGCGCAGCTCGGCGATGGCGGTGGCGTCTGGACGCTCGCTCCTGACGGCACGCTCTCTCCGTTTCTCACCGAGATCGACGGCGCGCCGCTGCCCCCGACAAACTTCGCGATCGAGGACGAATGTCACCGCACGTGGATCTCCGTCAGCACGCGGCGACACCCGCGGCAACTCGCATGGCGACCCGACGTAGCCGATGGCTTTGTCGCCTGCGTCACGCGCGCCGGGGTGCGCATCGTCTCCGACGGCCTGCACTATGCCAACGAGGTCCGACCCGATCCCTCTGGCCAATTCCTCTACGTCGTCGAGACGTTTGGCCGGCGGCTGATCCGTTATCCCGTTGACACGGACGGGACGCTCGGAGCGCGCGAGACCGTTGTTCAGTTTGAATACGGGTTCTTCCCTGATGGCTTTGCTTTTGATGTGGAGGGTGGAATATGGGTGACCAGCTTGGTGAGCAACAGGGTCGTTCGCCTGCGCGCCGACGGAGAGATCGAGACAATCGTCGCAGAAGTCAATGACGCGTTCGTCGATGCCGTTGAGACCGCCTTCGCGGCAGGCATCATGGCAAGCGAGCACCTTGGGCGGATCCCGGGCACGACGCTGCAGCACGTGACGAGTCTGTCATTCGGCGATCACGATCGACGGACTCTTTTTCTTGGCTCGCTGCACGGCGAGTGCACCCATCGGTTCCGGAGCCCCGTTCCCGGCGTACCAGCGCCCTTCAGCGACACGGTGCCGTGACGAGTGGTCAGAGCGTCCCGAGGCGGCACTGCTCGAGCAGATTTATGATTTCGCGGCTCGTCCGCGCCCGATGCTTCGCATGCCGGGCGATCGCTTCCCGCCAATCGCCGCGCCGAATCGCATCCACCACCGCACGGTGTTCGCGGTTTGACATCTCCAACGCCGGCCGCAGCCGCACCGTCGTCAAGCGCGCGCGATGGCTCTGATCCCACAGCATGAACGCCATGGAGGCAAGGCGGGCATTCCCGCACAGATCGGTCACCATGCGGTGAAACCGTTCGTCGGCGCTGACCCATCCATCGAAGTCCCGCTTCTTGAGCGCCGTGTCCATGTCGTCCAGCGCCTGATCGAGTGCGGCTACCGCACCGTCGTCCAGTCCCGACCGAGCCAGGCGCTCTATCGCCGCCAGCTCGAGCGCCGTGAGCACTTCGTACACGTCTCGCAGATCGTTCAAGGACAACGGGACAACCCGCATGCCGTGACGTGGAATTATCTGCACGAACTTCTCGTTCTCGAGTCGAATCAGTGCTTCGCGGACGGGCGTGCGACTCATCCCAAGCTCCGCAGCGAGCTCGTGCTCGAGGACTTGATGCGCAGCCGCGTATTCGTTGTTGACGATGCGACGACGAATCTCTTCGTAGGCCTGATCCACGCGCGACACGCGGGCGGTCTTCGTGCGGCCCGGGTGCCGACGCGCCGGAGCCGCCCGGGGAGCAGACGATGTTCGTCCACGTTTCTCGTGTGCTTGTGCCACAGGCAACAGAATAGCGGATTGCGGGTCATCCCCGCATCCGACCACAGCATGCGCGTGTCGTGCTGACTACACCGGCTCGTGCCCGAGATTGACAGCGAGGCGGCGGCGTTTCCTCGCTGTGGCAATTGCCGCCTGCGCGGCTCCACGCTGCAACGACGAGACGTCTTCGCGGTCGAAAAGGGCAGGGCGGTTCGAAGAGCGACTGCCGCGGAGATCGAGATCCGTTCTGCGTGTTCCGGACCGACACTGAGGAGTACGCAGCAACACGCGCTAAGGCGTTTGATCGAAATTAAGTAGTCAACTTAATCGTGGCCGAAGTTCATAGTTCCAGTCACCATGGAACGCGTGTGGATGAAATGCCAGTGCTCGCATTTCCGCCCGTGTCACGGCACGGCCGGTGGCGTAGCGCCGTTTGTCGAGCTTGGCCCGGACTCGCAACCCCATCGCTGTGGTCGTGTGACCGATCAACTCCACGACCGCCTCGAACGTACGGAGCGGACGGCCGCGCCAGTTCTCGGTAATGTGACAGAAGAGCCGATGCTCAATCTTGTTCCACTTGCTGGTGCCGGGCGGGAAGTGCGACACGTGAATACAGAGGCACAGGTCATCGGCCAAGCGTTGCAACTCCGTCTTCCAGGCCCGAGACCGATAGCCGTTGCTGCCACCCGCATCGGCTGTGACCAGCAGGGCCGTGGCGTGCGGATACGCCCGCCGTCCCATCATGGTCCACCACTGCCGAATCGAGGCGACGGCGAAGGCCGGTGTGTCGTGGTCGCGGCCCACGCTCACCCAGGCTTCGTTCCGCGCCATGTCATACACGCCGTACGGAATGGCCTTGCCGACCGCGTCGCCGGGAAAATCGTGCACGCGCACCACCTCCGGTGTCCCGGTCGGCTGCCATTCGCGCCCGGCATTTTAAAATCGCCCACCAATTCCTTCTTCTTCGTGTCCACCGAGATGACCGGGTCGCGGCGCCGCAGGAACGTGGCCGCCGTGGCGTTGATGTACTCAAACTGTGCATTCCGATCCGGATGCGACGTGCCCTCACGGCTCTTGCGCACGGATCGGAGCCGGTACCCCAGAGCGTTGAGCAGCCGCCCCACCGTCGTCGAACTCACCTGCCAGCCTTGTGCGGTCAACGCTGCTGTCAATTTCGCCCGACTCTTGCACGTCCAGCGGAGCGGCGACGTCGGGTCGCCGCGCGTCAGCGGCTCCACCAACGCTTCCAGCGCGGCCTCCAGCCCGGGCTGCGTCTGTTTCAGCCTCGGGCGACCCGCCCCGGGCCGCCGAATGCGCGGGGTCGCGGCGTCCCCGCGGGTCAACTCGCGCCGGCCGTTGCGGATCGTCTCCCGTGCGAGTCCCGTCGCCGCCGAGACCACCGCGTCCCCGCCATAGCCGATGGCCATCGATTCGGCCGCCGCCCAGAGGCGGCGCGCGCGCGCGTCCAACACCGGCGCCATCACGCTGAACTTCGCTACGAGTGTGGCTTCGAGATCATCGTTGCGTGTCACACTCGTGTTAGATCACACTTCCGTAAAGATGGCCAAATTAATTTTGGTCAGGCTCCTAAAGGATGACGATTGTGCACACGCCGACGCCCGCACTGTGGGTACGGACGAGCCGCCCGACGGGCTCCGGCGTTCAGCTTCGCGGCCATCGGAGCCGTGCACCGGTTACTGTTATCGGGTACGTTCGCTCCCACGCGGGATCAGGGGATGTCCCAGTAGGTGTTGAAATTTGAGCCGGCGGCTCCTCCGCTGGTCGTGCTATACGACTGGTGGCCAAACCGCGGCGAATGCCGCAACGAAGGGAGCCGCCATGCCAGTGCAGTCTCGCACAGTCCGGGCCGTTGGCCAACAACCGGTACCGGCATCACCACGTCGCTTGCCACTCGTCGACCTTTTGATTGATACCCAGGCGGAGCTGACGGAGCTCGTCGTTCGATCCGGGTTGAAGGTCTTGGAGGCGATGCTCGAAGAAGATCGGGTCGCGATCTGTGGGCCGCGCTACGTGCATCAGGCCGACCGCGACGCGGTGCGGGCTGGGACGACCGCCACGGAGGTGGTGCTCGGTGGACGGAAAGTCCAGATCCGCCGGCCGCGCGTGCGCGCGGGGAAGCAGGAGGTCGCCTTGCCGACCTTCCAGGCCATGGCGGCGACCGATCCGCTGAATCGCCGCGTGGTCGAGCAGATGTTGGTCGGCGTGGCCACCCGCCAGTACGCGCGCAGTCTGGACCCCCTGCCGCCCGACGTCCGCGCGCGGGGGACGAGCAAGAGCACGGTCAGCCGTCGGTTTGTGGCGAAGACGGCGGCGCAGGTGACCGCCTGGCAGACGGCCTCGTTGGAGTCGCTTGAACTCGTGGCCCTGTTGATTGACGGCGTGCACTTCGGTGAGCACTGCCTCGTCGTGGCCCTGGGGATCGACACGACCGGCCAGAAGCACCCCTTGGGCCTCTGGGACGGATCGACGGAAAATGCCACGGTCTGTCAGGGCTTGTTGCGGAACCTGCAGAGCCGTGGCTTGGCGACGGACCGGTCCCTCGTGGTGATCCTCGACGGCTCCAAGGCGCTCCGCAAAGCCGTGGACCACCTGTTCGGACGTGCGGCCTGGGTGCAACGGTGTCAAGTGCACAAAGCTCGCAACATCTTGGAGTATCTGCCTGATCGCGACCGGCCGTGGGTCCATGCGATCCTGCGCCGGGCCTACGGCTGCGGGGATCCCGTGAAAGCGAAGCGCCTGCTGAACGACCTCGCTCGACGCCTCGAGGATGATTTCCCCAGCGCGGCGGCGAGTGTCCGCGAGGGACTCGAGGAGACGCTGACGGTGCTGGTGTTGCCGATCTCCGATCGGCTCCGTCGCACGCTCACCACGACCAATCCTATCGAGAGCCTCATGAGTCGCGCGCGGCACCTTCACCGCAATGTCAGACGGTGGCGCAACGGCAAGATGATCATCCGGTGGATGACGGCCGCGGTGTGCGAAGCCGCGAAGGGATTTCGCCGCGTGAAGGGCTGCAAGGATCTGCCCGCACTCATCGCCGCCCTGCGAGCGCGTGATCAAGAGCTCGGGCTCATCGGCCGTGAATCCGTCCAGCAGGTCGCGTAAGGGGGGATAGTACACCCTTGGTCGAAAGGAGATCGTCGTTCCTGGAGCCTCCTATGAAGTCGCTGTCTCAACCATCAACCCCCAGAACCGCGTCGAGGCGATAATGTCACCCGAGCCGTCGGCGAATTTCAACAGCCGACGGGGCAACCCCCGGGATCACGAGAAACGATATCGGAACGCCGGCTGCGGCAACTGCTGCGCCGAGCAGTGTTTGCGTGGGTTGACCAACCATGAATAGCGCAAGGACGGTTGCGATGAGGAGCAGGAACAGCAGGATCGGCAACGGGTGGAGCGGCGTACGAAACACGCGGTTGTCGGCCGGCGGTCGCGGAAGCCGGAGGACCGCCGCTGCCGAGAGCGCCAAGAAGAAGACGGTCACCGGCACGAAGTAGCCGAGGATCTGCTCGAAGCTCCCGAGCAGGATCAGCAGGCACGCCAAGGAGACCTGAATCAACGTCAACGCGGGTGACGCTCCACGACGCTCATTGAAGTGCGCCAGGCGCGCCGGGAACAGCCCGTCACGCGCCATGGCGAGGTACATGCGCGGTGCCGCCAACAGCGTCGCGGCCAAACTGCCCGAGACCGCGACCGCCACCATCACGGCGAGGAGGCGTCCCGCAGTGTCTCCGAACAGTGCTGCCCCGATCGCGACCACAAACGCCTCGTCGGTCCCCTCGATTCGCCCAGGTGCGCTCAAGACGTAGGCGATGCTGACCGACGCATAGATCGCCGTGACCAGCACGAGTCCCCCAATCAGCGCGCGGGGCATCGTGCGTCGCGGCGACTCCACCTCTTCGGTCATTCGGCCCAGCTCCCACCAGCCGCCAAACGCGAAAAAGGCAGCAATGACAGAAGCGGCCAGCGCCTCGATGCCGATCGCGCCGCTCCCTGACGCCACGTTCCTTTCCGCGGACGCGGCGCCTCCAAGACGGAACGCGGCGGCGCCCACGAGGATCGCGACGATGGCGAGCTTAGCGATTGCCGTCCAGCGCAGGACGGCCGTGCTCGCGGCGATTCCGGCGAGCGTCAGCAATCCGAAGGCGATGGTCGTTGTAACGGCAACGACCGAAACTAGGTCCGGCCACGCTCCAAGCGCGGCGAGCAGGTACTGGGCGAGCCCGATGCCGAGTGCCGCCGTAATGCCCGGGTCCATGACCAGCAAGGCCATCCAGCCGAAGACGAACGCGCTGCGCGCGCCGAAGCCTTCCCGCAGAAAGATGTAGCCGCCGCCTGCCTTCGGGAATCGCGTCGTCAGCTCGGCGTAGCAGATCGCCCCAGCGATACTCAACGCACCCATCACGGCCCAGATGACGAGCGCCGCGCGCGCGCTGCCGACGGTGCGCATCATCGTTGCCGGAGTCAGGAAGATCCCGACGCCCACGACCTGCGTGACGACCATGGCCGTCGCCGCCCACGTGCTGAGACGGCGAGGTCCGGGCGCGTTGCTGGGCACTCCGTTAGAACGTGACGCGGGCAGCCAACTGCACCGCGCGCGGTCCGCCGGAGCCGAACACGCCGCCCGCCGTCGTAACGGGCTGACCGAACTGGCTCGATCGGAGGTAACCCGGCGTGCCAGGCTCCTCTGAATCGCGCACCAACACGTTCGAGAAGCCTGAGTAGTTGACGTTGCTAATCCCGAGGACGTTGGTGACGTTGAACAGGTTGAACACCTCGACCATCGGCTCCACGCGTACATTTGCGCCGACGGAGAACGGCCGCGACACGCGCAGGTCGAGCGAGGTGAAGCGATCGGTGAAGCGCGCGGCGTCCGAGACGAGCGGCAGCAGCACGCCGTTCACACCGCCGCTCGCGTTCAGCGCGCCGATGTAGGAGTTGAGCTCGCCGGCGGTGTGGAACTGCCGCCCGCCCGCATTGCGCTGGAGCACGGGGACCCTCGTCTGGCCGTCGGGCATCATGATGTCCATCGGCACGCCGGACGACAGCGTCAGCAGCGCAGCCATGTTCACGGCGCCGGGCAGACGTGTCTGCCCCGATGCGACGAACCGGTGGCGCCGATCGTTTGGCGTCGGCCCGAACTCGCGCCGCAGATCAGTCGGATCGACTGGCCCGTTCAGGAACGGGATCTGGTCGTCATTGGCGTAGTTGAAAGCCTTCGCCAGCGTGTACGAGGCGCGGAAGCTGTGGCCGCCGGCGAACGGCCGATCGACCGACAGCATCAGAGCGTCGTATTCCGTCCGGGCGCTCGATTCGATGTTCACCACGCGATCGGGCCCGCCGACAACGGGATTGAACACTTCGCCGACGGTTCGACCGATCAGGAAATGGGTTCCCCGGTTGTGGACAACGTCGACGCGGGCGCGCGCACCGAAGACCGGCTGCTCGATGCCGAGGTGAAATTCCTGGACCATCGGGTTCTGCAGGTGCGGGTCGATGACGTTGATGCCCGAGGCGCCGGCTCCCGGCAGGATGAAGCCCGTGAACGGGTTCGAGACCGTTGGCGCGGACGGCGGCAGCCGGCCAGTGTTCGGATCGAGGAAGAACACGTTGCCGGCCCGGACTTCGATGGGCAGCGCCCGGCCGTCCAGGCCGCGCTCGAGCGACTGAATCTGCAGCACGATCCGGTCGTAGTAGATCCCATATCCGCCGCGCACCAGCAGCCGGTTGTGCGACGGCGTCCAGGCAAATCCGACACGTGGCGAGAAGTTGTTCGTGTCACGGGTTCGTCCGCCTGTTACGAACGGAAGCACGATCGGGTTGAGATCGCCGACCCGGCTCTGATTGTTGACCTCGGTATCGATCTCATATCGCAGTCCGAGATTCAGTTGCAGACGGCTCGACACGCTCCAGTCGTCCTGCAGAAACCCGGCGAGGTGTGTGTTGTCGGAGTCAGGAAGATTCAACCCCTGATCCGGCTTTCCGCTGCGCAGCGTGACGGCGAACAGCAGATCGTTGTCGTCAATGCGGCCGTCGCCCGTATGGTCGAACGTCGGGAAGTCCTGGATCAGCTCGATCCGCCCCTGTTGAAACACGCCAAGCCGAAACTCACCATCCACCCGGTGGAACTCGCCGCCGAACCGCACGTTGTGCGCGCCACGGACGAGGGTCGCGCTGTCGGCGATCTGCCACCGCGTCTGCGACGTCCGTTGGGGCATTCGAAACGAGGCGCCGTCCTGCAGGCTCGGGAAGGTGAACTGCGGGGCGGTGGTGAGCGGTGCGGTCTCGTTGAGAAACGTGCTGACACTCACGTTCAGCGCATTGACGAAGCTCGCTGAGGGCGTCGTGGTCCAGGAGGCGAGGAGACTGTGGTACCGGTTCAGCGCATCCTGCCGTTGTGTCGCCGACCCGAGCGCCCGTTCGACGGCGCTCGCAGCAGTATCCGTTGCCCATTCCCCGGCGTAACGTGCCATGAGGCGGTTGGTTGCGCCGCCGGTATCGAGGCGTAACGACCAGAGCGTGTCCTTGAGTGGCGCCGGCGCGAAGCTGCGGCGGATAGTGCGCGTCGCGGTATCACGCGCGCCGACGAGGACAGCGCCGTCCTGGTTCCGGAATTCAGCCGCGGCAAACCAGAACAGACGGTCCCGTCGAATCGGTCCACCGACCGCTCCCGATAGCTGTTGCCGACCGAACGGCGGCGTGCCGGTCGTCTCGTCGAAAGTCGGCGGCAGTTCCTGCCACGCATCGTCGCGCAGGAAGAGCCCGGCGGTGCCGCGGTACGCATTCGAGCCGGAGCGCGTCACGACGTTGATCACCGACGAAGCGGAACGACCGAGGTCGGCACCGAAGCGGTTGGTGGCGATCTGAAACTCCTGGACCGCGTCGATCGGCAGATTCAGCAAGGGGCCGCCGACCACGTCATCGTTGTTATCCTGCCCGTCGATGGTGATGTTGCCTCCTCGGCCCATCTGGCCGGCAGAAGCGATCAGCACGCTGTTCGTTTTGGTGGGATCGAAGACCGGTGTCGGATTGTTGCCGGGGACCAGTAACGCCAGCTCGAGGAAGTTGCGGCCGTTGAGTGGCAGCGCCTCGATCGTCCCGGCCGAGAGGACGCCGTCGACCGCGGCGGTGACGACGCGGGCGGACTCGGTGACGGTCACCGCCTCCTGGACAGTCTCGAGGCCGAGCCGGACATCCAAAAACCGGTCCTGGCCGACCTGCAGCGTGATCAGGTTGGCCCGCCAGGGCGCGAACCCGGCGAGCTGCACATCGGCGGAGTAAGCGCCGGGTGGCAGCATCGGTACGGAGAAGCGTCCGTCCGCGCTGCTCAACGCCGTCCACGTCGTTGCGGTGGCGTTGCTGCGGATGGTGACAGTGGCGCCGGGTGCCGGGGCATTCTGGGGATCGGTGACGCGTCCCGTCAGGTTTGCCACTGCCGGCTGGGCTGAGGCAACGGCCATGAATCCCAGCAGGGCCATCGCGACCAAGACGAACGCACGCCGGATCGTCGTCGGCGCGAAATGGCGGCTCTTCATCATCCTCGAAGCTGTCCTTAGGAACGTGGTGACGTGCTGTCCGGAGAGGGCGTGGCGACCGGGTCTGCGTAGCCGTGTTCGGCAACCAACGCGGCTCGCTGGCGGTAAAAGTCGGGATCCTCGGGCGTCCAGGCTGCAAGGCCGTCGACATAGCGGCTGCACAGGCAGAACAGCGCGGCAATGAGGACGGTGTCGTGGATTTCCATGTCCGTCGCACCCTCGCGGCGGGCGCGGTCGACATCCTCGTTCCGAACGGCGCGGCCACCTTGTTGGACGCGCGCGGCGATCTCCAGGAGCGTCTTCAATTTCGACGTAATGTCCGCCGTGTCCGGATCGCGCACCACCGAGGCGACCAGGGCTTCGTCGCCGAGGTGACACGCGGCGATGGCCGCGTGGCTGGAGCGACAGAACGTGCAGTCGTTGAGCGCCGAGACGCGCGCTGCAATCAGTTCCCGTTCACCGCGGGTCAAGCTGTTCGGCGCGTGCAGCAGGAACTGAGCGAGCGCGGTAATCGGCGCGGCGGTTTCCGGCCGGAAGGCGAGCAGACTACGCATGCCGGGCATGTCCGCAGGAAGCTGGATGTGCGCCATCGAAGGGAGTGTATGCCGCGCCAAAGGCGGCAGCAATAGTCTGGAAGTGCTAGCCTGGCGGCGTCAGATCCCGTTGAGACCGAGAGAGCGCTAGGGCGGAGTCGCGGCTACCAATGAACCGGCTGCGCGGGCGCCGGGGCCACAGGCGAAGGCGGTTCAGGCATCAGCACGGTGGGGAACAGCTTTGTGTCGAAACCCTCGAGATCCCGTGCCCACTCTTTGTGGTTGTAGACGCAGACGGGCAGACGAATTGAGCAGTACGAGTGCGTGGCGAAGTACGGAAAGCACCGGCCGGTGTCGACGACGTAGCGGTCGTAGCCGAGGTGATCTGTACCAGCCTCGGGGCTGCGGTGATCGGGAATCGCATCCGCGGGGCAGTATTTGCGGCAGGCACGGCACGTGTCACAGAACCGCGCGATTCCGGCATCAATTGGCCGATCGAGCGCCAGCGGCAACGACGTTGCGACGCTGCCTATCCGGAACAGCGGCCCAAGCTTCGGGTGGATGATGGATCCATGCCGGCCAAGTTCGCCGAATCCCGCCTTGAGTTCAATGGGAATGTGCAGCAAGTCGCTGTCGCCGATCGGATGCTCCACTCGGCAGGCGTGCCCGAGTGACCGGATGTAGCTGGCCAGGCGGATGACCGTCTCTCCAAGCGTAAAGTAGACGCGAAGGCACTCGATCGCCGACTCTCGCGAGGGGACCACTTGAAATTCTCGCCATCGCATCCGCTGACCGACTGCGATGGCGTAGGTTTCCGGCACAGTCCGGCCCCGGTAGACGTCCGTCGGCTCGATCTCGCAGATGCCGACGATGTCTGCGCCGATTTCCTGAGCCTTCTCCTTGAGGTGATCCGCAGCCACCTCCGGGGACGCAAAATCGCGCCGCGCTGACGCGACGGGACCCTCGAAATATTGATCGTCGAAGATTTTCTTAAGGTAGGTGCTCACGTCCTCGATGGCAATGGAACGGCCACCAGCGGCGGCATACCAGGCTTTCCACCCGAATGACGGCGGGGACGTCAGAGATCCTGTGGGCATCGCTACTCTGGAGCAGTGAACGTGCCCGTCGTAGCTGGGAACGTCTGCGTCCTGCACGCGAGCGGGCCTGCGCGGGCCGTACATCAGGGGCGTAGGCGACGTCCGTCCCGGGACCGCTTTGCTGGATTGCTTAGGAAATCGCAAATCCCGTCTGATTCTTGTTTCGCATGTACCGGTTTGTGGAGTTTGGGCCAGCCCACCACCAAGTCGCGGCCGGCCCTACGGCGCTTCCAGCAGACCGCGAGGCCGCCGCGACCTGGGAGATCCGCCAAGCGATTGACTGCTGGATACGCCGACGGATGCGATTGCGAACGCGACGCGTGTCGGTTTTGTCGAACGCCCCTTAATTAAAAGCGTGGACCCGACCGCGAAGTGCAAACGGGAATTGTTTAAGAACTGTGTAAGGTGGGCTCAAAACCGACGACGAACACCGACGCTTACGGCGTCACACCGAGGAGCATTGTTGCGGCGTAAATCGTTGAACCCGTTGTGCAACGAGGTGTTTCGGTATCGCTTGGCACTGCTCACCAAAATCGCTTTCCAAGCGTGCGCCATCGACCACTCGGCCATCCCTTCTTTTAGAATCAACAAAAACCGGACGCGCCCACCACGCGGCGGCAGCGGCGCCAGCTGCGTCCACGCATCGCGCAAGGAACGGCAGGCCCGCTTGCCGTCGTGGACGTTGCCCGAACGATTCTTCACCCGCAACACATGGGTCGTCTCCGCCAGGTGCGCCATGATCGGGTAATAGCTCGGGACCTTGCGCCGATGCGGGTTGTACCCGAGGAACGCCCGTTCCACCTGCAGCCCCGTCGAGGACCACCACGCCATCGACGTCCACCGTCCCCGTGTGCAGACGGAGCCCCGAAATGACGTGCGCGATCACGGCGACCATGATGCCGGGATTCGATGCACGCATTCCGGACGGGGACATCTGGAACATCGTCAACTACCTGCACACTCTTGCGCCAGAACGGTAGACACCCAGCAAGAAACTGACTCGGCCCGGTGGTGAGTGGTACTCACGTCCCGATGAGGCTCGACGGACTACCGGATCCTCTTTGTTCTACGGGCGCGCACGCCAGCCGCGGCGACTGACGCTTGCACCATTCGGAATCCGGTCGCGTGCCTTAGCCGGCAACCCTCGCACGTGGTCGACCGCACCGCTGCAGCTTCGACGCGCAATAGGAGAAACATCGCAGCGCAGAAGCTGCATGCTAGGCAAAACGGGACCCGAAGCGTCGACGCTCGGGCTCGATTGCATGGGTATGAGCTTCGGCTATGGGCAGTCTTTTATGGGGCGCTGAAAGAGACACATCACGATGGCGAGAAGCACAAGTCCCACTCCTCACACTGAACGACGGCGTTCAGATGCCGGCGCTTGGCCTCGGTCTGTGTTCCAAAGCTCACCGGAAGAAACCGCTGGAGCGGCTGAATCGGCGATCACACAGGGCTACCGCCTCATCGACACGGCGGCGGCGTACTTCAACGAGCGTCAGGTCGGCG
>Ga0299913_10003327_pt1 | contig 13103 bp, 10 predicted proteins | sample RVTome_9_FD_201360 | JGI IMG/M metagenome (GOLD analysis project Ga0299913, IMG submission 201360) | Soil microbial communities from uranium-contaminated site in the Upper Colorado River Basin, Wyoming, United States - RVT155D38 (version 2) ... | reverse complement strand
CAGCTGGGGCGGCGGCCGGCGTCGATCGCGGTGCCGAGTCGCGTGCAGCCGATGAGCCGGTGTCAGTGCTGCCGGCTACGGCGGTATCGGACCCAGCGGGGGAGGTATCCTGTGACGCCGCCGGCGGTGCACCACTCTGGACGGTGTCGGCCTGGGGCGTACCACCTCGGTCGCCGCAGGCGAGGAACATTGAAGCGAACGCAATGGTGAGCAAAGGAAAGCTTCGACGGCCACCACTCATTAGGCTCATTCCTTTCTGTTTGGGGCCCGAAGGGGCCGCGTGCGGACGATCCCAAAGATCGTGCCTCCGATGGGAATGCTAGGTGACGCAGGTCACGAGATAAAGTGATGACTCTCATCAGGTAGGGAATTATTATCCGCCCATGACAAACTCCGTTGCAGCCGACGTGACGCTCGGGCTGGTGCAGATGAGCTGCACCGAGGATACCCAGGCGAATATGACGAAGGCCATACAGGGCATCAGAGCCGCGGCGGGCCGCGGTGCCCAGATAGTCTGTCTTCAGGAGCTGTTTCTCAGCCCGTACTTTTGTCAGACCGAGGATCACGCGTTCTTCGATCTCGCGGAGCCGGTACCTGGTCCTTCCACCGTCACCTTGGGCCAGATCGCAGCCGAGCTCGGAGTGGTGATCATCGCTTCCTTATTCGAGAAGCGGGCCGAGGGTCTCTATCACAACACCGCGGCTGTCATCGATGCAGACGGACGCTTCATTGGCAAGTACAGGAAAATGCACATCCCTGACGACCCGCAGTATTACGAGAAGTTTTACTTCACGCCGGGGGATCTGGGCTTCAGGACGTGGGACACGCGGTTTGGTCGCATCGGGGTGCTGGTCTGCTGGGATCAATGGTACCCTGAAGCGGCCCGCCTGACCGCCATGAGTGGCGCGCAGATTCTCTTCTACCCCACGGCCATTGGCTGGCTGCCCGGTGAAAAGGAGGAGCACGGAGCTCAGCAGGAGGCTGCCTGGGAAACGATCCAGCGAAGCCACGGGATCGCGAACGGAGTCTATGTCTGCTCAGTTAATCGGGTAGGCCACGAGAAGGGGCCGTCCGGCGGCCTGGAGTTCTGGGGCGGAAGCTTCGTCTCGGACCCGGGCGGGCGGATCCTCGTCAAAGGGGGCACCGGTGAGGAGGTGCTCACTGCCAAGATCGACCTTGGCAAAGTCGATGCAAGCCGCACTCACTGGCCATTCTTCCGCGACCGGCGTATCGACGCCTACACCGATATCACAAAGCGATATCTGGACTAGATGCGGGAAAAGATTTCACCCCGAGCAAAGCGAGGGGGCCGGAGCGGCGCTTCGGTCCCCTCAGTCGCGCAGCCGGCCCTGAGCGGAGTCGAAGGGCTCTGTCAGGGTGACAACCAAACTCCCGCCGAGCTCGGCTACCGCATGCCCGCCGAGTGGGAGCCCCACCGCGGGACCTGGCTCAGCTGGCCGCACAAGGAGGCATCCTGGCCCGGTAAGTTCGACTCGGTACCCGGCATCTTCGCCCGTATGGTCCGTCACCTCGCCGACCATGAGGAGGTGCACATCAACGTCGCCGGGCCTGACATGGAGCATGAGGTTCGCCGCCTCCTGGCCGACGAAGGTGCCGGCAGTGGTAACGTCTTGTTTCATCACAACCCTACCAATGATGCGTGGTGCCGTGATCACGGGCCGATCTTTCTCCAGCAGTACGAGTCCGATGCTCCGGCTGAGGCCGTGGTGGACTGGGACTTCAACGCCTGGGGCGGCAAGTATCCACCTTATGATCTGGATGACGTGGTGCCGACGCGGATTGCCCAGGAGCTCGGTGTGCCGGTGTTCAAGCCGGGAATCATCATGGAGGGCGGATCGATCGATGTGAATGGGCGGGGCACGCTGCTCACGACTGAGTCTTGCCTGCTGAACCCGAACAGGAATCCCCACCTCGACCGGGGTGCAATCGAGAACTATCTGCGGGCATACCTCGGCGTGTCGTGTATTCTGTGGCTCGGCGAGGGCATCGCGGGAGATGATACCGACGGACACGTTGACGACCTTACAAGGTTCGTCGACCCCACGACAGTGGTCACCGTCATCGAGGACGACCCTGGCGACGCGAACTACGAGCCGCTGCAGAGTAACCTGGAGCGGCTCAACCGAATGACCGACCAGGACGGACGGCCATTACGGGTGGTTACGCTCCCAATGCCTGGGCCGCTCTACCACGATGGCCAGCGTTTGCCAGCGAGCTACGCCAACTTCTACATCGCAAACGGAATCGTGCTCTTGCCTACCTACGATCCGGCGCGAGACGAAGAGGCTCGCGCCGCCTTGCAGTCTTTGTTCCCCACCCGCGAAGTCATAGGCATCGACTGTACCGACCTGGTCTGGGGGCTCGGGGCATTTCACTGCGTGACCCAGCAGTGGCCGGCGCTGGTAGGCAGGTAGGCTGGTAGGCGGGTAAGCAGAGTCATCCGAGTGGGCGAGAAGAGAGACCGAGCCCTGCGGGCCTCACCGCGTCCCCCTCCCGCCTACCCGCCTTTTCCTACGACTTCTGCCAGGTTCCAACCAGGGCCGCACGGCGGCCGCCGCAGCTGTCCGCGCCGATACCGGCGATCTGGAGCTGGTCTTCCGTGCGGCTGACGACGTAGCGCGCATCGGCCGTCTGGCATGCAAGCGCACTCGTATCGGCCTTGAATACAAGTGTGTCTCCATTGAAGTTGGCACGGCTCTTCATCACGGAGTCGGTCCAGCGGCGTGACGGCAGGGTCAGCTCCATCCCGCCATTGGAGGCAAGGTTCATGCGAACCTCACCCTCACCGTAGAGCTCTCGCTTCCAACTGCCGGCGTACTTACCACCTTCTCCGGCACAGCTGGCGAGGAGAGGGAGAATTGTCAGGAACACAGCCAGAAGACCAACTGGTAGTCGAGCGAGCACACGAATCATCATGGTCCTCCCGGAGGTTGAGCGCACCAGCCAACATCACTCCCGCGGTTGAAGCTCGGCCGTGGGAATGGGCAAGGTCGAGAAAATCACGTCCGGGGGCGGCCCCGGGCGATCGAACCCAGCCAGCGTCGACGTCAAACCGTAACGGCGGTAATCGACCCAGCTGTGTCCACCTTCGAACATGAGAGAGTACCGCTTGTTATAGAGCAGCTCCGCCAGCAACGACGATTGGTCTACCGGGCCCGAATACGCAGGAAGTCCTCCCGACGCGGTCCGCACCAGATCTATATCGGGCACCACCGGGCCAAGATTGTTCGAGCCTATGTTCGCCTCCGCCCGTAGCAGGATCAACTCCTCGTTCTTGATGATCGGGATGGGAGAGCTCGGGCTGGGATAGCGAACCCAGCCGAGATCAGAGGAAAGGAGCTGAGGCGGAGTGGTGTTCGTCGTGCCGGCGGAGCGCGGCGGCCTCGCCACCAGTTTGGTGAGAAAACGCCGGTCCAGCGAAACGCCATCGGTCTGAAGCTGGGCCTGCGTGCGGAGCGACGGGTGTCCGAAGTTCTCGCCGGTCTGCGGATCGATGGCGAGTGGGTTGTTGAGGTCACCCGCACCGGTGCCGAAATCGAGATAGACGCCGCGATCGAGGGGGGCCGCAGGATCCAGGAAGGACTCTGCGAGGTATGTGAGAGCTCCCGTATAGTCGCCCCGATACACTGCCACTCGGGCGCGCAACGCTCGATTGAACTGAAGAAAGGTTGCCGGGGTATTGAACCCGGTGAAGCCGGCGGGGAGAGAAAACGGGAACGTGGCACCTTGTAGCCCGGAGGCCGCGCCGTCAAGCAAGGCAATTACGTGGTCCCATGCGGCCGCATTAGTGACGAATGGTGCTGGATCGGCGCTCGCGCTGGTTCCCACGTCGACGGGAATCTGATCCTGCGTATGGGAGCTCAGGATTATCGTGAAATTGTATGCCTGCATCGTGTGCACGAATCCAGTCACGGCACTCTGCTGCTCCGCCGTGAGCCCGCTCGCCGTTCCGATTACGGCGAGCAAGTCGTTCGCGCTTCGGATGGCGGTGTATGGCTCCGCCCAATGATCGCCGCCGAACGCCCGGCTCCCCGGGTCCAACGGACCCTGCATCATTTCCTGCGCGAAACGTGGATCCGAAGGGTCGAACCGGTATGCCTCTCGGCCGAAAATCCCGCCGTCGAGCGCCCAGTCTGCAGCGTCCGTCCGGGTGGCGATCAGAATTCCTGTGACCGCGGCTGCCACCTGGGACGGAGTGGGGTTCTCACCAATCACTGTCGGACTATTGGGGTTCTGGATGTCGTAGTCGCAGGCGCCCACGCCGATCAGGAGTCCAGCCAGCGCTACTCGTGTGAACCTGTTTGTGGGCGTCATGGTTAAAACCCCAGGTCGACGGAGAAGTAGAAGCTGCGACTGGGCGGGAATGGAGCGACATCGATATTCCGCACGATCGCCTGGTTGCCGAAGTTGCTGACCTCGGGATCGAGGCCGTCGTACGGAGTGATCCGGAGCAGATTGCGTCCGGTCAGCGAGAGGCGAGCAAAGCGCACACCGCTCCCGAAGAGGCTGGATGTGAAACTCTCCGGCAGGTTATACGACAGGTTCACCTCGCGGAGCTTCAGATACGACCCGTCCTGCACGTAGGGATGGGTGAAGCCTGCCCCGAACGTATTGATCCGATCCGCTCCCGCCTCCACGAAGTCCCTGGTGTTGGCCACGGCATCATAGAGGAACTGCGTGAGATTGATGATGTCCCCGCCGCGCTTCCAATCGAACAGGAAGCCGAGGGTGAAGCGATTGATATCGATATCGTTGGAAAAAGAAACCTGAAAATCGGGGCTCGCGTCTCCGATCTTCCCGGCTAGCGCTTCGCCGGTCACCGGATCGGTGCCTGTGAGTCCGAAGATCTGCGTCGGTGAGCTGCCCTCCTCGATCTGGTAGGTTCCGAGTGACAGCGCGAAGCCGCCCGTCTGAAAGCTCGGTACCGTCAGGCGGGTGATCTTCCCTCTATTGGCGAAGAATGTGGCGCGGGATACCCAGTTCACATTCCTACCCTGTACCGGTTGAACGGTTAGAGACGCCTCCAATCCGCGATTTCTGAGTCGGCTGTCCGAGCTGAAGATGCGGGTTTCCTGGCCCAGTGAAGGTGCGATCGTCTGTTCCAGTATGAGATCGCGAATGTTCCGCTGGTACACGGTGAGCGTCAGCTCCGCCCGCCCATTTGCCAGAGTCGCATCGAGTCCTGCCTCGAACTCCTCCTGCCGCTCAGGCTGGATCAGCGGGTCACCGGCAAGCCCGCCGATATAGGTCCCGAACAGTCCGCCGATGGTACCGGTGGTGTCATTGCTGAACTTGGCATCGAAGCGCGACGGCCGGTTCCCGGTTTGGCCATATGCCCCGCGGAACTTGATGGCTTCCACTCCCCCAAGCGGCTCCGGAATGCGATAGGAGGCCGCGAACTTGGGGTACAGGAAATACTTTCCGGTTCTCCCATTGGAGCTGCTTCGGTCGGCCCTGATGCCGGCCGTCAGAAGCAACCGACGGTTGGCCAGCAACACCTCTTCCTGAGCGAAGACGCCGAGATCTCTGACGGGCTCGAGCTTGGATGTCACGCTCTGGCTGGTCGTCTGCTGCGGGCTCTCCTGACCCGGGAGCAGCGTACGGGCGAGAATCTGGGTGACGTAGGGTCGGCGCTCCTCGAACTGCACTCCCGCCGAGGTGGTCCACTCGGCCCCGCTCTCGCTTCCCGACGGATTCACCCGATAGGTCATGTTCAGCGCGGCATTCAGGTTTCGATTCGACGACTTGCTCAGAACCACGGTGCCGGGCTGGCCATCGTTATTCTCGAACTGAAGCTCGGGCGGCGAGACCAGGTTGTTGTCCTGCTGGAAGTAGTCTACGCCGCCTACACCGATGAACTGCAGGTTGCTTCTGGCAGACCGCAACGGCGACCACCGAAGGGTAGTCGTTCCCAGAAGCCGCCAGACGTCCTCCTCGTTGGTGAGAAAGTTGAACGTCTGCAAGGGGTTGCTGCGCTCGAATGGGTTAGCCGGGAAGTCGATGGCGGTCAGGTCGTCTCGTATGCCACCGGCAGGCATCAGATCCACAAAGCTGGGCGTTGCAGGCAGTACCATGTAGGGACTGGTACCGGAATTGTCGTTGTTGGAGAGCCCGCGATCAGACAGACTGTGCGTTCCGCTGAGGTTTACCTGGAGCTGCAGTCCGCTGCCGAGCTCCTGGTCCAGATTCGAGCGCAAGGCCTGTTTCTTATATCCGGTATTGAGCGCGATTCCCTCGTCATTCTTTATCAAGCCCGAGAAATAATACTTGGTGTTCTCAGTCCCCCCGCTTATGGCCGCGTTGGTCTCGTAGGACAACGCATTCCGGCCGTAGAGCTGGTCCTCGAAGTTGAAGGACCTTCCGGGTTGGAATGCGGCCGTGACGGCCGCGGTGTCGCTGAAAACCGAGAGAGCCTCATCGAGCGTGGCGAAGTTTCGCGAGCCCAGCTCGTTGGCGCGTGAGGAAAATCCGAACCTCTGTGAAATGCTGAACTGCGGCTTACCCAACTGGCCGCGCTTCGTAGTGATGATCACGACTCCGTTAGTGGCCTTCGAGCCGTAGATGGCGGCCGCCGAGCCGCCCTTCAGCACTTCGATGCGCTCGATGTCTTCCGGGTTCAGGTCGGCGATGCGGTTGACCGGGTTATCCTGGTTCCGCGGATTGCCGCCGCACTGGGCGCAGCTTACCGCATTCTGCCCGTTGGGAATGACCGCGTTGCTGACCACGATCCCGTCCACCACGTAGAGCGGATCAACACTCCCGATGATGGTCGAGACGCCACGCAGATTGAGCTGAAAGCCACCACCAGGCGCTCCGGAATTGGCCTGGATGTACGCCCCCGGAATCTTGCCCTGCAGGGCACTCTCAACTGTCTGGGAAGGAGCTCGGTTCAACTCGCTCGCGCTGACCGTTGCGACGGCATTGGGCAGATTCTGCCGCTCGACGCCGGTGGCCTGACCCGTTATCACGATTTCTTCGAGCTTGAAGACGTCCGGCTCGAGGGCGACGTTGGCCGAACTCTGGTTTGCCGGGACCGTAAGCTGCTGCCGCTTGTAGCCGATGGCTCGCACGACCAGCTCGAGGTCACCTTCGGGCGCATTCAGGGTGTACGCCCCTTCATTGTTGGTCTCGACCACAATTGCGGTTCCGCTGACAGCGATCGTTGCTCCGGAAAGCCCTTGCTGGGTTTGGGCGTTGGTCACTCTGCCGGTGACCTGACGCACCTGAGCCGTTGCGGCTGAGACGCTCAGAAGCAAGAGCCAGAGAAACGTGCCGCACGCGCGCAAAGTCATGGCGCCTCCGACATTCATGGGGTGACTTAGGAATAGCCCCTACAGTGCATCGCTGCGGAACGCCGCGCAAGGAGTTTCCCCTAGTGGCGCTCCGACCGGCCCCGCAGCAGCCACCAAACCGTCAGGGCCGCCAGGCGCGCCGTCTGCCCGTCCCGATCGAAGGCAGGATTCAGCTCTACCACGTCCGCCGATGCAACGGCGGCGGAGCGCCCAGCCTGGTAGGCCGCCTCGATCCAGAGCTCGCTGGTGAGCCCACCGGGGTTGGGAGCGCTGACTCCCGGAGCCTCGGCCTCGTTCACCGCGTCCATATCGAACGAGGCCATGGTGGGATTGTCCGCCGAACGATACAGCTGCGCGATTCGTTCGAGGGTGACGTCATCGCGCCATACGACGCGGCCGTGCCGCTCGACGTAGGCCACGTGATCCCTCGCGGACGACTGAGGCTGCAGGCCCGCGACCGAGTACCGCCGGCACGCGCCGGACTGGTCCTCGATAGCCTGCCGAAAGGGGGAGCCCGAGTGCCCTTTGCCACCTTCGAGCTCACGTACATCGGGATGCGCGTCCCAATTCAGGATCTCGACATGGCGAGCGGCCTTCGCGTATCCCAGGAAATGACCGTAGGACGTTTCGTGTCCCCCACCCAGCACAACTACGAAGCGGTTGCTTCGGATATACGGCGCGAGAACCTCCCCGAGATGCTGTTGGTCCGACTCCACCTCTCCCGAGATCTCGAGGTCGCCAAGGTCCTTGGTACGGCCGAGCAGACGCTCGAAAGGCTCCGAGCGGGCATCGGGTGCCAAACGGTATAGCGCGGTACGGATTGCTGCCGGCCCCCCTGCGGCTCCAGGCCGTCCCCGATTTCGCCGAACACCTTCGTCCGATGGAAATCCCAGAATCACCGCCTTCGGCTCCTCTCCGTCACCGAGTTCGCTGCCGAGTATGCGACTCAGCCTTGGATCAGTTGGAGAGGTCTCGGGTTGAACCACGTCAGGAGGAATGATTCGCGACATGCTCCGGCGAGCTCCATCGAGTGATCCCCGCAATGACAGTCCTGACACACGCGTTGGGCCGGAAGTGATACAGCCACTGGTTCACCCCTGGAGCGTCGATGATGGCGAAGTCGGCCGCCTTTCCCGGCTCCAGCGAGCCAGCCAGTGCCTCCAGGCCGGCCGCGCGCGCCGCATAGATAGTGGCGCCCTTGAGCGCCTCAGCCGGCGTCATCCGTTGTAGCGTACAGGCGAGGGTAAGTGCCAGAGGTAGGTGATAGCTCGGTGCCGATCCGGGGTTAAAGTCAGTTGCGACGGCAACCGCCACCCCGGTGTCGATAAGGCGTCGAGCAGGCATGGGGGTCTGACCCAGATAGAGCGAGGCGAGTGGCAGACTCACCGCCACCACTCCCGCATCTCGTAGAGCGGTCATGCCTGCATCCGATATGTGCTCGAGGTGGTCGGCACTGACCGCGCCCAACTCGCCGGCCAGCTCGCCGCCGCCGCTGCTGCTCAACTGGTCGGCATGGATCTTGGATGCAAGTCCTGCGCGCTGGCCGGCTCGCAGAATTCGGCGGGCCTCGGCGACGCTGAACGCGGACTCTTCCACGAACACGTCACAGAACAATGCCAACTTCTCGCCGGCCACCGCGGGGATCATCTCGTGAACGAGGTGGTCTACGTAGCCACCTGAGTTTCCCTGAAACTCGGGGGGGACAATGTGGGCCCCGAGTAAGGTCGGCACCACCCGGACCGCCTGCTCCGCCGCCAGCATGCGGTACACTCTCAGCAGCTTCAGCTCGGAATCGAGAGTGAGGCCGTAGCCGCTCTTACACTCCACAGCCGTTATGCCGAGCGTGAGCATCTCAGCCAGAAAACGAGCAGCTCGGTCGCGCAGCTGCTGCTCCGTTGCCTCCCGGGTCTGGCGCACGGTTGAGGCGATCCCGCCGCCACTCCGCGCAATGTCGAGGTAGTCCCGTCCTCGAATCCGCTGCTCGAATTCCTCGGCTCGCCAGCCGCCGAAGGCCAGATGGGTGTGGCAATCGATCAGGCCTGGTATCACTAATCGCCCGCCGGCATCGATCTGATCGGCGACGCGGAACTCGGCGGGCAGCTCTGCGGCAGGGCCCACCCACCGGATCGTACCGCCATCCCATACCAGGGCAGCATCGGCGATGCTGTGAATGTCCTCCTGCCCCCCCTCGGCCCGGCAGGTTGCGAGCTGAGCGATATTGTGAAGAAGCCTCAAGCGACTGTCATCCTGAGGGAGTAGAGCGACCGAAGGATCTCTCGGCGCGAACTCGGAGAGATCCTTCGCTGCGCTCAGGATGACAGCATTCCCAGCAGAGAATGAAAGGTGGGTTCATCAATCGATCATCGGGAGGTCGACGCCCCGCTCCTTCGCAGTTCGTATTGCGAGCTCGTAGCCTGCATCAGCGTGCCGCATTACGCCGGTACCAGGATCCCCCGTGAGGACCCGCTGAAGCCTTTCGTCTGCCGCCTTGGTGCCGTCCGCGACGATCACCATGCCGGCATGAATCGAATAGCCGATCCCGACGCCACCCCCATGATGAAGCGAGACCCAGCTCGCGCCGCAGGCAGTGTTCAGCAGTGCGTTCAGCAGCGGCCAGTCCGCGATGGCGTCCGAGCCATCCTGCATCCCTTCGGTCTCGCGATTGGGAGACGCTACGGAGCCGGTATCGAGGTGATCGCGACCGATCACTATCGGGGCAGCCACCTTCCCCTTCTGCACCAGCCAGTTGAATCGTGCGCCCATTTCGGCTCGCTCTCCATACTCGAGCCAGCATATGCGGGCGGGCAGCCCCTGGAAAGCGACCCGCTCTTGGGCTTGACGGATCCAGCGAGCCAGGGCGGCGTTCCTCGGAAACGTCTCCAGCACCGCCCGGTCGGTCTCGGCTATGTCATCGGGCCGACCCGAAAGCGCTACCCAGCGGAAGGGGCCCGCACCGCGACAGAAGAGCGGGCGAATGAAGGCTGGCACGAAGCCCGGTATGTCGAACGCCTCGACCATCCCACGATGGTCGGCCACTTGGCCGCGGAGGTTGTTTCCATAGTCGAAGACGACGGCCCCCTTGCTCTTGAGGGCGAGCATCGCCTTGACGTGTTCCATCATGGAGTCCAGGACCCGGTCCTCGTATCCTGCCGGGTCCTCGGATCGCAGTCGTTCGGCGGCCTCGAGCGTAGTTCCCGCGGGGATATATCCCACCCGTAGATCGTGAGCCGACGTCTGGTCGGTAAGGACATCAGGCACCACGCCGCGCCGAACCAACTCTGGCAGGACCTCGGCTATGTTGCCGACCAGGCCGACCGACAGAGCACGGCGGAGGGAACGCGCCTCCTCTACCAGCCGAAGTGCGGCGTCGAGATCGGTCTCCAGACGGTCGCAGTAGCGGGTTTCCACCCGCCGCCGGATGCGTTCCTGGTCGACGTCGACGCCGAGGAAGGCGGCCCCGTTCATCGTGGCGGCGAGCGGTTGGGCCCCACCCATTCCACCGAGCCCGGCACTCACTACCAGTCGTCCCTCCAACGAGCCCCCGAAGTGCTGTCGCGCACACTCGGCAAACGTCTCATAGGTTCCCTGGAGTATGCCCTGGCTGCCTATGTAGATCCACGAACCGGCGGTCATCTGGCCGTACATCGTCAGGCCGAGCGCGTCCAGACGGCGAAACTCCTCCCAGGTGGCCCAGCGGGGCACCAAGTTGGCGTTGGCGATCAGCACCCGGGGCGCCTGGTCGTGGGTGCGGAACACGCCGACCGGCTTGCCACTCTGTATCAGCAGGGTCTCGTCATTCCCCAGCCGGCGCAGCGTGGCCACGATTCGCTCGTAGCACTCCCAGTTGCGCGCCGCTTTACCCCCGCCGCCGTAGACGATCAACTCCTCCGGGCGTTCGGCTACGTCCGGATCGAGATTGTTCATCAGCATCCGGAGGGCGGCCTCCTGGTGCCAGCCCCTACAGGAGAGGGCCGAACCGGTGGGTGCTCTGATCACGTGGGGTTGAATCACGAAGGTCACGAGGATTCCTGTCAGCTCGTAGAGACCCTTCTCTGCTCACAGATGACAGTGGGAGCCTCAAGGCTAGCCATCTCCCCGAACCCCTGCAACCTTTTGGGCCATCAGACGATCCAATCCACCCGCGATGACTGAACCCGGCACTGGAGCGGCGACCCTGGAGCCCGAAATAACCGGCAGGCCTGATTCGGACGCTGTGGACGCGACGCTGGCCGCCAGCGGCGATGCAAGCGCTTTCGAGCGGCTGTACCGGAACCACGTCCCCAGGATCTACAGCCTGGTTCGCCGGATGCTCAATGACGATGATGCGGATGAGGTAACACAGGATGTCTTTGTTCGAGCCTGGCAGAAGCTGGGGACCTTCCGCGGTGAAGCCGCCTTCGGCACCTGGCTGCACCGCCTGGCCGTGAACGTGATTTTGGCGCGGCGCGAGACTCTGGGCACGCGGCGCAAGCGGTACATCGAGGGCGATGCAATGCTCGAGATACTTCCGGCTCGGCGGGCCGGGCCGGAACTAGCGATGGATTTCGAGTCAGCCATGCAGCGCCTGCCCGATGGCGCCAGAGAAGTTTTCGTACTGCATGACGTTGAGGGGTACCGGCACGAGGAGATCGCCGAAATGCTGGGTTTGGCCACCGGAACCTCGAAATCTCAGCTTCATCGGGCGCGCCTGGCGTTGCGCCGGCACCTCGACCGATAGAACGGAGCGTTACCATGAGCGATCCCTGGATGGGCCGGTTGTCGGAGTATCTCGATGGCGAGTTGACCATGGCAGAACGGTCAGCCCTGGAGACGCACCTGGAGAGCTGCGGAGAGTGTTCCGGTATCCTTGCCGACCTCCGGCGGATCGTGCACCAGGCCCGGCAGCTGGACGAAGGCGCACCCGGGCGAGACCTCTGGCCGAGCATCGCCACGCGAATCGGTTCCACCCCGGTTCGAGCCGGATCGATCCGCCGGCGCTGGAGCTTCTCGATTCCGCAGCTGGCCGCCGCGGCAGTAATGCTGATGACGCTCTCCGGGGGCACCGTGTGGCTCTTACAGTCAGGCGGCCCGACATCAACGAGCGGCCCGGTCGCCGCCGTCAGCGCTCCAGCAACGACGCCTGCAGCCATCAGCGCCAGCCACAGCGCGGCCCAGAGCTACGCGGCCGCTGTGGACGACCTGGAGAAGGTTCTTGCCGGTGGCCGGGGCCAGCTCGACAGCACCACCGTACGAGTCATCGAGCAGAACCTCGCGGTGATCGACCGGGCTATCGCCCAGGCTCAGCAGGCTCTCCTCGCCGATCCTGCCAATCTGTATCTCAACACCCACCTGGCCGAGACGATGCGTCGCAAGCTCGATCTCCTGCGGCAAGCCGCCACTCTCGTCCCCGTGAGCTGAAAGGAACCGAGCGTGCTACTCACTTTCGCCGCCAGCCTGGTACTTGCAGCTGCACAGCAGATCGACACCACCCTCACAGCCGAACGCGGGCAGCGGCTCCAGGTGAACGCGTATGGCGGTGAAGTGACGGTCCGGGCCTGGAACCGAAACGCGGTCCGGGTCGAGGCGGCGACCCCCGGGCGCCACCGGGTGGAGATCTCTACCTCGCCGACGAGCGTGAGCGTACGGACGCAGGGGCGCCATGGTCCCCCCTCCGAATTGGACCTCCGCATCAGCGTTCCAGCTTGGATGCCGCTCAACCTATCGGGGGTGAACACCGACACAAGGATCGATGGAGTCCGCGCTCCCATCTCGGTCGAAACGGTCGAGGGCGAGGTAAACGTAACCGGCGGC
>Ga0299913_10003326_pt1 | contig 13108 bp, 11 predicted proteins | sample RVTome_9_FD_201360 | JGI IMG/M metagenome (GOLD analysis project Ga0299913, IMG submission 201360) | Soil microbial communities from uranium-contaminated site in the Upper Colorado River Basin, Wyoming, United States - RVT155D38 (version 2) ... | reverse complement strand
GAGACCGACAATCTCGACCTTGAGCGGCAAGGGCGGGATCCGGGCCGGGGCCACAGCAACGGCCGGCGCATAGTAGGGTTCATCCCTGATCATTCGGTTAATGCGCTCTTGCATTGCCGGGCGCCGAGCAACATCCACGCCACACGCGCACTCGGGAAAACCGCGTCGTTCCCCATACCCTAAGATCTAGGTCCTTGAGCTCGTTTGGCGAGCGGTGCTTGCTCATCGACTGCCGCCAGCGCAGACAACCCGGCCCGGGCCCAGGCGCACGATCCGCACGTGCCAGGGCGAGCCGGGGCCGCGTCCCGGGAGGGCCCCGCGGTCACCTGAGCGCAGTCCATCGAGCAGTGAAACAGGAATGGCGTTTTCCACTCATGAGTGAAGATTAGCAACGACATCAGAAATCTTCAACCAGGTTAATGAGTTTTCACAATCCCGTCGAATAATGTCTGTATTGTTGGCAATCGCGCTGGGAAATGCCCGAGGGGCAGAAATCGTTGGATGCACCGACCGGAACGCCAGGGCGCGCTGAAGCTCCCGACCGATTTGCCGCATCGCTGTGACCCGCGCGACACGGTCGCGCCCGGGCTTTTGCCGTGCCGAGAAGGCTGCTAGAAGGCGCGTCACACCGCAGCTCGAGCGATCGAAGCCATGGCCGCCTACCAGTACGTCTACGTGATGAAGCGCCTGACCAAGATCTTTCCGGGCGGAAAGAAGGTCCTGGAGGATATCACGCTCGCCTTCCTGCCCGGCGCCAAAATCGGCGTGCTGGGCATGAACGGCGCCGGCAAATCGACGCTGTTGCGCATCATGGCCGGGCTCGATCACGACGTCTCCGGCGAGGCCTGGGCGGCGGATGGCGCGACGGTCGGCTTTCTGCCCCAGGAGCCGCAGCTCGATCCAGGCAAGGACGTGCTCGGCAACGTCATGGAAGGCGTCGCCGCGACCAAGGCGCTGCTCGATCGCTTCGACGAGGTCTCGGCTGGATTCGGCGACCCCGACGCCGACATGGACGCGCTCATGGCCGAGCAGTCCGAGCTGCAGGAGAGGATCGACGCCGCGCAGGGGTGGGAGCTGCAGCGCACCCTCGAAATCGCCATGGACGCGCTGCGCTGCCCGGCGCCCGATCAGGACGTGACCACGCTCTCGGGCGGCGAGCGACGGCGGGTCGCGCTCTGCCGCCTGCTGCTGTCTCAGCCCGACCTCCTGCTCCTCGACGAGCCGACCAATCACCTGGACGCCGAATCGGTCGCCTGGCTCGAGCGCTTCCTGCACGAGTACAAAGGAACGGTCGTGGCGGTCACCCACGATCGCTATTTCCTCGACAACGTCGCCGGCTGGATCTTGGAGCTCGACCGCGCCCGCGGCATCCCCTGGCAGGGCAACTACTCCTCCTGGCTCGAGCAGAAGCAGAAGCGACTGGCGCTCGAGGAGAAGCAGGAGCAAGCGCGCCAGCGCACCCTCGATCGCGAGCTGGAGTGGATCCGCGAGAGCCCGCGCGCCCGCCAGGCCAAGAGCAAGGCGCGCATCACGGCGTATGAGAGCCTGCTGGCCGAGGCCCAGGAGCGCGCTTCCGGCAGCGCCCAGATCATGATTCCGCCGGGTCCGCGTCTCGGTGACGTCGTCATCGAGGCCGAGCACCTTCGGAAGGCCTACGGCGACAAGCTCCTGATCGACGGCCTCGACTTTCGCCTGCCGCCGGGCGGCATCGTCGGCGTGATCGGCCCGAACGGCGCCGGCAAGACCACCCTGTTCCGCATGATCGTCGGCCAGGAGCAGCCCGATGCCGGCACCCTGCGGGTCGGCGAGACCGTGGTTCTGGGCTACGTCGACCAGAGCCGCGACACGCTCGCGCCCGAAAAATCCGTGTGGCAGGAGATCTCGGGCGGCCGCGACCAGATCCAGCTCGGCAAGCGCGAGGTCGCGAGCCGCGCCTACGTCGCCGCCTTCAACTTCCGGGGCCCCGATCAGCAGAAGAAGGTCGGCGTCCTGTCCGGGGGCGAGCGCAACCGGGTGCACCTCGCCAAGCTCCTGAAGGGTGGCGCCAACGTCATCCTCCTGGACGAGCCGACCAACGATCTCGACGTCGACACGCTGCGCGCGCTTGAGGACGCGCTGCTCGATTTCGCCGGCTGCGCCGTGGTGATCAGCCACGACCGCTGGTTCCTCGATCGCATCGCGACACATATCCTGGCCTTCGAGGGCGATTCCCGGGTGGTGTGGTTCGAGGGCAACTACCAGGATTACGAGGCCGACCGGCACCGCCGGCTCGGCGCCGAGGCCGACCAACCCCACCGCATCCGCTACAAGCCTCTCAAGGTGGCGTGAGCCGGCGAGGGCAGCGGCTCACCACCGGCGCAGGACACCGTACACATCGAAGGCGCGCTCGATCGAGATCAGATGCAGGTTCTCGAGCATTGCCGGCGCGATCGGCATGCGGTCGAACGGGTCCTCGGAGACCATGGCTACCTCGCGATCTGACGCGCTGGGGCACCGGAATGTGCGAGCGGCGCGTATTGTAGGCGGCAGTCGGATGACTATGTAGTGATCGGCACTACGTGGAGTGCGTTGCAATGCGGTCGGTATCCGCGCGCGAGGCCAACCAGCAGTTCGCCCGCATCCTCGGCGAGGCGGCGAGCGGCGAGGAGATCGTCATAACCCGGCGTGGCCAACCCGTGGCGGTGCTGTCGCCCTATCGAGCGCCGGCGATGACGCCCGAGCGGGAAGCTGCGATCGAACAGCTCCTGGAGATGATGCGGCGCGGCATCGTGCGCGGCGCTCGCCGCTTCAGCCGCGACGAGATCTACGAGCGGTGACCTTGGCCTTCGACACCAACGTGTTCGTCTATGCCGCTGACGCCGGCGCTGGAACGCGCCACACGATGGCCTCCGAACTCATGGAGCGCGCCGTGCGCTCTTGCGGCGCGGTCCTGATCCTTCAAACGTTGGCAGAATTCTACTCGGTCGTGACGCGCAGGTCCCTTGCCGATCCAGGGGAGGCTCGTCTTTTCCTGGATGTACTTCGACGAGTGCTGCCGGTGCACGCCGTCGTCGAGCAGGATCTCGACCGAGCCATCGAGGCGGTGACACACCATGGCCTCTCGTTCTGGGACGCGCTGCTCTGGGCGACGGCGGACCGGGCGGGTGTTCACTATCTCTTGAGCGAGGACTTTCAGGATCGCCGCCGGCTCGGCGGGGTGACCTTCGTGAATCCGTTCGACGAGGCCAACCGGCGACTCATCGAGCGCGCGCTGCCACCGCGATTGGTGCCGCCGACCTGACGCTGCTGGTTACAAAGGAGAGCGATCGTGCCGGGCGCGCTGGACGCCAGGCGCCTCAACCATCTCGCCGCGACCGCCAGCGTCGGCGTCGCTGCTACCCTGGTCGGCGCCAAGCTCGCGATCTGGATCCTCAGCGGCTCGGTCGCCATCCTGGGCTCGCTGGTCGACAGCGGGCTCGACGCGATCGCCTCGATCGTGACCTTCATCAGCGTGCGTCAGGCGGCGCAGCCGCCGGACCGGGCGCATCGCTACGGTCACGGCAAGGCCGAGCCGCTCGGCGCGTTCGTGCAGGCGGGCTTCGTCCTCGGCTCGGCGTTCTTCCTCGCCGCCGAAGCGATCCAGCGCATCGCCGCCCCGCAGCCGATCGAGCAGAGCCGGATCGCCATCGCGGTCCTCGCGCTCGCCATCCTGCTGACTGCGGCGCTGATCGGCCTCCAGCGCGTGGTGGTGCGGCGCACGGGCTCGATCGCCATCGAGGCCGACAGCCTGCATTACCGCAGCGACCTTTTGATGAACCTCGCCGTGATTCTGGTGCTGGTGCTCACCGAGGCGACCGACTGGCCGCTGTTCGATCCTCTTCTCGGCCTCGCGATCGTGGCGGTCCTGCTGTACAGCGCGCTCGGGGTCGCGCGCCGCGCTCTCGACATGCTGATGGACCGCGAGCTGCCATCCGCAAAGCGGGCGCAGATCCGCGAGCTGGCGCTCGACCATCCCAAGGCGCAGGGGGTGCACGACATGCGCACCCGGCGCGCCGGCTCGGACCTGTTCATCGAGCTGCATCTGGAGCTCGCCGGCGAGCTCAGCCTGGAGCAGGCGCACGACGCCGCGCATCAGGTGGAGCAGCGGATCCAGCAGGCATTCCCCGACGCCGACATCATCGTGCACCAGGAGCCCGCAGGCCTGAAAGACGAACGCCTCGACGCCCGGATCGCCGCCCACGAAGACTGAATCCAGCGGGCTTTCCGGCAGCGTATCACGCGGGTTCCGGTCCGCCTCCGCGCGTCGGTCCCACCTGGGCCGGAATACCCCCGTACAGCTAGATCGTTTGGTCGCCAAGCCGTCGTTGACGGGCGCTACCGCTGTCCTCCATGCTCCAACAACATTCGCGATACGTGCAAAAAGCGGGTTGGCGCGGGAGCAGGCGATGAAAGGGCACAGGATTTGGCTGGCGGTCGTCGCCATGGCGGCCCTCATGGTGGCGCCGGCGCAGGCAGAAGATTTCTGGGGCAGTCTCAAGAAGGACTTCAAGGGTCTGACCGGCGCGATCAAGGAGGGCATCGACGACATCACTGAAGGCAAGAAAGAGGTCGAGGGAGTCATCGATGACGCCAAGCAACTTCAGGAGGAATTCGCCGATACCCCCGAAAACGAGCCGCGCTACGATTCCGCCTGGATCGCGGAGCTGCAGCAGCGACTGACCGCCGAGGGCTTCGATCCCGGCCCGGTCGACGGCGCCTTCGGCAATCGGACCTCCCAAGCGGTTTCCGCCTTTCAGCGCCAGGCCGGGATCAGCCCGGACGGCCTTCCACGGCCGACGGTCATGCGCTCCCTGCGCGCGCGCACCCAAGGCATCCAGATAGCGCAACCGTCGCCGGAGCCCCAGTCGGGGGGCCACACGCCCCCGCCCGGCGACACTGCGGCATGGCCGCCATCGACCGCTGGTCCGACCGGGCAAGCCATGTCCGGCGAGGCTGGGACGGGGACGCCCCCGCCCGGTCAGGTCTCGCCGGTGTCGGCGGGATCCCAGGATGCGACCTACGCACGCTTCCTCGAGGCGCATCTGGCGCTCCATCCCGACGTGGTCGAAGACGACGCCTTCGCTCTTCAGTACCTGTCCTACCTGCCTGCCGATCAGGATTGTCCGGCCGAGTTCGAGCTGCTCGAGGGGAGCGAGTTCGACCGGCAGCGATTCTTCACGCAGGTCTGGCCGGCCTGGAAGGCTCGCTTCGCGGAGACCGTGTCCCGGGCACGCCCGCCGGGCGCCGACGTGTTCCGCATCGAGGTCGAGAGAACAGCGGGCGCGTACGACTTCTCCACGGGAGCCTTCGCGGTGGTGTTTGCTCAGCCCCCCGCTGACTTCACCGTTGGGGAGTCGAGGTCTTTCAGCTACTCGGGCGGCATGAGGTTTTGCACGAGCCCGTCGGGGCCCGGTCGTTTCCCGGTGGGTTTCGCCATCAAGCTGGTCAACGGAGACGCGATCGACCGCCTGCCGCTGAGCGCTGCCGAGGCCGAGGCCTTCGACGAACGCAGTCCGGAGCGGAAGCTGCAGTTCGTCGTCGAGTTCGTGCTCGAGGAGACGGCGCCGGCGGGTCACGTCGGCGGCGCCGGCCAGGGGACCGGACGCCTCGTCGGCGCGGCCGTGGTCGATCCGATCTCGAAGCAGATGCTCCACCGGTACGACCCGGCGATCTTCGCGCCCCCGTCTGCCGACCCGTGGGACGCGTTCCCCGCCCCCGACTATCGCCGGCTCCTCCTGACCCTGGTCGCCCGATCGCCCGACCTCGCGCGCAGCGACGCCTACGTGGAGCGCTTCGCCGCGATCCAGGTCTGCGACGCGCTTCGCGCGACCCAGGGCAACGAGATCGGGCGGCAGCAGCTGATCGCCGAGTGGCAGCCGAGGTTCGAGCGCGAAGCCGCCGAAGCGCACGATCCGCGTGCGCCGATCGTCAAGTTGACGCTCGAGCAAAAGCTCGGCGAGTACGACATTGTCCGACAAGCCTTCGCGTTTCCGGACAACAACGGGCTCAACCGCCACCAGCCGACCCGAATCCAGGCAGCCGGGGCCTGGTGCCCGACCGCATCGAGCGACGCGCCCGGCGCCTTCTGGATCGTGCTCGAGCCGCCAAAGGCGCTGTTCCAGGCGGGGTTGCCGGTGGCCCCGGACATCGCTCAGCGGTTGCTGGACAGCGAAACACGCGGTCGCAAGCGCACCGTGCATCTGGATCTGCTTCTCGAACTCGGCGTTCCCGGCCAGCTCGACGGCAATCCGTCGCAACTCCCGGCAACCATCGTCGATGCCAGGGTGCGAGAGCTGGACGCGCGCACCGTCCTGCATCACTACGGCACCGGGTTCTTTGCCGCGGATGCCGCGCCGGCCGATCCATATGCCGGCATTGAGGACGTCTCCCACGAGCGCCTGACGCTGGCCTATCTCGCTGCACAGCCGCAACTGGCGGACGATCGGGCGTTTGCGCAGCGCTACGCTGCCGCCACCAGCTGCGAGGCATGGAGCGCCAGGCGTGGCGACGAGTTCGCGCGCGCCGAGCTCGGCGATCAGGCCCGGCAACAGATCCGCGACGCGCTCGCCCAAGCTGCCGGCGGGTCGAGTGCTGCTCGTCATCGAGTGTCGATAGAGGCCAAGCTCGGCGAATACGACTTTGCCAGCGGACGTTTTCCGCTAGCGGTGCCAGTCTTCGACCAGAAGATCTATCGCAACCTTCTCGATGCACCGCTACCGGCGCTGCTCATGGAGCACGATGGCAAAGCCTGCAGCCGTGATAGCGTCGTGAGCCCGTCCTTTCCCGACGCCTTCCTGCTGACGCTTGCGGGCGCCGAAGCGATCGACTCGGCCGGGGTGCCCGCCGACCAGTCCTCGGCAAGGGCGTTTCTGCAGCGCGATTTACCACCTTACCGGGATCCTCGCGCCGTGCGGATTGAGATGGTCGTCAGCGTCGGCGCGATCGGTTTGCCACGACGGACCCACCCGCAACGGGACGAGCACGTCAGCATCGTCGCCGGGACGGTCGTCGATGCAAGGGTCCTGGATGCCCATTCCGGCCAGCCGGTATTCGACTACGGGCCGGATCTCTTCGGTGGGGCGCCCGAGGCGGAAGCCGGGCCCGCTCCCGTGCCGACGCCGCCCCCCGTGCCTGAAGGGGCCGAATTCGTTCTGGTGTCGGTTGCCGAGCCCGCCGACCTGGAGGCGTACGCGGTCATCGAGGGCAGCGGTCTCGATCTGCAAAAGGGAGAAAGGATCAACGGCAAGTTCGTGTTCAACTATGATGCGTCGACCGATCTGTGGGCATACCTTAGCAGCTCGCCCAAGGTGGGCATCGTCCTGTCCGCAGAACAGTTCGCGCGTGCTGCCGGCGAGCTCGCAGCTCTGGACCTCAGAGTCGAAGCATATCGGCCGGGCGGGGACGCATCCAATGAACTGAAGGCGCAGCCGATCGCTGCCCTGCCTGTAGCGCCGGCAACGGGCGCGATGGCCGACGAGCGCGGCGCCGACGAGTTCAAAGTCCTGAACGTTACGGTCGGCATGACCGAGGCCGAGGTATCGGCGGCGATCGCGGGCGAGTTCTCGGCCGATCAGATCGCCACGGACCCCAAGAGCGGCGCTTTGCTGGCGAAGAGAGGACCGTGCAACGATGCGGATCCCGCGGATCCGGCCATCGCGTCGGAGTCGGGGGTATTCTGCCTGGAGGTGCAGCTCACCGACGGCGTCGTCTCGCGCGTCGCGCTGCGCCAGGTGGTGCCCGGCGACGTGTCGAAGCGTGCCGTCGCGGCCTTCAGCGAGCGCTATGGCGAGCCGGCCTTCGAGGATCACTTTCAGCCGAGCCCGTCCGTCCAGCGGACGGTCATCGGTTGGGGTCGGTCCCTGGCAGGCAGTCCGCTGGACCTGGCCGGCATCGATCCGGATGCGCCGAGGACGGTGCTCGAGGGGCATGTCTGGCGGTCGAACGGCGTGACGGTCGTGGTCTTGCGCCTCGATGAAGGACGGCCTGCGGAGAGCTCGGACAGCCTGGCTGCCGGACAGGAGATCAAGTTCTAGGGCACTGGGTGAGCTCAAGCTCGAGCATGGTCACGCCGGGAAGGGGATTGCGGTAGTAGGCCGGGATCTCGCGAAAGCCGAGGGAGCGGTAGAGGTGCTGGGCGGCCGGCATGCGCTCGGGCAGCGTGTCGAGCCGCATCTTTCCGTACCCGATGTCCCGCGCCGCCTGAATGATGATCTCGGCGAGGCGCCGGCCGATGCCTGCTCCGGAAAAGCCCGGCTCGACCCATAAGCGCTTCATCTCGCAGATCCCTGGTTCCAGCGGCCGTAAGGCCACGCAGCCGATCGCGTCGCCGCCCGCCCGGGCGAGCAGCAGCCGGCCCCCGGGCGGGGCGTAGGCGCCGGGGAGCGCGGAAAGCTCGTGCTCGAATCCCTGGAAGCAGAGGTCGACCGCCAGCCAGTCGGCGTAGGCGCGGATCAGGCGGCGCGCGTGGCCGATGTCGTCCGGGCCTGCCGCGTGGCCGATGGTCACCTCACCGAGCAGACAAGCGCCCACGAGCGGTCACTCGTTCTCGCGGAGGTAGTAGATCAGATCCAAAGGCGGCGGTGGCACGGTGGTCTGGGAGAGCTGGTCGTGCACCTGGCCGCGATGATGGGTCTGGTGGTTGAACATGTGCAGCCAGCACAGATGGAGCGGCGTCTCGACGGCTTCGGGCCGGACGACCGTGCAGTAGCGGACGAGATCGGGCAGAGCTTCCTCGCCCGTGGCGTCGACGAGCTCGACGATCCGCTGGTCCTGCGCCACGCGCGCCGCCCCGAGGTCGTCCAGCGTTCCGTACGGCCGATCGTCCAGCTTCAGGTCGGGCGGCGCCTCGCCGGCTATGCGCGCGAGCCACAGCCGGTCGCCCACCAGGAGGTGGCTGAGCGTGCCGTGGATCGAGCCGAAGAACGCCCGCCGCGGCCGGTGGTACTCCCCGGTAGGGAGCTCGCCACAGGCCGCGTACAGGCGCTCGTTGGCCCAGCGATTGTAGCGCGCCATCCGGCGCAGGTGCTGGAGCATCATCGGGTCAAAGAAGATCAGCCGCAGTCGCGGGTCAAGCGTCCCGGCCCCGTGGTCGCGTAGGTGCCTTCCGGTGGTCGCTTGGCGATCCCGTGGCCCGCGTAGCGCACGAACTCAGCGATGGCGCGAAGCGCTGCGACCAGTGCCGCGCCGAGCCAGCGGGCCCCGGCCGCCATCGCCTCGGCGCGCGCCTGCCGGGCGCGCTGGAGATAGATCTGGTGGCCATCGGGCCCGATCGGCGGCACGGCCTGCCAGTGGGTCTGCGGAAACTCGTGATCGAGACGGTTCGACATGATCTGTCTCCTCGGTCTGGTAAGAAGCTTCAGGCGCGCCAGAACGGCTTGCGCCACTCGGCTTCGGCCTCGTACCGGTTCAGGCCGATGTCCTTGAGCAGGTAATCGTCGAGGCGCAGCAACGCGTCACGATCGCGCCGCCGGCGCGCCCACAGCTCGAGAGTGTCCATCGCCCGTCCGAACCAGGGGCGGAGGAGGGCCGCGAGCCCGAGCGAGGGCCGTCCGAAACGGCCGTCGAGCTCGGCGGGCCAGCTGCCATGGCGCATCCCGAGGTGGAGATTGTGATCAAGCGGGTTCATGCGACTACACTCCTCTCGCTAGCCGGTTCGGCCGGCATGGAGATTGGCTACGCAACGGATATCGTCTTTCTGCGGCTTGACGACAAACGATGCTTTCTCATTTCATAGATGACTGAAATTTATGCGAGGATGCCATGGCGAGCCGTTTGCCGCCGCTCAATGCGCTGCGCACCTTCGAGGCTGCGGCGCGCCACCTCAGCTTCACCAGGGCGGCCGAGGAGCTGTTCGTCACCCAGGCTGCGGTCAGCCATCAGATCAAGTCGCTGGAGGAGCATCTGGGTATCGCCCTGTTCCGGCGCCTGAACCGGCGCCTTATTCTGACCGACCATGGCCAGATGCTGCTGCCGGCAGTGCGCCGCGCCTTCGACGAGCTGGTCGCCGGCGTCGAGCGGCTGCGCGAGCAGTGTTGCGCCGGCACGCTGACCATCAGCACGACGCCGTCCATGGGGGCCAACTGGCTGGCCAGCCGCCTCGGGCGTTTTCAGGCCCTCTATCCGGAGTTCGAGATCCGACTCAGCGCTACGCAGCGGCTGGTCGACTTCGCGCGCGAGGGCGTGGACTGCGGGATCCGCTCCGGCTTCGGCGACTGGCCGGGTCTGCGCGCCGAGCGCATGTTCGGTACCATGAGCCTCGTGCCGGTGTGCAGCCCCGCGCTCGTCGATGGCCAAAAGCCGCTCCGGGAGCCGGCGGACCTCGCGCACCACACCCTCCTGCATGCCCTCGACGACATGGAGGCCTGGCGGCATTGGCTGCGTGCGGCCGGGGTCGGCGGCATCGATCCCATGCGCGGCCTGAAGTTCGACTCGATCCCGCTCGCCCTGCAGGCGGCGATCAGCGGCGCCGGGGTGGCGATCACCCGCGACGAGTTCGTAGCCGAGGATCTCGCCGTCGCGCGACTGGTCAAGCCGTTTGACTTCGGGCTGCCGACCGAGTTCGCCTACTACTTCGTGGCGCCCGAGCTCACCTGGGACCAGCCCAAGATCCAGGCATTCCGGGAATGGCTGTTCGGCGAGGCCGAGGCCGCCGGACGCTCGGGGGGAAATCCCGATCGGACAGCCCGCGCCGCGGCCGACTTATAGCGGACGCCGATGGCTGCGAGCCGAGCCCCAAAGCGTCAGCCGCGAGCCGGTCCGGCCTGCGCCCCCATCGTGCCGTGTGGCAGAAGAACCACAGCGTATCGGCCACACTGACCTCCGGGGCCCGGAATAGCTTGAGGCGCCGTGCCGTCTTCGGTATGGAGCGCCCGGGCGATCCGGCCACATCATGATGCCGCGTATTCCGAGTTATCGAGCAACCAGCATCCGGCGAAGGCGGCCGCGGCCGGCGGCGCTGCCTTCAGAAAAAATCAAACAAGCTCGGGCGAAGTCATACGGCACCTGTGTCTGGCAGGCGCATTTCGAGCAGTGATCCGGATGCGGCGGAGGAAAGCGAAGCGATGGATGGCACAGGAGTCGTGGTCGGCATCGACCGACGCGGCCTCGACAAGGACGCGCTCAAGCGGTCGATCCTCGAGAAGCTGGCCTACGCGATCGGCAAGGACCCCTCGCACGCGACCGATCGGGACTGGTACGCCTCGGTGGCGCTGGCCGTGCGCGACCGGCTGGTCGACAGCTGGCTGGCGAGCACCCGCGGCTACTACGAGCGCGACCAGAAGCGGGTCTACTACCTGTCTTTGGAGTTCCTGATCGGCCGGCTTCTGGTCAGCAATCTCGACAATCTCGGAATCGACGCGGCGACCCGCGAGGCGCTCGCTGAGCTGGGAGTGGCGCCCGAACGAGTGTTCGAGGCGGAGCCGGACGCCGCGCTCGGCAATGGCGGCCTCGGCCGGCTCGCCGCCTGCTTCCTGGACAGCATGGCGACCATTGGGGTCGCCGGTTACGGCTACGGCATCCGTTACGAGTACGGCCTGTTCAAGCAGGAGCTCGATCACGGCTGGCAGGCCGAGACGCCCGAGGACTGGCTGCGCTTCGGCAATCCGTGGGAGTTCGAGCGGCCGGAAGTCTGTTACCCGATCGACTTCTACGGCCGGGTCGAGACGGAAGCCGGGTCCGACGGCAGCCTGCGGCACGTCTGGCGGTCCGAGCAGCGTGTCATCGCCATGGCGTACGATACGCCGGTCGCTGGCTTCGGCGGCCGCACGGTCAACACGCTCCGCCTCTGGGCGGCCAAGGCGGCGCGCGGGCTCGATCTGGATCACTTCCACCGCGGCGACTACCAGAGCGCGGTCGGCGAGCGGGTGCTGTCCAAGACCCTCTCCCGTGTCCTCTATCCGAACGACATGATGCCGGCGGGCCAGGAGCTCCGCCTCAAGCAGGAGTACTTCTTCACCTCGGCGTCGCTACAGGATTCGCTGCGGCGCTTCCTGCGGTTCCACGACAATCTGCAATCCCTCCCCGATCATGTCGCGCTTCAGCTCAACGACACCCATCCGGCGATCGCGGTGCCCGAGCTGATGCGCCTCCTGATCGACCAGCACGGGCTCGCCTGGGAGCAGGCCTGGGCGATCACCCGCGGCTGCATCGCCTATACCAACCACACGCTCATGCCGGAGGCGCTGGAACGGTGGCCGGTCGGGCTGCTCGAGCGGGTCCTGCCCCGGCACATGCAGCTGATCTACGAGATCAACGCGCGTTTTCTCAGCGAGGTGCGCAGGCGGAGCGCCGGCGCGCCGCCGCTCGGCGAGGTCTCGCTGATCGACGAGAGCAACGGACGTGCTGTGCGCATGGGCCATCTCGCCTTCGTCGGCAGCCACAAGGTGAACGGCGTCTCGGCGCTCCACACCGAGCTGATGCGGCGCACCGTGTTCGCCGGCCTCCACGCCCAGTTCCCCGAGCGCATCGTCAACCAGACCAACGGCATCTCGCCGCGCCGCTGGCTGCACCAGTGCAATCCCGAGCTGTCGCGCCTGGTCACTGAGACCATCGGCGAGGGCTGGGTCACCGACCTCGAGCGCATCGAGGCCTTGGCACCGCTCGCCGACGACCCGGCCTTCCGCGATGCGTTCGCCCTGGCCAAGCAGGCCAGCAAGCGCCGGCTCGCCGCCCGGATCGCCGAGACCGCCGGCATCGAGGTGGCGCCCGACGCCATGTTCGACGTGCACGTCAAGCGGGTGCACGAGTACAAGCGCCAGCTCTTGAACATCCTGGAGGCCGTAGCACTCTACGAGGCGATCCTGCGCGCGCCCGATGCCGGCTGGCCGCCCCGGGTCAAGATCTTCGCCGGCAAGGCGGCCGCCTCCTATCACCGCGCCAAGCTGATCATCAAGCTGATCAACGACGTCGCCGCCAGGGTCAACCACGACCCCGCCGTGCGCGGCCTGCTCAAGATCGTCTTCCTGCCGAACTACAACGTCACGCTCGCCGAGCGCATCATGCCGGCCGCCGACCTGTCGGAGCAGATCTCGACCGCCGGCATGGAGGCGTCCGGCACCGGCAACATGAAGCTCGCGCTCAACGGCGCGCTCAC
>Ga0299913_10003325_pt1 | contig 13110 bp, 10 predicted proteins | sample RVTome_9_FD_201360 | JGI IMG/M metagenome (GOLD analysis project Ga0299913, IMG submission 201360) | Soil microbial communities from uranium-contaminated site in the Upper Colorado River Basin, Wyoming, United States - RVT155D38 (version 2) ... | reverse complement strand
CTGCCTCGAGAATGTTCTCGGTGGACCGGTAGTTCTGGTCGAGGACTATGACCCGGGCGTCGGGATAGTCCTTCTCGAAGTCCCTGATGTTGCGGATGTCCGCACCCCTGAACTTGTAGATCGACTGATCGGAGTCACCCACGACGCAGAGGTTGCGATGAGCCGCGGTGAGTTGTTTGACCAGCATGTATTGGGCCCGGTTGGTGTCCTGGTACTCGTCGACGAGCACATAGCGAAACCGTCGCTGGTAATGCTCGAGAACCGAGGGAAAGGCGGCAAACAGCTCGACGGTGACCATGAGCAGGTCGTCGAAGTCCATGGCCGAGGCTTCGACTAGGCGCTGCTGATAGAGGCGATACACGTCGGCGACCTGCTCGTGATAGAACCCGTCGCCCTGGTCCGCGAAGGACTCGTAGTCGACCAGCTCGTTCTTGGCATTGGAGATGACCGCCTTCATGGCCTTCTCGGGAAATCGCTTGCTGTCGAGGTCGAGATCCTTGGTCACCATGCGTAGGAGACGCAGCGAGTCGGCGTCGTCGTAGATCGAGAAACCCGACTTGTACCCGAGCCGGGGGGCTTCCCTGCGCAGGATCCGGACACAGGACGAGTGGAAGGTACTCACCCACATGGACTTGACCACTCCGCCCACGAGAAGGCCGACCCGCTCTTTCATCTCGTTGGCCGCCTTGTTGGTGAAGGTGATGGCGAGAATCGAGTCGGGCGCCACGTTGAGGTCGCGGATCAGATGGGCGATGCGGTACGTCAGCACACGTGTCTTCCCCGAGCCCGCTCCAGCAACCACCAGGACGGGGCCCTCGGTGGCCGCTACCGCTTCACGCTGCGTGGGATTGAGGTCGGCGAAGAGCGGCGACTCCGTGGGGACATCGTCGACGAACCATTGCGTCTGCTGCGTCATCGGTGCCCGATGGTACCGGCCGAGACAGACTGAATCACATGAGTGTCATCAGAAATGTCATCGATCGGCCGGGAGCCTGAGCCATCACCTGCGAACGAGAGTCGCGATCGTGGGGCGGGGGGTCCGAGAGGATCGGCCGCCCTCACAAAATACTGTTCTCGACGCTCTCGGGTAGCTCGACTCGCACCCGGTCGTCGGGCTCGAGTTGGGGCCCGTCCTCGCCCAGCAGGTTGCGACGATTGAGCGGCAGCGAGTAGCAGAACCGGGCCCCGGTCGGGAACCGCCGCTCGTACCAGACATCGCCCCCCATGGCACGGGCGAGACGTCGGGCGATGGGTAGACCGAGGCCCATGCCGCTGGAATCCCGGGCGTCGCCCTTCGACAGTTGCTCGAAGTCCTCGAAGACCTTCCTGGTCTCCTTGTCAGGGACCCCCGGCCCGTTGTCCGAGACGATGATCAGGTATTGATCGCCGAGGACGAATCCCTCGACGAGGATCTGGTCGCCACCGTACTTCCGAGCATTCTCCATCACGTTTCGGATCACCTGATGGACCCGGCGCCGGTCGGCGAACACACGGACCCCGTCCGGCAGAGACACCAGCGATGACTTGCGTCCCCCGTTCGGGAAGACCATCTGCGCAACGTCCTCGATGAGGTCACCGAGGTCGAACAGCTCCGGGTCGAGGCTGAGTCGGTTCGCCTCCAACCTCGGGATGACCAGCACATCCTCGACCAGGTCGCCGAGGTAGATCGCCTGGCGGTTGATGATCGAGATGAACTCATCGACCTCTTCGGGGGGGAGATCCTGCCACGACTCGATGAGAGTGTCGGAGAACCCGGCGATGGATGTGAGCGGGGTGCGCAACTCGTGGCTGACCAGGGCGACGAAGTCGTTCTTGATGGTGTGCGCCTCCTCGGACAGCCGGCGAACTTCCTTCTCTCGCTCGCGTCCATGGGCCGTTATCCGCCATGCCCAGAACACCGTGATCAAGCCGACGACGGCCGGCAGGATCATCCACAAATCGTCGAGGCGCGTCAGATCAGGCATCCCTGCAGTCTTATCGGCGGTTGCCGGGGGCCCCTAAACGGTTCCGTGAGGGGCGTGGCCACGCCCCGGCGCCCTCACGACATCCATTCAGGCGGTGTCGGCGTCATCGAGCCCGATGAGTTGCCGGAGCGTCTTGGTCAGCACTCCCTGCCTGAGGTCGAACTTGTCCAGGTAGGCATCGACTCCGACGGCCCATGCGGCGTCCTTCTCCTCCTGGGTGGCGACGCCGGACACCATCACGATGGGGATGCGCACGTCCGCCGTTCGCATCGCACGCACCAATTCGACCCCATTCGAACGAGGCATCGAGTAATCGACGACCATGGCGTTGAAGGCGTCTCGGGCCATGGCCAGCATCGCCTCGCGGGCACCGCTCGCCACCTCTACCTCGAATCCCGCCCCGTTGAGGGTGGCGGAGAGGAGCTGGCGGACGCCGGCGGAGTCGTCGACCACGAGGATCCTCGGCTTGTCGTCGACGAGGTGCGGGCGCTGACGCGCCACCATGCCGAGGAAGTCGGGGTCGAGCACGACCAGCACCTGGCCGCCACCGAGAAGGGCGGCTCCCTTGATTGCTCCGCTCCCATCGATGATCGGGCCCAGGTTCTTCACCGCAACTCGTCGCCGGTCGATTATCTCGCTGACGGTCACCGCGACGAGACCGGAGCGGGTGTGGACGACGAGTACCTCCGACACGTCCGACGGCTCGTCACCACCGACCGCGGACGACAAGGACAGGACCGGCACGGCCGCGCTCTCGAATTTGACCTCACGACCGTTGTTCTTGGTGAGGAACTCGGCGTTCGCCAATGGCATCGAGGCCTCGACGGATGCCTCGGGGATACCCCAGAACTGGTCGCCCTCGGCGACCACGACCACGTTTTGGAGGACCATCGACAGCGGCAGGGTCATGGTCACCGATGTCCCCTTGTCCGTCTCGGAGTCGAGGCCGACCGCACCATGCACCTGTGCCGCGGCCTCAGCTGCCTCCGGGAGCCCGTCACCGGCACCTGAGAACTCTGTGGGCTCATCGAGAGTCGAGAACCCGGGATGGAACAGGATCGGCGCGAGGTCTGGCGGCGTCACCGGCAAACCCGACTTCCGCGCCACCTCGGCCACGCGAGCCCAGTCGACCCCGGCGCCATCGTCAGTGACACTGACCTCGATCCTGTCGTCGACGACCCGGGCCGCGACCCGGATCACCCCAGTCGCCGCCTTGCCAAGACCCACCCTGTGGTCGGGTTTCTCGATCCCGTGGTCTACCGCGTTGACCAGGAGGTGACGCAACGGCTCCCGGATCAGGTCGACGATCTGACGGTCGAGTTGAACGTCGTGACCGGTGAGCTCGAAACGCACGTCCTTGCCCGACCTGCGGGCCAGGTACCGGACGAACTGGGGGAAAGTGGAGACAGCCTCGAAGAACGAGACGTTAGCCAACGAGACCGCCTGGTCCTGGATATCGGTTATCGACTCACTCAACTTGGCGAGCTGTGATCGCCAGGATCGTCGGAACAGCTCCGGGTCGGCACCTTCGATGGAGACGAGTGAGAGATCGGCGATCGCCTCCGCATCCAGCGCCACCTCGACGATCCGATTGATCAGCTTGTAGAGGTCTGCCGTGTCGACTCTCGTCGCCCCACCCAGCAGGGACTCCGACACAGAGGTGAGCAACCCACCGAGACTCCCCACATCTGGCGAGCGCAACGTCACCATGTCGGACTTGGTCGCCGGCTCCACCGGTGTGACGTCGACCCTCTCGAGTAGCGACCGCAGCTCCGGGTCCTCTGGATCGTCGATGGCCGAGGAGAGCCGGCCGGCGAGGGCTTCCATCGTCACGACGTACGATGCGTCGAGAGACACTCCGACGGAGACTTGCCGCCACAGCTCCTCGAGACGGCTGGCCGCGTTCCTGATCAACTCGTAGCCGAGCAGCCCTGCGGACCCCTTGATGGTGTGGGCATCACGAAGCAGGTCGGCCACCGCGTCGGTGGCCAACTGCCCTTCGGAGAGGGAGCGAGCTCCGTCGACCAGACGACGTGTGCGCTCGTCCACCTCCTCACGAAAGATCCGGGTGAGTTCAGGGGTATTCGAGTCCAACTGGGATTTCCCTAGCCAACACCGTCTCTATCGGCAGTGACCAGCCAACTCCTAAGCGGCCCGGTCTCGAATCAGATCACTCCCACTCGATGGTGGCCGGAGGTTTCGAGGATATGTCATAGGCCACCCGGTTGATACCCGGGACCTCGTTGATGATCCGGGACGAGATCCTCTCCAGGATGTCGAAGGGAATTCTCGCCCAATCGGCGGTCATCGCGTCCTCGGACGTGACCGCCCTCACGATCAGCGGATAGGCATAGGTGCGCCCGTCACCCTGCACCCCGACCGACTTGATCGCCGGGAGCACTCCGAACGCCTGCCAGATGTCGCGGTAGAGCCCTGCCCGCCGGATCTCCTCGAGGATGATGGCGTCGGCCTCACGGAGAATCTCGAGGCGCTCCAGTGTGACCTCACCGATGATGCGGACGGCGAGACCCGGACCGGGGAAGGGCTGCCGCCAGACGATCTCCTCGGGGAGCCCCAATTCCTCGCCGACGGCACGGACCTCGTCCTTGAACAGATCGCGCAACGGCTCGATCAGCTCGAACTTCATATCCTCCGGTAGGCCGCCGACGTTGTGGTGGGTCTTGATGGTCGCAGCCGAGCCCGAGCCCGACTCGATGACGTCGGGGTACAGGGTCCCTTGCACGAGATGCGTGGCCTGGCCAACCGAGGTCGCCGCCTCCTCGAAGACACGGATGAACGTCTCTCCGATGATCTTCCGCTTCCGTTCCGGGTCGGTGATGCCCTCCAGTTGCTCGAGGAAGCGATCGGCCGCTTTGACATGGACGAGGTCGACCTCGAAGTGGGAGCGAAATGTCTCCTCGACCTGCTCGGCCTCTCCAGACCTGAGCAAGCCGTGATCGACGAAGATGCAGGTGAGCTGGTCACCGATCGCCTCGGCGACGATGGCTGCGGCCACGGCAGAGTCGACACCGCCCGACAGGGCACAAATCACCCGGTCGTCGCCCACCTGCTCCCTGATGATCTCGACCTGTGACTCGATGATCGAATGAGAGGTCCAAGACGGGATGGCCTCACACGCCTCGTAGAGGAACCGCTTGAGGATCTCGCCGCCACGCGGCGTGTGGCCCACCTCGGGATGGAACTGGACACCGTAGAGGCCCCGGTCACGGTCCTCCATGGCGGCCACCGCGGCTCCGCCCGTGGTGGCGACGCAGGTGAATCCGGGCGGTGCCCCGGTGACCTGGTCGCGGTGCGACATCCACACCTGTTGGCTCTGGGGCAGCTCGCTGAGCAAGACCGAGTCTGCGACGACCTCCAGAGTGGTGTTGCCGTACTCGGCGCCTCCGGTGTTGGCGACGTCGCCACCAGCCAGGTCCGCGAGCAATTGGTGCCCGTAGCAGATGCCAAGTATGGGGATGCCGAGGTCGACGATCGCCGGGTCCATCCGGTAGGCGTCATCTGCGTAGACGGACGCCGGTCCGCCCGACAGGATCAAGCCGATGGGCCGCCTGCTCCTCACCTCCTCGGCGGAGATCGACCTCGGGACGATCTCGGAGTGGACGTGGGCCTCACGCACCCGGCGTGCGATCAGTTGGGCATATTGGGCGCCGAAATCGACGACCAGAACACTGCCGGCCGACTTCGGCCTGGCCTCCCCCGGCACGTCGGTCTCACCTGACATCAGCGCGCGACCGTCACGATTGGCGCCGACAGGGTGCAGTTCGGTCCAAACAGACGCCGGCCGTTCGGTGCCAACGCGCTCGAAACGAGCCGTGACCGAAGCCGCGGGCCTGTCGTCATCCCATCCCGACTCTTTGCGACCGCTGCAAGGACTTGCCCTCGGTCTGCAGTGACGGAGCGATCATCACCTCGGCCTTCTGGAACTCCTTGACGTCGGAGTACCCGGTCGTGGCCATCGACATCTGCAACCCCCCGAATAGGTTGCGTTTGCCGTCGTTCTCGTGGGCCGGGCCGACCAGTATCTCCTGCAAGGTCCCGCGATCACCTACGTTGACCCGCGCCCCCCGCGGCAGGGTGGGATGGAAGGTGGCCATGCCCCAGTGGTGTCCTCTCCCGGGGGCCTCGGTGGCCGATGCCAAAGGCGAGCCGATCATGACCGCATCGGCACCACAGGCGATGGCCTTGGACACGTCGCCCCCGGTGCGCATGCCCCCGTCGGCGATGACGTGGACATATCGGCCGGTCTCGTCCAGATAGCGGATGCGAGCTCCGGCGGCATCGGCGATCGCCGTGGCCTGTGGGACCCCGACCCCGAGGACTCCCCGTGTGGTGCAGGCAGCGCCCGGTCCAACTCCGACGAGCACGCCGACCGCCCCGGTCCGCATCAGATGCAACGCCGTCGAGTAGCTGGCACAGCCGCCGGCGATGACTGGTACCGGGCAGCCCGCTATGTACTCCTTCAAGTTGAGTGGCTCCTCACGGCTGGACACATGCTCTGCGGAGACCACGGTCCCCTGTATCACCAGAATGTCGAGCCCGCCGTCGAGGGCAATCGGGCCCCATTCCCGAACTCGCTGCGGAGTGAGGCTGGCGGCGGTCACCACCCCTGCCGACTTGATCTCCTCCACCCGGCGGCCGATCAGCTCTGGCTTCACGGGCTCCAGGTAGATCTCCTGCATGCGGCGGGTCGCCTTCTCGTCCGGAAGCTCGGCGATCTCCTCGAAATAGGGCATCGGGTCCTCGTACCGTGTCCAGAGCCCTTCGAGATTGAGCACTGCAAGACCACCGAGACGCCCAATGGTGACCGCTGTCTCCGGGCTGATGGCCGAGTCCATCGCCGAGCCCATCATCGGAAGGTCGAATTTGAAGGCATCGAGCTGCCAGGAGATGTCGACGTCGTCGGGGTCACGAGTCCGACGAGAGGGAACTATTGCGATGTCGTCGAAGCCGAAGGCCTGACGACCCGACTTGCCGATGCCGATGTCGATTTCCATCTATCCGATCCTTGTCCAGCGCTCGGTGGTCGGTGGGCCACCTGGTCGCAGGGTAACAGTGGGTAGGGGGGTGTTAGAAGTAGTCTGCCGCTCCGTGTCGCGGTCCTGGTCCGTATACGACTTCCTCCTCATTTGGCTGGGTGGCCTCCTCGGCACCACCGTGCTGTTCGCGCTGAGCACAGCCTCCCTCGACGAGGGCTGGGCCATCGTCGTCGCCCTGGCAGGACAGTACGTCGGCAGTCTCGGGGTCTTCTGGATCCTGACCCGCTACAAGAACGCGAAGGATGTCGGGCTCACGATCGAGGGTGGGGACTTCGCATACATCGGTCTCGGGCTGATCCTCCAAATCGGTCTCGCTCTCCTCATGTGGCCACTGAGCAAACTCCTCTTCCCGGAGGGTCGGCCCCCACAAGAGGTGGCAGAGGTCATTGCGGGAGCCGATACGGCGGCCCTGCAAGTCGCTCTGGTGGCTGCCGCGGTGGTCCTGGGGCCCGTGACCGAGGAGATGATGTATCGAGGCGTGCTGCTCAAGGCCCTCACCTCGCGGGGCAAGGTGTTCGCCCTGCTGGTGAGTTCGGCCGTCTTCGCTCTCGCCCACCTGACCGGGCTCGACACCGACACGATGTTGCGCTCGGCGGCGGTCGTCCTGCCCCCGCTTCTCATCCTCGGCCTCGTGCTGGCTTGGCTGACCCAGCGTCATGGCCGGCTGGGCCCTGCCATCTTCCTGCACTCGGGTTGGAATCTGCTGTCCGCCTTCGTGCTCTTGCTCCCTGCGGACGTGCTGGAACAGGTCGGCTAGGTGAGGCCGACTGCGGCGCGGACCTCCTCGAGGGTCTCGTCGGCCGAGGCCCGGGCGCGTTCCGCGCTCTTGGACATCACGAGGTCCACCTCCTGGTCCGACATGCCCTCGTACGCCTCACGAATCGGCTTGATGCCAGCGGCGACCGCCTCGGCAACGGCCATCTTGAAGGCTCCGTAGCCACCGCTGCCGTACTCGGCGACGAGATCCTCGATGGGCCTGGCGGAGAAGTGAGAGAAGATCTCGAGGAGGTTGGAGATGCCGGGCTTCTCACTGCGGTCATACGAAACCTCCGTCCCCGTGTCGGTCACGGCGGACTTGACCTTCTTCATGATCTCGTCCGTCGAGTCCGTGAGCAGAATTCGCGACTTCTCACTGGGATCGGACTTGGACATCTTGTTCCCGGGATCCTGCAACGACATGACCCGGGCTCCGAACTCCGGCGTGATGCGATCCGGGATGGGGAAGGTCTCACCGAACCGACCATTGAACCGCTCCGCCAGATCGCGGGTGAGCTCCAGGTGTTGGCTCTGGTCGTCACCGACCGGGACGGCGTGGGCCTTGTGGATCATGATGTCGGCCGCCATGAGCACCGGATAGGAGTAGAGCCCGAGGTTCTGGCCCGCCCTGTCGGACTTCTCCTTGAACTGGGTCATCCTGTCCAGTTGCCCGATCCCGGTCAGCACCGACAGGATCCAGGTCAGCTCCAGATGCTGTGGGAGGTCGGATTGGTAGTAGAGAAGGGACCGCTTGGGATCCACGCCCAAAGCCAGGATCATCTTGGCGAGAGCGACACGCTCCTCGCGAAAGGTCGCTGGATCGTAGGGAGTGGTCATGGCGTGCAAGTCGACGACGTTGTAGATCGTGTCGTACTCGTCCTGCATCGCCACCCAGTTGCTCAGGGCACCCATGAGATTTCCGATGTGGATGATCCCTGTGGGTTGCATCCCGGAGAAGACACGTTTCTTGCCAGTCATATCTGTTCCTCGTCCAAAAGAAAACGCCGCCGTGGGTCCGGCGGCGACATCATGGCAGGTGAAGGCCGTCCGTTAGTCGGAGAGCCACCAGGTGCCGGGAACGCTGCTCATTGCTCGTCAAGGGTAACACCACGTGATCTGAGGTAGGAGGCCTGGTCCTCCAGCAGGCCCCAGGCACCGTCGAAGCGGGCGTCGGTCACCGCGGCATCATCGAATCGCGTCGCCGACAGCGCAGTGCCCGAGAAGTCGGCGCCGGTGACGTCGGCGGCCGTGAAATCGGCTCCCTCCAGGTCGGAGCCGGAGAGATCGGCACCAGTCAGGCTCGTCGTGGCGAGATTGCTGAGACTCAAGTTGCTCTCGCGGAGATCGGCACCGGACAGGTCGAGCCCGCGCAAATCGCAGTTCTTGAGGAACAGCCGCCTCAAATCGCTCGTGCCCGGCGCCCACGCCCGAAGATCGAGCCCGATCATCGCCCGGGCCCGGTATTTGTCGAGATTGGTCGCCTCCATGAACCGGGCCAGCTGCTCGGGGCGGAGCGACCCGGTCGTGAACCGCTGGTCGCCGGTCATGGGATCGGCGTTGTTGTGGTAGGACGAGTTGACCTCCCACCAGCCGGGGCGGTCGTGGGCCAGGAACTCGACAGATCTCAACCACTTGATCGACTTGTAGAAGTACTTCCCCGGCGTCACCACACGAACCGGCCCACCGTGCTCGTCCGTGAGGGCCCTGCCATCGAACTCGTGAACCACCCACGAGTGGGCCATGGCCACGTCGACCGGCAGTGACGTGTGGTGACCTCGTTGCGAATAGGCGGTGAACGAAACGAAATGCGCCTCGCGGAGAGGAGAGGCCAGTTCGGCGAGAGGGACTCCCGCAAAGGTGCTGTTGCGCCGTGTCCAACTCGTGACGCAATGTATGTCGAGAGTCATCTCCCGATGATCGAGTGCCAGATAGTCGTCGAGGGTCATGGTGATCGGTGCGGCGACCAACCCGGCAATCGTCAACACCCAGTCGTCGATCTCGGGCGAAGGTGCCCGCTCACCGACGATCGGGAACCGCTTGGTCTCGATCTGGCCGGGCGGGAGCACCGCTACCGCCGCTCAGCGGGCGAGCCCGAAGACGGTCTCCCCTCCGTCGGAGGCCGTGGCGGTGAGGAACTCGGCCACGATCTCGTCCACCGGAGTCGAGGGTCTGAGGACGGCGGCACCACCCGAGGTGGTGTCGTCGTAGACCGGCACGGCGAGCTCTGTCACCCACCCCGACCCGAGGCCACGCATGGTCCAGGCGATGTCCGCCGCGTCGAGGAGCGAGAGATCGGAGTCCACGGTGACGAACGGTGCCACTGCCCTCGCCGCCTGCATCATCGCCTGCGGGCTTCCGAAGTCGGCGATCCTGTGCATCATGTCGATTAGGAACTCCCGCTGTCTCTCGTTGCGAACGAGGTCGTTGACGCCGGGCACCGTCCGCCACTCGCCATTGGTCAGCTCCTGGGTATGACGGGATCGCAGCCAGGCCAAAGTTTCTTCGCCGCCGGCATTGGTGCAACCCTCCGGAAGCTCGAGGTGGGCGCGTTGATCACGAACCGGTCTCTCCAGACAGATCTCGTAACCGCCGACGGAGTCGACCGCGGCCTGGAACCCGGCGAAGTCGATGAGGGCGAAGTGATCGATCGATGTCCCGGTCAGGTCCTCGACGGCGAGAGTGAGCAAGGTCGGCCCATTGACCCCCGGGCAGCCCTCCAGCAGTTCGCTCAGGCGCTCTTCGCCCCCGACGCACGGATTGTCCACCAGGAGGTCCCGAGGCAGGGAGAGCAACCCCGTGTTGGATCCGTCCTTGAACAAGACCATGACGACGTCGGCGCGGTTGCCCTCGAAGTCACCGAATCCCTCGGTGTCCTCGAGATCGCTGCGTGAGTCCGAGCCGACGAGGAGGAAGGCCTGGAGGCCGAGGTTTTCGGGCTCTGGCTCCTCCTCGGCCGGACCTGGCTCGGAAGACTGATCGTCCTCCTGCGCCACGGCGCCACTCGAGCCGTCGGAGTCGGGACGCTCGATCGAGACGCGATTGACATCACCCCAGGTGGACGCGGCGACGAGGACACCCGCGCCAATGAGCACGAGCACCACGGCAGCACCACCGATTAGAAGTCGACGTTTGAGAGTGGAAGTCATTGCCCCAGGGGAGAATTGTACGCGCGCGCCCGCCCTCGGCGAATTCGAAACGACGCTCTTTTCGGGGTCGTGCGGGTCACTGGCAACACTCTCTGCTCTTACCCGAGTCGACCCGTCGTTACTCGTCCAGGCCGACCATCTGACGAACCATCCTGGCAGTTGCACCCCACAACGTGTCGCCCTCGAGGTCGTAGTACCACACCTTCCAACCGTTCCAAGGGACGTGCCACCAGTTGGCCTCGTCGGCGAGCTCCCGGAGAAGTGGTGTGTAGACCCTGGCGACCTCCCGCTCGGAGGGAACGAGGCCGAGCGGCGTGCTGATGCGAGCCACTACCGGCACGACCAACAACGTGAACTCCACGGTATCGATCGGGGGGAGGAAGCCCAGGACCTCCACCTGCTCGGCATCGATGCCGACCTCTTCGTTGGCCTCGCGGATCGCCGTCCCGACGGGGCCGTCGTCCTCGGGCTCGGGGCGCCCGCCGGGAAATGCGATGTGGCCGGCGTGTGTCGGCATGGTGTCGGGGCGCTTGGTCAGGACGACACGCACGTCACCGGCCTCGTCCTCGAACAGCGGGGCCAGAACGGCCGCCATCGGCCGATCGTCGGGCTCCGGGTGATCAGAGAGAAGGCGTAACTGGTCCCACATCGACGATGTCAAGGTTAAGCCGACACCGGGCCACTGAGTACGCTGACCCGGTGCCACGGCCCCTGCTCGAGAACGAGAGGCTGCGACTGCAGCGCTTCGCCAGACGGGATTCGCAGACCCTCGACGAAGCCATCAGGGCATCTCTGCCCGACCTGAACCAATGGCTGCCGTGGGCCCGGCTCGACTACACCCAGACCGACACGACCTCGTTCATCAGGGAGTCCCTCCAGGCCTGGAAGGAAGAGCGGGCGTGGGATTACTCCATCAGGTCCAAGGACGACCTCAGGCATCACATCGGGAACATCTCGTTCTGGACGGTATCGAAACTCGGCAAGATCGCCGAGATCGGATATTGGGTGCGTTCCGACGAGACCAGCCGAGGTGTGTGCAGCGGTGCGGTCGAGCTGCTCCTCGAGGAGGTCTTCAACTCGATGGGCTACCACAAGGTGGTGTTGCGCATCGCGGTGGGCAACGACGCCTCGGATCGGGTGGCGGAGAAGCTCGGGTTCACCCGGGAAGGCGTGCTGCGCGAAGAGCTCCTCATCCGGGGCAACTGGGTGGACCACAGCCTGTGGTCCCTGCTCGATCGTGAATACCGGGCCGCCCGGCGAAGTCGGGTCACCCGGAAATAGGCGGGTGACACCGAGAGGTCGTGGCTTCCCCGGCTCGGAGCCATCGTACGGTCAACCGCCGGCGGCGAGGACCTGGGCGGCATCCCGGACGAAGGCCGCGATGCTGGGATAGATGCCGATGGCCAGGGTGAGGACCACGGCGACACCGAGGGCCAGCCGCAGGGAGCCGGCAGGCTCCGCCTCCACCCCCTCGGCGAACTCCCCGACCGGGTCGTCGAGCCAGACGCTACGGACCACCCTGGCGTAGTAGTAGAGGGCGATCACTGCGTTGACCGCCGCGATCACCGCAAGGGCGATCGTCGCCGAATCGGCGATCATCACCGAGCGAAACATCTCGAACTTGGCGAACCATCCTGCCAGCGGGGGAATACCTGCCAGGCTGAAGAAGAAGGCGGCTATGAGCACACCCAGCATCGGGTCCACCCGGGCCAAACCGGCCCATGCAGAGATCTCGCCCGACCTGGTCCTGCGAGCGCCGGCAATGACCACGGCGAAGGCGCCCAGGTTCATCACCGCGTAGATGACGAGATAGATGAGTGTGGCGCCGAACGCCGACTCGAGATCGGCCCCGGCAACGGCGGCGGCCGCGAAAGGGACCAGCATGAAGCCCGCTTGGGCGATCGACGAATATGCGAGCAACCGGACGATGTTGGTCTGACGGAGAGCCGTGAGATTTCCGATGGTCATCGACAAGGCAGCCAGCAACCACAACGCCGGCGCCCAGATGTCCGACGCCGCCGGCAACGCCTGATACATGACGATGAGCATCGCCACGAACCCGGCCGCCTTCGAGTTCACGGAGAGATAGGCGGCGATCGGGGTTGGCGCCCCCTCGTAGGTATCCGGCGCCCAGAAATGGAAGGGCACGGCGGAGATCTTGAATCCGAACCCGACGATCATGAACAG
>Ga0299913_10003323_pt1 | contig 13113 bp, 9 predicted proteins | sample RVTome_9_FD_201360 | JGI IMG/M metagenome (GOLD analysis project Ga0299913, IMG submission 201360) | Soil microbial communities from uranium-contaminated site in the Upper Colorado River Basin, Wyoming, United States - RVT155D38 (version 2) ... | reverse complement strand
CTCGTCGGTATGCTTTACCCACCTCCGGGTTGGTGACACCTTCTTTTTCGAACCGGGAGAACATGTCGTCGCCGAAGACCTGGGCCCACAGGTACCCGTAGTAGCCGGCGTCATAGCCACCAAGCAGGTGGCCGAACGAGGCGAGGGAGAAGGTTCCCTCCTGATGGGGGAGCAGCGACATCCGGGTGCCTTCGATGAGGATCTCGTCGAGGTCTCGATCCGGCCCGGCATGGAGCTCCTGGTCCCACCAGCCGTACGCCATCTGTCCCAGGTAGAACCGTCCCTTGTTGAGATTTCGGGCCGCCACCAGCTGGTCGACGAGCTCGTCGGGGATGACCTCCCCGGTCTCGTAATGCCGGGCGAAGCGACGGAGCACGTCGGCGTCCCAGATCCAATTTTCCATGATCTGGCTGGGGGCCTCGACGAAATCGCGTTCGGTGGTGGTCCCGGAGAAACGGGCGAGCTCGGTGCGTCCCAGGTTCTGATGCAGCACATGGCCGAACTCGTGGAACAGTGTCTCCACCTCGGAGTGTTGCAGCAGCGACGGCGAGTCTTTGGTCGGCTTGGTGAGGTTTGCCACCATCGCACACACCGGGTTCTGGTACGACCCGTCCTCGTGGAGCCGGCTGGGGAGGAGCGGAAACTCGGCGGCATGCCCGTACTTGCCCTCCCGGGGGAACAAGTCGAGAAAGAACCGACCCAGTTCCTCTCTCGAGTCGGTGTCATGGATGGCATAGAGCTTCACGTCCTCGTGCCAGCTGTCGAAAGACGCGATCTCCTCGAAGCTGATCCCGAACATCTCGGAGGTGAGCTCGAACATGCCGTCGAGCACCGACTCGAGCGGGAAATACTTCGCCACCTCGAAGTTGTCGACGCCATAGTCGGTCTTGCGCTGCTGGGTGTCGTAGTAGGAGAAGTCCCACGCCTCCACCACCGAGTCGCCGGTGTCGGCTTGGAGCAGCCTGCTGACGGCGGCGACCTCCTCCTTGGCCCGCGAAGTGAGCCCGTCACGCAACTCGCCATAGAACTGAGTCACTCGTTCCGGGGTCTTGGCCATGCGAAGCTCGAGACGGTGGTGTGCCCAGGTGGGCTGGCCGAACATCTCGGCGATCTGCTGGCGGATCAGCAGCGCCTCCTCGAGGATCTTCCGATTCTCCTCGACGGCCACGGTGTTGAACTTGAAGCGGAGTTGTTCCCGCAGGTCACGACGACGGGAGTTCTCGAGGAACGGAACGAGGTGGGGGTAGGCGATTGTGACCTTGTACTTTCCACTCTCCTCGTCGACTTCGAGGCCGTCGATCCAGGCCTGCGGCATCCCTTCCAGGTCGCCTGCGGTGGCCAGGATCCAGTCCTCCCACTCGTCGATGTTCTGTTGGAAGCGCACTTCGAGCTCGATGAGTCGCTGGGTGAGCTGCTTGACGCGTTCTCGTGTGTCCGGCTCCAGCTCGTGTCCGGCACGCCGCAGGTCCCTGAGCACGAAGTCGAGGAGTCGACGGTGCTCGCCTCGAAGCGATGCGGCCTGTTCGGTGCCGGCATACTCCTTCACCGCGGCGTTGAGGTCATCGCGAAAGAAGATGTCGGAGGCCCATTTGGTGACCCTCTCCTCGGCATCCTTGGCGGTGGAGCGCACCTCTTTGTCGGGGTGCACGTATCCCATGAAGTGGTAGTCGAGTCCGGAGCGGGCCAGGATGTCAGCGATCCGATCGAGTGGGCGGAGGGTGTTCTCGAAGCTGCGCTGGTCCTCTTCGGTGACGACCTCGTCGAGGGCCCCCTCCGCCTTCTCGATGGCTTTTTCGATCCCCTTTTCGATCTTGGCCGGGGTGAGCTCGGTGTATTTCGACATGGAGCCGGGCAGGGTACATTTGCCCCCGGCGTTCCCGGAAAGGGCTATTCGATGCCCACCTTTCTCAAGAAGGCCCCGTTGCTCGGCTCCCTGCCCAAGAAGCTGCGCACCATCTCATCGGCGTCGACCGTCGATCCCCGCCCGATCACCTCGGTGCGGTATGCCATCCCCACCTCGGGGTTGACGACGCCCTCTTCCTCGAACCGGGAGAACATGTCGTCGCCAAACACCTCGGCCCACAAGTACCCGTAGTAGCCGGCGTCGTAGCCACTCATGAGATGACCGAAAGACGCCGGGAAGAAGGTCCCTTCCTGGAAGGGGAGCATAGAAAACTCGGTGGCCCTGCGCAGGATGGCCTCGAGGTCCTTGTCCTCGTCGGGTCCGTGGTACTCCTGGTCGAGGATCCCAAACTGGACCTGACGCAGGTAGAACATCCCGCGGTTGAGCTGGCGGGCCGCCACCAGGCCCTCGACCATCTCGTTGGGAATCGTCTCGCCGGTCCGGTGATGGCGGGCAAACCGCTGCAAGACCTCGGGCCGCCACACCCAGTGCTGCATGATCTGGCTGGGCGCCTCGACGAAGTCCCACTCGGTCCCGTCCGAGAAATAGGCCAGTTCGGACTTGCCGAGGAGGACGTGGAGGACATGTCCGAACTCGTGGAACAGTGTCTCCACCTCGTTGTGCTTGAGAAGCGAAGTTGCGCTCTCAGTGGGCCTTGTGAAGTTGCACAACATCGCACACGTCGGCTTCTGGTAGCTCCCGTCGGGGAGGAGCTTTCCCGGTGTCCCCGGGAACACCGCGGCATGGGTGAATTTGGCTTCCCGTGGGTGCAGGTCGAGATAGAAGGCACCGATCACCTCACCGGAGGCGGTGTCGACCAACTGGTACACCGTCACCTCCTCGTGCCAGGTGGGTGCGTCGATCTCACGGTAGGAGACGCCGAAGACCTCGCCGGTGATCTCGAACATCCCGCCGAGGACCGCATGCACCGGGAAGTAGTCGGCCACTTCGACCTGGTCGACCCCGTAGTCGGTCTTTCTGATCTGATTGTTGTAGAAGTTCCAGTCCCAGCTCTCGACCCTGGTGGCGCCGGAGTCACTCTCCAACAGTCCGAACACTCTCTCGATCTCGGTCACCGCCTTCTTCTTCAAGGCGGGGATGAGCCCGTCGTACATCGCATCGACCCGGTCCTTGGTCCCTGCCATCCGGGTGGACAGCACACGGTCGGCCCACGAGTCGAATCCGAGAAGACGTGCGGCCTCGAGTCGCAGGGCGATGGCCTCCTCCAGCAACGGCCGGTTCTCGTCCACCGCTCGGTTGTTGAACTTGAAGCTGAGCTGTTCTCTCAGGTCGCGCCGGGCCGAGTTCTCCTGGAAGGGGGTCACGTGGGGATAAGCCATCGTCACCTGTCGTTTCCCGGACTCGGTGTCGATCGGCAGCGACTCGATATACGATTCCGGCAGCCCTTCGGTGTCGTCTTGGTCGAGGAGGAGTGCGTCGCGATACTCGGCGATGTTCTGGGAGAACCTGGTTCCCAGAGTGACCAGACGCTCGGATATCTCCCTGAGACGGGCCTGCTCGGCGGGCTCGAGGTGATGTCCGACCAGATGCAAGTCGCGTTGGACGAACTCGAGAAGACGTTTCCTCTCCCCCGTGAGGGACCTGGCCTCGTCGGTCGCCGCATAGCGCTGCACCATCTCGTTGACCTCGGTGTCAAAGGCGAGCTCGATCGACTGCGGGCTCTCCGGGAACTGGTGCCAGCGTTGGATCCGCTCGTATGCCCCGGTCGCGGCGGTCCGCACCTCTGGGTCGGTGTGCACATGGCGGAGAAACGCCGATTGGCTCTCGGCGATACGGATGACGTTCTTGACCTCGTCGAACGGCCGGAGGACGGTGTCGAAGGTGAGCGGGTTGTCGGGGTCGGTGATGACCGCGGCGAGCGCTTCGGCCCGGGTGATCGCCTCGTCGGCGGTCGCGGTCACCGACTCGGCGGTGACCGCTGAGTAGTCGAACATCATCGCGACGCTAGCCAGCCCTCCTGCGTGCCCGTCAGCGGGTCGGTGGGGCGAAAAGGGCCTCGGCCTGCTCACGGGTGAGCGACTCGCCGGGGTTGATCCCGTGACGTTTGACCGCGGCGTTGATCCCGGTCTCGGGGTCGGGTAGCTCGACGGGGGAGTCGCTGCCCCCCAGCAGCGGGACCCCGGCCTCGAGCAGGGAGTGGAACCGGTAGGCGAGGTGCATCCGGTCGGCGCCGAGACGTTTCTCCAGCCACGACTCCTCGGAGGCGAGGAAGGCGGGCTGGATCGATGCGGTGACTCCCAGGTGGGCCATGCGATCGATGGTGGCGTCGGTGAGGATCGAGGCGTGCTCCACTCTGAGGTGGCGCGGGTCGGCCCCACCCTCCACCAGCTCTTCGTGCACGTCGAGCACCAGATCGTTGGCCCGGTCGCCGATGGCGTGGATGGCGACCGCGCCGCCGAGGTCGAGCGCGGTCTTCCCCATCTCCACCATCCTCTGGTGGTTGAACCGCTCCATCCCCCTGGTCTCGGAGCGGTCGGCGAACGGCTCGTACATCGCCGCGGTGTGCCCGCCCAGGCTGCCGTCGATGAAGTCTTTGTATCCGAGGAACCTGATGGGCCCTTCCGCCCCGTCGATGCGCTCCTTGGCCGTCGCCAGCTCGTGCGGTGTGTTGGCGATGAGGAGCACGTCGATGTCGATCGGGAGGTCGGGTGCGATGCGCAGCAGGGTCTCGATCTCGTCATCGACCGAGCACCAGACCGCACTCGAGACCGAGATCATCCCGGTCAGCGACCCGATACCCATCCTTCTCAATCCGGCGAGAGCAGAGATGATCTCCAGGTCGTTCGGCGCCGGGGTCAACGGCTCCAGCGCCCTGGCCACGCCCGTGACCGCGGTCTCACGCAGAATTCCGTTGGGTCGTCCCGTCCGGTCACGGTCGAAGGCGCCACCCTCGGGGTCGGGAGTGTCGGCATCGAGGCCGGCGAGCTCCATCGCCGCACTGTTGGCCACCGCGATGTGCCCGCAGTACCTGTAGAGGAGGACCGGGCGGTCGGAGACGATGTCGTCTATGTCGGCGGCGGTGGGCAGACGCGACTCCCTGATTCCCTCGTCGTTGAGTCGCTGGCCGATGATCGGTCCCTCCACCTGCTGCCCGTGCGCGATCACGCGGCGCATCACCTCGTCGAGATCAGTGGCGTCCATCAGTTCGAGACCATTGACCAATGCGGCGTATCCGAACGGGTGGAGATGGTGATCGTGGTACATCAACGAAGGTGCTCCGGCATGGTGCGGGCCACGATCGACCGTAGCTCGTCGTGGACCTTCCCGTTGCTGGCGACGTGGGCCCGCGCCTGGAGTTGGTTGACCTCCCCCGATTCGTCGGTGTGACTGCCCCCGGCCTCGGTCACGAGGAGCATCCCGGCGGCCACGTCCCATGGCTTGATGCCGTGGGCCCCTCCGTGTTCCCAGTAGGCGTCGTAGCGCCCGGCCGCCAGCCAGGCGAGGTCGAGGGCGGCGGCGCCGAAACGTCTCGTCCCCTGGCTGTTGAGCATCACCTCTTCGACCACCTTCAGGTAGGCAGCGGCGTGCCGGCGGCGGTCGTAGGGGAAACCGGTGCACACCAGGGACTTGTCGAGGGTGGCCGTCTCCGATACTCGAATGGGCTCGCCGTTGAGGGTGGCTCCTTCACCGATGACCGCGACGTATTCGTCGTTGCGGGCGACATCGATGATCACTCCGACCAAAGGCTTGCCGTCGGCCCACAACGCCACCGACACCGCCACTTGAGGGAGCCGGTGCACGAAGTTGACCGTGCCATCGAGCGGGTCGACGATCCACACCCGCCCCTCGTCCCAGCGGCCTCCTCCTTCCTCCTCACCGAGGATCCCGTCGTCGGGGAAGTGGCTGCCGATCACCGCCCGGATCGCCGCCTCGGATTCACGGTCGACGTGGGTGACCGGGTCTACTGCGCTCTTCAGCTCGGTGTCGAACGGTTGGAAGAAGCCGGTCTGGACGACGTCGGCGCCGGCGCGTGCCGCCCTGCCTGCAACCCAAACGTCACCTTCCCACATGACGACGACTCTAAATCGCCTTGATCGGCTGCAGAACCCGGCACATGGGAGCTGTGAACCCGATCACGCGCCGGCGTACCCTGCCCGCCGTGAAACCGGTCCTCCTCGCATTGATCGGCGCGGTCGTGTCCGTGCTGGCCTTCCCGCCCTTCGGGCCAGGTGTCCTCATCATCGCAGGGATCACGTTGTTTCTCATGGCGCTGCGTGTCTCCCCGACTCGACGTGACGGGCTGTTGGCCGGTGCCGTCTACGGGGTGGTCTTCTTCGGTGGGCTGATGTCGTGGCTTGCGGAGCTGGAGCTGATCGCCCTGGTCCTGGTTCCGGTGCAGGCGCTGTTCCTCGCGGTGTATGGGTGGTGGCTGGCCCGGTTCCGTGACTCGGCGCCGTTTGAGTGGCTACTGCTCGCGGTGGGGGGATGGGGGGTGATGGAGCTGTTGCGCTACCACTTCCCCGTCGGTGGGTTGGAGTGGGGCGCCGCCGGGTATGCGCTGTCGGACAACCTGCTCACCCGGCTGCCTGCCGCCGCAGTCGGGACCAGTGGGCTCACCGTGTTGGTGGTGATGATCTCGGCGTTGACAGCAAGCGCGGCCACCCGTCGTTGGGACAGCCGTCTGTTGTGGTCTCTCGTCATCGTCGTGGCCGCCCTGGTCGCCACGGTGCCCACCACCACCTCGCACATCGACGGTCCCGACCTGCGGGTGGCGATCGTGCAGGGCTCGACCCCATGCCCTTTCGAGCACTGTCCACCCAACGAGCGTCTTCGCACCTACCAACAACATCTCGAGCTCACCGGAAACATCGAACCGGGGTCGGTCGACCTGGTGGTCTGGTCCGAAGGCTCCACCGGGTCGACCAACGCCGACCCGGTTCTCAACGAGGAGGTACGCGAGGCCATGGCCGCGGAGGCGAGGCGAATCGATGCCGCCATGCTCGTCGGAGGCGATCGGACCCTCACCGAAACCCATTGGATCAATGCCAACGTCTACTTCGACCGGGAGGGGGAGATCCTCGGCGAGTACCGCAAGCAGCACCCGGTGCCCTTTGGCGAGTACGTCCCCTTGCGCCGGGTGTTCGACTGGATCCCGGCTCTCGATCGGGTTCCCCGCGACATGATCCCGGGTGACGGCCCGGTGGTCTTCGAGGGCGACGTAGGGTCGGTGATCTCTTTCGAAGGCGGTTTCTCCCGCTACCCGCTGGAGACGCGACGGGCGGGTGCTGACGTCATCGTTGTCGCCACCAACGAGGCCTCCTATGGTCCGGAGGCGCCTACCTCGGACCAGTTCATCGGGATGACCCGGATGCGGGCCGTCGAGCTGGGGGTTCCGATCGTCCATGCCGCGGTCACCGGCAAGTCGACGGTCACCGACCGGTTCGGCGAGTTCACCTTGACCACAGGGCTCGGTGGCCAGGAGATCTTCGAGGCCGGCTACTGCTGCTCGAATGCGACCCCGTACACCGCCACCGGCGACCTGTTGATGTATCTCGCCGCCAGCGCGGGGATTCTGGTCTGGTCCCGCGCTCCGGCACTGGTAGGTTCCGACGACTCGCCACCCCGATAGGAGCAACCATGTCGCAGGCTCTCGAGAACCTGCTGCACGAAGGGCGCATCTTCCCGCCCTCGGCGGAGTTCACCGCCCAGGCCAATGCCAAACCCGGCATCCACGATGAGGCTGCGACCGACTACAAGGCGTTCTGGCACAAGGAGGCTCTGGACCGCATCACCTGGTTCACCGAGCCCAAAGAGATGCTGGACGATTCGAACCCCCCTTTCTACAAGTGGTTCAAAGACGGCGAGCTCAACCTTTCCTACAACTGTCTGGACCGTCATCTGGGCTCACATGGCGACCAGGTGGCCTACCACTGGGTAGGTGAGCCCGGAGACACCCGGGCCCTCACCTACAGCGACCTCGCCGGAGAGGTCAACCGTCTCGCCAACGGGCTGAAGAGCCTCGGTCTCGAGAGGGGTGACCGTGTCGCCATCTACATGGGGATGATCCCCGAGCTGCCCATCGCCATGCTGGCCTGTGCCCGACTGGGGTTGGTCCACTCGGTGGTGTTCGGAGGGTTCTCCGCCGACGCCCTGTCCAGCCGGATCCTCGATGCCGACTGCCGGGTGGTGATCACCCAGGACGGGGCGTGGCGCGGGGGCAGTGTCGTCCCGTTGAAGGCGAACACCGACAAGGCGCTGCAGTCGACTCCGGGTATCGAGCACTCGATCGTGGTGAAGAGGACCGACCACGGCGTCGACATGGAAGAGGGCAGGGACATCTGGTGGCACGATCTGGTCGCAGACCTGCCAGACGTCTGCGAGCCGGCGGTCCTCAATGCAGAAGACCCTCTTTACATCCTCTACACCTCGGGAACCACCGGGAAGCCCAAGGGGATCGTCCACACCCAGGGCGGGTATCTCGCCGAGACGATGACGACCCATTCCTATGTGTTCGACGTCAAACCCGACGAGGACGTCTACTGGTGCGCTGCCGACATCGGTTGGGTTACCGGGCACAGTTACATCGTCTACGCCCCGCTCGCCAACCGGACCACCGGTGTCCTGTACGAGGGAGCACCCAACTACCCCGACTTCGACCGTCTCTGGCAGATCGTCGACGAGTACGGGGTCACCATCTTCTACACCGCCCCCACGGCGATCCGGGCCTTCATGAAATGGGGTGACGAGCACGTCGACAAGCACGATCTGTCGACCCTGCGGGTGATCGGGACGGTGGGCGAGCCGATCAACCCCGAGGCGTGGATCTGGTATCGAGAGCACGTCGGCAAGAACAGTTGCCCCATCGTCGACACCTGGTGGCAGACCGAGACGGGTGCGATCATGATCACTCCTCTTCCCGGGGTGGTCTCGACCAAGCCCGGCTCGGCGACGCTGCCCTTCCCTGGGATCGCCGCCGACGTGGTCGACGACGAGGGCAACAGCGTCCCACTGGGCGGGGGTGGGTATTTGGTGATCACCCAGCCTTGGCCGGCCATGGCACGGACCATCTACCGCGACGACCAGCGCTACGTCGACACCTACTGGTCCCGTTTCGAGGGCAAGTACTTTCCCGGTGACGGGTGCAAGCGAGACGAAGACGGCTACTACTGGCTGCTGGGCCGGGTCGACGACATCATGCTGGTGTCGGGGCACAACATCTCGACCACCGAGGTCGAGTCGGCGCTGGTGAGCCATTTCGCCGTGGCCGAGGCCGCAGTGGTGGGGCGCAAGGACGACGTCACGGGCCAGGCCATCGCCGCCTTCGTCACCCTGCGCAGCACCGCGTCCGGCGACGAGTCGTTGATCGAGGAGCTGCGGGAGCATGTGGCCTCGTCCATCGGGCCCATCGCCAAGCCGAAGTCGATCGTCTTCACCGGGGACCTTCCCAAGACGCGCTCGGGCAAGATCATGCGGCGGCTCCTGCAGGACATCTCCGAGCACCGTCAGCTCGGCGACGTGACCACGCTGGCCAATGCCGACGTCGTGGCCGAGATCGCCGAGAAGGCGGTCTCCTCGGGTGAGGACTAGGTCAGCAGGGTTCCGGCGACGAAGACGACCAGGATCAGGAAACCGCCGGCCAACTCGATCCCGAGGGAGGTGAGCACCGCGGTGAGGGCGCTCTTCGTCGACGGCCACGCCCGGGCCTTTCCCAAACGCCCCCGTTCGAAGAGATAGATGGTGAGGACGAAGCCCATCGGGGCGCCGATGACCGGTATCGCGAAGAGACCGACGATTGCCACGAGGACCGCGATGAGGAGAACCTGTCCCGGCACCCCGGCATCTCGCAGGCGTCTGCCCGGGTAGAGGTACTTGAGCAGGGAGGCGCCCACCGCCAGCGCGACGACGAGGGCCAGGACCGCCCAGCCGACCGCGGTCGACTCCTCGAACGCCCAGACCCCCACTGCGGCGATCTGGAGGACCAATCCCGGCACGAACACCAGCACGATCCCGACCAGACCGACCAGCACGGCAATGCCCGCCAGGATGTCGTGGATCTCCAGGACGCGCTCTATCCGGACCCGAGCGACTCGGCCAGCTCGGCCACCAGGGACGAAGCGTCCGACAGCACCGGCTCACCGTGTCCGAAGAGCGCCACCTCGTAGTCGAACCCGGCCAACTTGGCCACGGAAGCGTTTGCCATCTCCATATCCGGGGTGAATTGGGGATTGGGGCCGGCCACCCCGCTGTCGGCCCCGGTTAGTGCGTCACCGGCGACGAGGATCCCGCTGAAAGGGTCGAGCACGCAGATGTGCCCCGGGGTGTGGCCCGGGCTCTCGATGATCTGTAGGCCCTGGAAGACCGCGTCCCCGTCCCCCACGGCCTGGCCTGGGGTCGGTGCGTCGATTCCCTCGAGGTCGGCAGCCCCGGCGAACCAAGGAAGGGCGTCGGTGGTGGCTGAGATGATCGCCGGAAGACTTCCCTGATGATCCGTGTGCAGATGGGTCACGACCGCGGTGCCGACATCCCCCCACCCGAGACCGATCTCACCGAGGGCGGCCTCGATCGATCCCTCGCTGCCACCCACGCCGGTGTCCACGATCGCCGCTTCTCCTCCGCGATAGAGGATGTAGGCGGAGACGAAGTCGAGGTCTACCCGGTGCCAGTCATGGCCCGTGACCGGCGCTCCGCTGGTCGAGGTGGTCGGGTTCGCAGACAGCGACGATGACGTCGAGCTTGCAGCCGATGGCGGGGACGTGGTGGCGGGCTCTTCGGTGGGAGTGGCGTTCTCGGTTGGCTCAGACGAGCAGGCAGCCGTGCCCATGACCATCACCGCGAGACCGGCCTTGCCCATGTCCCGCAGCAACATCCTCCGCGTCACCAAAGCATGAGCGGTCATGTGACAAGGCTACGCCACTCCTGGCGATGCACGGCCTGCCCGGCCGCGCCTAGGTTTGTCGTCATGGGAACCAAGATCGTCCTCCCCGAGTCGGAGCTGCCGACCCACTGGTACAACATCGCCCCGGATCTGCCCGCCCCGTTCCCACCCGCCCTGCATCCCGGCACCCACGAGCCGGCCGGGCCCGGAGACTTCGAGGCCATCTTCCCGATGGACCTGATCCTCCAGGAGGTGTCGACGGAGCGGTTCATCGAGATTCCCGAGGAGGTCCGTGAGGTGTACCGGATGTGGCGGCCGACGCCCTTGTACCGCGCCCACGGTCTCGAGAAACTGATCGGTGGTCCTGCCCGTGTCTACTACAAGTACGAGGGGGTCAGCCCCGTGGGGTCACACAAGCCCAACACCGCGGTGCCCCAGGCCTACTACAACGCCAAGGCGGGGGTGAAGAAGCTGGCCACCGAGACCGGTGCCGGACAGTGGGGGTCGGCGCTGGCCTTTGCTTGCTCCCTCTTCGGGCTGGAGTGCGAGGTCTACATGGTGCGGTCCTCGTTCGACCAGAAGCCTTACCGCAAGGCGTTCATCGAGTCCTACGGCGCCACCATCCATCCCTCACCCTCCGACAACACCGAATATGGCAGGAAGGTGCTCGCCGAGGACCCGGAAACCCCCGGGAGTCTCGGCATCGCCATCTCCGAGGCCATCGAGGTGGCGGCGACCAACGAGGAGGTCAAGTACTCGATCGGCTCGGCGCTCAACCATGTGCTCCTGCATCAGACCGTCAACGGCGAGGAGACCTTGAAACAGCTCGCCATGGTGGGCGAGACCGCGGATGTCGTGATCGGCTGCACCGGGGGAGGCTCGAACTTCGCCGGCTTCGCCTTTCCCTTCGTCAGGGAGAAGCTGGCGGGGAGCATCGATCCGGTGATCCGGGCCGTCGAGCCGGCGGCCGCCCCTTCGTTGACCAGGGGGACCTATCGATATGACTTCGGCGACACCGCGGGGATGACACCGCTCATCAAGATGCACACCCTCGGTCATGACTTCGTGCCCGACCCCATTCATGCGGGAGGGTTGCGGTATCACGGCATGGCGCCCCTCGTCTCGTTGCTGGTGGACGAGGGTGTGGTCGAGGCCGAGTCGCTGCACCAGACCGAGACCTTCGCCAAGGCGATTCAGTTCATCCGGGCCGAGGGCATCGTCCCCGGGCCGGAGCCCACCCACGCGGTGGCCTCGGCGATGCTCGAGGCGGAGCGGGCCAAGGAGAACGGCGAGGAGAAGGTCATCGTCTTCAACCTCTCCGGTCATGGCCACTTCGACATGAGCGCCTACCAGGAGTACCTGTCGGGAAACATGGTCGACTACGAGTATCCCGCCGAGCGGATCGCGGCCGCCATGGAGCGGGTGCCGGTAGTCGCGGGTTAGGCGCAGCCTGGCTCGCCCGGGTGGAGGGGGCGGACCAGAAGCACGAGCGGGTCGGCGGCCGGGTCGTTCGGGTGCTGCCACGAGGTGGCCTGGGTGGAGTCCTCGAAGGCAGGGGTGATCGACCCGTCGAAGACCTTGCATTGCCACCCGTTGGCCAGCTCCTCCCAGTCCGAGAAGTCGGTTGCCTCGAGTGGCCATTCCCTGATGTCCTCGAACTCGGGATCGACGAAACCGGCCCCCGCCGCCACCTTCACCTGCTCCGGCTGGTATGGCACGGCGTCGGCCGAGGCGGTGAACCGGTCGAAGGTCTCGATCAACTCCGAGAACGCGGCGTTCCGGTCGGAAGGCGACTCCTCGAATCCCAGCGCGTAGACCGACAGCCGATGCACCCCGTTCTCATCCCAGTAGGTGATGACCTCGGTGGACGCATCGGCGATCATCCCCGCGGCGCGGTCGTCGACTTCGTCCTCGATGTCGGGGAGGCCGATGTCCTCCACCATGGCCAGGACCGCATTCAGTTGACCTCCGTCGAGGGTGGCGACCATGTAGGGGGGTAGCAGCCGGCCGGGGAACTCCATGGTTTGAAAGCCCTGGAAGATGAGCCGCCCGTCGCCGAGCAAGGTGTATCGGGGCCCGGTGTTGAGGGCCACCTCGACGGGGACGAACCCGCCCTCGGATACGATCTGCAGTATCGGCTCATCCACCGGGGTCTCACCTCCGCCCTGATCCACGCCACAGGCGGCGAGAACGAGTGCCACCGAGACGAGCGCACCAAAGAACTTGTTGGTCATGGGTCTTAGATGGACGAGGTGCCCATTCGGTTCCTGGGGAAGCGTCGGTGTTTAGCTGCGCTCCCAGCTCTCCAGACCCTCGGCGACGAGGTCGATCGCCCAATCGAGCTCATCCATGGTGGTGATCAGCGGTGGGATGA
>Ga0299913_10003322_pt1 | contig 13115 bp, 9 predicted proteins | sample RVTome_9_FD_201360 | JGI IMG/M metagenome (GOLD analysis project Ga0299913, IMG submission 201360) | Soil microbial communities from uranium-contaminated site in the Upper Colorado River Basin, Wyoming, United States - RVT155D38 (version 2) ... | reverse complement strand
CTCGTTCTCCATCCACCAAACGGACGCGCTGACCACTTCGACTTCGGGGAACGACCACACGAACCGCTCGACAGCTTCGAGGACGTCGCGCACGTGCGACTCGGTGCCGGCCACGCACGCGAAGCCCAGCTCGGCGCGCTGCCACTTGGCCTGATGGCCGACCTCGGATGCCGCGACGCTGTAGCGCCGAGCGGCTCCTTGCAGGATCGTCTTGACCACCGCCCGTTTCTCCTTCAGCGAGTGGCATTGCGGCAGCAGCAGATCTACCGCCAGTGAGGCTACGTGCGTGGGATCTCGCGTTCCTCGTACGTCTCGATGATGTCGCCCTGCTTCAGATCCTGGAAGTCGGACAGCCCGATGCCACACTCGAACCCGCTCTGCACCTCGCGCACGTCGTCCTTGAAGCGCCGCAACGACTGAATCGCGCCCTTCCAGATGATCGTGCCCTCGCGCAGGAAGCGAACCTTCGAACCGCGGGTGATCGTGCCGGAGAGGACGTAGCAACCGGCGATGCGTCCCACGCGAGGCACCGAGAAGATCTCGCGGACCTCCGCCTCGCCCGTGACCACCTCTTCGAACTCGGGCGCCAGCAGGCCGAGCATCGCGTTCTGGATGTCTTCGATGACCTGGTAGATGATCTCGTAGGTCCGGATCTCGACGTCCTCGCGGTCCGCCAGCTCGCGGGCGTTGCGATCGGGACGGACGTTGAAGCCGATGATCGTGGCGTTCGACGCGGCCGCAAGTTGGATGTCGTTCTCGGTGATGCCGCCGACGGCGCGGTGTACGAACGCCAGCTTCACGTCGGGCCGCTCGAGCTTGCGCAAGCTCTCGGTGAGCGCTTCGAGCGAACCGGTGACGTCGGCCTTCAGCACGAGGTTCAGCGTGGCCGCTTCGCCCGACTGGATCTGCTCGAAGATGTCTTCGAGGCGGGCGCCGCTCGACATCGCGTGGGCTTCACGCCCGAGCCCGGCGACGCGCTGCCAGTGCTCGCGCGTCTCGGCCACGTTGCGGGCCACGCGCTCTTCGGGCGCGACGACGAAATCGTCGCCGGCGTCGGCGACGTCGGAGAGCCCGAGCACCGCGACCGGAGTCGACGGCCCGGCCTCCTTGACCTGCTCACCCTTGTCGTCGATCAGCGCGCGGACTCGGCCCCACGCGGGGCCGGCCACCATGGGATCGCCGACCTTGAGCGTGCCGCGCTGCACGAGCACGGTGGCCACCGGCCCACGACCCACGTCGAGGTGCGCTTCGAGCACGACGCCTTGAGCGCGCCCCTCGGGGTTGGCGACGAGCTCCTCGAGATCCGCGGTGATCAGCAGCGTGTCGAGCAGGTCGTCGATGCCGAGGTTCTGCAGCGCGGAGATCTGCACCATCTCGGTGTCGCCGTTCCACTGCGTCGGGACGAGGCCTTGCTCCGACAGCTGCTGCATGACCCGGTCGGGGTTGGCCTGTTCGCGGTCGATCTTGTTGATGGCGACGATGATCGGCACGTCGGCCGCCTTGGCGTGGTTGAGCGCCTCGATCGTCTGGGGCATGACACCGTCGTCCGCGGCCACGACGAGTACGACGATGTCGGTGGCTTCCGCGCCGCGGGCCCGCATGGCGGTGAACGCCTCGTGGCCCGGCGTGTCGATGAAGGTGATGAGGCGCCCGTTCTTCTCGGTCTGGTACGCGCCGATGTGCTGCGTGATGCCACCAGCCTCACCCGCGACGACGTTGGCGTTGCGGATCTGATCGAGCAACTTGGTCTTGCCGTGGTCGACGTGGCCCATCACGGTGATCACCGGTGGACGGGGCTGGAGGTCGCCTTCGTCTTCCTCTTCCTCGTCCGGCAGGTCGAGCAGCTTCTGCAGCTCGACTTCTTGTTCCTCACCGGGGTTGACGAGACGGATCTCGGCGCCGACTTCCGCGGCGAACAACTCGATCATGTCGTCGGTCAGTGACTGCGTCGCCGTGACCATCTCACCCTGCTGCATGAGGAAGCGCACGACGTCGGCCGCCGTTCGGTTCAGCTTCGGGCCGAGATCCTGGGGCGTGGTCGAACGTTCGACGACCACCGTGCCCTCCGGCACGGGCGCGGAGGAGTGCGTGTAGGTCGGGGTCTCGAAGGGCTGCAGCTCCTCGCGGTTGCGACGACGGCGCCCGCCCTTGCGAGGACGAGGTGTGCGTCGTTGCGGTCCTCCTCGACCGCCACCCGGCCCTCCGCCGGGACCACCACCGGGGCCGCCGCCAGGCCCGCCACCCGGACCGCCGGGGCCGCCGCCCGGACGCTGCCCGTAACCACCGCCGCCCGGGCGCTGCCCGTAGCCACCGCCACCGCCACCACCACCACCACCACCGGGAGCGCCCGGGGTGCGTTGGCCACCGACGGGACGCATGGGTGGACCGCTGGGCCGTCCGACGCTCGGGCCGCCGCGTTGTTGCATCGCGCCGCGACCGCCCATACCGGGCGGCGGCGGGATCGGCTTGCCGGTGGTCGACGACATCGGGGGCGCGTTGCCGGACGCGCCCCCTCCGGGGGGCGCGACTTCGTCGCCGGCGGGCGTGGCCCGCGCCGCGGGCGACATGGGCGGCGCCGAAGGGGCGCGCCGCGCGGGCGCTTCCTCGGGACCAGGGCGGGCCGCCGGGCGCGGCGCGCTCGGGGGAGGCGGGGTGGGAGGAGGCGGAGGAATCGGACGGGCCGACTGCGTGCCGCTCGAACGCACGGGTGCGCGCCTCGGCGCGGCCGGCGCGGGCGGCTCGGCGCGCGCTGCGGGGCGCGGGACCGCCTCTGGTTCGGGCTCAGGTGCCGGTGCCGGTGCCTCGGCGGCGGGCTTCGTCTCCTCCGCGGGTGTGGGCGCCGGCTCGGGCGCGGTGGCCTTTGCCGCCGGGGCGGCGACGGGGGCCGGTGCCTCTTCGACTGGCTCGGCCGCCTTCTTCTTCGCGGGGGCCTTCTTGGCCGGCGTCTTCTTGGGCTCCTCGGGCTGCTGCTCGCGCCGGATGCCGAGCTGGTCGGCCTTGCGTCGCACCCGGTCGGCCTGCGCCTCCTGCACGCTCGAGGAGTGGCTCTTCACCCCGATGCCGAGCTGGTCGCAAAGGTCGAGGAGCTCTTTGTTGGTGAGCCCCAGCTCCTTCGCCAGCTCGTGTATTCGTGGGTTCTTGGGCAAAGAGGTTCCCTTACCTTGTCGATTCGGGGCCCCTGCTCGGCCGAGCAGGGCTTCTAGTCTCGCGCAGCCGGCCCGGAACGCGCGAAGTCCGTTCGGAGCCTCCCGAGCTCCTCCGCAGCCACTTCCTCCCGCAGGCCCTTGGCGAAGGCCCGCCGGCGCACGGCAGCGTCGAAGCACGAGAGCGATCCCTGGCAGAGCCAGACACCTCGGCCGGGCAGTGTACGGCCGAGCCGCAGGCTTCCATCATCCGCTCTGGTGACCCGCACCAATTCGGCCTGCGGGCGCTTGGCCCGGCAGCCGATGCAGGTCCTCTGAGGCTTCGCTACTCGGAGACCTCTTCGTGCATTGCCGCTTCGTCGGCTGGCGGCACCAGCTCGATCTCGGCCACGTCGGTGCCCTCGGCGGCATCGACGGCCTTCGCGACCTCGGAGGCCTCGATCTCGTCAGCCGGAGCCTCGACGTCCACCTCACCCGCTGGCGCCTTACCGGGCGGGCCGTCTTCGGAGCCGAGTTCGGCCCACTGATCGGCCGACAACGCCGGGCCGCCCTCTGCCGGCTGCCACACCTGCTCACCCGATTCGGGATCGATCACCCACTCGCCCTGCGCCCACTCCTCGCCGCCGTAGGCCTCTTCGTCCGCCAGTTGCGTCTCGCTCTTGATGTCGACCCGCCAGCCGGTGAGGCGCGCGGCGAGGCGCGCGTTCTGTCCTTCTTTTCCGATCGCCAGCGAGAGCTGGTAGTCGGGGACGATGACCTCGGCGGTGCCGCTGACTTCGTCGATGCGTACCTCTTTGACCTTCGCGGGCGACAGGGCCTTCATGACGAAGTCGGGCGGGTCGTCGGAGAACGGGACGATGTCGATCTTCTCGCCGCGAAGCTCGTTGACGACCATGCGGACGCGCGCTCCGCGTGCGCCGACGCACGCGCCGACGGGGTCGACGTTGTTGTCGTTGGACCACACCGCGATCTTCGTGCGGTGTCCGGGCTCGCGGGCGCACGCCTTGATCTCGACGACGCCGTCGGCGATCTCGGGCACTTCGAGCTCGAACAGCCGCTTGATGAGCCCGGGATGCGTGCGGCTCACGACGATCTGCGGGCCCTTCGACGTCTTGCGGACCTCCACGATGTACGCCTTGACGCGCGCTCCCGGCTCGGGGCGCTCGTAGGGCACCTGCTCGGCCTGCGGCAGCAGCGCCTCGACGCGGCCGAGGTCGAGCAACGTATAGCGGCTGTCGTTCTGCTGGATGATGCCGGTGACGATGTCGCCTTCGCGGCCGGCGTACTCCTCGTACTTCTGCTCGCGGTCGATCTCGCGCAGGCGCTGCGTCATCACCTGCTTCGCCGTCTGCGCGGCGATGCGGCCGAAGTCGGACGGCGTGACGTCGATTTCATCGCCGTGGGGCTCGCCGTCTTCGTCGATCTCCTGGGCGAACACCCGGAACTCGAACGAGTCGGGGTCGATCGTGACCCAGGCGTACTCGTAGGCATCCTCCCGGCGCTTGTACGCGGATTCGAGCGCGTCGGCGAGCGCGCTCAGGAGGGTGTCGATGGTGATGCCGCGCTCGGCCGCGAGCATCTGCAGCGCTTCCATCATGTCGAGGTTGCTCATGTGTGCGCCCTTGCCTTCGTCGTGGCCGCCGCCCTGGTCTTGCCTGGCTTCGGGGCCGGGCCCCACTCGAACACCGTTCGCGCCTTCTCGATGTCGTCGTACCGGAGAGTGTGATCGCCGACCGTGATTCCGTCGTCGTCGGCGGCGGTGAGCTCGCCCTTGATCCGGCGCTGGCCGTCGACCTCGGCGTGGGTCTTCACCGAGACCACCGTCCCGACAGCGCCGGCGAAGTGGGCCGGGGTGCGCAACGGTCGCTCGAGCCCCGGGCTCGACACCTCGAGCGTGTATCGGCTCGGGATCGGGTCGTGCTCGTCGAGGGCCACAGAGATCGAGCGGGTGGCGTGCGCGATCGCGTCGAGATCGACGCCATCCGGGCCGGTGACCGTGATGCGCAACTGCGAGCCGGAGAGCTCGATGTCGTAGAGGGCCAGGGACTGCCTCGCGAGCAGCGGCTCGACGATCTCGCGCACGCGCTCGACGATGCTCACCTGACACTCACCTCCTCCGGTCGCGTACCTCCAACAATCCAAAGGCGTGGGCCGGAGCCCACGCCTCACGGGGTCCGCAACTATAGCCCTTCGGACTCGATTCTTGCGCTCGCCGCCACCGACCCGTCGGCCATTATCCACAGGCTGTTGCCGTCGACGACCACCCCGGCGGTCTGTCCCCGATCGATGCCGCCGCGGTACTCGAGCACGACGGTCACCGGCGCGCTCAGGTCGACGTGCTCCTCGACGACCGCCCAGTACACGGCGTTGTTCACGTGGCCGAGCACGTCGAAGTCACTGAACCGCGCCGGCCACGGAAGCGGCGCGGGCGACGGAGGCGGGTCGCCGTGGTCGAGCCTCGCCGTGATCGTTCGACCCGCCGCGGCCTCGCCGTAGACCCGGTCGAAGTCGGGGGGCAGCCGCTTGGGCCGGCCGGTCTGGAGGTCGACGTGCACCCACAGCGCCGTCGCCTGGATGGCCGCTCCCTCGCTGCCGGTGATCGCGGTGCTCCGCTCCGCCCAGCGGCTGCCCACGCCCGACGCCCACGTGGTGAGCTCGAGACGCTCACGAAACACCGGGAAACGCTCGACCTGCAACCGAGTGCGCCGCACCACCCACGCGGCCGCGTCGCGCCCGATGGCGTCGACGGCGTCGTCGTTGCCGATGTCCTGGAGGTAGCGAGCCACCGCGTCCAGCCGCGCTCGTCCCTTCGGCGTGACGTCGGAGAGCCGGACGGGTCGGGTGGCCTGGAAGGTGCGCCCGCTCTGGGGCGGATCAGTAGGCACGGGCGCAGACGGCGACGAGATCGGGTTCGTCGTCGGCCGCGGGCACCGAACCGTCGGCCCGTTGCAGGCACCGCACCGTGACGGCCGATTCGGCCAGCTTGGCCTCGCCGTCGTCTCCGATCACCGACCACGGCACCCGGGCGAATCCGTTCTGGCTCGCGTCCAGCACCTCGTTGATCGACGAGCAGTCGACCGTCCGTTCGTCGCGTCGAGTCGTGGCCGACGCGAGCAGCTCCGCCTGCACCAGGTCGACCTGCTCGGTCACCCGCTTCGCCGCCGCGCTGAGCGGCACCGCTTCCTTCTTGTTGAGGTGCCGCCACACAAGCGTCACGTTGCCCTCGGCGAGATCGCGCGGCCCGACCTCGACTCGAAGAGGAACACCCTTCAGCTCCCAGTCGGTTGCTCGACGGCCGAACGACGTGTCGACCCGCGCATCGAGCTGGACGCGCACGCCTGCCTTGCGTAGCTCCTCCGCGAGTCGAGCCGCTGACTCCCCTGCGCCGTCGGCGTCCTTCACCAGCAACACGACGCACTGCACGGGCGCGAGGCGCGGCGGGATCACGAGTCCGCTGTCGTCGCCGTGCGCCATGATGAGCCCGCCGACCATGCGCGTCGACACGCCCCAGGACGTGGTCCAGCACAGCTGCTGCTGACCCTCGTCGTCGAGGTAGAGCATGTCGAAGACGCGGGCGAAGTTCTGGCCGAGCTCGTGCGAGGTGCCCATCTGCAGCGCCTTGCCGTCGCCCATCATCCCTTCACACGTCATCGAGTTGATGGCGCCGGGGAACCGCTCCGCCGCGGTCTTGCGGCCGACGTAGACCGGCATGGCGAGCACCTGCACCATGAAGTCCTCGTAGGCCTCGTGCAGGATGCGCACGGCGTACTGGCGGGCGTCGTCTTCGCTCGCGTGCGCGGTGTGGCCCTCCTGCCAGAGGAACTCGCTGCTGCGCAGAAAGAGCCGCGTGCGAAGTTCCCAGCGCACGATGTTGCACCACTGGTTCAACAGCAGAGGCAGGTCTCGATACGACTGCACCCACTTGGCCATGTACTCGCCGAAGATCGTCTCGCTCGTCGGGCGAACGGCGAACGGCTCCTCGAGCTCCTTGCCGCCACCGACGGTGACGACCGCGAGCTCGGGGCTGAAGCCTTCGACGTGTTCGGCCTCACGCTCGAAGTAGTCGAGCGGGATGAACAAAGGGAAGTAGCAGTTCTGCGCGCCACACGCTTTGATGCGCGCGTCCATCTCGGCGACCATGCGCTCCCAGATCGCGTAGCCGTAGGGACGGATCACCATCGTGCCCCGCACCGGTCCGTTCTCGGCCATCTCCGCCTTGGCGACGACGTCTTGGTACCAGCGCGGGAAGTCCTCCGCCTGGGGGGTGAGCACGCTGGCCATCAGGGAACGATAACTGCGCGTGCGCGAGGCTGAGCGCGTGAGATTCGTCGGGCGATCGGCAGATCTCGGCGAGTTGGTGCGCGCCTGGAACGAAGCTCGCGCCGGCACCCCTCGGTTGGTGGTGGTGCGGGGCGCGCCGGGAATCGGGAAGACGACGCTGCTCAACCAATTCCTGTCGACCGTTGACGACGCAACCGTGCTCCACGGTGCAGCGCAGGAGAACTCGTCCATCCCCTACCTCTCGGTCGGTGCTGCCTTGCGGCCGTTGTGGGATGGCGAAGCGAGCCCGTTCGATCGTTACGTGCGCGGGCATCAGACGGCGGCGACTCCCCTGACGCCGTCGGAGCTGCGTCTCGACCTGATCCTCGAGATCGCCGGAACCGTCATCGAGCGCGCCGCTCACGGTCCGGTGCTGCTGGCCATCGATGACGCCCATTGGGCCGACAGCGCCACCGTCGAGTTGCTTGGCCACCTGTTGCAGTCGGTCAGCGCGGAACGTCATCCACTGTCCTTGCTCGTCTTGCTCGCGATGCGCCCGGTTGGCGGCGACGTCCACGTCGTCAGGCTTGTGGAGCGGGCTCGGCGCGAGTCGTGGACTCAGGTGCGGGACGTCGGCGGACTCGACCTGGTCGAGGTCGACGAGCTCGTACGGGAGGTGGCTGGCCACCGGCCGTCTCGGCCCTTGCTGCGCGCGCTGCATGCAGCTTCTGGCGGCAATCCCCTGCTCGTACGGTCGTTGCTCGATCGGTTGAACGCCTTCGGAGGCGTCGTGCTCCGAGGCGACGTGCTCGTCCAGACGTCGTCGGCCGAGCTGCTGGCATCGCCGCGCGATCTCGATCAGTTGCTGCGCGACCGCCTCGCCAACGTCAGCGCCGGCTGCCGGCGCGTGCTCGTCGTCGCCGCCTTTCTCGGTGACGACACTTCGCTCTCCACCCTCGAAGCGCTCGCCGGTGCCGACCAGGATCGATTCGACGCAGCGATCGACGAAGCGCAGCAAGCGGGACTGATCGATGCCGACCAGGAGCGCTACCGGTTCGACCATCCCCAACTCCGTCAGGTCCTCTACCAATCGCTCCGCGGCCGGCGACGCGCCGACCTGCACGTTCGCATCGCCGATCATCTCGAAGCGTCGACCGGAACAGACGATCTGATGGTCTCCATCGCGATCGCGCACCACCTTCGGCACGCGCGCAGGAGCGTCGATCCGCAGCGGCTGGAGCGATGGGCGAGTGCTGCCGCTCGCGCCGCGACGGAGCTGGGCGCGTGGGGCGAAGCCGCCGACCTCTACGAGGTGGCGCTCGACATGATCGACCTCACGGCGCCAGAAGCCACGGCATCGCGCGCGCTCGTGGCGTCGCGGGCTGCGTTCGCCCATTGGTACAACCATGACAACGCCAAGGCTCGAGCCCACGCGGAGTCCGCGACGCAGCTCGCGAAACGCGTCGGCGACTTCGACCTGTGGGCCAGTGCGCTCGACGTGATCGCTCGATCGATCTGGGCGGGCTCCCAGGTCGAGGAAGACATCAGCGAAAACCTCTGGCGGTTCGACGAGTTCATCGAGGCCAGCGAAGGGGTGCACACGCCCGCGGTCGCAAAGGCCCACTGGCTCGCTGGAACCCTGCGCATCGGCTCCGATCTCCGAACGGCGGGCGAGCTCTTGGCGACTGCCCGCGCACTCAGCGAGGAGCTCGAGGACGACGGGTTCGCGTCGGACCTTGCCCTGAGTGAAGGCGGGGCGGCGCTGAGCGCAGCGGACTTCGCGGGCGCGATCGCGGGCTTCACCCGCAGCGAGGAGCGCGCTGTTCGTGCGGGCGACCCCTTACGGCACGCCGCCGCCTTGTCGCGCCGTGCGATGACCCACCGCATGCGGGCCGAGCTCGACGACGCCGAGGCCGACGCATCGATTGCGGCGGCGGAGACGCGTTCGGGCGGTCTGTGGGCCGAGCATGGCTTGGCCGAGAGCTTGCTGTGCGGCATCGCGGCGGCCCGCGGCGATGCGGGAGACGCCATCGAGCACGGGCTCGCAGGTCAGCGCTTCACCGAGTGGTCCGGCTTCGGCCAGGCGGCAACCCAGCTGTATCCCGCCCTCGCGTGGGCGTACGCGGCGCACGGCCTCACCGACCAGAGCCGCGCCGCGCTCGACAGCCTTGCTCGCTTCGAATCCCGGATGGAACGGATGTTTCGACCGCTCCTTCATGCGATCGAAGGCGACCGCGAGGGCGCGCTGGTGTCACTCAGGTCGGCCCGTCGAGTCGCCGCGTCGTCTCCGCTCCTCGCCGCGTATCTGCACTCGGTCGAGGTGGAGGTCGTGGACCTGCTGGACGTCGACCGCGACCTTCGCGACGCGACCGCGTTGCTGACGGCGATGGCCGAGACCGGCCTGTGCTTCCTGCCTGGCTGGCCCCTGTTCGTCCCGCGGATCGCGGCCGTCGCCGCCGCCCGGAGTGGCGACGTCGCCACTGCGGACCGATGGATCTCGCACGCCATCGACATCGCGAAGCGCGCCGGAGCCGATCGCGAGCTCGAGCGGCTAGACATTCGCGTCGATCCGGCCAAAGGAGTGCGTCGATGAGCGGGATGCCGTACCACTTGGAGAAGGGACCGATCGGCAGCGTCACCGAGTCGGTGCTCAACGCATCGAAGGCGGACCGCTACGCGATCCTCGACATGTTGCGGACGGGCGCAACCTTCCTGGACATGAACGGCCCCGCCGCGATGTTGAAGTCGGGGTCGCTGCACGACCCGACGTGGTCTCCGACACCGCAAGCGATCGCGCAGCACGGGGCGGATTTCATGGGCGGCTCGTACGACGCCAGCGGGAAGTGGGTGCCGAATCCGAGCCCCGGCACGATGACGTCGGGCTTCCCGAACTACACCGGCAACGTCGAGGCGATCCTGAAGGAGACCTACATCCGCGCGATGGAGGTCTCACTCGGTCTCGAGCACGCCGAGACGCTCGCCCAACAGCCGCCAGAGCGGGCTCGCTTCTGGCCGATCGAGGTGCTGTGGAAGTGCCCGACGGCGTGGGTCGAAGGGTGGGTCACCTGGCAACGTGCGCCCGACGGCAGCGGCCACGTGACGCTGCACCTGCTGACGCCGTCGCACAATCACTACGTGCTGACGAGCCCGGGCGATGGCCGTGACGCGGAAGTCAACCCCACATCGTCGGCCTGCGCGAACGGGATGTGGGTCATCACCCACCAGAAGAACAAGATGTCGATGACGTACCGCATCGACTACTCCGAGTTCGGTAACTGGACGACGCCGACCTACGGTCCCGTCTACCAGGGCACCGGGCCGATCGTCGTCGTGTCGCCCTCCGAGAAGGATGGAGGCGTCAGTTGCTGGGGCCGGCCCTACACCGCGCCGGGCACGACGAGCACTACGACCGCGGCGAAGAAGGCGACGAAGAAGAAGAAAGCGGCCGCGAAGAAGACGGTGCCGCGAAAGCAGGCGGCCACCAAGAAGACCACGCGAGCTCGGAAGAGGTAAGGCGGACCCATGGCCGACAACGACCACACATCGATCGAAGAGTTGGTGCGCCGCGACATCCAGCGCGGCCTCGCCGGTCAGAACATCCGACCCGACGGCAAGCGCGCCAGCAGCGACGAGCAGCCGCAAGGCTCGTTCACGCCGATCTCCCGCTCCAACCAGGCCGGGGGCGACGACGGCATCCTGTACGCCAACGCGATCACCGGCGGTGCGTTCACCGCCGTCGAGTGGGCGTTCCAGTGCCAGCACACTGCGCCGTTCGCCGGCGTCCCGCCCACGTATCGCGAGCTCACGATCTACGGCGTGACCATCGTGCGCCAGCGGGGCGAGAAGACGACCTTTCGGCGGTACGTGGACTGGTCGGGTGTCATGTCCGAGCTCGGGGTGACGGCGTCATTCCGGCCGGCATACGAGCGCATCAACGAGATTCCCAACATCCGGATCACCGACGTCACCCGGGTGTCTCGCAGGAACAGGCCGACGTCCGCTTAATCCGCGCGTTTGTGGATCAGCTCGACGCGTTGCTCGCTCGCATTCGCGTCGGCGCCCTTCTCCTCGAGTAGCACCGCGCGGTCGGCTTCCGCGGCGGCCTTGGCGGCGGAGAGGTCGGCCTTCGACAGGGCGCGCTCGATGCCGTGCTCGTTGATGAACTCGGCCCACTCGACCAGCGCGTCGACCATCTGGTCCTCGGGCACGACCGCGACGTTGGTGCCGCGCACGAACAGATGGCCGCGCTTGTTCCCGGCGGCGATGCCGAGGTCGGCGTCGCGCGCTTCGCCCGGACCGTTCACCACGCAGCCCATCACCGCGACCTGCAAGGGGATCTCCCGGTCGCCGAACGCCGCCATCGCCCGGTTGGCGACGTCGATCACGTCGATCTCGGCCCGTCCGCACGACGGGCAGGCGATGAGGTCGACGTTCTTGCGCTCGCGCAACCCCATCGACTCGAGCAATGCGCGACCGGCGCGGGCTTCCTCGACCGGGTCGGCGGTCAGCGAATAGCGAATCGTGTCGCCGATGCCCATCGCCAGCAGCGTGCCGATGCCAGCGGTTCCCTTGATCAGACCGACGGGCGGCGGACCGGCCTCGGTGACGCCGAGGTGCAATGGATGATCGGTGACGTCCGCCAGCTGACGGTAGGCCTCGATCATCAACGGCACCGACGATGCCTTGACCGAGATCTTCACGTCCTCGAACCCGACCTCGTCGAAGTAGGCCAGCTCGCGCTGCGCCGACTCGACCATCGCTTCGGGCGTCACGCGCCCGCCGTACTTCGCGTACATGTCCGGGTCGAGCGAACCGCCGTTCACCCCGATGCGGATCGGAACGCCGCGGTCCTTGGCCTCCTGTGCCACTGCCTTGATGTGTTCCGGCCGGCGGATGTTGCCTGGGTTCAGTCGCAGGCAGTGCACGCCCGCGTCGAGTGCGGCCAGCGCCATCTTGTACTGGTGGTGGATGTCGGCGACGATCGGAACCGGCGACCGGGGCACGATGTGCGCCAAGCCGTCGGCGGCCTCGATCTCGTTGCACGTGCAGCGCACGATGTCGGCGCCGGCGCCGTACAGCGCGTAGATCTGCGCAAGGGTGCCGTCGACGTCCGCGGTCTTCGTGATCGTCATCGACTGCACGGAGATGGGCGCGTCGCCGCCGACGGCCACCGGGTTGGTCGGATGACGAAGGACGATCTGCCGCGTCTTGCGCCGCGGGAACTGCCCGTCGACCAGCATCTAGTTGAGTCTGATCGGGTCGACGAGGTCGAGGAACACCGTCGAGACGAACAGCAGGCCGAGCAGCAAGACGACCATGTACGTCAGTGGGAGCAGCTTGACGACGTCGACTTGGTGACGATGGCCGCGTCGCGACCGAATCCGTTCATACGTGGCGATGACGACGTGGCCGCCGTCCAGCGGCAACAGCGGCGCGAGGTTGACGATGCCGATGAACAGGTTGATCGTGGCGAAGAACGCGAGGAAGCCCGCCAAGCCCTCGTTGGTGAGGTCGCTTCCGATCCGCGCGGCGCCGATGATCGAGATCGGCCGGTTGCTGTCGGCGGACGGAGCGTCGGATCCCGGTGACGCAGTACCGCTGCTGTCGTCGACGGCGGGACTGCCGCCGTTCACCACCTTGCTGAAGAAGTCCGAGAGGCCGGAGAGCGAGAAGAAACGACCGAGCGCGAGGATGGATTCGCGTGTCGCGATG
>Ga0299913_10003321_pt1 | contig 13116 bp, 15 predicted proteins | sample RVTome_9_FD_201360 | JGI IMG/M metagenome (GOLD analysis project Ga0299913, IMG submission 201360) | Soil microbial communities from uranium-contaminated site in the Upper Colorado River Basin, Wyoming, United States - RVT155D38 (version 2) ... | reverse complement strand
CTCCACCGACGGCGAGGGCGAGGCGCTCCACGACTGGCTCTTTTCCGAACACGATGCTCAACATCTACCAGGACAACATGTCATCGAACGTGATGCTGCCGGTCGGCGTGGACCGGACGCTGACCATCTTCGAGTGGTTCTTCGCCGAGCCGGGCACGGGTCCGGGCTGGGAGTCGATGCAGCAGACGGTCACCTTCTCGGACCAGATCCAGAAGGAAAACATCGTCATCGGCGAGCAGGTCCAACGCGGGCTGCGCTCACGCGCCTATGACAGGGGCCGCTTCAGTGCCCGGCCGGAGAACGGCGGGTACCACTTCCAGCAGCTGGTGCGCGAGTTCCTGGGCGACTGAGCCGCGCCCGATTGGTCAGAAGGCGCTTGGGCGCTCGGTCAGGATGTCCGCCACTCCCCACACGATGAGGAGCAGGCCGGCACCGGTCAGCCACAACCCTGGCGCGTCCACCGGCAGCCCCAGGTCGTCGAAGCCGCTTATCTCGAAGATGCGGAACAGGAACGCGGCGATGCCCATCCCGCCGAGCAGCACGTAGGTCGCCGGGCGGTCGAGCGCCGAGTCACCCTCTCGCGTCGCGAAGGGCAGGGTAATCACGGCTAGGAGTGCCATCGCGGCCAGGAAGACGACCACGCCTGCGCCTTCGAGGCCGTTGCCGGTCACCGACTCGGCATTCGTGCGCGTGATCGACCACCAGGCCGGCAGCATGCCGGCGACGCATGCCAGCGCGCCGATCACGATCAACCGACGACCGCGCCCCAGCGCGCGGCGAGTCACGGAGTCTCGTAGAGCTCGCGCCGCAGCACGCCGATGAAGGGCAGGTTGCGGTAGTACTCACCGAAGTCGAGTCCGTAGCCGACGACGAACTCGTCCGGAATCGTGAAGCCGGTGTAGTCGATCGGGATCTCGACCAGGCGCCGCGCGGGCTTGTCGAGCAGCGCGCAGATGCGCAGGCTGTTGGGGTTCTTGCCGCGCAGGTAGCGAAGCAGGTAGTTGAGCGTCAGGCCGGTGTCGATGATGTCCTCGACGATGAGCACGTCTTTGCCGGCGATGGGCGCGCTCAGGTCCTTCAGGATGCGCACCAGGCCCGACGATTCGGTCGATGCGCCGCCATACGAGCTGACCTCCATCAGGTCGACCTGGACGGGGATCGCGATCGCGCGCATAAGGTCGGCCATGAACGGCAGCGAGCCCTTCAGGACGCTGACGAGGGTGACCGACTTGCCGGCGTAGTCGGCGCTGACCAGCTCGCCCAGTTCGCGCACCTTTGCGCTGATCTGCTCCTCGCTGATCAGGATGTCGCCGATGTCGGTCTGCAGGTCAGGTATCCGCATAGTCATCCCTCGCCCAGTCGGTTACGCCTCGAATCGGGCCGCAAGATACGCGCGCCGGCCACGCCGCCGGCGCGAGCCGCGAGATACGCGCTGTCGCGAGCGCCGCTCAGCATCCGGGCCGGCCGGTGGCGCGGGCTTCGCCGCCTCGCGCGCAGGCTCGTCCGCGACGACCAACGCAACCCGGCGCGCCCCGAGTGCCGAAGCGGGCACAATCTGGCCCTCGAGGCCGCTCAGCGAGGCAGCCAGGTCGAAGCGGCCGTACTTCAGCATCAGCGCCCGGAAGTCCTTGCCGTAGAAGAGCTTGACGCGGATGTCCGGGTACAGCTCACGCAGCCGGCGCAGCTTGCGGTTCTTGCGCCTGACCAGGCTCTGCCTGAGCGTCGTCAGCTCGACGTAGATGTTCATCTCGGGCAGGTAGAAGTCGGGCGAGAAGCTCTCCACGACCTTGCCGTCGGTATTCCACAGGATCGGAAAGGTGCGCGGCTCGTACTGCCAGGCGACGCCGTAGTAATCGAGGATGCGCGCCAGCTCGGCCTCGCTGGCGTGCGCGAATCTGGCTTCGTCGGTCACCTGCGGTCGGCACCGTCCGATCGCCGTGCACGGACGTGGAGCAGGTCGAGGATGTCGCCCTCGAAGGCGGCAAGGTACTCGTGCATCTCGAGCACGTCATCGGCGGTCACCAGTGCGGCAGCGGCGGGCAGGTCCTCGCCCCAGTGCTCGGGCCGGTGCTCGATGGGCAGGCCCAGATCCGAGGCGTCGGCGATGGAGATCTGGGACTCGTCGATCTCGACTGTCACGATCGCCACGGTATGACTGCCGCAGCGCGAGCAGTCGAGGTCGACGAAGAAGAGGCCGTCGCGCTCGGCCAGCAGTCGAATGCGGCTGCCCCGGTAGCGCCGCCCGCAGGCGGGGCAGGTGAACGACGTGAGCTGTGTACGCAGCCAGTCGGGGCTGTCCATCCTTGCGAGTCTAGCCCGTCGGGTTGCCGAGCTGCGTGCGATATCGCCAGCCGAGATTACGGGCGGGTGACGTCTGGGTGGCGAAGCGGCAACCATCGGGCGCGATATACTCCCTCCCAGTATGAGCACGGGCCGATCAGCCAGCCACACCGCAGCCACGCCGGGGCCATCGCGCCACAGCTACAGCAAGCACCGGGCCCAGCTGCTGCGCCGCCTGTCCCGCATGGAGGGCCAGGTACGCGGCGTGGCGCGCATGATCGAGCGAGACGAGTACTGCATCGACATCCTCCAGCAGACGGCCGCCCTGCGCGCCGCGGTCGACGCGGTGTCGCTTCTGCTGATGGAGGATCACGTCGCCGGCTGCCTTGCCACGGCGGTCAAGACAGGTGACGCGGCGGCATACACAGAAGAGGTCATGGAGGTCGTCCGGCGCAGCATGGGTCGGCCCGTTCGCAGCCGCAGCGCCGACTGACCCGTCCCCAGGGGCTGCGCAACGACGGGCTTCATCCACAAGCGCCCGGATCATGGCCCTTTTTCTCCACATTCCGGTCGGCCACCGGGCAACTCGTGGAAAAGCGGGTTGACCCGCGTAGCGCCGCTGGCGAGACTTCGCGGCCTGCACCATTGGCGCGCCCAAGCGGGGACGGCGCCCCAGTCCGAGTACGGTAACCTCGCCGACTCCGGCGACCGGAGAGATCCGGTCGGACAATCCGGGCGGCGCGGGAAAACTGAAAGGCCGGTGGTGCGATCGTCAGGCCGCAGGGAGCGGGGACAGCGCAACGGCTCAGGGGCGTTCGGGCATGGACGCCGCTGATCGGTCCTCGCTCCCGCGGCGTGCTTCTCCACCCGACCGCGAGCCATTGCCGCGCTCAATCCACGAGCTGCCGCCGATCGAGCCCTCGTTCTGGAGCGTGGTCGACGACGGTTTGGCCGAGGTCGGCCTGGCGCTCGGCGCCGGCGAGCGCGCCGCGATCGAAGCCCACGTGCGGCTGCTGCTGTCCTGGAACGCGCGCATAAACCTGACCGCGCTGCGCTCGGCCGAGCAGGTCGCGCGGGGCCACGTGCTCGATTCCCTGGCGGCGCTGCCGGCGCTGCGCAACCTCGTCGGTCCGGGCGCAAGCGTGCTCGACCTGGGCAGTGGTGGCGGCTACCCGGGCCTGCCGATAGCCATCGCCCTGCCCGCGCGGCGCATGGCGCTGGTCGATTCGATCGCCAAGAAGGCCGCCTTCCTGGAGGTCGCCGCGTCCGCCGTCCAGGACGCGCTCGGCCGCGCGGGCCTGCCGGCGCCCGACATCACTGCCATCGCCGAGCGCGCCGAGGATCTGGCCGACGAGCCCGACCAGCGCGAGTCGTGGGACCTCGTCGTGGCCCGCGCAGTGGGCTCGATGGCCGAGGTCGCCGAGTTGTGTCTGCCACTCACCCGACGCGGAGGGTCGGTCGTGGCCTGGAAGCGCGACGCGGGCGACGGAGCGCTGGCCGAGGAGGTCGCTCGATCCGCTCGCATCTGCCACGCGGCCGGTGGCGGCACGCCCGTGGTGGTGACGGTCGAGGCCGCCGCTCGCCTTAGGCTGGCCGGCCACTGCCTGGTCGTCATCCACAAGCACCGCGCCACGCCTGATCGCTATCCGCGGCCGGTCGGCGAGCGGCGGCGCAGCGCGCTACCCTGACCGCCGATGCGCATCGCCGTGCTGTCAGACATCCACGGCAACCTTCCTGCCCTCAACGCCGTGCTCGAGGCAATCAAGCCGTACGACGCCGTGTGGCAGCTGGGCGATGTCGTGGGCTACGGTCCGCAACCCGACGAAGTCGTGGAGCGCCTCGTGCGCGAGAGCGCCAGCGGCGTGCGTGGCAATCACGATTCAGCCGCGCTTGGTGACCTGGACACGGACAGCTTCAACGACGATGCCCGGACGGCGATCGAGTGGACCGCCGAGCAGATCGAGCCGGCCACCCGCCAATGGCTCACTGCGCTGCCGTTCCAATCGGTCGAGGAGCCCTACACGCTCGTCCACGGCAGTCCGCGCGATCCGACGTGGGAGTACATCTTCACGTCGGCCATCGCGCGCGCCAACCTGGGCTCGTTCAAGACCCGCCACTGCTTGGTCGGCCACACGCACGTGCCGCTCGTGTTCCGCCAGACCGAATCGGCGGTCCAGGGCATCCAGCCTCGGCCCGGCTCGGTTTTCGAGCTCGAGAATGAGCGGCTGATCATCAACCCTGGCAGCGTCGGCCAGCCGCGCGACGGCGACCCGCGCGCCAGCGCGCTGATCCTCGACACCGAGCTGCGACGCCTCGAATGGCACCGCGTGGCCTACCCCATCGAGCAGGTCCAGAAGCTGATGAAGAGCCGCCGTTTGCCGGCGCGTCTCATCTCGCGTCTCCAGTTCGGCCTCTGACGAAAACGGACCAGCGATGTCCATGAAGCCGTGGCTGCACGGCCGCAAGCCAGGTGACCGAAGGGTGCGCGTGGAGCGGCCGCACGCGGCGTTCTTCCGCTACGCCGGACCTGGCAGCCTCGTCGCGCGCGAGGCCGCCTCGCGCCCGCGGACGACCACCGGCCGGGTTCTCGAGCGCGTCCGCCAGGCGCTGCTGGGCCGGCCGCTGTCGATCCACGACGAGATCACCGAGCGCCTCTCGAAGAAGAAGGCGCTGGCCATCTTCAGCTCCGACCCGATCAGCTCATCGGCCTACGCGACCGAGGAGATGCTGCGCGTACTCGTGCTGGCCGGCTCGGCCGCGCTTTTGCTCAGCCTGCCCATGGCCGCGGCCGTCGCCCTGCTGCTTGCGGTCGTCGCCTTCAGCTACCGCCAGATCGTGCACGCCTATCCATCGGGCGGTGGCGACTACGCCGTAGCGCGGGTCAACTTGCCGCGCATCGGGTCTCTCGTCGTCGCCGGCGCGCTGCTGATCGACTACGTCATGACCGTTGCGGTGTCGACCTCGTCGGCCGTCGAGCAGGTCATCTCGGCCGCGCCTGCGCTGGCCGACTTCAAGGTCTGGATCGGCGTCGCGGCCATCGCCCTCATCGCGCTGGGGAACATGCGCGGGCTGCGCGAGTCGGGCAACATCTTCGCCCTGCCGACGTACCTTTTCGTCGGCTCGGCACTGCTGATGATCGCCATCGGCGTCTTCCGCATCGTCGTCCTGGGCGACGGGTCGCCGCCGCCCGACCCACTGCCCGGCGCGCCGTCGGTGCCCGAGATGGTCGGCGTCCTGCTCCTCATCCGCGCCTTCGCCTCCGGATCGGTTGCTCTGACCGGGACCGAGGCAATCGCCAACGGCGTACCCGCCTTCAAGCCGCCCGAGTCGCGCAACGCGGCGACGACGCTGGCCGTCGTCGCCGGGCTGCTGGCGGTGCTCTTCGTGGGCATCACCTTCGTCGCCTACTCGTTCGGAGTGGTCGGCATCGACGACCCCGTCAGGCGCACGGTCATCAGCCAGGTGGCGGCAATCGCGTTCGGCGACAACTCGATCGGCTTCTACCTGTTCCAGACGTTTACCGCGCTGATCCTCTTCCTGGCCGCCAACACGAGCTACAACGCCTTTCCGCGGCTGGCTGCCATCCTCGCCCGCGACGGTTACATGCCGCGCCAGTTCAGCTTTCGGGGCGACCGCCTGGCTTTCACGTCGGGCATCGTCGTGCTCAGCATCGTCGCCGCCGGGCTGCTCATCGCCTTCGGCGGCGACACCCACGCGCTCATCCCGCTCTACTCGGTCGGCGTGTTCCTGGCCTTCACCATCGGCCAGTCGGGCATGCTCGTGCACTGGCTGCGCGGCAGGCCGGAGGGCTGGCGGCATCGCTTCGCCATCAACCTCATCGGCACGGTCATGACCGGCGTCGTGACCGTCGTCGTCCTGGTCGCCAAGGCACCCACGTCGCTGCTGGTTGTGGTCGTCATTCCGCTGCTGCTGGTGGTGATGTACTTCATCCACCGCCAGTACCAGGCATCGGCTGCCCACCTGGCCGTGCACATCGACGCCGTCATCCCTCCGCCGCGCCGCGAGGAGCGCGTGATCGTGCCCGTGGCGGGCATCAACCGCGCAGTGATCCAGGCGATCAACGTTGGCCGCTCGATCGCGCCCGATATCCGCGCCGTGCTCATCTCCGACGACCCCGACGAGGCGACACAGATCCGAGAGCGATGGGAGCGCCAGCTGCCCGATGTGCCGCTGGTGACCGTCGAGTCGCCCTATCGCGCGCTGGTCGGGCCGCTGCTCGCCTATCTCGACGTGCTCGACCAGACGTGGCCGGCCGACAGGGAGGCGCCGGTGACGTTCGTGATCATCCCCGAGTACGTGGCGCGCTCGTGGTGGGAGCGACTTCTGTACAACCAGTCTGCAAATCGCTTGCGACGCGTGCTGATCGGCCGCCCGCACACAGTCGTGGTCAACGTGCCCTACCGACGCGAGCCGGACGACAAGCCCGCCCCGTCAGGTGCTCCGTGAGCGGTGGTACGCTTCGCCGGCATGCCTGACAGCGGCCAAATGATGCCCTTTCATAAGGCCGTGCTCGGCCTCAACGGTGGCCCGACCGACGAGCTCGTGGTGCACTACGGATGCCAGCTGGCCAAGCCCGCTTCGGCCGAGCTGGTCGCCGTCCACGTGATTGAGGTCGACTGGCGCCACGAGCTGTCGGAGGAGATGTCGAGCGAGAACGAGGCCGCCTCGGCGGTGCTCGATCTGGCCGAGGGCATCGCCGAGCGCTACCGCGTCAAGCTGACCGGCGACCTGCTCCAAGCGCGCGAGGTTGCTGCGGCGCTGGTCGACGAGGCGATCGAGCTGGGCGCCGATGCGATCCTCGTCGGTCTGCCCTACCGAAAGAAGTTCGGTGGCGATTTCGCGATCGGTGCCACCATCCCGTACGTCCTTCACAATGCCCCGTGTCAGGTCATCGTCGTGCGCGAGCCGGTGCCCAGCAGCGGCGAGCGGCGGGTCGGTGCCGAGCCCGTGCCGCTGACTTCACAGCCTGGGCCTGCGCTAGCGATGGGCGAAATATTGGGAGGCAAGCGATAACCGTGCGTGCCGTGATCGTCGGCTGCGGCCGCGTTGGCGCCGGACTGGCAGAGCGCCTCGCCCGCGAGGGCCACGAGGTAACCGTCATCGATCCGAACACCGATGCCTTCGGCCGTCTGGAGGCCGACTTCCCGGGCCAGGCTATTCGCGCCGACGGCACCGACGAAGACGTGCTCCGGCGCATCGGAACCGAGAGCGCTGACTGGTTCTTCGCGCTGACCGAGGGCGACAACCGCAACGTTCTCGCCGCGCAGCTGGCCAGCGAGACATTCGGCGTCCAGAACGTCGTGGCCAAGATCAACGACCCGGTGCGCGCCGAGGCGTACACGATGCTCGGTCTGGCCACCATCTGCCGCACTCGCCTGCTGGTCGACGCCCTGGCGCGCTACACCGGCCTCGAGCCCGATCCTGGCGCCAGCGGCGTGCGCCCGGCCGAGGGTCACCACGAGCATGCCCCGGCGAAATCGGGACAGGCCCAGGAAGCCGGGCAGTAGCCGTGTACATCGTCGTTGTCGGGGGCGGGAAGGTCGGCTACTACCTCGCCAAGGAGCTGCTCCAGGCCGGTCATGAGCTGGTGATCCTGGAGAAGAACGGCACTCGCGCCCGCCAGATCGCCGACGAGCTGGGCAGCATCGTCCTCAACCGCGATGGCTGCGAGGGCAAGCACCTCGCCGAGGCGGGCGCCAACCGCGCCACGATCGTCGCCGCCGTAACGGGCGACGACGAGGACAACCTCGTCGTGTGCCAGATGGCCAAGCACCATTTCGACGTTCCGCGCACTATTGCGCGGGTCAACAACCCAAAGAACGAGGATCTCTTCCGGCACCTGGGCGTGGACGAGATCATCAGCCCGACGCGCATGGTCCTGGCCGCGATCGAGCAGGACATCCCCGTCCATGAGCTGCTCCATCTGGCCCAGCTGCGCGGCGGCGAGCTGGAGCTGGTCGAGGCGCAGATCGGCGCCGACTCGCCCGCCGTCGGTCGCCGGCCGACCGACCTGGCCCTGCCCGAAGGCTGCTCCCTCTTCATGGTCCTGCGCGGCAGCAGCGTCCTCCAGGTCCGCCCCGACACGGTCTTCGAGGTCGGCGACAAGGTCCTGGCCGTCTCGACCGCCGGTGCCGATAGCCGGCTTCGGCGCGAGCTGATCGGCGACGGGGAACCGAGCAGCAGCGCTTCCGGCAGCCGCTGAGCACGAACGCCGCGGGGGCCGGGCCCGGGATCGCGCGGCTGCCGGCGGCTGGAATCGTCCTGCGCCGGGCGTTGCTGATCTGGGGGCTCGGGCACCTCAGCCTGGGTGATCGGCGCGGCTGGCTACTGGTCCTCCTGCAGCCGGCGGCGATTGCTGCACTGCTGATCGTGGCCAGCCAGCTGGTGGAAGGCACGCGCTGGCTGGCCATCTTCCCGCCGCTCGTGGCGCTGCTCATCGTCTGGCTGGGCCAGGCGGTCCACGCGTACACCCACGCGGTCGAACTCGGCGCGGTCCGCGGCGGCGAGCTGCAGGTGGCGCTCTTCCTGCCCCTCGCGGTGGTGGCGCTGACGCTCTTCTGGCTGTTGGGAGGCCGGCACGGATCGCCAGCGGCGACGGTTCAGGCGTACATCGAGGCCTGGGTCGACGGCCGCGAGGAAGCCGCAACAGAGCTCTTCGCCGCGCCACCGCCGCCCGACGTCATGGCCGCCGAGTGGCAGCAGCACATGGACACGCTGGCGGACCTGATCGACCGTTCGCGCGAAACCTACGGCCCGGCGAGCGGGCTCGACCGCGCACGACCGTTCGACAGCCTGCGCGTGCGTGAGGATGCGAACCTCGCGCCCGACCCGGCTGACCGGCCACAGACACGCTTCGTGGTCGAGCTGGTGCGCACGCAACGCATCGAGACGACCGTGCTGGGCATCATCCCGACCGCCGGCCAGGAGACTGTCGTCGTCCAGCCGCTGCTCTACATCTGGCTCGGCCTCGAGCGGCAGGAACCGCCCTTCGAACTGCCGCTGAGCGGCCTCGAATCGGATGCCTGGCGGATCGACCAGCTCGAGCTGGCGGGCACCGCCCCATCCTGACCGGACGCTCCATAGTGTGGCCGGCAGGCAACATAGTTTCGCGGATCCGCGCAAGCTTCTTGACAACATGATTGTCATGGTTTAGCGTTCCGGCCGATGTCGCCGGAAGCGACAGGTAGGCACCGGAGAACACCTGGCCAACAGGCATGCGGAGGTGTGCCATGACACTGATTCGTCGCACCAATCCACTTGGCGAGCTGATCTCGCTGCGACAGGCAATGGACCGCCTGTTCGAGGACTCGTTCGTTCGTCCGCGCCCCGGCTTCAGCGCCGACGAGCACCAGCTTGCGCTCGACATCCACTCGACGCCCGAGGCACTCGTGGTCGAGGCCGCGCTGCCCGGGGTCAAGCTCGACGATGTCGACATCTCGCTGCTGGGCGACACTCTGACCATCAGCGGCTCTTCGCGCGCGGACGAAACGCGCGAGGACGAGGGCTACTCGTATCGCGAGATCCGCCGCGGATCGTTCAGCCGCACCGTCACGCTGCCCGCCGGCCTGAAGGCCGACGGCGCCTCGGCGAGCTTCGTGGACGGCCTGCTGAAGCTGACCATCCCCAAGGCCGAGGAGGCCAAGCCGCGCCAGATCCACATCAAGCCCGGTGGCGGCAACGGCGCCGGGCCCAGCCCGGCGGAGCACGCCGCTCCGGCGGCCACCGAGCAGGGCGGCTAGGCCGTGGCTGAGGTCCGTCGCGAGGACCGGCCGGGACGTGACCCGACCCGGCCGGTCTACGTCATCAGCGTCGCCGCCGAGCTGGTGCGCGTGCACCCACGCACGCTGCGCATCTATGAGCTCGAGGGCCTCCTGTGCCCGGCGCGGACCCCATCGAACATCCGCCTGTACTCCGAGAATGACATCCGGCGGGTCCTGTGGATTCGCCACCTGACGCGCAACCTGGGCGTCAACCTGGCCGGCGTTCGGGTCCTGTTCGAGCTCGAGGAGCGGCTCGGAATGCGCATCCTCGAGACGCTCTACGAAGACCGCCATCGGGCCGCCGCCGAAGGGCAGCGGCCGCCAGCCAAGCCATCCAGCCTGAACACTGAAACCGATTCCGACGACGACGATGCGACGGTCAGCCGCCGCCCGTCGGCCAGCCAGACTCAAGGAGCGAAATGAGCGAGACGATCAACCAGGACGAGCAGCTCGAGCAGCTGCCGCCGGACGGCGAGCGCGTGCGCGAGCTGCCACTCGTTGCCCTGCGCGAGACCGTCATCTTCCCGGAGATGATCGTTCCGCTGCAGGTCGGCCGCGACAAGTCCGTGCAGGCACTCAACAAGGCAGTCAGTGACAGCACGCCCATCGCGCTGGTCACCCAGCGCCAGGCCGACCGCGAGGACATCAACGATCCGTCCGAGCTGTACGACGTGGGCACGCTGGCCAAGATCGCCCAGGTCGTCCAGCTCCAGGACGGCACCGTGCGCGCCATCGTCCAGGGCCAGCAGCGTCTTCGCCTGCTCGGCTTCGTCGAATCCGACCCGTTCATCCTCGCCCGCGTCGAGCTGGTCGAGGAGGAGCAGGAAGTCGGCCTCGAGGTCCAGGCTCTGGTGCGCACGGTCCAGCAACAGATCGAGCAGTACGTCCAGTCCGGCGCGCCGGTACCGCCCGAGGCGGCCGTCGCCGCGCGCAACATCACCGAGCCGGGCCTGCTGGCCGACATGGTTGCCTACAGCCCCGACATGAGCACCGAGCAGCGCCAGGAGCTGCTCGAGACGGTGAACGTGCACGAGCGGCTGAAGCTGGTGTCGACCTTCCTCGCGCGCCAGGTCGAGATTCTCGAGCTGAAGGGCAAGATCCAGTCCGAGGTCAAGTCGGAGATGGACAAGACCCAGCGCGAGTACATCCTGCGCGAGCAGCTCAAGGCGATCCAGCGCGAGCTGGGCGAGGAGGACCCGCAGCAGGCCGAGGTGAACGAGCTGCGCGACAAGGTCGAGCAGGCGGGCATGCCCGAGGAGATCAAGGCGCGCGCGATCAAGGAAGTCGATCGCATGAGCCGGATCCCGTCAGCCTCACCCGAGGTGGGCGTCATCCGAACCTACGTCGATTGGCTGATCGGCCTGCCCTGGAACGTGACCACTGACGACAACCTCGATCTGAAGGAGGCGGCCAGGATCCTCGACGAGGACCACTACGGCCTCGAGAAGATCAAGGAGCGCATCCTCGAGTACCTCGCGGTGCGCACCCTGGCGGACAAGATCCGCAGTCCCATCCTTGCGTTCATCGGACCGCCAGGCGTGGGCAAGACATCGCTCGGCAAGAGCGTGGCGCGGGCGATGGGTCGCAAGTTCGTGCGCATGAGCCTGGGCGGCATCCACGACGAGGCCGAGATCCGCGGCCACCGCCGCACCTACATCGGCGCCCTGCCCGGCCGCATCATCCAGAACATCAAGACCGCCGGCACGAACAACCCTGTGTTCATGCTCGACGAGGTCGACAAGATCGGCATGGACTTCCGTGGCGACCCGTCCTCGGCGCTGCTCGAGGTGCTCGACCCGGAGCAGAACAACACCTTCCAGGACAACTACCTCGAGGTGCCCTTTGACCTGTCGCGGGTCCTGTTCATTGCCACCGGCAACCTGCTCGACCCCATCCCGCCTGCTCTGCGCGACCGGATGGAGATCATCCATCTGCCGGGCTACACGCAGCAGGAAAAGATCGAGATCGGCAAGCGCTTCCTGATCCCCAAGCAGCTCGAGAACCATGGCCTGACGGCCAAGAACGTCGAGATCACAGACGCGGCGATGGTTGAGCTCGTCCAGGCCTACACCCACGAGGCCGGCGTCCGCAACCTCGAGCGTGAGATCGCGAACATGATGCGCAAGGTCGCCCGGCAGGTCGCCGAGGGACGCAAGCGCAAGACCGTCATCGACGTCAAGAAGCTGAGCGACCTGCTCGGCCCGCAGCGCTTCGAGTACGGCGAGCTGGAAAAGGAGAACCAGATCGGTTCTGCCACCGGTTTGGTCGTGACTGAGGTCGGTGGCGACGTCGTTGCCGTCGAAGTCACCAAGATGCCGGGCAAGGAGGACTTCATCCTCACCGGGCAGCTTGGCGAGGTCATGCGCGAGTCGGCAAGAGCCGGCCTGTCGTGGATCCGCGCCCACGCCGAGGAGCTCGGGATTGAGCGCGAGGCGTTCGAGAAGAACACTCTCCACATCCACGTCCCGGCGGGAGGCATCCCCAAGGACGGACCGTCGGCAGGCATCACGATGGCATTGGCCATGGTCAGCGCCTATACCGGCATTCCAGTCAAGAAGGACGTGGCTATGACCGGCGAGATCACGTTGCGTGGTCGCGTGCTGCCGATCGGTGGGCTCAAGAGCAAGATCCTCGCCGCGCACCTGTCCGGTGCGGGGGCGGTGATCCTGCCGCTCAAGAACCAGAAGGACCTGATCGATATCCCTCAGGAGATCCGCAAGCAGGTCAGGCTGGTGCTCGTCGACTCGATGGAGCAGGTGCTCGAGAACGCGTTGATCCGCGTGCCCAAGCGCCTCGAGGCCAAGCCGGCCGAGGTGGTCGAGAAGGGCGACGAGATGGACGAGGAGTCACCAGCGGCGCCCGACAAGATGCGCCGCGGGTTCCCGGGTACCGACCAGCCGCCGGCCATCGCCGCACCGGCCGGAGACCGACCATGATGGAGGGCTGCGCCGGCGGTTGACCGCCGCGCCAGGACCGGATGGAGTACCGGGACTACTACGCGACGCTGGGCGTGCCACGCACTGCCAGCCAGGCCGACATCAAGAAGGCCTTTCGC
>Ga0299913_10003320_pt1 | contig 13116 bp, 9 predicted proteins | sample RVTome_9_FD_201360 | JGI IMG/M metagenome (GOLD analysis project Ga0299913, IMG submission 201360) | Soil microbial communities from uranium-contaminated site in the Upper Colorado River Basin, Wyoming, United States - RVT155D38 (version 2) ... | reverse complement strand
AAGCCGTTTCACTTCGAGGAAGTATCGGCGCGGGTCAACGCCCTGTTGCGCCGCAGCGGTGGATGGGCATCGCCAACGCTCTCTGCCGGGCCAGTAACGCTCGACACGGCGCGGCAGGAGCTTACGGTCGACGGCGAGCCCGTCGAACTGACCGGCTTCGAGTACCGGATTATCGAACACCTGATGATGCGGGCAGGCGAGGTGATATCCAAAGCCGAGCTTACGGACCGTCTGTACGACCAGGATTTCGAGCGCGACAGCAACGTCATCGAAGTATTCATCGGCAGGCTGCGCAAGAAAATAGACCCGGAGAATCGCATCAAGCCGATCGAGACGCTGCGCGGGCGTGGGTATCGCTTCGCGCTGGAGCGAAATCAGACCGGTACCTCGTCGCGCTGATGTCATCGCTCAGCGTCCGGCTGCTACTCTCGGTCAGTCTGCTGCTGCTCGTTTTCTTCGGTGCAACGATCGTGGTGCTGGACATCGCGTTTCGCGAAGCCGGCGAACAGGCGCAGCGGCACATTCTAGACGGACACCTGATGTCTCTTCTCGCCGCGGCGGAGCCGAACGAGGACGGTGAACTGGAATTGCCGCCGGATCTGCCGGAACCGCGCTTTGGCAATCCCGCGTCCGGTCTGTACGGCGAATTAAGGGACATCCACGGAACTGTCGTCTGGAGATCGCGTTCGGCCATGGGAATCGATCTTCCGTACGTGCCGCCGACCGGCCAGGGGACCAGCCACTATTCCGAGATTGCGCTGGAAAACGGAACCGAGCTCATGGCGCTGAGCCTTACGGTGGCCTGGGAAATGCCCAGCGGAGATCTCGACCCCCACACGTTTCGGGTCGCCGAGAGCCTCGACGCCTATTACGCCCAGATCGCCGCGTTTCGGCGCCAGTTGCTCGGCTGGTTTACGGCAATTACGATCGTTATGGTTTTTGCCATCTCCATTCTGATGCGCCATCTCCTTCGCCCGCTGCGGCAGATCGAAAGCCAGATCGGAGAGATCGAAGAAGGTCGTCGGCAATCGCTGTCCGAAAACCTGCCCTCGGAATTGAACGGCGTCGCGCGGAACGTAAACCTGCTGATCGGCAGCGAGCGTGCGCGGTCGGAACGTTACATGCACAAGCTGGACAATCTGGCTCATAGCCTGAAAACGCCACTCGCGGCGGTCCGGTCGATCATCTCGGAGCGTCCGCAATCGGAGCTCGGCAAACGCGTCGAAGCGCAGGTCGAGCGCATGAACGATATCGTCCGTTATCAATTGCGCAAACCCGCGAACTACGCCGCCGAAGGGTTCGGCATGTCGGCGGTTGCGGTTGAGAAGGAGCTCGACCGGCTGGTCGACGCCCTTTCGAAAGTCTACAAGGACAAGAACCCGGAGATCGTGCTGGACATCTCCGACGGAATCCTGTTTCGAGGCGACCGCGGCGACTTTCTGGAACTCGCCGGAAATCTGCTGGACAACGCCTGCAAATGGTGCAGAAGCCGCGTCGAATTGCAGATCCGGCCGACCGATGCCGGCGGCCTCCGATTGGTCGTGGCGGACGATGGCCCGGGCATACCCGTGGAACTGGCCGACACTCTGCTCGAGCGCGGTATGCGGCTGGACGAGTCGGCGCCGGGGCACGGCATCGGATTATCGGTGGTCAGGGACATCGCGGCGTCATACGGCGGGGACGTCCGCTTCGCGGAGTCCTCCCTGGGAGGCGCCGAGATTACCGTCACGCTTCGTTAGCCACCAGGGTTGATCATCGCCTTGGTATCGCCACCGCAGGAGCCTGCCCTGCGGTGGGCTTCGACCGGCGCTATCAACTCCGCGTGGCGGACTTCTACGGGTGCCGAAGCCTCTTCTATCCCTCTCGCGGTTTCTCCGCTACGCCGCGGCGCAGTTCCATCAGCGGCTCGATCAGGTCGAGCGGCAGCGGGAAAATAATCGTATTGGTCTTTTCTCCCGCGACTTCCTTCAGTGTCTGCAGGTAACGAAGCTGCAGCGCCTGCTTTTCTCCGCCGAGAATGCGTGCGGCATCAGCGAGTCTGTCAGCGGCCTGTTTTTCGCCTTCTGCATTGATAACTTTCGCGCGCCGGGAGCGCTCTGCTTCCGCCTGCTGCGCAATGGCGCGAATCATGCTTTCGTCCAGGTCGACATGCTTGATTTCGACGTTGGCGACTTTTATGCCCCAGTTATCGGTACGCTGATCGAGAATGCCCTGGATATCGGTGTTGAGTTTGTCTCGTTCGGCGAGCATATCGTCGAGTTCGTGTTGGCCGAGCACTGACCTCAGCGTCGTCTGTGACAGCTGGCTGGTTGCCTCAAATACATTAGCGACACGAATGACGGCTTTTTCGGGATCGACTATGCGGAAGTAGATGACGGCGTTGACCTTGACCGAGACGTTGTCCCGCGAGATGACATCCTGAGTCGGTACATCGAGCACGATAACGCGCAAGTCCACCTTGGTCATCGTCTGGATCACGGGGAACAGCAGGATCAGTCCAGGCCCCTTCACCCTTTGAAATCTGCCAAGAAAAAACACGACGCCGCGCTCATATTCCTTGAGCACCTTGATCGTGTTGTAGAGAAGGACGATGACTATCGCGGCGATCAGTCCGATTGTTGGTAATGCCATTGGAATTCCTCGACTTGAACTTCAGGTTTGTATTTCTGCTTTTTTGCGGTTTTCCCCGGGTAGCGGGTCGACGTGCAACGTCAGTCCTTCCATGGCGCGAACCACAACCGGCTGATCCTTTGCCACAGGAGCGCTGCTGATGGCGTGCCATGACTCGCCCTCCAGCCAGACTTTCCCTTCGCCCGTGAAGTCGTGCATTGCGGTGCCGGTGCCGCCGACGATCGAGGCAACGCCGCTTACGGCTCCCCTCCGGTGCAAGCGGAGCAGGTACGTTACCGTCAGCAATACGATGCTGCCCATGACAGCGGCGAACACCACCACGAAGGCGATCGAAATTTCGAAGCCGGGCACGCCGCTGTCGAACATCATGATGGAGCCGAAAATGAAGGCAGCGATACCGCCGAGGCCGAGCGCACCGAAGCTGGGGGCGAATGCCTCGGCTACGATCAACCCGATGCCGAGGATAATGAGGGCGAGGCCCGCATAATTGACCGGAATAACTTGAAAGGCGTAGGCAGCGAGCAACAGCGCGATGACACCGACGACGCCCGGGACTATTGCGCCCGGGTTATAGCCTTCGAACAGCAGCCCGTAGAGTCCGACCAGCACCAGCAGCAGGGCTATTTCAGGATTGGAAATCGTAGTCAATATCTTGATGCGTAAACTCGGCTCGATAGTCTCGATTTCCAATCCTTGCGTATCGAGCGTCACCGTCTGGTTGTTGACCGTAACCTCACGCCCGTGAATGGCGGCGAGCAGTTCCGTTTGATCGACGGCGATCAGATCGATCACATTTTCGTCGAGCGCGCCCTGTGCCGTGAGCGTGGCCGCTTCCCGAACGGCTTTTTCGGCCCAGTCCGCATTGCGGCCGTGCACTTCCGCGAGACCCCGTATGTAGGCGATCGCGTCGTTCATCACCTTTCGTTCCATGGCGCTGCCCGACAACGGCGTGTCGCGCGTCTCGTCGGCTTCGCCCTCTTCGCCGTTCTCACCCTCTTCGGCTTCGTCACCGCCGTCCGTTTGCCGATCGGCGGGCGGTTGTTCCTCGGGCGGCGGTCGGCCTCCGCCTAGCGAGACCGGCGTCGCAGCGCCTACATGAGTAGTGGGGGCCATGGCGGCGATATGGCTGGCAAAAAGGACGTAGGTTCCGGCGCTGTCGCCGCGGGCGCCGGCCGGCGATATATAGGTCGCTACCGGCACGCTGGACGCCAGGACCTTGCTGACAATGTCCCGCATGGGTTCGACCAGGCCGCCCGGCGTGTCCATGCGAATGATGACCAGCGCCGCATCGCGCTCCTGCGCGTCTTCAATGCCCCCGATGATGTACTCGGCCGTCGCCACGCCGAGAGCACCCTCCAGATCCAGCAAAATCGCTGTGCGTTCCGCGCGGGCAGGCGTGACGACCGACAGGGCCGCGAGTACCGCGGTGAGTACGGCCAGCGTCCGCAGAATGCCTGCCCCGCGCCGTCTGCCCTCTATCCGGGTTTCCGTTTTCACGATCCCAATCATAGCAGGGCGTGCGGCTCAACGGATAAGCCAACTCGGCCCCGCACGGCGTCGGCCTTTTGGCGACGAGCTGGAAATGGCAAACTGCGAGCCTCTCTCGCGGCCACAGACGATGTTCATTCGATTTATCACGACCGGCGGCACGATCGACAAGATTTACTTCGACTCGAAGAGCGAGTTCGAAGTGGGCGATTCACAGTTGAAACACATGCTGACGGATGGCCTCGTCAGTTTCGACTACGACGTCGTGGCACTTTTTCAGAAGGACAGCCTGGAGCTGACGGATGCCGACCGTGCGGCGCTCAGAACTTTTATCGAAGAAGACGACGCGAGCCTCATTGTCATAACACACGGCACCGACACGATGGCACAGACGGCTGCCTGCCTGAGATCGGTTCCCGGCAAATCCATCGTGCTTACGGGAGCGCTGAGTCCGGCACGATTCAGGAGCACCGATGCGGTGTTCAACATCGGCATGGCGGTTGCCGCCGTCCAGCTCGTCAGTCCGGGCGTCTATATCGCGATGAACGGCCAGGTGTTCGCCGAAGGCGAAACCGCGAAGAATGTGGCTGCGAATCGCTTCGAGCGCATCGTGGGGGAATGACTCTCAGGAACCCGCCATGCGGGCGAGTTCGAACGGGTAATCGAACTCGCCCGCTTGGTTCCTACAGTGCGAAATTTATGCCTTGCGCGAGGGGAAGATCAGAGCCCCAGTTGATCGTGTTGGTCTGGCGGCGCATGTAAGCCTTCCAGGCATCCGAGCCGGACTCGCGGCCGCCGCCGGTTTCCTTTTCACCGCCGAAGGCGCCGCCGATTTCCGCGCCGGACGTCCCGATGTTGACGTTGGCGATGCCGCAGTCGGAGCCGAGAGTCGAAAGGTAGTATTCCGCATGCTGCAGGCGGTCGGTGAAAATAGCCGACGAGAGTCCCTGCCCGACGCCGTTGTGTATCTCGACCGCTTCCTCGAGGCTGCCGGCTGCAATGAGATACAGGATCGGACCGAACGTTTCCGTCTGCACGATTTCCCAGGCGTTCTGCGCGACCGCGATGGCCGGCTCCACGAAGTTGCCGGGTCCGTCGAGACGCTTGCCGCCGCAGAGTATTTGCCCGCCAGCCTCGCGCACGGATTCAAGTGCGCGCTCGAAACGCTCGACCGCGGACTCGTCAATCAGCGGTCCCATCAGTGTATTGCGTTCGAGAGGGTCGCCTATTCGCACCTGGGCATACGCGCTCACGAGCCGCTCCTTGAGTTCATCCATGCGCGACTCATGCACGATCACGCGCCTGGTCGACGTGCAGCGCTGGCCGGCGGTTCCTACCGCGCCGAACACGATGGCGGGGACCGCAAGGTCGAGGTTGGCGTACTCGTCGACAATGATCGCGTTGTTCCCGCCGAGTTCCAGCAGGCTTTTGCCCATACGTGCTGCCACGCGTTCGCCCACTTTTCGACCGACTGCCGTGGAGCCGGTAAACGAGACGAGGTCGATCCGGTGGTCGTCGACGAAGTGCTGCGCCAGCCGATTGTCGCCATCGTTGAAAAGAAAAAAGATGTCTGGAAGACCGGCATCGGCCAACGCTGCGTTGCATATCTTCTGCACCGCAACACCACACAGCGGCGTTTTCGGCGACGGCTTCCATACATTGACGTTGCCGCAGACGGCGGCGATGCAGGCGTTCCACGACCACACCGCAACCGGAAAATTGAACGCCGAAATCGTGCCGACGATGCCGAGCGGGTGCCATTGCTCGTACATGCGATGCATCGGACGTTCCGAATGCATCGTCTTTCCGTACAGCATGCGAGATTGCCCGACGGCAAAGTCCGCGATGTCTATCATTTCCTGGACTTCGCCGTCGCCTTCCGCCTTGATCTTGCCGTTCTCCAGGCTGACCAGGCTGCCGAGCGCGTCCTTGTTGTCGCGCAGCGCATTACCGAGCAGACGTATGGCATTGCCGCGCACCGGCGCCGGGATTTTTCGCCACTCCAGGAATGCCGCCCGCGCGTCCTCGATCAACCGGTCGTACTCTGCTTCGGTCGTGGCGCGAACGCTGCCGATCACTTCGCCGTTGGCCGGATTGACGGATTCGATCAGGGTCGCCGTTTCCGTTTCCGCCGAGCGCTGGCCCGACCAGGTACCCGCGTTGGTGGCGCCCAGATCGAGCTTCGTCAGAATATCTTTCATTGCCTTCGCTCCTCGTTCACGCTCCGGGCTGCTCCTTCTTTCGCTGGCGACCGGTCGCACCGCGCGCTACCAGATCGGCGGACAGCTGGTTGCTGCCGCCATGCTCGTAATACTCGCCGAATCGATTGCTCAAAATTTCCTGCAGGCCGAACTGTTCCTGTGCAATAAAGCCGCTGCGCCGGGAGTTTTCGGATAGAACGATGTCCATGATACTGCAGACGCCGGCGGCGGTCGTAATCTGGATAGCCGACCACAAGCGGCCACCGACCACCTCCGGATATACCTTGTTGACATAGTTTTCTTCGCGAAATTCACCATCCTGCATGCCGGTCACCGCTGCATACACGATGACGACGTCCTGCAGCGTTTGTGGTACCGAATTTTCCAGTATGCGCTTCAGCGTGCCGCGGTCGCGGTTGAGTTTGAGCCCGTTCATCAGGAGCCGCATCTGCTCGCAATGACCGGGGTAGCGGATCGTCTTGTAGTTCATGGTGTTGACGCGACTGCCGTAGGTCTCGCCGAGCGACCCGAGTCCGCCGGATGTGTTGAACGCCTCGTAGAGGGTCCCGTCGATCTCGATTTCCTCCAGGCCCTCGAGAGGCAGCACATTGATCTCCTTGCCTTCGACGATGCTCTGACAGGGATTGCCGTATTCGTTGATCAGGCCATCGGTCGACCAGGTCAGCGAGTACTTCAGGACGTTATTGGGGTTCTGGGGGAGGGCGCCAACCCGCAGCTTCACCGACCGCAGCTGGTCGAAGTGCTGAATCAATTCGTTCGCGGCGATACTTATGAATCCCGGCGCGAGACCGCACTGCGGCACGAAAGCAGTGGTCGCGCCGTCGGCGAGCGCCCGCACCGATTTCGTCACGGCCACGTCTTCCGTCAGATCGAAATAATGCAGATTTTCGGCGCGCGCAACTTTGGCGACCGCGATATTGCAGTAGTAAGGCAGTCCCGAGATTACCGCAACCGGCGCATGCTGCCTGACGTGCTCCGTCAGTCTGTTCTCGTCACCGGCATCGAAGGTGAAGGCGCAGGACTGGTCCAGCCCATGTGCGTCGACGACACCTGCGGCGGCGCCCTCGCTGCTGTCGGCGAGCTGCACGCGATAGTCGCCGCTTTCAGCCAGAAGACCCGTGATCAGCGCCCCGATCTTGCCGGCGCCGAGGACCAGAATGTCGCGCATGGAAACTCCCGAAAATAACTGCCACTGCCCCGCAAGGGCTGGCCACGCGGGAAATTCCCGCGACCCGGCGCTGCCCGTGCAGGAGCCGGCCATGAGGGCGATTCCACCACGACAGAACGCCCGATAATGTCGATAGCGCCTGCAAAGCACCCGCAGGCGCCGCGCATTGTGCCAACCTGCCAGCAACCTTTCCATCCGGATTTCAAAGGGTGACCGGCAACACGAGCTTGACGCCCCGTAGAACGCCGCGGACTCACCTCTCGCCGCAAATCCTCAGGACTTCATAAGACAAGAATCAGCTTCTCCTCAGGCGCCCGCCGTTCCGCATGCCGATAGTGTGCTCGACCGACCGTCGATCACCACGAATCGGAGTCCGCCATGCACAAGCTGACCAAAACCTTGCCGCCCCCGACGACGCCCGCCTTTATCGTCCTGCTGCTATTGCCACTGGCGGCAAGCGCGGGGCCGGTGCTCGAGCTGAGCAAACGGGTCGATGACCCGACGCCGATGCAGAACGAATCCTTCGAGTTCTCGATCGAGGTAGCAAACGTTGGCGATGAAACGGCGCTCGACGTGCACGTAGATGATCGGTTGCCACCCGAACTCGTCCTCGCGCCGGGGATGGCGGCCTTTCCGGGCAGCGGCAGTTACGACCCGGACACCGGCGACTGGAGCGTCGGTGATCTCGCCCCGGGAAGCGGCAGCACGCTGACGGTGCCGGCGATGCTCGCGGTCGCCGATCCGCCGGCTTGCATCGTCAATATCGCGAGCGCGACTTTTGCCGGCGATGCTGCCGACGATAAGGCGACGGCGCGTGCCGCCATTCGCGAGACCGGCACCGAACATTGCGTCGACCTCGAGCCTGATTTCAGCATTGGCGTCGGTAACGTTATTTTCCCGGAGTGCGACCACCGCGACCGATATTACGGAACTGTCACAGTGACGAATCACGGGCCGGACGCGGCGCGTCGGGTTGTTGTGACGATCTCGCAAGACCCGGTGGTCGGTCCGAACCTGCGTTTCGATGATGCCGACTGCGTTAACGCTGCCGCTCCTTTCTGCTCCATCGGCACGGTTGCCTCCGGCGACAGCGTTGTCCTCGACATCACGTCCGACCTGTTTCAGAGTTACGAGAGCTTTACCCAGACCATTTCGGTGCTTGTCGCCACTATGGATGTCGATTACGAACCGTCGAACGACAACCCCAGTTCCGACGATACGGCAGGTGGTTTCTCCAATTGCGACCCCTTCAATGTCGGCGACATTCCCTTGCCATTTGCAGCAGGGCCGGCCTGCTTCATCGCCACCGCGGCGTGGGGCTCCGCGCTCGATCCCCACGTGGATACGCTGCGGGAGTTTCGAGACCGTTACCTTATGACTACTCGCTGGGGGCGCGCCTTCGTCGCTTTCTACTATCGCCATTCACAGCCACTCGCTGATTTCATCGCGCTGCGCCCGTGGCTGCGCACCTTCGTGCGCTGGCTGCTGACGCCGCTGGTGCTCGCGATCGCGCTCCCCGGTGCCGCGACCGGATTGCTGGGGGTGGCCGGACTGACGAGTGCGGTGCTGCTTGTGCGGTATCGGCGTCGGAGATTCAACGCGCGTAAAACTCGGGCTGCTGAGCGGGTAACGGCGGTAAGACCCTCGGTTTGGGGGACTCGAGCTGCTGCTTGCAGGCGTAACTTTTGCGCCCTCTCGCCGGCACGTGGCATAGTGCGCGGCTGCCGGCTTTTTAAACAGATATTCGCAACTGCAGTGAACACGGGGAAAAACCGCTTGTGATCAGATCAGTGCCCGAGTCCGACTGGCATCCCGCAAGCTGGCAACGCCTGGACGCCGCTCAGCAGCCGTCCTATCCGGATCTGGCCGCGCTGGAGCGTGCCGTGGCAGATCTGAGCCGCTTGCCGCCGCTCGTCACTTCCTGGGAGATAGACGGACTCAAGGACCTTCTTGCAAAGGCGCAGCGTGGCGACGCCTTTGTTCTGCAAGGCGGCGACTGCGCCGAGAGCTTCGACGACTGCACCTCCGACAGCATCGTCGCGAAGCTCAAGATTCTTTTGCAAATGAGCCTGGTCATGCTGTACGGGCTCAAGAAGCCGGTCATTCGGATCGGGCGCATGGCGGGGCAATACGCGAAACCGCGCTCTGCCGATACCGAAACGCGTGACGGAAGCTCTCTGCCGAGCTTTCGCGGGGATCTGGTCAACCGCAACCCGTTCAGTGCGGAGGACCGGGTGCCAAACCCTGACCTGATCCTGCGCGGCTACGAGCGCGCCGCATTGACCCTCAATTTCGTCCGCTCGCTGATCGACGGCGGTTTCGCCGACCTGCACCACCCGGAGTATTGGGATCTCGACTGGGTCGGCCACTCGAAGATGGCCGACGAATATCACGAGATCGTCCGCTCCATCTCCAACTCGCTCGATTTCCTCGAATCGATCTCCGGCCGTGCTCTGTACCAGACACAGCGGGCGGATATTTATTCCTCCCACGAGGGTCTGCACCTGTTTTACGAGCAGGCACAGACACGGTTCCTGGAGCGGCGCGAGCGCTGGTACAACCTGACCACGCATTTTCCGTGGATCGGCATGCGCACCGTAGCGATAGACGGCGCGCATGTCGAATACTTTCGCGGCATCGCCAATCCGATCGGCATCAAGCTCGGTCCGGGCATGACGGCAGAATGGATGCAGCACCTGATTCGCGTTCTGAATCCGAACAACGAGCCCGGCCGCCTCACTCTTATACACCGCTTCGGCGCGAAGTTTATAGAAGACGGCTTGCCGGCGCTGATCCGCGCCGTTCGCGAGACCGGTTCGCCGGTACTCTGGATCTGCGATCCGATGCACGGCAACACCGAAAGCACGGCCGACGGCACCAAGACCCGCCGCTTCGACAACATCGTTGCAGAGCTGGAAGCCGCATTCCGCATCCATCAGTCTTACGGCAGTTACCTCGGCGGCGTACATCTCGAACTGACGGGCGAGAATGTCACGGAATGCACCGGCGGCGCACGAGGTTTGACCGACGGTGATCTTGCCAGGGCGTACCGATCGACCGTGGATCCACGACTCAATTACGAACAGGCGATGGAAATTGCGATGCGCATCGCCGGCGTCCACCGCGCGAACGGATCGGCACGGCCGTAGAAGCTCGCCTGCGGGGCGTGTCCTCGCCCGTGCGTCGGCCGAATCGCTACCGTGAATTACCTGCGGCGCGTCAACTGGCTGCTACGAAGCTCTCCGAAAGCCGCCAGCTGCTGCCACGCCTCGTCATTGCTGATGCGACGCGTCTCGCCGCATCGCAAATCCTCGATACTCCAGGGGCCGATCGCGCGACGCACCAGCCGCAAGGTGGGCAAGCCTGCGGCCGCCGTCATGCGACGCACTTGCCGGTTCCGGCCTTCGTCAATAACAAGCTCGATCCAGGAGGTCGGTTTGTTGCGCCGTTTGCGGATCGGCGGGTCGCGAGGCCATAGACCCGCGGGTTCTTCGATAACTGCAGCATCGACAGCAAAAGCCGTGCCGTCTTTCAGTTGGACGCCGCGTGACAGCTTGTCGAGAACGTCGCGACCGGCAATGCCTTCAACCTGCGCCCAATACGTCTTCGGCAACTTCGATCGCGGTTGGGTGATCCTCGCCTGCAACGCACCGTCGTCGGTCAGGAACATGAGGCCTTCGCTGTCGGCGTCGAGGCGCCCTGCGGGATAAATGTCTGCATCCGTAACATAATCTTTCAGAGTGGGTCGCTGGTCAACGCGGCTGAACTGGCTCAGCACGCCGTAAGGTTTATTAAAAAGAATCAATGGCACAGGCGAAGTATAATTGTGGCAGGACAGGCTGCGCTGGTGCTTGAAGCGACATTTTTCGTGCTCGATCGACACGACAAGGACCGTGGATTCGTTTGCATGACGGGCGCCTGCAGGGCTTTTGATTGCCAGCCGCAGAAATCCACCGGCCACGGATTTAGGCGCTCTATAAACCACATGACAATCTCGTCATATCTTATTGATATATAGTGACTTTAAGCTCCTCTCAGGATTCCCCATAGCATGAACAAAACCTCCGGAAGCCGCCACCCGAACATCGAGATCAAAGCCCCTCTGTCTGCAGGGTTCGAGGGGATTCTGAGCGACGATGCACTCGACTTCGTCGCCGCGCTCACACGCGAATTTGCACCGCGTATCGAACAACTGCTCGCGGCTCGTGAACAGCGACAGCAGGCGATCGATGACGGTGAAATGCCGGACTTTCTGGAAGACACGCGCGACATCCGCGAGGGAGACTGGCGCGTCTGCGAGGTACCGGCCGACCTCAGCGATCGCCGCGTCGAGATCACGGGACCGACCGACCGGAAAATGATCATCAACGCCCTGAATTCCGGTGCGAAGGTATTCATGGCGGACTGCGAAGATTCCCTGTCGCCGACCTGGGAAAACATTATCCGGGGTCAGATCAACTTGCGCGACGCCGTCAATCGCAGCATCGAACTCGAGGCCAAAGGCAAGCATTACAGCCTGAACAAGAACACCGCGACTCTTATCGTGCGGCCGCGAGGCTGGCACCTGGCAGAAAAGCACATTCATGTCGATGGTAAAGCGGTGCCGGGAGCGCTGCTCGATTTCGGGCTCTACCTCATCCACAACGCAGCGGAACTGAAGCGGCGCGGCACCGGACCGTATTTTTACCTGCCGAAACTCGAATCCCACCTCGAGGCGCGCATCTGGAACGACGTGTTTCGCTTTGCGGAGAATGCAGGCGTTGTCGGCAAGGGCGAGATCAAGGTCACGGTGCTTATCGAGACCATCCTTGCAGCATTCGAGATCGACGAGATCCTGTACGCACTGAAAGACTACATCGTCGGACAGAATTGCGGGCGCTGGGACTACATATTCAGCTTCATAAAGAAGTTCAGAAAGTATCCGGAGTTCGTGCTGCCCGACCGCAGCGAAGTAACGATGATGACGCATTTTTTGCGTTCGTATTCCCAGCTCGTCATCAAGGTCTGCCACTGTCGCGGGGCCTATGCGATTGGCGGCATGGCGGCGCAGATACCCATAAAGGACGACCCGGACGCCAACCAGCAAGCCCTGGCAAAAGTCCGCGCGGACAAGGAGCGTGAAGTTCAGGACGGGCATGACGGCACCTGGGTTGCGCATCCTGCGCTGGTGCCTCTTGCGATGGAGATTTTCGACGCCCAGATGCCGGGACCGAATCAGCTGGAACGGCTGCGGGAAGAGGATCACGTTACAGCCGCCGATCTGTTGCAGGTAGTCAAAGGCAAGATCACGGAAACCGGCGTCCGCGACAACATCAGTGTCGCCGTCCAGTACATGGCGGCGTGGCTGGACGGCAATGGCTGCGTGCCGATCAACAACCTCATGGAGGATGCGGCAACCGCCGAGATATCGCGAGCACAGCTATGGCAGTGGGTGCATCACGAGACCGGAATCCTGGATGAGGGGCGCAACATTACCTACGGCTACTACAGATCGCTGCTGGACGAGGAAATGCACAAACTGCGCAGCGCCGTCGGCGATCAGCAGTTCGAAAAGCGGAGTTACCGGAAGGCTGCGCAATTGCTCGATCGCATCACAAAGCAGGATGA
>Ga0299913_10003319_pt1 | contig 13118 bp, 13 predicted proteins | sample RVTome_9_FD_201360 | JGI IMG/M metagenome (GOLD analysis project Ga0299913, IMG submission 201360) | Soil microbial communities from uranium-contaminated site in the Upper Colorado River Basin, Wyoming, United States - RVT155D38 (version 2) ... | reverse complement strand
TCTCGCGGGGTGACTGAACTGAGAGGTGCGCTGCCGCCAGTTCGATCAGGAGCGGCAACCCATCGAGGTGTCTGACTATCTCTCCCACCGCCGCGGCATTGTGCTCGTCGATCTCGAATCCTGGCCGGACACCAGCCCCCCTCTCCTGGAAGAGCCGGCTGGACGGAGAGTCGAGGACTGCCGCGGGCGGGTCGGACGGGCCGGGCACCGGCAGGGGCTCGATTGGCCATCTGATCTCTCCCGGCGCCCGCAACGGCTCCCGGCTGGTGGCGATGACCGCGACATGCTCACATTCGGCCCGCAGCAGGCCGACCAACTCTCGGCAGGCCGCAGCGAGGTGCTCGCAGTTGTCGAGGATGACCACCGCCTTGCGCGTCTCCAGATGTTGGAGCACATCGTCTGTCCGCGCTCCCCGAGGATGGGCCGGAGCGCCGATGGCCGTTGCGACGGCCCCGGCGACGAGATCGGGCTCGGCGACACCGGCCAACTCCACAAGCCATACCCCGTCGTCCCACTCGGGTGCGATGGCGAGCCCGAGGTCGACGGCGATGCGTGACTTGCCGACGCCGCCCGGCCCGATGAGAGTGACGATCTGTCGCGCGGCGACCCGCTCCGCCAGGGCGGAGATGGTGGCCTCCCTCCCGATGGTCACCGTCGGCTTCTCCACGATGTTGTGACGATCGGCGGGCGTGGCCCGCACCGCCGAGAAGTGCTCTTGCAGTCCTTCGCCGATCACCTGGTAGAGGCGCACCGGTTGGGAGAAGTCGCGGAGTCGGAATCGTCCCAGGGGGCGCAGCGCCACCTCCAACTCGGGGGTGGCCAGGAACTCGGTGTCCTGAGAGACGATGACCTGGCCCCCGTAGGCTGTTTCGATGACCCGCGAAGCCTGGTGGACGGCGAGGGACACATAGGTGTGGCCGCGGGGAGAAGCGAGCCCGCTGTGGATGCCCATCCGGACCTTCAACGTCACGTCTTCGGGCCAGTTCTCGGCAGCCAGAGCCCGCTGACCGGCGGCAGCGGCGGTGATGGCGTCGTCTGCGGAGCTGAACGCCACTACGAAAGAGTCACCCTCAGTGGAGATCTCGCCGCCGCTGTGCTCTGCCCAGACCGAGCGCAAAATTCGGTTGTGCCGATCGAGGACGTCGACGTAGCGGTCTCCGAGGTCGCTGAACAGACGGGTGGAGCCTTCGATGTCGGTGAAGAGGAAGGTGACTAATCCGCGGGGGAGTGCAGCCTCGGCCATAGCTGATTCTTCCACAACGGATTTCGTCAGGCCGGAGGAATCGCGTGGCCTCCTGCTCGTAGGTGCTAGCCGAAGGTTATCGGCGATTCACCCAGGCCCGGTGAAGGGAACCGACCGCTTCGGCGTCTTCAGGATGTAGACCGGACTTCGATCAGTTCCCGAAGTTCACCACGACGTCGGTGTATCCCAGGCTGATCAAGAAGTTGGTAAGCACGGTTGTCGCGCTCTCCTCGGCCTGAACCAGGAGGCCATCTTCGATTGCCGCATCGACCAGAACGGTCTCAGCCACCCGACGCGCCTCCCCTTCGAGCTGAGGGTCGCCCTGGGTAAAGAGGCCCATGTCGCGGTCGAGGACTTCGGTTGCGTCATTGTCCACGGCTACGTACTGGATTGCGGCTGCAGGGATATTCACTTCTACCACGCCGTCCTCCGACACTGAGAAGTCACCCGGTGTCAGACCACTGATGTCGACCCCGGCCCCGATGCGGGCCACCGCTATCATCCGCAGGCTGTCACCACGTGCCCAGGCGAGCCATCCGGCGTCGGTGCCCTTCTCAACGATCGTGTACTCAACGACCTCGACAGTGGTCAGGCTGCCCAGGTCGTGGACCGAACTCACGACCACCGGGCCGATATCGGTGAATGGCTCCGGTTGGAACACCGCGGCGATGTCCGCAGGAGTGGGGATCGCCTCGACGATTCCGCGAACGGACCACGCTACAAAGGCGACGACGACGAGGAGGACGGCCAGGAAGAATCCTGATAGACCGATGAGCAGGCCGGATCTCGAGCGCCTCAGCGCTGTTTGGATCGGCTGGGGGTTGGGGGCCGGTGGGGCGGCGTCTTGCCGCTCCTCGTGCCTGGTCTTCATCATTGTCATCCTGATCTCCCTCGGGCAATAGGTATAACGACTCCGGCTATCGACAGAAAGTTCCCTGCGGTTGGCCTCCACGAACATGATTCGCAGAATCCTTGTGGCAGATCGCCCATGATCTTCGCAGGACCAACGCCACCGCCATGGTCGCGGAGGGAGTCGACGTGAAGACCGCGCAGGCCAGGCTCGGACATACCGACCCGCGACTTACGCTGGCCATCTACGCGCAGGCGACGACCGAAGGCGACCGGTCAGCGGCAAGCAAGCTCGGAGCCCGATTCATGGGACCTCACTCAGACCCGTCCGCTTCCTCCAAGTCTTCTACGTAGCAGTTGACAGGTCCCGACCACATACGGTGGTTGGACAGAAGACGCGCAATAGCGCCGAGGTGCCGATCTCGGGCGGGTTCAAATATGAGCGGAATCGCTCGGGATCGGTTGATCGGCGCTATCCCACTGGCAAGTGTCGACGTTCGATCGGGAGTTGAGGAGTAAGCGTCATGTGCTACGTGGGCGTATGAACTGTGTGACGCGTTCGGCGACCGCCTTCGGTTGTCCTAGCCAGGGACCGTGACCAGCGGAGACGATTTCGAGTTGTGATCGTGGTATGGCGTCAGCCGTCTGCTGCGCTGCTTGGGTGTCACCTAAGGGGTCTTTGTCTCCCCAAATGAGAAGAGTCGGTGCTTTCAGTTTTCCGAGTTCTTCGATTGGCGTTTCGACTCCTGCCTGCCAGCCATCGGCGGAGATGAGGGCTTTGAGTTCGTCGAGGCTTGCGCGTCCGGTGATCGGGTCTTTGGCGGCGGCGACCATGGCTTCGATCTGTGCCGGATACTTGGTGATGGTGTCTCCTTCTCCCATGCCGGCCATGCTCTGAATGACGGTGTCTGGGGAGGGTGGGGGCATTGGCGGTGGATTCGCCGGGTCGATCGACGCGACCATGCGCAGCGGGGCGGGTGGAGTGTTGACAGTGAGTGTTGGTGGTGCGCCGAGTAGGACCAGATTTGTCACTCGGCCCGGATGGGCGTACGCGTACCAGATTGCCCAGGTGCCTCCGGCTGAGCTGCCCAGCAGGTCGATCGTGTCGAGATTGAGCGCGTCGAGGAGTTGGTCGATCCATTCGACTGCTGCCTGCCGCCGGTCTTCGGGCCAGTCGTGTGGGTCGCTGAGTCCGAATCCGGGCCGATCAACAGCGATGACACTGGAATCAGGGATCTGTTTGATCAGCGGAAGGAACTGGAGTGCGGTCGGCCCGCTCCCATGGAGCATCAGCACCGGTTCCCCTTGTCCGTAGTCCAGGACATGCACAAGTTCGCCGGGCGGGGCTTCCACATACCGGCTGGTGACGTCTGACCCGGCAAGCACTGATGCGTGGACGGCGGCCAACTCTTGGGTGTGCATCTGACTGGCTGTGCCTCTTTCGTTCATGACGACCTCCCAGGATGCTTTGGTGCCTGATTGCACACTGCCGCCTCGACGCCGCGGCAACCAGGACTGATTCTGTACTTTGAGCCAGTACAGAATCAGCACTTCCACAGGGTGTCTTGATTGGAGAGAGTCGGGTATGCGTTCGTATCAGCAGTACTGCCCAGTTGCCCGAGGAGCAGAGGTATTCGCCGAACGGTGGACGCCGGTCATCATGCGCAACATCCTCTACGGCTGCGAGACCTTCAACTCGATAGCAGACGGTTCCCCCGGACTCTCACGCTCACTCCTCACAAAACGCCTCCGAGAACTCGAAAGGGCGGGTGTGATCGAGATCAGACCCAAAGAAGATGGACACGGTTCCCTCTACCTGCCCACAGAAGCCGGACGTGCCCTCGAACCGGTCCTCAATGCGTTGGGTGTCTGGGGTGAGATGTGGATGGAAGTCCGTCCAATCCACACCGAACCGGGTGTGATCCTCTGGTCTTGGTGCCAGGTGTATCTCGACCGAAACCTATTGCCCGACACTCGAGTGGTGGTCCGGTTCGATTTCGAATACAACAGTCGGCCCGACACCGCATGGCTGCTCATCGAGAACCGAGACGCTGAACTATGCGCAACCGACCCCGGATACGGCGACGACCTGATTGTTGAGATCAGCGACACCATGGCCTTCGCCAGATGGCATCTCGGGCACATCGAATGGGCGGACGCGATCCGATCAGGCGGCATAACAGTCAGAGGACGAACCGACCTGCGACGAGCACTTCCGACATGGAACACTCGCCCCCGACTAGGCAGACGAATCGCAGAGGCCAAAGAAGACCCACAACGCACAGCAGAACTCGTCTACAAGCTCAGCCACTCCCCGGAGCCATCCACCTGAAAACGGCGCTCATAGGTGCCGTTATCGCTCGCCTCTTGGAATGTTCGCTGTCCGCTCAGAACTGTTGCGGTCCAGGTGAGCCCGTAGAACTCTTCTTGGACTCTGGGGTCACCGGTGAAATAGGCATCTCGAATCAGCCCGTCGTCGTTCATGTGAAACACGTAGACCACTCGATCTTCAAGTTGCCTTTCGCCCAACTGCGCCTTGGTGGTCTGAAGGACAACCGTGTGGGTATCGTTTGCCAGGATGTCATGGACATCGATTTCGAGACTGTTCTCTGATAGCCCGATGAGTTGGCGGATGACCGACAAGATGGCGTCCTTCCTCTCGATCTGCCCGTCAGCGCCATGCAACACGGCATCATCTGCGAAAGCTGATATGAAGCCGTCAAGGTCTCTTCGGTTCAGGGCGTCGTAGGACTTGACGACGAGGGCGACGTTTGGGTGGGCCATTCACCTCATCCTGCTTCCGTCAGCCGCCCAGAACTGTTGTTCCTGCGTAGAAATTTCGTGGCTGCAATGAGGCCGAGACCGGTCGGCATCGAGGGTGTCGAGCCTAATCTGATCAGTAGGGCCGATCGTCCCAGCATCTTCGGGTGCAGATCAGCGAGTACGCAGATTTCGGACATCCTCGCGGTCGGAGAGAATTGGCGTCACGTGTTGGCCTCCTGCGGTGTCTATAGGGGGAACGACAGGGAGAACCTCGGTTGCTGAAGCGATCTTCGATGGATGAGATGGAGAGAGAGCTGATCACTGCCCTCTATCCGTCTCTGCGGAGGATCGCTGCGGTGGCGGGCTCGGTCGATGTGGAGCCGGATGATCTGGTTCAGGAGGCGCTGATGCGTACGTTGCGAAAAGGGCCGATATCGGACCTCGAAAACCCGCTCGGTTTCCTCAGGAAGACGATCGTGAATCTGGCTTCGAACCAACGACGGAGTCTGGGTCGGAAACGGAGCGCGCTAAGCCGGCTCTCCATTGAGGAGGGCTGGTGGCCGAGCTATCCGGCTGACATCGGGGCGATCCTCGATCTTCCTCCAAGGCACCGGGCGATCCTCTACCTCGTCGAGGTGGAGGATGTGCCCTACGCCGAGGCAGCTGAGCAGCTGGGGATGACGACGGCGGCAGCCCGAGCGATGGCCAATCGGGCCAGGAAGCGGGCCCGGGCCGCGTTAGGGGTGGCTGGTGGCTGAATTCGAAACCAACCTGCGGTGGCTCAGTGAGAGAGGTAACCCTGTCGGTGCGGAGGAGTTGATCGAGCGGATCGAAGCCGATATGGCAGGAGATCCCCTTGTCGTCGTGGCCAAACGACGAGAAGGAACACTCATGACCGAGACCCGAGAACGATCGACAAGCAGACCACGGAGCCGATATAGGCCTCCTGCATGGGGTGCGGCGGTATTCGTCGCAGTCCTCGCCGTGGCGGGACTATATGTCGCCTTTACCAACAATTCCGGTGAGGTGGCCGACACTCCACCTCCGCCGACAACCGTGGCCCCGGATGTCGAGACGATGGTCTCGCCGCGACTGGCCTACGGAGTGGAAGGTGACATCTATTTGGCCGATTGGGATGGAGGAAACGCGGTTCGGGTGGCGGATAGCGACTCTGACAACGATGGATGCGGGTTCCGGGGGGAAGGAACGATGTGGGCACCCGACGGGCGCCACTTCGCCTATCGATCAGGTTGGGACGACCCGGCCTGTCCCGGAGAAGTCCATGTGCGCGACGCGCACGGCCGTCTGATGGCGACGGTTCCGGGCATTGGTTGGGATATCGGATGGTCGCCCGACTCGACCCGCTTCGCCACATGGCTCGAGCTAAACGAAACGATCGGAATCTATGGCATTGACGGCGAGCGGCAGACCCTCCTGACCGTGATACCAGGATGTGGTGGTGGTGATATCGACCCTATGTGGTCGCCTGACGGCAAGTCGCTACTCGTCTCACCCTGTGAGATTCCAATCGATGGCAGCACCCCGAAGCGCACCACAGCTGCTGCACTCGTTCATTCGACGACTTGGGCGGCTGCTTGGTCGCCCGATGGCACCCGTGTCGCCTACTACGTGATTCGCGACAGTTCCCTCGTGATCGCCGAAGCGAGTGGCACGGTGCTTCAGGTCGTCCACGAGGAATCTGGCCCCAGCCCGTTTTATTGGTACCTCGTCTGGTCGCCATCGGGTGATCGCGTCCTATTCAGCCGGGTTCCACGCGGGGCAGATGGTGACGCCATCTCTGACGCCGCAGAGCTTCGCCAGATTGACGTCGCCAGTGGGCACGTGACGACCCTCGCTGCGTTTGAGTCGGGGATCCGGGCAATCCGCTTATCGCCTGATGGTGATCGGATCCTCTTCACGACCGGGGACGGATCGGGCTCCCCAGGACTCTGGAGCATGAATGCGGATGGCTCGGACGTACAGCTTCACGTATCCGACACCGGTTTCGGCGATTGGCAACCACACCCGGGCGAGGACTGAATCCTGGGCCGAGGTATGAGAAGTGGAGTCGCTCAAGTTGATCGAAACCGGGATGGCTGGAAATAAGAAAGAACACTGGCCGGAGGATCGAACAGAGGGCTGAAGTGAGAAGTCAACCCGGACGCGGCTCTGCCTAGACCATGGTGATCGCCACAGATACTCGAGAGGAACACGGACATGCAAGTCGATGATCAGCAACTGGCCCAGAAGCCGCGGAGCAATCGCTGGCGCCGGTCACTGGCAGCGATAATCATGTTGACCGCTTCGTGCGCCGATTCTGAGGGAAGCGAGACGACCGTCGCAGCTTCCGCCACGACGACAGTGGTGGAGACGAGCACGACGACCACTGAAGCAGCTACGACGACAGTGAGCGAGCCGAACTCCGGGCCGACGGTTCAGGATGTCATGGAGCTCGAGAAGTTCGCTCCCCTCGAACCCGGCACCTACTTCATCGACCCCGATTCCGACCCTTCCACCCCCCTCCGCGTGGTGTACGAGGTCCCCTTCGAAGGATGGTCACAGTGGTTCGGCGCGGTCAAGTTCGCCGAGAATACGCACATAGGGATAAACATCACCACCGTAGTGAACGTAGTGCGTGATGGGTGTCGCGACCATTCGTGGGCCGATCCACCCGTCGGACCGAGCGTCGACGACCTCGCTGGCGCGTTGGCGGACCTGGCTCCGTTCCGAGTGACGTCGGCCCCCGAGGGCGTGACCATCTACGGCTACCACGGGAAATACCTGGAACTCGCCGCACCCGATATGCACGTCGAGGGGGAGGACTTCACCGGATGCGTCGACGGCAACCTCTCGAGCTGGGTCGCGCCCATCGACGTAGCCGAAGGCGAAGGAGGCGCGTTCCACGGCTACAACGCCGAGCCCATCGAGGAGTTCTGGATCCTTGACGTCGAAGGGACCCGCCTGGTGATCGAGGCGACCTGGTCGCCTGCATCGCACCCTACAGACGTGGCCGAGATGCGGGCCATCCTTGGGTCCATCCTGGTCGAGCCCTGACGACTCGAGGCAGCCGGGGCCTCGGAATGGCTCCCATCTCCTCGAGCACGGTGTCGCTGACGGTACTCTCGTCGCCGGTCGGCATGGTGGTGATCGAGTGCCCCAGTGAGGTGACGCATTCGGTTCGGACGGCAACATCTGATCGTGGAGGTGCCCGATATTGCTCTCGATCGCGCGGGAGGGGACGTCAGGAATTCCTTGACTGCGTCGACGGCGAGTTCCACCGATGGTGGGGGGCCCCTTTTTTGTTTCTACCAGGGGCCCAGCGAGTATCTGGAATTCTGGGTGCTCGACGTCCAGGGCCAGCGTCTCATCATCGAGAAGCCACACCTTCCCCGAGTCGACCCCGAACTCGACGCCGTGGTCGACTCCATCCGCATACAACGTGAAGGGGGTCGGAGTGCGGCGGATCATCGCCGCGAGTGAGCCTTGAGGTGGGAGAGGTGATCCAGCCGCCGATGAAGCGGGAACTCATCGCAAGCCTTCGCGCGCTTCGCCCCAGTCGACAGCAAAGTCCTACCCGCTCGATAACACGCGCCGCCAGGGCCCAGACGAAGTCAAACCACCCGCACTAGAACCGGCAATCCCGGAAGGTTCGATAACTCACTCCGAGTGGTCGACATGAGCAAGGCGGGCTCTGATCGAGGCTCCCGCAGCTCTCGCAGCCACTGAAACCTGGGTCGGTAGTGAGTGTCAGCTACGGATTCCAGGATCTGGATGTTCGATAAATGTTCGATGAAACGACCAAGGTGCTAGCCGGAGGCCTGACTGCAAGCCTCTGACCAGCACCTTTGTGGTCGGGACGGCCGGATTCGAACCGACGACCTCAGCGTCCCGAACGCTGCGCGCTACCAAGCTGCGCCACGTCCCGATAGGGCGGTGATTGTATCCGGGCCCGGCTCGCTAGCCAGATCCGCATCTGCCAGTTCTCGGATGTACCCCTGTGAACCGCGGTATTCTGATCGGCAGGAAGCGCACTGGGAGAAAACAGTTGACTGCCTATCAGGGTGTCCTCAGGATCGAGGGCGAGACCGACCCGGGACTGCACGTGGAGATCGACCTGACCGACCACGGGCTCTCCATGATGGCCGGTGATCAGGAGGTCGCCTCCTGGTCCCGGGATGAGATGCGGATATCGGCGCTTCCCGACGGATTCCACATCCGCGCCGAAGGCGAGGCGATCATCCTCGATGTCACTGACGATGCCCACTTCGCGGTCGAGCTAGGGCTCAGGAATGCCCACCCCGCGCTGCTGCGGAAGATGTCAGCTCTGATCAGGGAGGATCGGGCCGACGACTACATTCACCATCCCCCGAAGCCGCCCGTCTCCGACGAGTCGTAGGCCAAGAAGGGTCACCGACCCTGCCCCCTCCGGCCCTACGGGCCACCTCCCCCAACGTCGCTTCGCTCCTGGGGGAGGAAACAGAGTCGATTCAATCCTGGGGGAGGAAACGGGTTGCTCCGCTGCTCTCCGCCTAAAGCAGCAGAAATTCCGCGATCTGCACCGCGTTCAGCGCCGCACCCTTGCGCAGGTTGTCCCCCACGGCCCATAGGTTGATGCCACCCGCCTCGCCGAGAGTGGGGCGTACCCTGCCCACCAGCACCTCGTCCCGACCCGCCGAATCGAGTGGCGTCGGCACCTGATCCGCCCAGACCTGAACACCCGGTGCCTCATCCAGGATCGAGCTGACTTCGGCCACCGACACCGGGCGTCGGAACCGCAACGACGCGGCCACGGCATGACCCGTCATCACCGGCACCCGGACACAGGTCGGCTCTACCGCTAGGTCGGGAGTACCCAAGATCTTCCGTGACTCGTTGACCAGCTTCATCTCCTCATCGGTGTACCCATCGTCCGTCAGTGTCCCGACGAGCGGCAGCACGTTGAATCCGATCGGGCGGCCATAGAGCTCAGATCCTGGATCCTCCCAACCACCGCGCTCCATGCCCTCGACGTCGGGCCGCATCGCATCGGTCTGTCTGATCAGCTCGTCGACACCCTGTTGGCCCGAGCCCGATACCGCCTGGTAGGAGGTGGCGACCATCGCGGCCAGTCCGGCGGCACGATGCAGAGGGCCGGCCACCATCATCAAGGTCATGGTGGTGCAGTTGGGATTGGCGATCACACCCTGATGAGAGCGGGCCGCGTAATCGTTGACACCGACGACCACCAAAGGGACTCCGGGCTCCATCCTGAAGGCAGACGAGTTGTCGATCACCACCGAGCCGGCCTCGACGAAACTCCCCGCGAACTGCCGAGAGCGATCACCTCCTGCCGAGAACAGGGCGAGGTCCACGCCGTTGGGATCTGCCTCCGCGAGATCCTCTACCTTGACCGCTCCCCACCGGGTCTCGACCTCGGTTCCCGCCGACCGTGACGAGGCCATCAACCGCAACGAGCCGACAGGGAACGCCCTCTCCTCGAGGATCCCAACCATGGTGCGGCCCACGGCACCGGTGGCCCCGACGACGGCGAGCGAGAGGTCTCTCACGCGGGCACCTCAAGAGTCGCCACAGGGGGCGAGAGCAGATCATGGGTGTGGCGCACAGAATCGAGCAGGTGCTCGGGCGGTACCACCATGGTGCTACTGATCGGGCCGGACTCCCCGATGGCCGCCGTGATCCCGGCATCCTCCAAGGACTCGACGAGACGCGCCGTCGCTTCTCCTGCGGCGCCTCCGACGACGGTCAACATGCCCTGTCCGTCGACGGTCCGATGGGCGATCCCGGCGATGGCGTGAGGTTTGGCTTCGGCAGTCACCCGGGTCCCGGCCCCGTCGCCGAATGACTCCCTGACGTGGATGGTGACATGGTTGGCGTGGGCGAAATCGACACAATGCGGAACCAGCACCGCGGCGCCGGCCGAGGCCAGCTCGTACATCTCGTGGTAGCCGATCTCAGGGAGGGCTCGAGCGTCGGGCACCACCCGAGGATCGGCGGATAGCACCCCGTCGACGTCGGTGTTTATCTCACAGAGCTCCGCCCGCAAAGTCGCCGCCAGGGCCACCGCGGTGGTGTCGGAACCTCCCCGGCCGAGAGTAGTGATCTCTTTGCGGAAAGGGTCGACTCCTTGGAACCCGGCGACAATGACGACCTTGCCATCCGCGAGCGATTCCTTCACCCTCTCTCCGGTGATCTCGGTAATGCGGGCCTCCCCGTGGGACGAGTCGGTGAGGATCCCCGCCTGGGATCCCGTATAGCTCACCGCAGGTGCTCCCCGCACTTCCAGGGCCATGGCGAGCAGGGCCATGCTCACCCTCTCCCCGGCGGTGAGGAGCATGTCCATCTCACGCGGCGGCGGGCTAGTGGTCACCTCGGCGGCCAGCGCGAGCAAGTCGTCGGTGGTCTGCCCCATGGCGGACACCACCGCCACAACCTGGGCCCCGCCGGCGCGTGTGGCGCCTATGCGGTCGGCGACCTGCTTGATCCGATCGACGTCGCCCACGGAGGTACCGCCGTACTTCTGAACCACGATTGCCATGTCGGTAACAGTTTGGAGCCTTTTCCCCTCCAACACGAACACTCCACCAGAAATTTGGCTTTGCTCGGTGCCTAGAGTCGCCCAGCGATGACCGACCGGAGACGACGGCAAAAGGAACAACGAGCCGCGAAGCGGGAGACCGAGCGGAAGCAATCGGCGCGGCGCGAGCTGTGGCGTCGGCTTGGGATCGCCGTCGGTTTCGGGGGGCTGATCGTCGCGATTCTCGTCGTGGGCTCCATCTTCGGGCCGGATGAAGGTTCGGTGCCCAGCAGCTATGAGGGTTATCGGGGCCAGGAGACGGCGTGCGGGGGCACTCCTCCCGAGCCCGAGGTCGTCATGGAATTCGACTCCCCGGAGGAACAGGATGATCTCGGTGACGGCGCCACGGCGATGGTGACCACGTCTTGCGGCGACATCACCATCGAGCTCGACCCGGAGGGCTTTCCCGAGACTGTCAACTCGTTCGTCTTCCTGGCAAGGGCCGGGTTCTACGACGGCCAGGTGTTCCACCGGATCGTGCCCGACTTCGTCGCCCAAGGCGGTGACCCCCAGGCCGACGGGACCGGGGGCCCCGGGTACGACATATCCGATGAGTTCCCCGACGACGACTTCGAGTACGAGACGGGTGTGGTGGCGATGGCCAATCGGGGTCGGGGGACGACGGGCAGCCAGTTCTTCATCGTGCTCGGCGACGCGGCGCGGGTATTGACCAATCAGTTCAACATCGTCGGCCGGGTCACCGACGGCTTCGATACCCTGGAGGCGATCGCCGGCGTTGAGCTGACCAACCGGCCCAACACCAACGAGACGAGTCTCCCCCTGGAGACCGTCTACATCGAAGAGATCACGATCGAAACCGGCACCTGAGCCGGGCGCCGACCATCATTCCGACTCGATGGCGATCGACCTCCATTCCCATTCCACGGCGTCCGACGGCTCGGAGTCGCCCGCAGAAGTGGTCCGCACCGCATTGGAGCTCGGGCTGACCGCGCTGGCGCTCACGGATCACGACACCCAAGAGGGACTCGAGGAGGCGCGTCAGGCCGCCGGTTCCACCGGATTGGAGCTGATCCCCGGCACCGAGCTGTCTCTCGAGTACCCCAAAGGGGGCATGCATCTCATCGTCCTCTGGCTGGAACCCGGCACGGGCCCCCTTCAGGACCGGCTTCAAGCTCTCCAGGACGGCCGCACCGGGAGGAACAGCATCATCCTCGAGGCACTCACCGAGCTGGGGATGCCGATCACGATCGAGGAGGTAGAGCTCGAGGCCGGAGGCGGGAGTGTCGGCCGGCCCCACATCGCGGCCGTCATGATGCAGAAGGGTTACGTGGAGTCGATCCAGGAGGCATTCGACTCCTGGCTCGCCACCGGGAAACCGGCCTACCGCGGTCGCCCCCGTCTCATGCCCGAGGAGGCGATCGGCCTGGCGCGAGAGTCGGGGGCGGTTCCGATCCTCGCCCATCCCCACACCCTTAACATCGATCGCGCCCCGGAGATGGCGGATCTCCTGAAACGACTCCGAGGCGCCGGTCTGATCGGGCTGGAGGCGCAGTACTCGGTCTACCAGCAGCACGAGCGGGACGGGTACGCCCACCTCGCCAGCCGATTCGGCCTGGTGCCGTCCGGCGGCAGCGACTATCACGGCTCGTACAAGCCGGGCTTGGCCCTCGGCAGCGGATACGGTGATCTGGTCGTGCCCGAATCCACCCTCGAGGAGCTGCGCAAGCA
>Ga0299913_10003318_pt1 | contig 13121 bp, 12 predicted proteins | sample RVTome_9_FD_201360 | JGI IMG/M metagenome (GOLD analysis project Ga0299913, IMG submission 201360) | Soil microbial communities from uranium-contaminated site in the Upper Colorado River Basin, Wyoming, United States - RVT155D38 (version 2) ... | reverse complement strand
GTTCCCTTCTCCATGATCAGCGCCCGGTCCGCGAACGGCAGCGCTCCGGCGTTCTGCTCCACCATCAGCACGGTCACGCCGTCCCGGGCGATCCGGGCGGCTGCCTCCCAGACCGTGCGCGCCAGGGTGGGGCTGAGCCCGAGGGAGGCCTCGTCGATCATCAGGAGCGACGGGCTCGACATCACCGCCCGGGCGACCGCGAGCATCTGCTGCTCGCCGCCGGACAGCGTCCCGGCCACCTGGTCGGAACGCTCGGACAGCCGCGGGAAGTAGTCGAGCACGAGCTCCTGCTGTTGCCGGGTCCGCCGTGGGTGACGTCGCTGGGTCCAGGCCCCCAATCGAAGGTTCTGGGCCACGGTCAGCCTGGGGAAGATCCGCCTGCCCTCGGGCGAGAGCGACATCCCGGCGCGGACCCGGGACGACGGCGAGCTCTTGCCCAGCGTCCGGCCGTCGAAGACGATCTCGCCGGCCATGGGACGGAGCAGTCCCGCGATCGTGGTCACCGTGGTGCTCTTGCCCGCACCGTTGAGCCCGAGCAGCACGCACACCTCGCCCTTCTCGACCTCGAAGTCGATGCCGTGCAGCACCGGGTGTGGTCCGTAGCCGGCCACCAGGCCGCGCACCTCCAGCAACGCCATCAGGCCGACACCTCCTCGTCGTCGCCACCGAGGTAGGCACGCACCACCTCGGGGTGGCGGCGGACCACGTCGGGCGACCCCTCGGCGAGGACCTCCCCGAAGTTCAGGCAGTACACGTAGTCGGAGATCCGGGTGACCAGGGGCACGTGGTGGTCGATCATCACCATCGTCAGCCCGAACTCCCGACGCAGCTGCAGCAGGGTGTCGCCGAGCTCGTGCGCCTCCTCCGGGCCCATGCCGGAGCCCGGCTCGTCGAGCAGCAGCAGGTCCGGGTCGGTGGCCAGCACGGTGGCGATCTCCACACGCTTCAGCACGCCGTACGGCAGGTCGGCGACCCGCTCCCGGGCAACGTGGTCGAGCCGCATCAGGCCCAGGATCTGCTCCGCCCGATCGCGGACCCGGCGCTCCTCGGCGAAGGTCGACGGCGCCCCGATGATGCCCAGGGACGGGTCGTAGCCGACCTGCAGGTGCTGCGCGGTGACGACGTTCTCCTGCACGCTGGCGTTGCGCACCAGACCCACGTTCTGGAAGGTCCGGCCGATGCCGAGTGCGGTGCGGCGGTGCACCGGGAGCCCGGTGATGTCCCGGCCGCGGTAGCGGACCTGGCCCACGCTGGGCGAGTAGAAGCCGGTGATGCAGTTGAACAGGGTGGTCTTGCCGGCGCCGTTGGGGCCGATGATGCCGACGATCTCCCACTCCCCGGCACGCAGGGACACCTGTTGCAGGGCCTTGATGCCGGAGAACTGGATGGACAGGTCCTGCACCTCAAGCACGGACATCGTTGACCTCCACCTCGTCGACCTTGCCGGCGTGCCGGTCGAACCGGCGCCCTGCGATCCAGCCCTGCAGCGGAGCCACCTGCTGACCGATGCCCCCGGGGTAGAGCGTGATCGTCAGCAGCAGCAGGATCGGCCCGATCACCAGCGGCACGAACTCGACCGGCAGGCCCAGCGTGCCCTCGAGGAATCCGTCCACGCCGAGTGCGTGCACGAGCTCGCCCGATCCCAACAATGCGAAGAACGCCGCCCCGATCACCACGCCGACGCGGTTGCGCAACCCACCGACCACGGTCATCAGCACGAACGTCAGGGCGAGCGTGAAGCTGAACGAGCTCGGCACCACCAGCGTCTGCCGGGCCGCGAACAGCGCACCGCCCAGTCCGGCGAAGACGCCGGCCACGACGAACGCGATCATGGTGTACGCCCGCACGTCGACGCCGTACGACGAGGCGACGCGGGGGTTCTCGCGCAGCGCCCGCAGCGCCCGCCCGGCCTTGCTCCGGGTGAGTCGCCAGTCGAGCCAGAGCACGATCGCCAGGAACGCCAGGCACAGCAGGTAGAACCGCTCCTCCGTCGCGAACGCCGGGGGCCGGGCGATGGTGATCCCGGCCTCGCCGCGGGTGATCGACTCGATGCCGAAGAGCGTGTTCTCGGCGAACGCGCCGTAGGCGAGCGTGACCAACGCGAAGTAGAGACCGCTCACCCGCAGCGAGACCGCCCCCAGAGCCGCCGCCTGGACCCCGCCGAACACCGCGGCGACGGCCAGCGCGGCGAAGAAGTCCAGCTCCAGCTCGGTCACCAGGTAGGCGGCAGTGAAGGCACCGACCCCGACGAAGGCCTGGTGTCCCAGGGAGATCTGGCCGGCGTAGCCGAGCAGCACGTTCAGGCTGAGCCCGATGATCGCGAACACCACCGCCTCGGTCAGGTGGGTGACGGTGGTCTGCGTGAGCGAGAACGGCGACAGCAGGTTGGCGGGGAAGAGCACCACCAGCCAGAGCAGGAAGAGCCTGAGCACCCAGCGTGCCGACCGGCCCGCGGCGCCCGGCTTGAACTCCGCCTCGTCATCGCCCTTCTGCACCGGCGGTGCGGGCGGGGCGTCCGCGACCGCGGGGATCCGCTGCGTGTGCTCGTCGTCCACCGGGGGGAACGACCGGGTGTCGTCGATCGCGCTCATGCGGCTGCCGTCCTGGGGACGAAGATGCCCTGGGGCCGAACCAGCAGGACCAGCAGCAGGAAGGCGAAGAGCATCATGGCGCGCGCGCCGTTCACCTCGGCCATCAGGGTGAGGTTGCCGAGCTGCTCGACGAAGCCGACGACCAGGCCACCGGCCACGGCGCCGGGCATGCTCTTCATCCCCGCCAGCACTGCCGCCATGAACCCCGGCAGCAGGGCCGCACCCGCCCCGAAGCTGAGGAACGCCGCCGAGAACGTGGAGTTCGGGCCGGCCAGCACCCCGGCCAGCGCACCCAGCAGGGCGGCGATGCCCCAGACGAGCAGCGAGACCGTGCGCACGCTCACGCCGACCAGCTCCGCGGCGACCGGCTCCTGCTGGGCAGCCTGCACCGCCAGTCCCCACGGCGACCGGAAGAACAGCGCCAGCAGGAGCGTCACCACGGCCAGCACGGCGACCGTGATCAGCTGCTGGTCGGTCGGGGACCCGAACCGCGTCTGGTACACGCCGTCGCTGATCCGCGGCATCACCATGATCAGGGTGTCGTTGTAGAGCCAGAACTGCAGCCCGATCGCGGTCAGGGCGACGCCGGCGGTGCCGACGAGCAGGGTCACCCGGGAGGAGTTCCTCAACGGATGGATGACCAGGGCCTCGGTGAGCAGACCCATGAGCACCCCGGCCACCAGGCCGACGGCGAGTGAGGACAGGTACCCCCAGCCGACGACCACGTGGGCGGTGTAGGCAGCGAACAGCGCCACGGTGCCGAACTCCGCCTGGGCGAAGTTGAACACCCCGGTTGCGCGGTGGACCAGCACGATGCCCAGCGCCACCATCGCGTAGACGCTGCCCTGGAGGAGCCCGTTGACCAGGGCGATCATCAGGTCCTGGAGGAGAACACTCACGGCCGGAGGAGCCCTTCGGTGACCCATTCGCGCTTGCTGCAGTCCGCGCGCAGGTCCCACATGGCGGTGCCACCGAACCTGGTGGAGAAGTTGGTGTCCGGATAGATCCCGGTCTTGAACACCTTCTTCTGGGCCATCGTCGCCAGGAACCGTTGCCGGTCCAGCTGGGCGCCCGCGGCCAGCAGCACCTCACCGATCAGCTTCTCCCCGGCGAACACCGCCGCCCCGAGGTCGTCGGGAGCGGTGTTCCCGTTCTTCTCCTGGTAGGCCTTCATGAACTCGGAGTTCTGCCGCATCCGGTCCATCCCCGGGAACGGTGACAGGAAGCGGGACCCCTGGAGCTTCGGGCAGCCTGCGTTGGCCACGATGTTGATCCCGTTGGTGAGCCCGGGACCGACGAACGTCATCGTGCACGACATGGAGGCCGACGTGTTCAAAAGGCTCGACGGGCTGGCGTTCCAGACCACGACGCCGGCGCCGGAGTTGCACAGCCGCGTGGCCACGTCCAGCGCGTCACCGCCCGACGTGTTCTTCGGGATCCGGCCGGACGCGCCCGGGTCGACGAAGTCGCCGCCGAGCGCCTTGGCCAGCGAGGAGCGCTGGGTGTTGTAGTAGCCGTCCAGGCTCTTGTTGTCCGCCACCCGCAGGGTGACCTTCTCGCCGCCGGCGACGCTACGCGCGATCCTGGTCACCATCCCGGCCTGCTGCTCGTAGGTGAGGGTCGCGGCAAAGTACGTCGACAGGTCACCCAGCGAGCCGTTGCTCGAGGCGGAGTGCACGCCGGCCGACACATAGGGAACCCCCGCCGAGGCGGCGTACCGGGCGCAGGCCTCGATCTGGTCGGAACCGGCCCCGCCGAAGATCGCGAACACCTTCTCGGTCTCCGCCATCTCCCGGCACCGCTGGACGGCGACATCGGGGCGGAACTGGTCGTCGCGGAAGACCACCTCGACCTTGCGGCCGTGGAAGCCTCCCCGCTTGTTCATGTACTCGAAGTAGGCGCCCACACCTCGTTCGAAGGAGGTGGCGGGGATGGCCGCAGCGCCGGTCACCGGGGCGTGCACGCCGATCTTGATGGTCGACTCCGTGACCCCCGTGGTGTCCCCGGGTCCCGCCTGGGGAGCGGCGGGCGCCTTCTTGCCGCCGCCACCACCGCCCCCGGGGCCGCCAGTGCCGGACGCCCCCCCACCGCCGCCGCTCGCGGCTGCACCGCCGCCACCGCCGCCGCCAGGACCCGAGCCCGGGGCCTCTGTGCCCGGATCCGCGCCCGGAACCCCGCCGTCCGTGGCCACGAAGCCGTCTTCGGTGAGCACCCCGCCGTTCTCGAAGAGCTGCTGGGCCTGTTGCTCCACACCCGGCTTCTGCCCGCAGGCAGCCGCCGACAGCGCGACCAGGACCACGGCGCCGCGCAGCGCCAGGCGCGCCTGCCGCCTCACGACCGGCTCCGAGCGGTCACGATGGCGGTCCGGGCGGCCGCGAGCCGGTCCAGTGCCCGGCTCACCCCGCGTCGCCGGGACTGGCCCTCGGGTTGGGCGTCCGGACCGAGCGCGAGCATCACCGCGTACGCCATCGCGAGGGCGAGCACGAGCAGAATGGCACCGGGCAGGCCGATGCCGGAGTACCACGCGGCTGGCAAGGCGTCCTGCTGGCCGGCCACCAACTGGGTGTCGTCCGCCGCCGCTGCGACGGGTGCGCCACCTTCGTCGCCGGCCGGCTCGGCCGGCGAGCCGCCGTCGACCGGCAGGGCCCCGCTGTCGGCCACCGGGGCCGACCCACCGAGGTCGCCGCCCAGGTCAGGGGCGCTACCGCCACCGCCGGAAGGAGCCGCTCCCCCCGCGGGCGGCAGCGTCCCCGCGCCACCCGTCGATTCGTCGTCGGGGGGCGGGGTGGTCGCTGCCCGCAGGCCGATGCCCTCGGCCTCGATCCCGTCGAAGACGACCTGGAAGCTGGCGGGCTGCTGCTCCTCGGTGACCGGTGCCGCGCTCACCAGCACGACGGCCGGCGCCGCGGTGCGCGTCGTGGAGAGCCACTCACCGGCCAACGTGGTCAGCTCGAAGGTCCACACGCCGTCCTCATCGCGGCTCCCCGGCACCTGCCCGAGGTCGCAGTCGAAGGCCGGCCGGCGCTTCCAGGCGCCGGACTCTTCGCCGATCCAGAATGCGTCCGTCACCGGGCAGGCGACGATCGCGGCCTCCTCCGCCCCCGCGTTCAGGCCGTTCTGCGAGGACTCGCGCAGCGTGAGCGTCACCGTGTCGACCGTCGACCCCAGGTCGCCCTCGAGCGCGAACTCGAGTGCGGAGATCTTCTGCTGCTCCCCCAGCACGGCGGCGACTGCGAGCGATCCCGGCGGCACCGTCGGTTCGGGAGCCGACGGTGGCGGCGCCAGGCCGTTTTCGGGGGGCGGCTCGTTGGTCGAGGACCACCATCCGGTCTGGGTGGTGCGGCCACCCTCGCTGGTACCGGGCTCCGGTGTTGCTGCGCCGAGGGCCGGCGACAGGAAGGACAGGGACAGCATCAGGCTCGCGACGGCCACGGCCGTACCTCGCGCAAACAATGGATCTCCTCCGGGGGTGGCGCCCCCTCCCGACCCCGTCAACGCCCCACACCCCGTGGGGTTACGTCTGTCACCGTGCCGCTCCCGTGCGGTGGCCGCGTCTCGTAGGCTGACAGGGTGATCGAGATCGACGACGTCCCGGACCTGGTCGACCCCTTGGTGATCGCCGCCTTCGAGGGCTGGAACGACGCAGCCGAGGCGGCCTCCTCGGTGGTCGACCACCTCATGGACGTGTGGGAGGCCCAGGTCGTCGGCGCCATCGATCCGGAGGACTTCTACGACTTCCAGGTGAACCGCCCCGTGGTCGGGACCGACGAGCGCGGCCACCGTCGCATCACCTGGCCCAGCACCCAGGTCGCCGTGGCCTCGCCACCCGGCCTGGGCCGCGACGTGATCCTGGTCCGGGGTATCGAGCCCAACATGCGGTGGCGGCAGTTCTGCGCCGAGCTGCTCGCCGCCTGCGACGAGCTCGGGGCCCAGCTGGTGGTGACGCTCGGCGCGCTGCTCGCCGACAGTCCCCACACGCGCCCGATCCCGGTGACGGGTACGGCGTCCGAGCCCGACCTGGTCGACCGGCTCAAGCTGGAGCAGTCCACCTATGAGGGGCCGACCGGCATCGTCGGGGTGTTCCAGGACGCCTGCCTGCGGCTCGACGTACCCGCCGTGTCCTACTGGGCCGCCGTCCCCCACTACGTCGCCCAGCCGCCCTGCCCGAAGGCCACGCTGGCGCTGGTCGGCCACCTGGAGGACCTGCTGGGCGTGAGCATCCCGCTCGGCGACCTCGTCGAGGAGGCCCGGGCCTGGGAGCGGGGCGTGAACGAGCTCGCCGAGGAGGACGAGGACATCGGCGACTACGTCCGGGCCCTCGAGGAGACCCGGGACACCACCGACCTGCCGGAGGCGTCCGGCGAGGCGATCGCGCGCGAGTTCGAGCGCTACCTCAAGCGGCGCGGCACCGACGGCTGAGCGGGTCCACTCACAGGTGCAGGCCGAGCGCCGCGTCGAGCAGCGTGCGTACGGCGGCCGGTGAGCCCGGCTGGCCGGCGGCACCCTCGTCGGTCTCCGACACCCAGGCGTCCACTGCGGCCAGCGCGGCCGGGGCGTCGAGGTCGTTCGCGAGCGCCGCAAGCACGGCCGGGACCACACGGTCGGCCGGGGCACCCGCGTCGCCGTTCAGGGCGTGCCGCCACCGGGTCAGTGTGTCGACGGCGTCCCACAGCTCGGCGTCGGTCCACTCCCAGTCGCTGCGGTAGTGGTGGCGCAGCAACGCCAACCGGATCGCCATCGGGTCGACCTCGCTCATGCGGAGTGCCGAGATGAACACGAGGTTCCCCCGCGACTTCGACATCTTCTCGCCGTCGTACCCCACCATCCCGGCATGGGCGTACGCCTGGGCGAACCGCTCCCCCGGGCAGGCGACCTGCACCTGGCCCGCGCACATCTCGTGGTGCGGGAACACCAGGTCGCTGCCGCCACCCTGGACGTCGAACCCCGTGCCGAGGTGCTCCAGTGCGATCGCCGAGCACTCGATGTGCCAGCCGGGCCGCCCCGGCCCGAACGGGCTGTCCCAGGCAGGCTCGCCGGGCCGCTCGCCACGCCACAGCACGCAGTCGAGCGGATCCTTCTTGCCCGACCGGTCCGGATCACCACCGCGTTCTTCGTAGATCGCCAGCATCGCCTCGCGGTCCCATCCGGAGAGTGCGCCGAAGGTCGGGTCGGTGGTGACCGAGAAGTAGAGGTCGTTCTCGACGCGGTAGACGGCACCGGCCTCCTGCAGCCGCTCGATCAGCGCGACCACCAGAGGAATGGACTCCACGGCGCCGACGTAGTGCTGGGGCGGCAGCACCCGCAATGCCTGCATGTCGTCGCGGAACAGCTGGGTCTCCCGCTCGGCCAGCTCGGTCCAGTCGACGTGCACCTTGTCGGCCCGCTCGAGGAGCGGGTCGTCGACGTCGGTGACGTTCTGGACGAACGTCACCTCGTGCCCGGCGTTGCGCCAGGCACGGTTGAGCAGGTCGAACCCGATGTACGTCGCCGCGTGGCCGAGGTGGGTCGCGTCGTAGGGCGTGATGCCGCACACGTAGAGCCGGGCCGGCCCCTGGGGCCGGGTCTCCACCAGCCTGCCCGTGGTGGTGTCGTGCACCGAGACCTCCGGGCCGCGGACGTGCAGGGAGGGGAGCTCCGGCGGGGACCACGTGCGCATGCCGCGAAGCCTAGCCAACGCGACTCAGAACGCGGGCCAGGGGATGGCCGGCCACTCGCCGGAGGGCGCGGGCATCCGACCGGCGGCCAGCAGTGCGTCGCACCGGGCGTCGAACGCGACCACCTCCGCCGCGGAGAGCAGGCCGGAGAGCAGTTCGTGCAACCAGGCGTCGCCGCGGACCCGGGCCACCGCCGTCCGGTCGTCGGCCGGCAGGGCCTGCCCGACCCACCCCCACAGCACCGTGCGCAGCTTCGGGTCGACGTGGAAGGAGACCCCGTGGTCCACGCCCATCCGGCGGCCCCCGGCGAGCCCCAGCACGTGTCCGCCCTTGCGGTCCCCGTTGTTGACCACGACGTCCAGGACGGCCATCCGGCGCAGGTCGGGTGTGTCCTCGTGGACGAGGGAGACCGGCTCGTCGTGGGCGCCGACCGCGTCGAGCACGTGCAGGTAGCCGGTCGGCAGCTGCCCGACGGGCACGACGTCGACGGGCACCGCGTCCGCGTGGGGCTCCTGCCACAGCTGCACCATGCCGGGGCCGTGGGGCCCGTCCCTGAGCACCGTCGGTGGCACCAGCCCCCAGCCGAGGGCCTCGGAGACGGCGTACACCGCCACCTCGCGTCGGGCCAGCGTCCCGTCGGGGAAGTCCCACAGCGGCCGCTCGCCCGACACGGGCTTGTAGACCACCTGGCGCTCGCCGATCCGACCCACGAACGTCGCATTGGAGGCGGGCAGCACGCGCCCGAGCAGGGTCAGCTCGCCATCGAGTCCGTGGACCGCGAGGTCAGGGACCACGACGCCGGAAGCCGTTCGCGCGTACGCACAGGTGCCCGTCGGGGTCGATCGGGTTGCCACAGAACGGACAGTCGGGCCGTCCGGCCTCGAGGACCTGCGCCGCGCGCTTCACGAAGGCACGCGCGTGACCGGGCGCGAGCCGCACGATCAGCACCTCCTCCGGCTCCGGCTCCGTGAAGTCCTCCTCCACCTGGTCCGGCGCCACCACCGCCGCCTCGTTGAACGGGAACACCTCGATCACCACCCGCTCCTCGCCGGCGTCCCAGGAGAGCGTCATCGTGCCGGCCCGGAACTCCTCCTCGATCGGCTGCTCGAGGGGTTCGAGGTCGTCGAGGTCGAGCGGTGCCACCGCAGGGACGACGGCCCGGGTGGCCTCGGTGTTCATGAGCTCGTCGAGCAGGTCGTCGAGCCGCTCGGCGAGCACCGCGACCTGCTGCTTCTCCAGCGCGACGCTGACCAGCCGGTTGCCGGCCCGGGCCTGCAGGAAGAAGGTGCGCTGGCCGGGCGGGCCGACGGTCCCCGCCACGAAGCGCTCGGGCGGGTCGAAGCCATGGACGACTGGTTCCATGTCGGCCACCCTAGGCGGGTCCCGCCCCACCGCCGACGACCGCGTCGTCCGGCGGACCGGTCCGCCGGCGACGCCGACCGCGGGGCCGGAGCCAGTCGAGATCCCCTGCCAGCGTGTTCATGGCGAGCACGTAGGGACGCTCGGCGGTGTGGCGCACGATCGACACCGAGCCGGGGTCCACCACGATCCGCTGGAAGGCGTCGAGGTGCATCCCCAGGGCGTCGGCGAGCACCGCCTTGATGACGTCGCCGTGGCTCACCGCCACCCAGAGGGCGCCCGGGCCGTGCTCGGCGGTGAGCGCCGCGTCGCGCCGGCGTACGGCGGTCGTGGCCCGCGCGAACATCTCGCCCAGCGACTCGCCCTCGGGGAAGGTCGCGGCCGACGGCTGCCGCTGCACGAGCCGCCAGAGCTTCTCGCGCGCGAGCGCCTTCAGCGGCCGGCCGGTCCAGGCTCCGTAGTCGCACTCGGCCAGGCCCGCGTCCACCACGACCTCGGGCGGCGTCGCCTGCCCGGCCGCGATCGCCGACGCGGTCTGGCGGCAGCGCGCCAGGGGGCTGGTGACCAGGCCGGACAGGGGAACGGCGGCCAGCCTTGCCGCGATCGCCTCGGCCTGTCCCGTCCCCCGTTCGTCCAGCCGCACGCCCGCGGAGCGGCCCGCGAGGACGCCGTCCGCGTTCGCGCTCGTGCGCCCGTGTCGGACCAGGATCACGGTTGCCATGATCGCGAGCGTAGCGGGCGTAACCTCGCAGGCGTGATCGTCGACAACGCCCTCTACCGCAACGGCGCGCGCGTGCCACTCGACACCGACGCCACCGACCTCCGGGCGATCCGGGCGCAGTGCGCCACGCCGGACAGCTTCGTCTGGCTGGGCCTGCACGAGCCCGACTCCGAAGAGCTGGGCCGGGTGGCCGAGGCGTTCGGGCTGCACCCGCTCGCCGTGGAGGACGCGGTCCACGCCCACCAGCGACCGAAGCTGGAACGCTACGACGAGTCGCTCTTCCTCGTGCTCAAGACGCTGTGGTACGTCGACGAGGACGACGCGGTCGAGACCGGCGAGATCAACCTGTTCGTGGGTCCCGACTTCGTGGTCAGCGTCCGGCACGGCGAGGGGTCGGAGCTGCACTCCTCGCGGCTGCGGCTCGAGACCCAGCAGCAGCTGCTGGCGCACGGACCCACCGCGGTCGTGTACGCCGTCTGCGACAAGGTGGTCGACGGCTACGAGCGGGTGGGCGCCGCGCTGGAGGTGGACGTCGACGAGGTGGAGGAGTCGGTCTTCTCGCCCCGGCGCACCGACGACTCCTCGCGGATCTACGTCCTGAAGCGGGAGATCGCCGAGGTGCGGCGGGCGGTGCTGCCGCTGCGAGACCCGATGCGGCAGGCCGCGAACGGGGTGGTGCGGGGGATGGACCCCGAGGCCGGGCCGTACTTCCGCGACGTGGCCGACCACCTGGCGCGGGTGGCCGAGACCGTCGACACCCTCGACACGCTGCTCTCCTCGGCGTTCCAGGCACAGCTGGCCCGCGTGTCCCTGCAGCAGAACGACGACATGCGCAAGATCTCGGCGGGCGCGGCGCTGCTCCTCCTGCCGACCCTGATCGCCGGCATCTACGGGATGAACTTCACCCGGATGCCCGAGCTGGAGTGGTGGTTCGGCTACCCGATGGCGCTGCTGATCATGCTCGGGGCCGCCGGGGCCCTGTTCGTGCTCTTCCGACGCAGCGGCTGGTGGTAAGGCTCACGCGGCGAGCACGCCGGTGGCGACGAGCACGAGCGTGATCCCGCCCAGGCCGATCCGGTAGAGCACGAACGGCAGGTAGGAGTGGGTGGAGATGTAGCGCAGCAGCCAGGCGATGGCGGCGTACCCCACGACGAAGGACACGACCGTCGCGGCGATCGTCGGCCCCCAGCCGTAGGCGTTGTCGTGCGCCGAGATCTCCGGCAGCTCGTAGAGGCCGGCGCCCACCACCGCGGGAATCGCCAGCAGGAAGGCGTAGCGGGTCGCCGCGGCTCGCTCGTACCCGAGGAAGCGGCCCATCGAGATGGTCGCGCCGGACCGGGACACGCCGGGCACCAGCGCACACGCCTGCGCGAGTCCCATGAGGATGGCGTCGCGGATGTTCAGCTGGCGAATCGCCCGCTGGTTGGCGCCCACCCGGTCCGCGACGCCGAGCACGATGCCGAGCACGATCAGGGTGGTGCCGATGATCCACAGGTTGCGGAAGTCGTTCTCGATCGTGGTCTTGAGGCTGACACCCAGCACCACGATGGGGAGCGTTCCGATGATGATGTACCACCCCATCCGCGCGTCGATGTGACCGCGGTACTCCGGCCGGAAAAGCGATCGCAACCAGGTCGAGGCGATCCGCCAGATGTCCTTGCGGAAGTAGAGCAGCACCGCGAGCTCGGTGCCGATCTGGATGACGGCGGTGAACGCCGCACCCGGGTCGCCCCACCCGAACAGCTCGGGGAAGATCCGCAGGTGTGCGCTGCTGGAGATCGGCAGGAACTCCGTCAGGCCCTGGAGGAGTCCGAGGACCACCGCCTCGAGGAAGTCGATCACGCCGCGCAGCCTACGCACCCGCGTGAGGTGGGCCGCTCTCCCGGTTCGGCGAGCCGCGGGGTCTCGTGTGGAGACGATGACTACGGTGTTCCCCATGCAGCAGCGGATGCTCGGTGCCACGGGCCTGAAGGTCTCCCGCCTCGGGCTGGGCACCCTCACCTGGGGCCGCGACACCGACGAGCACGAGGCGCGCGAGCAGCTGGTGGGCTTCGCGGAGGCGGGAGGCACGCTGCTCGACACGGCGGCCGGCTACGGCGACGGCGCCTCCGAGGAGCTGATCGGCCAGCTGCTGGGCGACGTCGTCGGCCGCGACGACGTGGTCCTCGCCACCAAGGCGGGCATCTCGCGCCGCACCGGCGCCCGGGAGACCGACGCCTCCCGGGGCACCCTGCTGCGCACGCTCGACCAGTCGCTGGCCCGGCTCGGTGTCGACCACGTCGACCTGTGGCAGGTGCACACCTGGGTCGACGACACTCCCCTGGAGGAGACGCTCTCGGCACTGGACCTGGCCGTGACGAGCGGGCGGGCGGCCTACGTCGGCGTCTCGAACTACGCGGGCTGGCAGAGCGCGCAGGCGGCGACCTGGCAGCGGGCGGTTCCCGGCCGGACACCGCTGGCCTCCACGCAAGTGGAGTACTCCCTGCTGAACCGGCAGGTCGAGCAGGAGGTGCTGCCGGCGGCCGGGGCGCTGGGGCTGGGCGTCCTCGCGTGGTCGCCGCTGGGGCGCGGCGTGCTCAGCGGGAAGTACCGCGCCGGCACGCCGGCCGACTCGCGGGCCGCCTCGCCGCACTTCGCGAACTTCGTCAACTCCTACCTCGACGAGCGCTGCCAGGGCATCGTCGAGGCCGTCGTGCGCGCGGCGGACGGGCTCGGCTGGCACCCGGTCGAGGTCGCCCTGACCTGGGTGAGGGACCGGGCGGGCGTGACGGCTCCGATCGTCGGCGCCCGCACAGC
>Ga0299913_10003317_pt1 | contig 13121 bp, 9 predicted proteins | sample RVTome_9_FD_201360 | JGI IMG/M metagenome (GOLD analysis project Ga0299913, IMG submission 201360) | Soil microbial communities from uranium-contaminated site in the Upper Colorado River Basin, Wyoming, United States - RVT155D38 (version 2) ... | reverse complement strand
GGTTCTCCGGCGGGCGGTGCTTGATGACGCTAAGCGCGCAGCGTAGCGCGCCGCATTGCCCTAGAAGAAAAACTTGACGACCAGCTCGACTTGCCGCTCGGTGCTCACCGTGCTGGTGATCACGCCGAACGTGTTCGGGTTGCCGATGTCGCGTCCCGGAGGACCGAAGCTCGGGGTGTTGGTCAGGTTGAAGGCCTCGGCGCGGAACTCCAGGTACCGGTCGCCGCCCACGTCGAAGCGCTTGGAGAGCGCGGCGTCGATGTTGCGGTAGCCCGGGGCCCGAGCCACGCCGGTGCCGCAGCTGCCCCAGGTGCCCAGCGGCGCGCGCGCGAACGCGTTGATGTCGAGCCACCTCGTGAGCGACTGGTCGGACGGGTGCGGATCACCGATGCAGTTGGGCCGTTCGTTGCCGCGCACGGCCTGCAGGGACGAACCGCGACCGTCGGTCACCGTGATGGGGAAGCCGGTCCGCGCCTGGAAGATGGCGCCCAGCCTCCAGCCGCCGAGGACGGCATTGGTCAGGCCCGACCAATCGCTGCCCCAGCGGCGTCCCTTGCCGAAGGGCAGCTCGTAGTTGCCGGAGAGCACGAAGTTGTGGCGCATGTCGTGGAACGCGGGACCGTAGTTCCAGTCCGGTTCGTAGGCGTTCATCCAGTAAGCACCTTCGGCCGCCACGCCGCCCGAGCCGTAGTAGCCGAGGTTGTTCGTGCGGGTGCGGCCGAACGTGTACGAGGCGAGGTACTCGAAGCCCTTCCAGTACCGCTGGCGGACGCTCACCTGCAGCGCGTTGTAGTCGCTCTTGCCGCGCGCCGCCGTGGTCGAGATGTTCGTGATGAGCGGCGCGGTGGCGAACAGCGGCCGGCGCTGCTGGAGCGGGGCCCAGGTCGAAGGATCGCCCACGCCCGGCAGCGGCTGGTTCCCTTCCACCGGCGCCACCAGGTGGGTGGCCTTGTGGCCCACGTAGCCGACGTTGGCCGACGTCGAGGAGGTCAGCCGGTACTCGGCGAACACGTTCCACTGCTGCGTGAACTGCGGCCGGAGGTTCGGGTCGAACGCGCGCACCTGCCCGGAGGGCCGGTCGAGGGGAACCAGGCCGGCGAAACCCGTGCCCAGGCTGCCGGGGCCGGACGTCACGTTGTACTGCACGTCCGACTCGAAGAACAGCGGCGGGTTCAAGGGGAGCCGCAGGTTGGCGCCGGTGCCCTCCATGTATTGGGAGATGCCGTAGCCGCCACGGAGCACCCAGCGGTCGCCGGGGCTGTACGCGAAGCCCAGGCGCGGCTCGAATCCCTTCTTGTACGGCTGGTAGAGCGACCGGCTCTCCAGGCCGCCGTCCTGCGCCAGGATCTGCTGGCCGGTCTGCAGGCTGAAGTTCGACTGCCGGTTGTCCTTCTCGACCAGCGGCTGCGTGTACGCCCAGCGCAGGCCGAGGTTCAAGGTGAGGTCCGGCGTCACCTTGAAGTCGTCCTGGACGAACAGCGCCATCCGGTTGTGGACGTGCGTCCAGGCGTCCGAGTCGCTCCCGCGACCCTTGCTTCCCACCTGGTCGAGCAGGAAGTCCGAGAACGAGAACCCGCTGAAGGCGCCGCTGTAGCCGAAGAAGCCCAACAGGCCGTTGTTGCCGGCGTAGAACCGCTGCTGCACGTAGTGCAGGAACTGCCCGCCGAACTTCAGCGCGTGCCGGCCCTTGATCCAGGTGAGCTTCTCGTTGATCTGGTAGGTCTTGTCCAGCGTGTCGGTATCCGTGGCCGCCGCGCCGAGGTCGCTCAGGCCGCCACCGAAGCGGATGGAGCTGAGGCCCGGGATGGGCTGGCCGCCGGGGATGCCGAAGGTCGCGTTGCCGTTCCCGATGCCGGACCAGTCGAGCGTCTGCCCGACGATCGTGATCTGGTTGTAGCCGACGAGCAGCTCGTTGATCACGGTCGGCGTGAAGACGCGGTTCCAGTTGAAGGCCAGGTTGCGGAACGGCGCGTCCTGCTGCAGGCCCATCACCAGGGGGTGCGCCCGCTCCTGGCCCTTGAGCTGGAACTCCGCGATGGAGAGACGCGCGAAGATCTTGTCGGACTGCGACGCGTTCCAGTCCAGGCGCACGTCGCCCTGGTGGGAGCGGGTGGTCTCCAGGAACCCACCCACGTAGTTCCCGGTCACTCCGGTCACGCTGCGGTTGGGAAGCGGATAGAGCGGGCTGTTGAGGATGGCCCGCGCCAAGGGGCTGATCCGGTCCGCGGGAATGACGTTGCCGGGGAAGGGCAGGCCCGTGCGCGGGTCGCGGATGACCGCGGTCACGCTCGACAGGTCGCCGTTGCGCCAGGCCGCCGGCGCCACGGACACCGTCTGCGTGCCCGGCCGGTCGAGCACCGTGCCCTGGTAGTTGGCGAAGAAGAACACCTTGTTCTTCACCAGCGGGCCGCCCAGCGTGGCCCCGAAGATGTGCTGCGTCCGCTCCGGCCGCGGCGCGCTCGAGCGGTTGTTGGCCCAGGAGTTCGCGTCGAGGCTGCTGTCCCGGTAGAACTCGAAGACGTTCCCGTGGAAGGCGTTCGTGCCGGACTTGATCACGTTGTTGATCACCGCGCCCGCCACGTTGCCCACGTCGGCGGAGTAGTTGTTCGTCTCCACGCTGATCTCGGCCAGGGCGTCCGGGCTCGGCTGGTAGGCCACCAGGTTGTCGATGGACTCGTTCATGTCCACGCCGTCCATCATGTAGTTGTTGGTCTGCTCGCGGTTTCCGTTCACGTAGGGCCGGCCGCCGCCGAAGTTGCGGGTCTGCTGGGAGAAGGACCCGGGGTTCGGCGTGACCACGCCCGGCAGGAGCAGCGTGAGCTGGCCCGTGTTGCGGCCGTTGAGGGGGAGCGCCTGCACTGTGGTGCCCGACAGGACCTCGCCCACGGTGGCCGACTCGGTCTGCAGGACCGGCGCCTCGGCCGTGACCTCGACGGTGTCCTCGAGGGCGCCCACTTCCAGCTTGAAGTCGATGCGCGCGATCTGCTTCGCCTCGAGCTGGAGGGGCCGCGTGGTCGGGGTCTTGAAGCCGGACAGCTCAGCCTTGACCACGTAGGTCCCGACCGGAACGGCGGTGATGGTGTAGTTGCCGGCCTCGTTCGACACGGCCGTGTACGGCACGTTGGTGGCCTGGTTCGTGGCCGTGACGGTCACGCCGGGCGCCGCGGCGCCGCTCTGGTCGGTGAGAAGGCCGGTGATCGAGGCGGCGCCCGTCTGCGCCAGGGCCGCCGACTGGAATCCGAGGACGATCGCAAACGCGAGCCACAGGCCCGTGGTGCGAGTACGGTTGCTAGACATTTTCGTAGCGCCTCCAGGATGCGGCCCGTACGCTGACGCCCATGAAAGCGCTTGCTCGGTTGGAGTCAGGGTACCCGCCGCGTGCGGAAATCGTATTCTTCTCGCGGCCAGAGTCAAGTCGGGGCTAGGGCGTGTCCACCTTTATGACGAAGTAGGTGAACGGCTTGCCCGGCGTTATCAGGAGCTGGTGCGGGGTCTTCGCGGGGATGTGCACGATGTCGCCCACGGCCAGCGCCCGCCGGGCCCCGTCCTTGATCGACGGCCCGCGGACCTCTCCCGGCGCGGTCGTCCGGCCGCCCACCACCTCGCCGCCCACGACCAGCGTGGCCGCGCCTCTCTGCACCACGAAGTAATCGGCCTGGCCCTCGTGCAGCTCGGCCTCGCCGTCCCCTTCCCGGTGCGCGATCATCGTGAGGTGGTTGCCGAACGACGTGAGCCGCTCCGAGGCCACCTTGCCCGCGTCCATCTTCGGCGCCAGCTTGCGGCCGTACGCCTTCAGGTCCGCGTCCGGCCAGACCACGAACCCGGGGGGCTCCGCCGCCAGGAGCGGCCCCGCCGCCACGAACGCGACCGCCATCAGCCTCTTCGTCATCGTTTCCTCCCTGTTGCGGGTCGGGGCGCCATTTTGACCTGCCGCGGGCCCAGGAAGTAGTGTTCCGCCAATCAGGGGTGCCCATGGACCGTCGATCCTTCGTCCGGCTGCTGGCCGCCGCTCCGCTCGCCCGCACGGCCGGGGCGGACACGCCGCCCAAGGTCAGCGTCGTGAGCCGGTATGCGCCGGCCGCCGTGCCCGGCATGCCGGGTCCCTTCCCCGGCCGCGTGGTGGCCGTCCACTCCGAGCGCTCCGTGGACATCGTTACCAGCGCCGCCGACGCCGAGGTCGTGCGCGAGATGATGGCGCGCGGGATGCGGCAGCTCACGGGCGCGGCCACCACGGAAGACGCCTGGCGGCGGTTCTTCGAGCCGCAGGACGTGGTGGGCATCAAGGTGAACTGCGGCGGACACCCCTGGGTCGTCTCCGATCACGGGTTGGTGGCCGAGACCATCCGCCAGCTCATGGCCGTGGGCATCCCGGCGGAGAACGTCTGCATCTACGAGCGCTTCCAGAACCAGATGGACAACGTCAACTACGCGCCGCACGTGCCCGCGGGCGTGAAGATCGTGGCCGCGGAGTCGGCCAACCGGCGCGTGGACAACCGCGGCTACGACCCCGCCACCTACGTCGAGGCGGACCTGTTCGGGGAGGAGGACACGCGCTCGAACATGATGCGGCTCGTCTCCGAGACGCTGACCAAGGTCATCAACATTCCCAACGTGAAGGACCACGGCGCCACCGGCGCCACCGGCTGCCTGAAGAACATCGCGTACGGCAGCTTCTCCAACGTGGCGCGCACGCACCACAACGGCGTGTCCCACACCAGGACGTTCGTGGGCACGCTGGCCTCGGTGGAGCCGCTGCGCTCGCGGACGGTGCTGCAGATCATGGACGGCCTGCGGGGCGTGTGGCACGCCGGCCCCTTCGCGCGCACGCGCAAGTACGTGTTCTATCCCCGGAAGCTCTTCTTCGGCACCGACCCCGTGGCCATCGACCGGCTGCTGCTCGACATCATCGACGACAAGCGCAAGGAGATGGGCGCCATCTCCATCCACGACCGCTCGCCGAGGTACCTGAAGGTGGACGACGGCCGCGCGCGCGATGCGGACCCCAACGTCAACATCATCATCCGCGAGCCGGGCCACGTGGAGTACGCGGCCAGCCTCGGCCTGGGCATCGCCGACCTGGCGAAGATCGAGGTCGAGGCCGTGGAGGTATGACCGTGCTCGCGCTCCTGGCCGCGCTGCCGTGCCTCTTCTGGACGCAGCCGGTGGAGACGGCGGCGGAGCTCGAGGCGGCGGGCATCGTCCGCGTGTGCGCGCCGCCGGCGCAGGCGGACGCGTGGAGGGCGGCCGGCTTCTCCGTGGTCCCGCTCGACGAGGCCGGGCGGGCCGAGCGCCAGATGGCCACCACGCCGGGCATCCTCGTGCAGGCCGACCGCGCCTCGGCCACGCGCAGCCCCTGGATCGATGCGAACGGCTGGCGGTTCCGGCGGGCGCCCGCCCAACGGTACGACTACCAGGTTCGCGCCGGCAAGGCCGCGCTCGCGGCGGCGGAGGCGTTCGCGTACGGCGTGGACGCCTCGCTGACCATCGACCCGGCCGACCTCGCGGAGCTGGGCCGCATGCAGGCGTTCCTGGCGCAGCTTCCCGCGTCCGACCTGAAGGAGGTCGCGGACCTGGGCGTGGTGGACGCGGGCGGCGCGATCATGGGGGAGGTCCTGAACCTGCTCACCCGCCGCAACCTCCTGTTCCGCCTGGTTCCGGCGACGTCGGCCGAGTTCCCCCTCACCATACGGATCGGACCGGGCGGCTACTCGCTCGAGGAGGCCGCCGACCCGAGCGCGTTCGCGCTCACGGTCCGGCGCAAGCTGACCGACGGCAAGCGCTCGCTGCGCCTGTTCGGCAGCGAGGCGGTCATCGCGCGGCTGACCGCCGACGGCGGGCGCGCGCGGCTGCACCTGCTCAACTACGGCGGCCGCGAGATCGAAGGCCTGCGCGTGCGCCTTCGCGGCGAATATCGGGGTGCCGAGGCCCAGGTCGCCGGCCCTGGCCGCGTCGCGCTCACCGACTACGTGGTCGCGGACGGCGCCACCGAGTTCTCGCTGCCCCGGCTGCCCGTCTACGGCGTGGTGGACTTGACCGCGGGCCGGTGACCGGCGGCGGCGCCGCCTTCCACGTGAACCATCTTCCAGGCGCGCCCAGGTTCCGGCAGGAAGAAGAACGCCTCGGCGCCGGGCAACCGTGCCACGGTGGCGCGTCCCGCGTCCACCCCCTGCACGAACAGCACGTTGTCCAGCGCGTCACCCGCCGTCCCGCTGCTCGTCACCACGGCGACGCTGAGCACGCCCTGCACCGGCCGCGCCGTGCGCGGATCCATGATGTGCGAGTAACGGACCCCGCCGACCTCGAACGACTTCTCGTCGCTGCCCGAAACGGACAGCGCGCGGTTCTTCAGGGGAACCGTGAGGGCCGTCTTCCGGGAATCCACCGGATCCTGGATGGTCACGTCCCAGGCGCGCTGCCCCGGCGGGCCGCCCAGGCCGTAGACGGTGCTGCCCCCCGCGCTCACCAGCGCGGCCGGCACGCTGTGGCGGCGTAGGACCGCCACCGCCCGGTCGACCGCGTAGCCCTTCGCGATGCCGCCCAGGTCCAGCTCCATGCCCGGACGGTCGAACCGGATGGTCTTCGCCACCGGGTCCAGGACGACGTGCCGGTATCCGATGCGCTGCCGGACGCCGGCAATCTCGGCGTCCGACGGCAGCCGACCCTCGCCGCGGAAGAACCCCCACGTCTTCATGAGCGGCCCCACGGTGATGTCGAAGGCGCCGCCGGACTCATGGCTGTAGCGCAGCGACTCCGCGATGAAGGCGAACAGCTCGGCCTCGACGGGCACCGGACCCTTGTCCGCTTCCCGGTTGAGCCGGGACAGGGGACTGTCCGGCTGGTAGTGGCTCATCAGCCGGTCGATGCGGTCCACCTCGTCGAAGGCGCTCTCCACGATGCCCGGCAGCGCGTGCGCGTCGGCTCCGTAGGGCGAGCCCATCGACATGCGGCTGGCTTCGTGGCGGACGAGCAGCGGCGGGGTGGCCGCCGACGATCGCGCGAGGACGAGCGGCAGCAGCGCCGCGACCGCCAGCCGTCTCGACCGCAGGCGCTCCACGCGGCCATCGTACGCCGTCAGCCGGTCCGCACCGAGTCGCCCGCGGGCCACCCTGTGATACAAGGACGGGACGAAAGGACCCCATGCCCCGCTGGCCGATGCTCGCCCTTCTCGCCGGTCTCGCCGCGGCCCCGCCCGCGCCGGGAGGTGCCGCCATGGCCGACGACCCGCGCGTGTTCGTGAGCCGCCGGATCGCCGCCGACTTCGCGCTCACGGCCGACCCCGCGGCGCCCGCCTGGAAGGGCGTGCCCGCCGCCGTCGCCGACCGCGACCGGCAGGGACAACCCGTGCCCGGCCACCGCACCGAGATCCGGTCGCGCTGGACGCCGGGCAACCTCTACTTCCTCTTCACCTGCCCGTACGAGCAGCTCAACCTCAAGCCCGGGCCGGCCACCGAGGCCGAGACCGACAAGCTCTGGGAGTGGGACGTGGCCGAGGTCTTCATCGGCACCGACTTCGAGAACATCAAGCGCTACACCGAATTCCAGGTCTCGCCCCAGGGCGAGTGGGTGGACCTGCACATCGACCGCGGCACGCGGCCGGCCGCCCACGACGTGGCCTGGAACTCCGGCTTCGAGGTCAAGGCGCGGATCGACGCCCAGACGCGCGTCTGGCACGGCGAGATGCGGATCCCCGTGAGGGCCGTCGACAAACGGCCGGCCCAGAACGGCCGGGAGATGCGCATCAACATGTACCGGATCCAGGGGCCCGCGCCGCGCAAGCACGTCAACTGGCAGCCGGTGAAGAACGAGAGCTTCCACACGCCGGAGGCGTTCGGCACGCTGCGCCTGCAGGATTGAAGCCCCACCGCGCCGTCCTCGTCGTGTTTGCCGCCGCGCTCGGCACCGCGGACGCCTCGGCCCAGGACGTGGCCGCCGGGCGCCGGCACTTCGACGCCTTCTGCGCGCGCTGCCACGGCGGCGACGGGGCGGGCGGGGAGATGGGCCCGGCCATCGTCGGCCGGCTCCCCGCGCGCAGCGACGAGGACCTCGCCGCGCTCGTCCACAACGGCCTGCCGGCGGCCGGCATGCCCGGCTTCCCGATTCCCGCGGCCGAGGCGCGCGACCTCGTCGCCTTCCTGCGCACGCTGCGCTCGGACGACGTCGGACCACCCGTACGCATCGACGTGGCGCTGTCCGACGGAGCCACCGTGAGCGGCGTGGTGATGAACCGCACGTCCACCGACATGCAGATCCTCGGCGACGACCGGCGGCTGCACCTGCTGCGTCGAGCCGGGGACAAGTACCGGCGCGTCACCTCCGACGTGGACTGGCCGACGTACCACGGCCAGCTCGGGGGCAACCGTTTCACCACGCTGGACCAGATCCACAAGGGCAACGTCGCGCGGCTCGCGCCGCGCTGGACGTACGCGCTGGGCGCCACGTCCCGCCTGCAGGTCACCCCCGTGGTCGTGGACGGGGTCATGTACGTCACCAGCGGCAACGAGTGCCACGCGCTCGACGCGGGCACGGGACGGCTGATCTGGAAGTACCAGCGGCCGCGCACCAAGGGGATCGCCGGCGACGCCGCCGGCGGCATCAACCGCGGCGTGGCCGTGGCGGGCGACCGGCTTTTCATGGTCACCACCCACGCCCACATCCTCGCCCTGGACCGCTTCACCGGTGCCCTGCTCTGGGACACGGAGATGGCCGACTGGCGCCAGAACTACGGCGCCACGTCCGCGCCGCTGGCCGTGGGCAACCTCGTCTTCTCCGGCACGTCCGGTGGCGACGAGGGCGTGCGCGGCTTCCTGGCCGCGTTCGACCAGGCCACGGGCAAGGAGGTGTGGCGGTTCTGGACCGTGCCCAGGCCCGGCGAGCCGGGCTCCGAGACCTGGGTGGGCAAGGACATCGAGCACGGCTGCGCCGCCGCCTGGTTCACCGGCACGTACGATCCCGCGCTCGACACGCTCTACTGGCCCACCGGCAACCCCTGTCCCGACTACGACGGCGGCCAGCGCAAGGGCGACAACCTCTACTCCGATTCGATCCTGGCCCTCGACCCGGCGACCGGCCGGCTCAAGTGGCACTTCCAGTACACCCCCCACGACGTATGGGACTGGGACGCGCAGCAGCCGCCGGTCCTCGCGGACCTCACGTGGCAGGGCCAGCCGCGGCGCGTGATCCTGCACGCGAACCGCAACGGCTTCTTCTACGTCCTCGATCGGACCAGCGGCCAGATGCTCCTGGCCAAGCCCTTCGTGAAGAACCTGACCTGGGCGCGCGAGATCGGGCCCGACGGCCGGCCGGTGCTGATCCCGGGCCAGGAACCCAGGCCCGAAGGCCACAAGGCCTGCCCCGCGGTCGAAGGCGCCACCAACTGGTTCTCCACCGCCTTCAACCCGGCGACCGGCCTCTACTACGTCCAGACGCTCGAGAAGTGCACGATCTTCACGCTCACCCCGGGCGAGTGGAAGGCCGGCCGCTCGTACTACGGCGGCTCGACGAAGAACGTGCCGGGCGAGCCGGGGCAGAAGATCCTCCGCGCCATCGAGGTGGCCACCGGCCGCATCGCCTGGGAGCTGCCGCAGACCGGCCCGGCCGACTCCTGGGGCGGCGTGCTCGGCACGGCCACCGGCCTCGTCTTCCTGGGGGAGGACGGCGGCGCGCTCCTGGCCGCGGACGCGGAAACCGGCAAGCCCCTCTGGCACTTCCAGGCCAATACGCTCTGGAAGGCGTCGCCCATGACGTACCGCTTCGACGGGACGCAGTACGTCGCCGTCGCGGCGGGGCCGAGCATCCTCGCCTTCGCCCTGGTCGATTAAGAAACCACGCCCCTCGTCCGTTGTCAGCATAGGGAGACGGTTTCCCGGGCCGAGGACACGATGATCCAGACCCGCGCCGGCGGCGCCCAGTGGATCGCTTCCGCCCTCTCCCTGTACGAAGGACCGCTCTTGCGCTATGCCTCGCGTCTTCTTGGCGACATCGACCGCGCCCGCGACGTGGTGCAGGACACCTTCCTGCGGCTCTGCCGCGAAGACCCCGCGCGGCTGGACGGGCACCTGGCGCCGTGGCTTTTCACGGTGTGCCGCAACCGCGCTCTCGACGTCCGCCGGAAGGAGGGACACGTGGAACCGCTCGACGAGCGGGCGCTCGAGGCCCGACCCTCGAACGCCCCCAGCCCGGCCCGGCTCCTCGAGCACCGCGAGGACCTCGACGTCGTGCTCCGCACGCTGGGCACGCTGCCGGCCTCGCAACAGGAGGTCCTGCGGCTGAAGTTCCAGGCCGGGCTGAGCTACCGGGAGATCGCCGAGGTCACGGGTCTCACCGTGAACCACGTCGGCGTGCTGCTCCACAACGGCATCAAGTCCATACGGGAGAGGGTCCGATGATCGACCGTGACGACCCGCGGCTGACGGCACACGCGCTCGGAGAAGCCGATGCGGAGACGGCGCTGGTGGTCGAGCAGGCGCTCGCGGAGTCGGAGGCGCTGCGGCGGGCCGCGGCCGAGGTCCGCGACACGGCCGGGCTCTTGTCGACGGCGCTCGCGGCCGAGCCCGCGCCGGCGCTCACGGCGGACCAGCACCGGGCCATCGCGGAGGGCGCGCGGCCTTCCGCGCGGCGGAGGATCGCGCGCGCGCTGCCCTGGGCCGGGCTGGCCGCGGCCGCGGTGGTGGTCGCCCTGGTCGTGTCGAGAGACGCCGGGCCATTGCCGGAGGTCCGCACCGTCGCGGGATACGTCGTACCCTCCGCCGCACCGTCACTGCCGGCGCGCCCGACATCGGGTGGAGCGCCGGCCGCCGATACGACGGCACCGGTCGCGGTGCAGGGCGTCGCGGAGACCGAGGGCAGCTCCAGGGGAGAGACCGTGATTGCGAATCCGGCAACCGCGGCGGCGGCACCGGAGGGTAAGGGCGGTGCCGTCGGCGGAATCCAGGGCGCGGTGGCCGGAGGCCGCCCGGCGGAATCGATCGCGGTGGTGGGTGCGGTCGCCCGCTCGAACGTCATGAGCACGGCGACCGCCGGCGCTCCTCTCGGCCGCCGGGCATTCGTGGACGTGGATCGGCGCTCCCAGACCGAGGACTTCAACACCGAGGCCTACGCCCACCGCGAGGACAGCGATTTCGTCGAGACCGCGCTTCATCCGCTCTCGACGTTCTCGGTGGACGTCGATACGGCGTCGTACTCCAACGTGCGGCGGTTCCTCGGCGCAAGCCGACTTCCTCCCGCCGGCGCCGTGCGCATCGAGGAGATGCTCAACTACTTCCCGTACGATTACGCCGCGCCGCAAGGCCGGGATGCATTCGCCGCCCACGTCGAGGTGGCGACCGCGCCCTGGAACCCCGCGCACCGCCTTGTCCGCGTCGGCCTCAAGGCCCGCGAGATCGCCGCCGAGAAGCGGCCGGCCACCAACCTCGTCTTCCTCATCGACGTCTCCGGGTCGATGAACCAGCCGAACAAGCTGCCGCTCGTCCAGCGCGCACTCAAGATGCTCGTGCGGCGACTCGACAGCCGCGACCGGGTGGCCATCGTCGTCTATGCCGGCCAGGCCGGGCTCGTGCTGCCCTCGATCCGCGGCGACCGCGAAGCCGACATCCTGGAGGCCATCGACCGCCTGGAGGCCGGAGGGTCCACCAACGGCGGTGAGGGCATCCAGCTCGCCTACGACATCGCGTCGCGCGAGCTCGTGCGCGGCGGGGTGAACCGGGTGGTGCTGGCCACCGACGGCGACTTCAACGTCGGCGTCACCGACGAGGGGAGCCTGGTGCGGCTCGTCCAGCAGAAGGCCAAGACCGGCGTGTTCCTCACCGTGCTCGGCTTCGGCATGGGCAACCTCCAGGACTCCCGCCTGGAGAGCCTGGCCGACAAGGGCAACGGGAACTACGCATACGTGGACACGGAGAACGAGGCGCGCAAGGCGCTGGTGGAGGAGATGACCTCGACGCTGATCACCGTGGCCAAGGACGTGAAGGTCCAGATCGAGTTCAACCCGGCGCGCGTGCGCGCCTACCGCCTGCTCGGCTACGAGAACCGCCGGCTGGAGGCCGAGGACTTCAAAGACGATGCCAAGGACGCGGGCGAGGTGGGCGCGGGCCACGCGGTCACCGCGCTCTACGAGCTCGTGCCCCCGGGCGCGCCGCTGCCGCGGCCCGCCGCGGATCCTCTCGTGTACCAGCGGCCGGCCGCGCCCGGCGGCAGCGGCGCGGGCAGCGACCTGATGCGGCTGAAGCTCCGGTACAAGCAGCCCGACGGCCAGAAGGGCGAGGAGCGCGAATGGCGGATCCCGGACCGCGTCGCCCATCTCGAAGACGCCTCCGCCGACTTCAAGTTCCAGGCGGCGGTGGCCGCCTTCGGGATGATCCTGCGCGACTCGCCTCACAAGGGCCGTGCGACCCTGGATTCGGTCCTCGGCCTCGCGGACGAGGGCCTCGGCCCGGACGCCGCCGGTTACCGCGCGGAGTTCGTGGGCCTGGTGAAGCGGGCCCAGGCCCTGCGGGCGCGCGAGTAGGGCCGCCTTCGCGTTCGGACCCGGTTGCGGTACCCTGGATGGCTGGATGTTGCCCTGGGGGGGTCCTCTGATGCGCGCACTGACGCTGGCCGTCTCGTTCTTCTTGACGTCCGCGGCACTCTTCGCCGCGGAAACCGCTCCGCGCGATCGCCGCGCGGACGACATGCGCGAGATGCGCCAGGCCCTGGCCACGCTGGGTGCCGTGATCGACGCCGCATCCCGGCCGTCCGTCGGCACCGGCGACGCGCCCCGCCTCCTCGACGAGGCGGTCCGCCGTGGCACGGTGGACACCGAAGCCATGGGCGCCATCCTGCGCTTCGTGCTCCACGAGAAGGAGGAGAACGTCGCGGCCGCCTTCGCGGACGCGCTCACCGCCGTGGAGCCCCGGATGCAGGGCCTGGACTCCGAACGCTACGGCGCCGCGGCGAAGAGCGTCCTCTCGGTCTTCGCCGGCGTGCTGCGCGACGCCGAGAACAACCGCCGCCGCGACGGGGCGTCGGTCCTGCGCGAGCTGCAGCCGGCCATCGACGCCGCCGCGAAGGCCTTGCGGGAGGTCCAGGCTGAAGCCGGCAAGGACGCGCCGCCGGCGGAGAGTCCGGAGCTCCCCGTCCAGCCGCAG
>Ga0299913_10003316_pt1 | contig 13123 bp, 10 predicted proteins | sample RVTome_9_FD_201360 | JGI IMG/M metagenome (GOLD analysis project Ga0299913, IMG submission 201360) | Soil microbial communities from uranium-contaminated site in the Upper Colorado River Basin, Wyoming, United States - RVT155D38 (version 2) ... | reverse complement strand
CTGAAACGTCATCCCGCGCCGCACACCCGTTTCGATCACCATGCGCTCGACATGACTCAATCGCTTCCCCACACCGCCTCCTGGCCCCCGAAATCCACAACCGTTGCATCGATTATCTGAACCCAGGCCACACCCCCATGCTACTGTATCGAACATGTGTTCGACTCATGAAGGGGCCGGGTTGCGGGGGCTGGTACGGACAGCCGCCGGGCAGGTGCGTGCGCTGGAGTCCGTCGTGTTGGACGGCTCGGTCACCGATGTCGAGTTGACCGCATCCGTGCAAGAACTCGAAGCGCTCGGTCGCATGGTCGCCGGACAGAAGTTGCGGTTGGTCGCCGAGATCGAGAAACGTCACGCCTATTTGGGTGCGCGGGCCCGCTCGACGGAGGATCTGTTGGCCACGACGTTGCGGCTGTCACCTGGTGAGGCGAAGGCTCAGGCCGAGTTGGCGACGAAGTTGCAAGCGTTGCCGGAGACGGCGGCGGCGTTGCGTGACGGGCGCGTCGGGGTCGGCCAGGTCGCCGAGACCGCGAAGAAAGCCGACGAACTCAAAGACCGTGAAGGCGGCGCAGAGCTTGTGGCGGCGTTGGACGCGCACGCCGCCAGCTACGGCCAACTCGTGGACCGGGGCCGTCTCGGTCGGGAGTTGGACCGTTTCACCGAACAAGCCGGCGCCGGCGTCCTCGCCGACCGCGAACAACGCGCGTTCGCGAAACGGGGCGTGTGGTTCACCCAAACCCCCGACGGGCTCCCCGCCATCCGCGCCACCATGACCGTCCTCGGCCAAGCCCACGTCCGCGCCGTCCTGGACGCGCTGGGCAAGCCCGACGGCGCGAACGATGAACGCAACGTCGCGCAACGCCACCACGACGCGTTAGTGACATTGGCCGAGAAGTACCTGAACGACGGCAAGCTGCCGTCGGTGGCGACCCAACGCCCCCACGTCCTCCTCGTCACCACCGAAGAATCACTCCACGGTGTCGAAGGCGCAGAACCCAGCCTCCTCGACGGCCACGGCCCCGTCTCGGTAGAGACCGCCCGCCAGATCTGCTGCGACGCGGACATCACTCGCGTCAAGGTGAGTCATCGCGGCAAGGTCCTGGACGCCAAACCGTTGGAACGCGAACCCGACCGGCCACAACGCGCCGCCGTCATCGCCCGCGACAAAACCTGCGTCGGTTGCGGTGCGCCCGTCTCCCGCTGCCAGGTCCATCACATCAAGTGGTACAGCGACCGCGGCCAGACCGTCGTGGACAACCTGACGCTGGTCTGTTGGACCTGCCACACGAAGATCCACCACCACGACTGGCACGTCGGAAAAGACCACACCGGCCGCTACCGAGCCGGTGCCCGCAACACGCCCCACGGCTACGACCCGAACCTTGACAACAACATAGAGACACAGCCCCTCAGCCATACCGGCTAACCCGCCAGCCCTCACCCCGAGGGCTCCGCAGGCTGCCAAGAATCAGGTGTGGCAGCGGGTCCACTCGTACATGGCGATGCCCGAGGCGACACCGGCGTTGATCGAGCGGGTCGAGCCGAACTGCGGGATCGACACCACGAGCTCGACTGCAGCGCGAGCCGGCTCGGACAAGCCGGGTCCCTCCTGGCCGAACAGCAACACACACGCCGCCGGCAGGTCCGCCTCGCCGATGGGAACCGAGCCGGGCAGGTTGTCGACACCGACGATGGGCAGGCGCGCATCCGCGGCCCAGCCGACCAGATCCTCCACGGACTCGTGGTGGAAGACGTGCTGGTAGGTCTCGGTCATCATCGCGCCGCGGCGGTTCCACTTGCGCCGCCCGACGATGCGGACGCTCGCGGCGTTGAACGCGTTGGCGTTGCGGACCACCGTCCCGATGTTGAAGTCGTGCGTCCAGTTCTCGATCGCCACGTGGAACGGGTGGCGCCGGGTGTCAAGGTCGGCGGTGATCGCCGCAACCGTCCAATAGCGGTAGCGGTCGACGACGTTGCGACGGTCGCCGTGGGCCAGAAGCTCCGGATCGAACCGGGGATCGTCGGGCCACGGCTGGGAATGCGGCCCCACGCCGACGTCCAGCTCGACCTGTTCGGGCTCCATGCCCGGCAGGCTAGTCCAACTGGCCCAGTTGGCCGGGGTCCGGCAGTGGGGAACCGGGCAACCGGGCAGTAGCATCGACGGCGCTCGCTGCACCGCGCGGCAATGGGGCCTCGCGGGATATCGACAGAAACGGTGACGCACTCCATGTCGGAGAACGACGGCGGCGCTCCCGAGTTCGGCGCCAACAGCTGGCTCGTCGACGAGATGTACCGCCAATACCTCGCGGACCCCGCCTCGGTCGGCGAGAGCTGGAAGGAATTCTTCTCCGACTACACCCCGAGCTGGGAAGCAGGCGCCGCGCGCGGCATCAGCCCCGCGACGGCGACCGCCGCGGCACCGGCCGCGGCCGCTGCTCCTCCGGCGGCGGCACCCGCGCCGAAGCCGGCCCCCCAGCCCGCCGCCCAGAGCAACGGGCACGCGCCCGAGGGCGCGCAGCCGATCCGCGGCGTGGCCGCCGCGATCGCCCAGAACATGGCCGAATCGCTCAGCGTGCCGACCGCCACCTCGATCCGCGTGGTGCCCGCCAAGCTGCTCGAGGTCAACCGCACGATCATCAACAACCAGCTGCGGCGCACCCGCGGCGGCAAGCTGAGCTTCACCCACCTGATCGGCTGGGCGGTCGTCCGCGCCATGGCCGAGATGCCGGTCATGACCTCCAGCTTCCACGAGGTCGACGGCAAGCCGTTCGTCCACCGCCCCGAGCACTTCAACCTCGGCCTCGCCGTCGACGTCACCAAGAAGGACGGCAGCCACACGCTGCTGGTGCCGAACATCAAGGCCGCCGACACGCTCGACTTCGCGGGCTTCTTCCAGTCCTACGAAGAGGTCATCCGCAAGATCAAGGCCAACGACCTTGCCCCCGAGCTGTTCGCGGACACGACCGCCACGCTGACCAACCCCGGCACGGTCGGCACCGTCGGCTCGGTACCGCGGCTGATGCCAGGCCAGAGCGTCATCGTCGGCGTCGGCGCGATCGACTACCCGGCCGAGTACCAGGCGGCCGACCCGCGCACGCTGGCCGAGGTCGGCGTGGGCAAGGTCATCACGATCACCTCGACCTACGACCACCGGGTCATCCAGGGCGCCGAGTCCGGGCTGTTCCTGGCCCGGGTACACGAGCTGCTGCTGGGCCAGCACGACTTCTACGACGACATCTTCGGCAGCCTGCACATCCCCTACGAGCCGGTGCGCTGGCGCGCGGACGACCATTCGCGCATCGCGGCCGGCGCGATGGACAACCGCTACGACAAGCAGGTCGCGGTCCAGCAGATCATCAACATGTACCGGGTGCGCGGGCACCTGATCGCCAACCTCAACCCGCTGCAGCACACCTTCCAGCGCGTGCACCCCGAGCTCGACCCAGCCACCTACGGCCTGACGATCTGGGACCTCGACCGCGAGTTCGCCACCGGCGGGCTCGCCGGGCGCGACCGCCTACCGCTCAAGCAGATGCTGGGCCTGTTACGCGACGCGTACTGCCGCACCATCGGCGTGGAGTACATGCACATCCAGGAACCGGAGCAGAAGGTCTGGATCCAGGAGCGCGTCGAGGGCGGCGCCTACACATTCACCGCCGAGCAGCAGCACCACATCCTCAGCCGCCTCAACGCCGCCGAGGCGTTCGAGAAGTTCCTGCACACCAAGTACATCGGGCACAAGCGCTTCAGCCTCGAAGGCGCCGAGAGCCTGATCGCGATGCTCGACCAGGTGCTCAGCGACGCGGCCGACGCGGGGCTCAGCGAGGTCGTGATGGGCATGGCGCACCGCGGCCGCCTGAACGTGCTGACCAACATCATCGGCAAGGACTACAACAAGATCTTCCGCGAGTTCGAGGGCGACCTGGACCCCGAGTCGGTGCAGGGCTCGGGCGACGTGAAGTACCACCTGGGCCAGTACGGCAAGCACGCCTCGCCGGCGGGCAACGTGATCGCGGTGCACCTGTCGTCCAACCCCAGCCACCTCGAGGCGGTCGACCCCGTGGTCGAGGGCATGGCCCGGGCGAAGATCGACCAGATCGACGGCGCCACCACCGGCGTCGGCGCGCCGGTCCTGCCGGTGCTGGTCCACGGCGACGCGGCCTTCGCGGGGCAGGGCGTCGTGGCCGAGACGCTCGGCATGAGCCAGCTGCGCGGCTACCGCACCGGCGGCACGGTGCACGTCGTGGTCAACAACCAGGTGGGCTTCACGACCTCGCCGGTGCAGGCGCGCTCGTCCACCTACGCCACCGACGTCGCCAAGATGGTCCAGGCGCCGATCTTCCACGTGAACGGCGACGACCCCGAGGCGTGCGTACGGGTCATGCAGCTCGCGTTCGAGTTCCGTCAGGCGTTCGGCAAGGACGTGGTGGTCGACCTCGTCTGCTACCGCCGCTGGGGCCACAACGAAGGCGACGACCCCAGCTACACCCAGCCCCTGATGTACAAGGCGATCGAGGCGCGCCGCAGCGTGCGCAAGCTGTACACCGAGGAGCTCGTCAACCGCGGCGACCTGACCCTGGAGGAGGCCGAGCAGGCGCTCGACGACTTCCGCCAGCGGCTCGAGGGGGCCCTGCAGGAGACGCGCGAGTCGGCCCCGCCCGACGCCGCCCCCGGCGACCTGGTCGCGCCGCGCGCACTGACGTTCCCCGCGCGCGTCGAGACCGGCGTGGACCGGGCCACGCTCGACCGCGTGATCGCCGCGGTGACGAGCTGGCCGGAGGGCTTCAACCCCCACCCCAAGCTCGCCAAGCAGCTCGAGAAGCGCAGCCTGATGCTCGAGCAGGACAACGCCGACTGGGCGATGGGCGAGGCGCTGGCGTTCGGCTCGCTCGTGCTCGAGGGCACCCCCGTGCGCCTGGCCGGGCAGGACAGCCGCCGCGGCACGTTCAGCCAGCGCCACAGCGTGCTGATCGACTACGAGACCGCGGCCGAGCACACCCCGCTGTCCCACCTCGACCCGGCCCAGGCGCCGTTCATGGTGTACGACTCACCACTGAGCGAGTTCGCGGCAATGGGCTTCGAGTACGGCTACTCGGTGTCGCGTAAGGACGCCCTGGTGTTGTGGGAGGCGCAGTTCGGCGACTTCGTCAACGGCGCCCAGGTGATCATCGACCAGTTCCTGGCCGCGGCCGAGGACAAGTGGAGCCAGACCTCGGGCCTGGTGCTGCTGCTGCCGCACGGCTACGAGGGGCAGGGCCCCGAGCACAGCTCGGCACGCATCGAACGCTTTCTGACGCTGTGCGCCGAGCACAACATGCAGGTCGTGCAGCCCACGACGTCCGCGCAGTACTTCCACCTGCTGCGCCGCCAGATGCGCCGCGACATCCGCACGCCACTGGTGGTGATCACGCCCAAGGGTCTGCTGCGCGCCAAGCCGGCGGCGAGCGCCGCGGCCGAGTTCACCGCGGGGGCGTTCCGCGAGGTCTTCCCCGAACCCACCTTCGACGGCACGAGCGCAGGCCAGGGCGACCGCGCCGCGGTGCGCCGGGTGCTGCTGTGCAGCGGCAAGGTCGTCTACGACCTGATCGCCGCGCGCGACGAGGCGAAGGCACCAGCGGCGATCGTGCGCCTGGAGCAGCTCTATCCGTGGCCCGAGGAGCTGATCCGCGAGACGCTCGCGTCGTTCCCCAACGCCACCGAGGTCGTCTGGGTGCAGGACGAGCCCGAGAACATGGGGCCGTGGCCGTTCGTGCACGGCCGCCTGCACCGCACCCTCCGCGACGACTGGACGCTGCGCCACGCGAGCCGCGCCGAGAGCGCGAGCCCGGCCACCGGCTCGCACGCGATGCACGAGCTGGAGCAGTCCCAGCTCATGGCGGACGCGCTGCGGGACCTGTAGGCGCGAGGCGGCGGGCCGCTAGGCTTGCGCGCCATGACCGACCTGGCCGGCGATCTCTGCGCCTTCATCGACGCCTCGCCCACGCCGTCGCACGCGGTGGCCGAGATGGCCGGGCGGCTGCGCGCCGCCGGCTTCACGGAACTGGACGAGCGCGCGCACTGGAGCCTCGCCCCGGGCGGGCGCCACTTCGCGGTGCGCGACGGGTCGATCGCCGCGTTCGTGGTGGGCGCCGCCGCGCCGAGCGAGGGCGGTTTCCGGCTCGTCGGCGCGCACACGGACTCTCCGGGCTTCGCGGTGCGGCCGACGCCCGACCTGCGGCGCTCCGGCTATGACCTCGTCGGGGTCGAGCCGTACGGCGGGGTGCTGCTGCACACCTGGTTCGACCGCGACCTGACGGTGGCCGGGCGCGTGGCGGTGCGCGACGGCGACGGCATCGCCACCCGGCTGGTGCGGCTTCCAGGCGCGCCGCTGCGCATGCCGAACTTGTCCATCCACCTGTACCGCGAGATCCGCGAGGACGGCTTCCGCCCCGACCCGCAGCGGCACACCGTGCCGGTGCTCGGGCTGGACGCACCCGGGCACCTGCTCACCCTGGTCGCCGCGCACGCGGAGGTGGACGCCGACGCCGTGCTCGGCCACGACCTCGTCCTGACCGACACGCAGCCCGCCGCGATCGGCGGCCGCGACGAGGAGTTCGTGTTCGCGCCGCGCCTGGACAACCTGGCCTCGTGCCACGCGGGACTGCACGCGCTGCTCAGCGCCGAAGCGGGCGGCGCCACCGCCGTGCTGGTCGCCAACGACCACGAGGAGGTCGGCTCCTCCAGCGCCGAGGGCGCGCAGGGCAGCTTCCTCGAGGACGTGCTGCGCCGGATCGTGTCCGCGACCGAGGGCGACGACGGCCAGGCGTTCCCGCGCGCGTGCGCCAACTCGCGCCTGGTGTCGTGCGACATGGCGCACGGCGTGCACCCCAACTACGCCGACCGCCACGAGCCCGGCCATCGGCCGCGCCTCGGCGGCGGTCCCGTGGTCAAGAGCAACGCGAACCAGTCCTATGCCACCGACGCGATCGGCATGGCGCATCTCCGCGCGGCCTGCGCGGACGCGGGCGTGGCGGTGCAGCACTTCGTCACCCGAGCCGACCTGCCGTGCGGCTCGACGATCGGACCGATCACCGCCACGCGCCTGGGCGTGGCGACCGTCGACGTGGGGAATCCGATGCTGTCCATGCACTCGTGCCGCGAGCAAGCCGCCGTCGGCGACATCGCCCCGATGATCGCCGCGCTGACCGCGCACCTGTCGAGCAATGGCTGAGTCCGAGCGGTTCACGCCGCTGACCCAGCACCCGTTCATCCGCACGGGCGCCTACGGCTGGGCGTTCATCGGCATGGTGGCGGCCGCCGCCGTGGTCGCGATGGCCCTCGGCGAGCTGATCCTGCTGGTGGTCCCGCTGCTGCTGGCCGTGTTCCCGGCGGCGCTGCTGGCGCCGGTGAACGAGCGGCTGAAGCGCGGCGGACTGCGGCCATCCGTGGCGGCGCTGGTGACCCTGCTCGGCACGATCGCGGTGATCGCGGTGGTGGTCCGGCTGATCGCCCCGATCGTGGCGGCCGAACTGCCCACCCTCGGCACGTCACTGCGCGAAGGTGTCGAGGAGCTGCGCCGCTACCTGGCCTCCGGCCCCTTCGGCCTCAAGCCGGTGCGGCTGGACGACGTGATCGAGCGCGCCGGGGACACCGTGGGCGAGATGTTCAGCGGCGGTGGCGCGGCGGAGATCCTGGCGGCGGCGGCCGAGGGCGTGACCGCGTCGCTGCTGCTGCTGCTCGCGCTGTTCTTCTACCTCAAGGACGGCGGCCAGATCGGCCGCTGGCTGCAGAGCCTGTTCCCGCAGCGCTGGCGCGCCGACGCCGAAGCGATCGGGCGGCTGACCTGGGCGACCTTCGGCTCGTACTTCCGCGGGCAGATCCTGGTGGCGCTGGTCGATGCGGTCGCGATCGGCGTCGCGCTGGCGGTGCTGCGCGTGCCGCTCGCCCTGCCACTGGCGGTCCTGGTGTTCTTCGGCGGGCTGTTCCCGGTCGTCGGTGCGTTCGCGTCCGGGTCGGTCGCGGTGCTGGTCGCGCTCGCCGATCGCGGCGTGGTGATCGCGCTGGTGGTACTGGGCGTCGTCGTGCTGGTGCAGCAGATCGAAGGACACGTCCTGGCGCCGCTGGTGCTGGGGCGCGCGACCGAGCTGCACCCCCTCGCGGTGATCCTGTCGCTGGCGTCGGGCGGCATCTTGCTCGGCATCTTCGGCGCGTTCATCGCGGTCCCGGTGACCGCGAGCGCCGCGCGCGGCATCGGCTACCTGCGCTCCCGCACCCCCGGCTGAACCCATGCACCCAGTTGACTGGGTGCAGATACGACGGAATACGAGCGCGGATGCACCCAGTCGATTGGGTGCATGGGTACGCGTCAGTCGAGGAGGGTGCGCAGGCGCTCGGGGTCCTGCACGTCGATCAGCGGGCCGAGCCACGCCGCGACGCGACCCGGCTCGGCGACGATCTGCTCCAGCGTCGCCAGGCGGGCGCCCTCCATGAGGGTCGAGAAACTCGGGTGCAGCTCGGCGGTCGCGTTCAGCTCCGGGCGCATATGCGGGTACAGCCGCGCCAGGTGGCCGAGCAGCAGCCCGAAGGCGCAGGCGCGCGCGGCCTCGGCATGCGGCGACGTCCGCCAGGTGGTGCTCACCCGGTCCAGGCGCGCGTCCACCTGGTCGGCCACCTGCTGCAGCCACGCCGCGGCGTCCTGGCCGAGCCCGGCCCGCCCGATCGCGACCGAGTTCGGATCGTTGCGCGCGGCGGCCGGAGGCGGCGGCGCGAGACCGGGTGAACCCCAGGCGGGCTGCTGCTGGCCGGGCCACGACGAGGGCCCAGGAGCAGGCGCGGCGTAGGCCGGCTGCGGCGGCGTAACGCCATACCCGGGCTGTCCGGGCACGCCGTACCCCGGCTGCGGCGGCGTGCCGTACCCCTGCGGCGCACCGTAGCTCTGCGGCGGAGCGAACGCCGGCGAGGGCTCGGGCGAGGCCGCGAATCCTGGCGGACCTGCGGATGCCGGGGCCGCGGACGGGTCGAGCCCGGGCGATGGCGATGCGGCCGGCGTCGCGGGCTGCGCGGGCATCTGCTCGGCGGGCGACGACTCGGTCCCAGGCGCCGGGCCGGAGGCGTCCGGTGTCGGCTCGGGCTCCGTCGCGGTCAGCATCGCGGCGCCCGCGAGGTCGGCGCCGAGCTGGAGGTCGCCGGTGTCGTCGTCGTCGTGCGCGACCGGCGCGGGCCGGGGCGCACCGTCGTGCACCACCACGGTGTCGGCCAACTTGTCGTGCCAGGCCTGCTTGCGGCGGTCCCACATCACCCAGAAGAAGCCCAGCAGCGCCGGCGCCGCCGACATGATGCGCGCCAGCAGCCGGCCGACCAGCTGGCCGGTCCCGGGCGTGCCGCCCTCGCGCGACTCGACCCGCAACCCGAGTACGCGCTTGCCGACCGTGCCGCCGACGCGGCGGGTCAGCACGACGTCGTAGATGGCCGCGGCCAGCAGCACGGCTCCCAGGGCGATCGGCTGTGCGGGGTCCGACGGGTCGATGCGCCACCGCTGCAGCGGCACGCCCTGCGCGGCCAGGTATCCGGCCTCGGCCGCGACTCCCACGATCCCCACGAGCACCGCGTCGATCAGCCCCGCCAGCGCGCGCCGCCAGAAGCCGGCCACCCCGGCGTGACGCCTGGGTTCGCCTGCCTGCCGCTGTCCGCTCACGTGCACCTCATCGCGCACCCATCGCCGGGGCCATGCCATCGGCCGGGGCGGGGCCCCGGTTGCCCGGCAGCGTCCTCGAATCGATCAGCGGATGCAAGGATCGCGCGCCGCTCACCCTGCGTGGCGCGCCGCCTCCAGCAACGGCGCGAGCATGCGGCACACCGGCTCGGGTCCGTCGAAGCGCCAGTCGTCGACCTGGCGGATCGCCGTGCACGGCCGCACCGACGAACTGACCAGCACCTCGGTCGCCTCCGCGAGATCCGCCAGCGGCCAACGGCCCTGCTCGACGGCGATGCCCTGATCGGCCGCCATCTCGAGCAGCGCCCCGCGGCTGATCGAGTCGATGACCCCGAGCCCGAGGTCGGGTGCCCGCAGGACGCCGTCGCGCACCCACAGCACCGCGAACGTCGTGCCCTCGAGCACCCAACCCTCCAGCGACACCAGCAGCGCGTCGTCCGCCCCGGCCGCGCGCGCTCGCCGCAGCGCGGCCATGTTCGGGGCGTAGGACAGCGTCTTGGCGCCCGCCGGGCCGTAGCTGCCCAGCGGCCGGATCCATGGCGCGGGCTGGGTGACGAGCGAGGCGATGTCGGGCCGGACCGGCTGGCGGTCCAGCGTCACGATGTGCGTGCCGCCCGCCAGCACGTAGCAGCGCAGCGCCGCGTCCTCCCCCGGCGCTTCCGCCAGCAATTCCTCCACGGCCGCGCGCAGGCGCGGGCGGTCCGGCGGTGGCAGTTCCAGGGCGGCGAGCGAGGCGTCGAGGCGGTCGAGGTGGGCCTCCAGCCGAAACGGCCGGCCGGACCACACACCGATGGTCTCGAAACCCCCGTCGCCGCGCAGCAGCCCGTCGGTGAGCAGTGGCAGCGCCGCCTCGTCCAGGGGGGCGAGGCGCCCGTCGATCCAGGCCTGGGGCGTCATGGCGCCGACGCTACCGCGCCAACGGCGGCAGGACGTCGAGCAGCGCCTGGCCGACGGAGAAGTCGCCGTGGCGGCCCTTCCACTGCTCGCCCAGGCGTGCGTGATCGGCTCGGCCCGCGGCGTCGGGCGTGCGGCCGTCCAGCGCGGTGGCGGCCGCCGCCGCGATGTCGCCCGGCTCGGCGGGATCGCCGTAGGCGGGGAACACCTCCAGGATCTCCCAAATCTCGGCGAGCGTGCGGCGCTCCTGCCCGGCGGGGAAGGCCGCCTCGGCGACACCGTCGACGTCGGCGATGCCCTGGAGCACCACGTCGAACAGGTCGTGGGGGTCCACGCCGCGCGGCATCCGGAAGCGCGCGGGCGGGTGCAGGCGCCACTCGAGCACGATGCCGCCCGGCCCGTTCGGTTCGAGCCACACCTGCCAGCCGCGCACGTAGGAGTCCAGCGGCGGGCCCAGGCGCTGATCGAGCGACTCGATCAGCCCGGGGTCGACGCGATACACGCAGGTGGGGTTCATTCGGGCAGCACGAACGTCGTCGCGGTCGACACCGCCGCCTCGGCCACGACGCCGTCGTGCCACCACACCGCGCGCGCCGGACGCAGGGCGCTGTTGTTCAGCTCGCCCTCCAGCGCCAGACCGGTTCCGCCACCAGGCGCGACCAGCACGGCGGCGGCGGGCCCGTCGGACCAGGCACCGTCGAGGACGAATCCGCCGCCCCAGCGCGCCGGCTCGACTGCGCCGTGCAGCGGGCGAGTCACCACGATGTCGCGCACGCCAGCCAGCGCGCGGCGGATCTCAGAGGCCACCGCGGCAGGAAGGGCGGGCGCGATCCCCTCGCTGTCCCCGTCCGCGAGCACGGTCAGCGCCTCGACGTCCAGCCGCAGAGCGAACGGCGCGGGCAGTGCGCGGCGCACCGTCCCGGCGGCCCGCAGCGCGAGGGCGCCGAGCGCGGTGGCGACCGCCGCGCCGTGCAGCGCCAGGCCGAGTGGATCGTGCAGGCCGTAGGCGCGGACGCTCCCGAGCGCCACGGCACGGATCCCCGACGGACCGGCCAGCAGCGCCGCGGCACCGGCGCCGACGAACGCCTGCTCGACCGACGACGCGACCAGCCACAGGTGCACGCCGTCGGACCATGCGGGCGAGGCGAGCACGGCCAGGCGATGCTGGTCGCCGTCGCGCGTCCACGCGAGCAGCGCGGCGGCGGTCAGGGTGTCGAGATCAGGCAAGACGTCGGTCATCGGGCGGAATGGTGCCCACGTGGCCACGCAAGATTCAATGTCGCGCACATGGCCGTCCGGCCCCGTCCCCAACCTGGCGGATCTTGATCACTGTGGCAGATCACGCTCACATGTGAGCGCGATCTGCCAAGGTGAGCGGAATCTTCCAGGCTGGGACGACAAGGATGTGCGACGTGGAGTTGTTGGAAGGGCTGCTGACCCGGCGCAGCGTGGGCAAGCTCGGCGAGCCCGCGCCGGACGACGACGCCGTGCGCCGCATGCTCGCGGCGGCGGTCGCCGCCCCCGACCACGGCCTGGTGCGACCCTGGCGCTTCGTGGTCCTGCGCGGCGCCGCGCGCGAGCGGCTGGGCGACGCCTTCGCCGCGGCGCTGCTGGCGCGGCGGCCGGACGCGGAGGACGCGGCGGCCGAGGCCGACCGCGCCAAGCCGGTGCGCGCGCCGGTGCTCGTCGCCGTGGTGTCCGCGCCGCGACCGAGCGTCAAGGCGCCCGAGTGGGAGCAGCTCGCCTCGGCCGCCGCCGCGACGCAGAACCTGCTGCTCGCCGCGCACGCCCTCGGCTTCGGCGCGATGTGGCGCACGGGCTGGTACGTGGACGCCGACGAGGTCCGTGCCGAACTCGGCCTGAGCGCCGCCGAGAAACTGGTCGGTCTGCTGTACCTCGGTACCCCAGTCGCACCGCCGCCCGAGCGCCCCGCCGTGGACCTCGCCGCGCTGACCGAATGGCGCGACGCGTGACCTGGGTGCTGCGCACGGCGCTGGGGACCGACGAGCTCAATCTGCACCTCGCCGCGATGGAGGCCGCGGGCCTGCTCGGAATCGAGGAGCAGGACGGGCGCACCAGCGCCTACTTCCCCGAGCGGGCCGACCTGGACGTGGCGGGCGAGTGGGCGGCGGTGCCCGACGAGGACTGGAACGCCGAGGCGCGACGGCACCTGACGCCCGTGGTGGTCGGCGGCATCGTCGTGGCGCCGCCGTGGGCCGACGACGCCCCCCACGCCGCGGTGCGCGTGGTGATCGACCCGGCTCAGGCGTTCGGCACCGGCCACCACGAGACCACGACCGGCTGCCTGGCCGCGCTGCAGGAGCTCGACCTCGCCGGGCGCAGCGTGCTCGACGTGGGCACCGGCAGCGGCGTCCTGGCGATCGCGGCGGCCAAGCTCGGCGCCGGGCCGGTGATCGCGGTGGACAACGACCCGCTCGCGACCGAGGCGGCCGTCCTCAACGCGGCCGCGAACCACGTCGACGTCGAGGTTGTCCTCGGCACCGCCGCGGACGTGCCCGGCGTGTTCGACGTCGTGAT
>Ga0299913_10003314_pt1 | contig 13129 bp, 13 predicted proteins | sample RVTome_9_FD_201360 | JGI IMG/M metagenome (GOLD analysis project Ga0299913, IMG submission 201360) | Soil microbial communities from uranium-contaminated site in the Upper Colorado River Basin, Wyoming, United States - RVT155D38 (version 2) ... | reverse complement strand
GTCGCGCAAGATCCACTCGGGCGTGGTCAGCCGGCTGAAGATCATGGCCGACCTCGACATCGCCGAGCGCCGCATCCCCCAGGACGGGCGCATGAGCCTGCGCACCGGCGGCAAGCAGATCGACCTGCGCCTGTCGACGCTGCCCACGGTGTACGGCGAGAAGGTCGTCATGCGCATCCTGGACAAGTCTTCGATCCTGCTCAAGCTCGAGGACCTGGGCTTCCTCGAGGACAACCTCCAGCGCTACCGCCAGAGTTTCAGCAAGCCCTACGGGATGATCCTGGTGACGGGCCCGACCGGCTCGGGCAAGAGCACCACGCTGTACGCGACGCTGAACATCATCTCGCGCTCCGAGGTCAACGTCGTCACCGTCGAGGACCCCGTCGAGTACCGCCTTGCGGGGATCAGCCAAGTGCAGATCAACCCCAAGGCGGGCCTGACGTTCCCCAACGCGCTGCGCTCGATCCTGCGCCAGGACCCCGACATCGTCCTGGTCGGCGAGATGCGTGACCACGAGACCGCCCAGATCGGCATGGAGGCGGCGCTGACCGGCCACCTGGTCCTGTCGACGCTGCACACCAACGACGCGCCGTCGGCGGTCACGCGCCTGAGCGAGATGCGCATCGACCCGTTCCTGGTCGCATCGGCCGTGGAGTGCGTGCTGGCCCAGCGCCTCGCGCGGCGCCTGTGCGGCCAGTGCAAGGAGCCCTACCAGCCGACCTTCGCCGAGTTGCAGGTCGCGGGCCTGTCGCTGGAGCCCGACGACGAGCTGCCGACGCTGTTCCGCGCGGTCGGCTGCGGCCATTGCGCGAGGACGGGCTATCGCGGCCGGCTGGCGGTTCATGAGATCATGCACGTGACCGAGGAGATCGAGCGCATGATCGTGGAGAAGGCGTCCACCGACGACATCGCCAAGATGGCGAAGTCCCAGGGCATGCGCTCGCTGCGCGAGGACGGCCTCGCCAAGGTGCTGCTCGGCCACACCACGCTCGAAGAGATCGCCCGGGTGATCGTGTGAGTGGACTCGCCGACGTCCTGGTCGCCCAGGGAGTGGCGGACCAGGACACCGTGGAGCGCGCCGCGGCGCACGCCGCCGCCCAGGGCATGCCGCTGGGCAAGGCCATGGTCGAGCTCGGCGCGGCCACCGAGCGCGACATCGTCAGCGCGGTCGCTCGCGAGACCGGCATGCCCTTCGCGGACGCCGGCGCCGGCGCCGTCGATCCCGCCGCGGCGGCGCTGCTGTCCCGCTCCGTCGCCGCGGAGCTCGTCGCGCTCCCGGTCGCATTCACGCCCGACGGCGGCCTGCTCGTGGCGGTGGCCGATCCGGGCAACGCCGCGGCCGCCGAGCGGGTGGCCGCAGCCACCGGCCTTCCCTGCACCGCTGCCCTGGCCCAAAAGGGGGACCTGATGGCTGCGATCGAGCACCTGGCCGAGCCCGACGCGCCCGCGCCTGCGGCCTCGGCCCCTGAGGTCGGCGCGAAGCTCGCGTACGAGGAGGCCGGGCAGTTCGACCTCGCCGACGCCCTGCGCGACCTGGTCGAGCGCGGGGGATCGGACTTGCACCTGACCGCTGGCGTGCCGCCGATGATGCGCGTGCACGGCGAGCTGGCCGCGATGGACGGACAGCCCGTCCTGACGCCTCCCGAACTGCAGAAGGCGATCTACGGGATCCTGACCCAGCGCCAGCGCGAGCAGTTCGAGAACGAGCTCGAACTCGACGTCTCGCACTCGGTGTCCGGCCTCGCACGCTTCCGCGTGAACGTGTTCCGCCAGCGCGACGCGATCGGCGCCGTCGTGCGGGTGATCCCGTTCGGCGTCAAGGCGTTCGACACGCTTGGCCTGCCGTCGCAGGTCGCGAACTTCGCGTACCTGCCGCGCGGCTTCGTGCTCGTCACCGGGCCGACCGGCTCGGGCAAGTCGACCACGCTCGCGTCGCTGATCGACATCATCAACCGCGAGCGTGCCTGCCACATCATGACTGTCGAGGACCCGATCGAGTTCCTCCACGAGCACAAGAAGTCCGTGGTCAACCAGCGCGAGCTCGGAGCCGACACGCGCAGCTTCGCCCAGGCGCTCAAGCACGTGCTGCGCCAGGACCCCGATGTCATCCTGGTCGGCGAGATGCGCGACCTCGAGACGATCCAGGTCGCCTTGACCGCCGCCGAGACCGGCCACCTCGTGTTCGGCACGCTGCACACCCAGGACGCGCCGCAGACGATCGACCGCGTCGTCGACGTCTTCCCGCCCCACCAGCAGGAACAGATCCGCGTGATGCTCTCAGGCGCGCTGCAGGGCGTGCTGACCCAGCAGCTGTTGAAGACGGCCGACGGCGGTGGCAGGGTGCTGGCCGCCGAGGTGATGGTGGCGACCCCCGCGATCCGCAACCTCATCCGCGAGGGCAAGACCCACCAGATGTACTCCATGCTCCAGTCGGGCAAGCAGCACGGGATGGTGACCATGGACCAGTCGCTCGCAGAGCTCGTCCGCACCGGCAAGGTGCGCTACGAGGACGCGCTCGAGCGCTGCACCTCCGTGCCCGACTTCAACCGGCTGTGCGGGAAGGCCTGATGTCCAGCGTCACGACGTACCGCTACACGGTCCGCGACCGGACCGGCAAGACGCGCAACGGCACGCTGGAGGCCACCGACCAGAAGGTCGTGGCCGCCCGCCTGCGTGAGATGGGCTTCGCCCCGGTGTCGATCACGGCGGTCAAGTCCGCCGGCCTCCAGCGCGAGATCTCGATCCCGGGCTTCCGGCCCAAGGTCGATCTCGAGGCGCTCGCGGTGTTCTCGCGCCAGTTCGCGACCATGATCGGTTCGGGCGTCTCGTTGATCCGCTCGCTGAACATCCTGGCGGAGCAGACGGAGAACACGAAGCTCGCGGGCATCGTGGGGGAGCTGCGCACCGAGATCGAGGCGGGCCGCTCGCTGTCGGACAGCATGCGGCGCCACGAGGACTTCCCCGCGCTGTACATCGCGATGGTTCGCGCCGGCGAGACGGCGGGCAATCTCGACGCGGTGCTGCTGCGCATCGCCGACACGCTCGAGAAAGACCTCAACCTGCGGCGCAAGATCAAGGCGGCGCTTACCTATCCCGGGGTCGTGCTGGTCCTGGCGCTGCTGCTCACCATCGTGATGCTGACCTTCATCGTGCCGACGTTCGTGGGCATGTTCGAGCAGCTCGGCGGCGAGCTGCCGCTGCCGACCAAGGTGATGCTGCTGCTGTCCAGCCTGGTCCGGAAGTTCTGGTGGCTGCTCATGCTGTTGCCGCCGCTGGCGTGGCAGGGCTTCCTGCGGGCGCGCAAAGTGCCGTCGGTGCGCTTTCAGCTCGACCGGCTGAAGCTGCGCGTGCCGGTGTTCGGCGACCTGTTCCACAAGGTGGCGCTCGCGCGCTTCGCGCGGAACTTCGGCACGCTGCTGCGTTCCGGCGTGCCGATCCTGTCGGCGCTGGAGATCACCGCCGACACCGTGAACAACGGGGTGATCGGCAACGCGGTCAACGACGTGAAGATGTCGGTGAAGGAAGGCGAGAGCATCGCCGGCCCGCTCACCCGGCACGACGTGTTCCCGCCGATGGTGGTGCAGATGATCGCCGTGGGCGAGGAGACCGGCGCGCTCGACGTGATGCTCGCCAAGATCGCCGATTTCTACGACAGCGAGGTCGAGTCCACGACCGAGTCGCTCACGGCGCTGCTGGAACCGGTGATGATCGCGGTTCTGGGCGGGCTGGTCGGGGGCATGGTGATCTCGCTGTACATGCCGATGTTCAAGATCTTCGACCTGATCCAGTAACGGCCGAGCGAGGTCACGTCCATGGCGCCTGGAGCGCACGGCAAGAAGGCCGTCGTCGCCGCGCTCTTCGCCAACCTCGGCATCGCCGTCGCCAAGCTGGTGGGCTTCGCCATCACGCGCTCGTCGGCCATGCTCGCGGAGTCGTTGCACTCATTGGCGGACTCGGGCAACCAGGGCCTGTTGCTGTACGGCAGCGCGGCGGGCAACCGCCGGCCCACCGACGAACATCCCTTCGGCTATGGGCGGGCACGCTACTTCTGGGCGTTCGTCGTCGCCCTCGTGCTGTTCAGCCTGGGGTCGCTGTTCTCGTTGTACGAGGGCTATCAGAAGCTGCGGGACCCACACGAGCTGACCATGCCGGCGGTCGCGGTCGGGATCCTGCTGGCGGCGATCCTGCTCGAGCTCGGCAGCATGCGCGTGGCCGTCAAGGAGGCACAGCGGGTCAAGCGCCGCGGCGAGTCGTGGTGGACGTTCGTGCGCCATTCCAAGTCGGCGGAGCTGCCGGTGGTCCTGCTGGAGGACCTCGGCGCGCTGGTCGGGCTGGTGCTCGCCCTGATTGGCGTGGGCCTGACCGCGGTCACGCACGACCCGGTGTACGACGCGCTGGGGACCATGGCGATCGGCGTGCTGCTCGGCGTCATCGCGGTGATCCTCGCCGTCGAGATGCAGAGCCTGCTGATCGGCGAGGCGGCAAGTCCCGACCAGGTCGCCCTGATCCGCGCGTGCATCGCCTCGACCAGCGGGATCGACCAGGTCATCCACCTGCGCACGGTGCATCTCTCACCCGAGGAGATCGTCGTGGCCGCCAAGGTGGCGGTCTCGCCGGGGGTCAGCATGGAACGGGTGTCCGACGCGATCGACCGCGCCGAGGTGGCGATCCGCGAGGCGGTGCCCGAGGCGACCCTGATCTTCATCGAGCCCGACACGCTTCATGAGAATTCCTCAAGTACGGTGCCAGACTTTCCGATGTGAGTCCTGGGGTGCCCCCTGTCATCGTCATTCCTTCTTCACGCAACCAGGGCGCCCTCGGCATCAAAGGTCCGACGCCTGGTGCTCAAGGCGCCAGGCGGTTCCGCCGACGCTGAACTGGTAATCCGCAAGGAGCGGCGCAGAAACGGCAAACCCGTCGTGAGGCGGGGACGCAAAGCCACGGGGCCACGTCGATCGTTCGGCGGGGTCAGCCGGGTTGCCTCGCGCGACATCACGTCCGCGTTGGGGGTCGGGCTCCGCGCCTTGTCTGACGCACCTCAAGGAGGTGGCGCACGTGATGCTCCAACGACTGCGCGAGCGCGAAGAGGGGTTCACCCTCATCGAACTGCTCGTGGTCATCATCATCATCGGCATCCTGGCGGCAATCGCCATTCCCACGTTCCTCAACCAGCGCACCCGCGGCTACAACGCGGCGTCGCAGTCGGCGTTGAAGAACGCGGCGATCGCACAGGAGTCGTACTTCACCGGGCTGAACACCTACGGCACTGAGGCCCAGATCGTGACCGAGGGCTTCAACCAGACGGCGAACGTGGAACTGGTCGTCATCTCGGCCTCCGCGAGCGACTACTGCATGAGCGCCGTGCACTCGAGCGGCGGGTCCACGTGGTACCTCGACAGTGCGACCGGCGGTGGCGCGCCGACCACCACTGCCTGCACGTAGGTCGTCGCGGCAACTCGGTTCATTTGGATGGTGGGGCGGTCCTTCGGGGCCGCCCCACCGCTGTTTCTGGCCGACCTCGTCGATTCTGGGCAAGAGAAGGCGTAAGGTTCGGCCGTAGCCTGCCGATGTGAATGTTGACGCGCGTTGTGACTGATGTTCATCATGTGACCCACGGGGCGCATGTGGTCGAAACGGACACGCGCATCAGCGGAAGCTCCAGGCGAAACCGGGACGACCGGCAGTGAGAGGACAAGGGATGGCGGAGAGCGGGCCACTCGGCGACGACCGTCTGGCGACGGTGGCCGAGGTCGCGGCGCACATGCGTGTGTCGAACATGACCGTCTATCGCCTGATCAAGTCCGGTCAGCTGCCGGCCCTTCGAGTCGGGAAGAACTTCCGCATTCGCGGCCGGGACCTCGTGGCCTACCTCGAGGCTTCGCGCACGCGGGTGGAGGACGCACAGGGGTAACACATGCCCTCCCCCATCGGGCTCGACATCGGGTCCAGTTCCATAACCGCCGTCCAGATCGCGCCGTCGCGGCGCGGTCCGGCGGTGCTGGAGCGCGTGGGAAGGGTGCCGGTCCCGCCCGGCGCGCTGCGCGATGGCGAGATCATCGCCCCGGACATCGTGGGCGCGGCGCTGCGCGAACTGTGGGCAACCGCCGGCTTGCGTGGCCGCCGGGTTGCCCTGGGGGTGTCGAACCAGCAGGTGGTGGTGCGCCAGGTCGACCTGCCCTACCTGCCCGACAAGGAACTGCGGCAGTCGCTGCCGTTCCAGGTCGACGAGGCCATCCCCATTCCCGTCGACCAGGCGATCCTCGACTTCCACGTGATCGAGACGTTCGCGAACGACCAGGGGGAGCGGTTCAGCCGCATCCTGCTCGTGGCCGCGCTGCGCGACATGGTCGACAATCTGATGGCCGCTGTCGCTGCCGCGGGGCTCGAGCCGGTCCTCGTGGACCTCGACGCGTTCGCGATGCTGCGCAGCCTGGCCCCTGATTCGGCGCGCGGGCTGTTGGACGAGCCGGCCGGGGAACTGCTGGTTGACGTCGGCAGCGTGGTGACGAACCTTCTGGTCCATTCCGAGGGGGTGCCGCGCTTCGTCCGCATCCTGCTGCTGGGCGGCGAGTCGATCACGCAGGATTTGGTGGCCACACTCGACCTGAGCCGCGAGGACGCCGAGCGGCGGAAGGCGGACGTCGGCATCCTCGACCCGGTCACGCTGCTGTCGGCCGGCCAGGACGCGCGGCTGATCGCCGAGCGCGGGGGGCGGCTGATCGAGGAGATCCGCGGTTCGTTGGACTACTACGCCGCGCAGATGGACGCCACGCCCGTGCGTCGCGTGATCCTCACCGGTGGCGGCAGCCGCATCCCCGGCCTGGCGGAGCGGCTGTCGGACGCCCTGGGAATCCTGGTGGAGCCCGGCCATCCCCTCCAGGAACTGCGCATCGGCACGGTCGGCCTGACGCGCGAGCAGCTTGTGGCGATGCAGCCCGACCTCGCGGTCGCCGTCGGCCTGGCGCTCGGAGCGGGGAAATGAGCGTCCGCGTCAACCTGCTGCCACCGGAACAGGCACGCCTGAGCGCGGAGCGTCGCCGCGCGCTGGTGGCGGTGGCGGCACTCGGGGCATGGGCACTGCTGCTGGGGTTGATCTTCGTGGTCCAGCTGACCGCGACCGGCAACCTGCGCGAGGGACGTGATCGTGAGCAGGTCGAGCTCACGCGGCTGGACGCGCGCGTGGCCGAGCTGGCGCCGTACGCGGCGCTCGCCCGCAGCCTCGACGGGCGCACCGCGTTGCTCGTGGCGACCATGTCAGAGCAGGTCTCCTGGTCGGCGGTCCTCAACGACCTGTCGCTCACGTTCCCGTCCAACAGCTCGTTGCTGTCGCTGAGCGCGGCCCGAGGCGGCGATGCGCCGGTCGCGGCGGGAACGCCGGCCGTGTCGCTCCCCGGCATTGGGAGCGTGCAGTTCACCGGCTACTCGGTCGAGCGCTACGCCCCAGGCGTCGAGTCGGTCCTGCTCGGCTTGGACGATGCGCGCTCCTTCGAGCAGCTGTATCTGTCCACTGCCGCACGGACGCTGATCCAACAGACGCTGGTGACCAACTTCACCGGCAGCGGACGGCTGACGGACAGGGTCTACACCCATCGCTTCGACAAGGGACTGCCGGAGGAAGAGCGATGATCCGTCGCGCGCCGCTGCTCTCCGCCGTCGCCGCGGTGGTCCTCGCCGTCGCGATGTGGTTCCTGCTGTTCGCCCCGGAGCGCGAAGATCAGTCGGCTCTTCGGGACGAGATCGCTGCCCTGGTGGCGCGCCAGAACTCCCAGCGGCTGCAGATTGCGCGGCTGGAGGAGATCAAGGCGAACGAGCTCGACGTGCGCGCCGACATCGCGCGGCTGGAGCAGTACATCCCCGACGGTGCGGCGCAGCCGTCGGCGATCCGGCAGCTGCAGCTGGTCGCGGATGCCTCGGGTGTCGACATCAGCTCCGTGTCGTTCGCCCAGCCTGTGGCGGTTCCCGGTGCGCCTGCCCCGCCGGTGCCGGACACGGTGCTCGCCTCTGTGCCGGTGACACTCGTGGTCGAGGGCGGTTACTTCCAGGTGGCGGACTTCCTGCGCCGCGTCGAGTCCGAGATGCCTCGCGCGCTCCTGGTCGACAGTGTCACGATCACCGAGGCGCAGCAGCCGGCACGGTTCCCGACGCTGTCGGTCAACATGGCTACCCGCTTGTTCACCGTGGTGCCGGCCTCGGCGGTCACACCGGTGGTGCCGAGCGCGCCCAGCGCCGCCCCGCCCCCGTCACCGAGTCCGTCACCGGGCGCGCCAGAGCCGTCCGGGCGGGTCACACCGCTGCCCACGAGCGCCGGGGGATCCCCATGAGCGACGTCGACCGTCCGGCCGTCGGCAGGCCGCTGCTCATCGGGCTCGGCGTCGTGGTGGTGATCGCGCTGCTGTGGCTGTTCGTGATTGGGCCGCGGATGGGCGGCGGCGACGATGTCGTGGTCGCGCCGGTGCCGACGCGCGCTCCGGTGACGCCCGCGCCTTCGCCAATGCCCGAGGACGATGCGCTGTACCCCGAGAACTCCGAGGTGTACTCGGCGCGCGACCCGTTCGCGCAACTCGTGGCCGCCGAGGGCGAGGCAGGTGGCGCCGCCCCATCGCCGGGCGGCGTCCTGCCCGGCACGGGTGGTCCCACTCCGTCGTCCTCGCCCTCCCCGCCCGCCGGCGGGGGCGGCACGCCGCGCTCCGGCTCGTCGGCCGAGGTGGGCGGGACGGAGATCAAGCTGATCGACGTCTACGACGACGCGACGCGCGCGGTCGTGACCGTGAACGGCCGTTCCTACGACGTCGCCGAGGGCGAGCCGTTCGCCCAGCGCTTCCGGCTGCTCGACCTGACGGGTGAGTGCGGGACGTTCCTGTTCGGCGACAGCCGCTTCGTGCTGTGCGAGGGCGACGAAATCCGCAAGTGAGCCTCGCGGGTGCCGCGTCGCTCGTCGATCGGCAGCCCTGGCTGCTCGCCGCTGCGCTGGCGCTCGGCGCGTTCGTCATGGCCGATCACCGCTTCGAGCCGGCGGATCTCGGCCTGCTCGCCGACGCGGGCCAGGCCCTGCTCGAAGGCCGGTTCGACCGCGTCTTCGCCGACCCCGCCGTGCAGGCAGGGCCGCTCACGCTCCTGTTCCTGGCTCTGCTGCGCGGGGCAACCCAATGGGCAGGGGATGCGTCCGCGGGCATGCAGGTCGCCGCGCTGTGCGCGCTGGTGGCCGGCTGCACGGTCACGGCCGTGCGGCTTGTGGTCCCGCGACCGGGCTCGGTGCGCGGCGCGGCCACGCTGGGCGCCGGCCTGCTCGCGCTGCTGTACGGCACCCTGATCCTGCAGGAGGCGCATCCCAGCCATCCCGTCATCGCACTGCTGTGGCTGCTCGCCGCCCGCGCCGCCCGCGAGGGCCGTCCCGTCGCGGTCGGCGCGCTACTCGGTGCCTCCTGCGCGCTCGACACCTGGGGCATTCTCGGGATCGGCGTGGTCCTGGCCCTGGGCTCGTGGCGCCCGGCGGCGCGGGCCACCGCCGTCGCGGCGATCGTGGCGGTGGCGTGGTGGGCTCCATTCGCCGGTTGGGGACTGCAGTCGTTCGCGTATCGATGGACACCGGGCCAGGGCTCGGTTCCGTGGATGTTGTTCGGCGACACCCGGGTCTCGTGGTGGTGGCGGATCGCTCAGGGCGCGATCGCCGGTTCCGCCGGGGCATTCACGGCGAGGCGGCTGCGTGACAGTCCGCACCTTCCGTGGGTGCTGCCGTGCGTCGTCGTGGCGGCACGATTGCCCCTGGACCCGGTGTGGTTCTCGTACTACGAGATCCCGATCGGGATGATGGCGATCGCGGGCCTTGCCGCGCTGCTCGCGAGCACGCGCCGCCCGCCCGCCGCGGCTGTGGCCTGCACCGCGCTGGCGCTGTTCCTTCCCCCGGTCCTTCGGGCGGCGGTGCCCGCCCAGTTGGCCATTCTGGCCGCGACGGCGTGTCTGGGGCTGCTCCCGATCCTGCTGGTACCTTCTGCTGACCATGGTGCTTCGCTATCTGACGGCCGGTGAGTCGCACGGACCCGCCTTGGTCGGGATCCTCGAAGGCATGCCCGCGGGCGTGCCGGTCGATCGCGCGCGCATCGAGCGCCAGCTCGAACGCCGGCGCCTTGGTCACGGCCGCTCCCCGCGCATGAGCTTCGAGGAGGACCGCCTCGAGATCCTCGGCGGGGTGGTGCACGGCCGCACGCTCGGCTCGCCCATCGCGATCGTGATCCACAACAGCGAATGGCCGAAGTGGACCGAGGTCATGAGCCCCGAGCCGGTGGCCGACCCCGAGGCGCTGACGCAGACCGGCCGCGGGGAGCCGCTCACACGGCCGCGCCCGGGCCACGCCGACCTCGCCGGCATGCAGAAGTACGGTTTCGACGAGGCCCGCCCCGTCCTGGAGCGCGCCAGCGCGCGCGAGACCGCCACGCGCGTGGGCCTGGCCTGCTTCGCGCAGTTCCTGCTCGCCGAACTGGGCATCACGGTGATCTCGCACGTCGTGCGCATCGGCGAGATCGCCGTGCCCGAGGACGCGCCCCTGCCCGGCCCAGGCGACCTCGAGCGCATCGACACCGACCCCGTGCGCTGCCTCGACGCGGGCGCCTCGGCGCAGATGGTCGAGCGCATCGACCGGGCCAAGGGCGAGGGCGACACGCTCGGCGGCGTGGTCGAAGTGGTCGTGCACGGCCTGCCGCCGGGCCTGGGCAGCCACGTCCACTGGGATCGCAAGCTCGACAGCCGCCTCGCTGCCGCCCTGATGAGCGTCCAGTCGGTCAAGGGCGTCGAGGTCGGCGAGGGCTTCCGCACCGCGGAGGTCCCCGGCTCGAAGGCGCACGACGAGATCGTGCGCGGCGAGGGCCTGGGCTACGAGCGCGTGACCGGCCGGGCCGGCGGCATCGAGGGCGGTATGTCGACCGGCGAGACGCTCCGCGTGCGCGCCGCGATGAAGCCGATCTCGAGCATCCCGCGCCCGCTGCGCACAGTCGACGTCCGCAGCGGCGAGCCCGCCGAGGCGATCCACCAGCGCAGCGACGCCTGCGCGGTCCCGCGCGGCGGCGTCGTCGCCGAGGGCGTGGTGGCGCTGGCGATCGCCGACGCGCTGCTCGAAAAGACGGGGGGCGACAGCCTCGACGAGGTGCGGCGCAACCTCGACGCCTACGTCGCCGGCCTGCGGCCCGCATGGCTCGGCCGCTCGTGAGCCCGCTCGTCCCCGGGCGCAATCTCGTGCTGATCGGTTTGATGGGCAGCGGCAAGTCGACCGTGGGCCGCATGGTCGCCGCGCGCCTCGACCGACCGTTCGTGGACACCGACGCGGTTGTCGAGGCGGAGCTCGGCATGTCCGTGGCCGAGGTGTTCGCCAGCCAGGGAGAACGCGCGTTCCGCGCCGCCGAGGCGCAGGCCATCCGCCACGTCAGCGCCCTGCGCGGGCAGGTCGTCGCGGTCGGCGGCGGCGCGGTCGTCGCGCAGGACAACGTGCGCCACCTCAAGGCGACGGGGGACGTGGTGCTGCTGCAGGCCGAACCGGCGGAGCTCGCCGCGCGCGTCGCGGCCGCGGGCGTCGAGACACGCCCGCTGCTCGCTGACAGCGGCGACGTCGAGGCGCGCCTGGGGGCCCTGCTCGCCGCGCGCGCGGACGCCTACCGTGACGCGGCCGACGTGACGCTGGAGACCGGCGGGCGCACCGCCACGGAGGTCGTCGACGACCTGCTCGCCTGGGCGGTCCGGCAGCCGGGCCTGCTGGCACGCGAGGAGATCCCGGCATGAGTGAACCCATTCGCGTCGCCCTGCCTGGCCACCCCTACGACATCGTGGTGGAGGCGGGGGTCCTGCAGGCCATGCAGGGGCGCTTGGTGCCGCCGCCGCACGCGCGGCAGGCGATGGTCGTGACCAACGCGGTCGTCGGCGGGCTGTACGAGGCGCCGGTGCGCGCGAGCCTGGAGGCGCTCGGGCTCCAGGTGCACACCGTGCACGTGCCCGACGGCGAGGAGGCCAAGTCGGTCGAGACGCTGGCGATGCTGTGGCATCGCTTCGCCGCCGTGCCGCTGAACCGCGACGACGTGATCGTGGCGCTGGGCGGCGGGGTGGTCGGGGACCTGGCGGGCTTCGCCGCCGCGACCTGGAACCGGGGCGTGGCGGTGGCGCAGTTGCCGACGACGCTGCTTGGCATGGTCGACTCGGCGATCGGCGGCAAGACCGGCATCAACCTGCCCGAGGGCAAGAACCTGGTCGGGTCGTTCCACCAGCCGCTGGTGGTGCTGGCCGACACCGCGACGCTGCGGACCCTGCCACCGCGCGAGCTGCGCGCCGGGCTGGGCGAGGTCGCCAAGTACGGCTTCATCGAGGATCCGGCGGTGCTCGATCTGCTTGAGCGCGACCCTGCGGCGGCGACCGCCGGGGACCCCGCGCTGCTCACCGAGGTGGTCCGCCGTGGCGCGGCGGTGAAGGCGCGCATCGTTGCCGCCGACGAGCGCGAGGCCGGGGACCGCGCGCTGCTCAACTACGGACACACCGTCGGTCACGCGATCGAGTCCCTCACCGGCTACGGCGAGTACCGCCACGGCGAGGCCGTCGCGCTGGGCATGGTGTTCGCGGCGCGCCTGGGGGAGCGGCTCGGCGTGAGCGAGCCGGGCCTGGCCGACCGCACGGTCGCCGTGCTGGACGCGCTGGGGCTGCCGACCGGCGGGGTCAGGCTGGACCCGGCCGCGGTGTGGGACGTTCTGGCGCGCGACAAGAAGGCGCGCAACGGGGTGCGGTTCGTGCTGTGCCGCAAGCCGGGAGAGGCGCTGCTGGTGGAACCGCCGGAGCGGCGCGTGGTCGACGAGGTGCTGAGGAGCCTGGCATGAACGACTCAAGTAGCCCGAAGGGCGGTAGTCGGGGTGAGATGACCCTATTGCTGGTGCATGGACCCAACTTGTCGCAGCTCGGCACGCGCGACCCCGCGCACTACGGCACGGCGACGCTCGACGACCTGGTGACGATCGTCCGCGAGGAGCACGAGGCGGTCGAGTCGTTCCAGTCCGACAGCGAAGGCGAGCTGATCGCGCGGCTGCACGCCGCCCGAACCGACGGCACGCGCGCCGTGGTGATCAACCCTGGCGCCCTGACCCACTACAGCTACGCGCTGCGC
>Ga0299913_10003313_pt1 | contig 13130 bp, 9 predicted proteins | sample RVTome_9_FD_201360 | JGI IMG/M metagenome (GOLD analysis project Ga0299913, IMG submission 201360) | Soil microbial communities from uranium-contaminated site in the Upper Colorado River Basin, Wyoming, United States - RVT155D38 (version 2) ... | reverse complement strand
CCGCAAAGAAGGCCGGGACTTATTACTTCCATGTCTCCGCGTATCTCTTCCAAGAGGGCGGATACTCGCTCCGCGTAAGGAAGCTCTAGCGTAGGATCGTTCGCCGGACCGGTACCCCAGTGGACTGGAGCTGACGACCCTGGCGACGACGCCACCCTCCCCGTTCTCCTACTCGCTGATCGGCGCGGGCCGTGTCGGTACCGCAGTGGCCGAGCTGCTGCGACGTGCCGACCATCATCCCCTCGCCGTCTCATCCCCAAGCGAGACCTCGGCGCTGCGCGCCACCCGGATGCTGGGATGTCCCGTCATGGAGCCGGGGGCCGCGGTCGCCGATGCAGAGGTCGTTCTGGTCGGCGCCGACGACGCCTCCATCCAAGAAGTCGCGTCCGCGCTGGCGCCGCATCTTCGGGCCGATGCGGTAGTGGTCCATTTCGCTGGCTCTTTGGGTCTCGAGCCCCTGGCCGCCGCCATCGAAGCGGGTGCATCGGGGGCCGCGCTGCACCCCGTCCAGGCGTGCCCCGACGTCGACGCGGCCCTCGCCCGGCTGCCCGGCAGCGCGTGGGGGGTAACGGCCGGCGATGAGGTCCAGGAGTGGGCGCGCGTCTTGATCACCGACGACCTGCAGGGATCTCCCGTCATCGTTTCCGAGGACGCGCGGCCCTTATGGCACGCCGCAGCTGTACTCACCTCGAACGGCATCGCGGCGCTCCTGTCGATCGGTGAATCTCTGTTGGGTTCCATCTCGATCGCCCGGCCGGAAGAGGTACTCGCGCCTCTCGCTCACGGAACGGTCCAGAACGCGATCGAAGGAGGCGGGGGCGGAGCGACCCTGACCGGGCCCATCGTGCGCGGCGAGCTGGAGACCCTTGCGCGCCACATCCGAGCTATCGAGGAACGAGACCCTGCCTTGTTGCCCGCGTTCATCGAGGGCGCGCGCCTGATCCTTCGCGCCGCGCAGGCGACCGGTCGTATCGCGCCGGAAACGATCGGCGATTGGGACCGGCTCCTGGGAGCCAAGGGATGAAGGTCATCCGTTCGGCGTCACAACTTCGCCGCCAGCTCGATATCGAGCGGGCTGCAGGACGGTCGATCGCGTTCGTGCCGACGATGGGCGCGCTGCACGAGGGTCATCTCTCGCTCGTTCGCTCCGCGCGCGAGGCGGCAGAAGTGGTCGTCGTCAGCATCTTCGTCAACCCTCTGCAGTTCGGCCCCCGCGAAGACTTCGACGCGTACCCGCGTGACGAGGACGGCGATCGTCGCGCGGCCGAGGGGGCCGGCACCGACGTGTTGTTCGTGCCGCCCGTGGAAGAGATCTATCCGGCGGGCGATTCGACGATAGTGAGCGTCGGCGGCTTGGGCACCGTCCTGGAGGGCGAGGACCGCCCCGGTCACTTCGACGGGGTTTGCACCGTCGTTGCGAAGTTGTTCAACCTCGTCGCGCCTGACGTTGCGATCTTCGGTCAGAAAGATGCACAACAGGTCGCGGTGATCAAGCGGATGGTCGAGGACCTGCGATTCCCAGTGCAAATCGCAGGGGCTGCGACAGTGCGAGAAGCCGACGGCCTCGCGCTGAGCAGCCGGAACCGCTACCTGACCGCCGCCGAGCGGAAGCAGGCGACGGCGCTGTACGAGGCGCTCCGGCTCGGTGCCCGTTTGGCGAGCGACGAGGATCTCGAGGTCGTCGAGAAGAACATGTGGGACCTGATCGCCGAGCGCGGCCTCCAACCGAGCTACGCGCGCGTCGTCGACCCCGACACTTTCGCTCCGGCATCTGCCGACGGGCCCAAGCTTCTCGTCGTGGCAGCTCTCTTGGGCAAAACGCGGCTCATCGACAACCTGTTGATCCATGGATGATGGAGGGAACATGCGAAGAAGAATGATGAAGTCCAAGATCCATCGAGCAACCATCACCGACGCGAATCTGGAGTACGAAGGCTCGATCACGATCGACCGTGATCTCATGGACACCGCCGACCTCTACGCGTTCGAACAGGTCCATGTACTCGATGTGAACAACGGGTCGCGTTTCGAGACCTATGTCATCGAGGGGACCAGAGGATCGGGAGAGATGTGTGTGAACGGTGCGGCAGCCCATCTGGTCGACGTAGGCGACAAGATCATCGTGATCTCCTACGCGTCTTACGATGAGGCCGAGCTTGCGGGCCACGAACCGATTGTGGTCAAGGTCGACGATCTGAACCAGGCGACGCTTCGACTCGGGAGGACCTGAGTGCTACTCGCGGCAGACGTTGGGAACACCCAAACGCACATCGGCGTCTTCGATCGGGACGAGCTGAAACACGAGTGGCGCGCTGCGACCGACGGCCGTCGCACCGCCGATCAGTGGGCCCTCATGTTCGGGCAGTTCCTCCAACTCGCCGACCTCTCTTTCTCCAGTCAGATCACCGGAGTCGCTATCTGTTCAGTCGTACCGCGCGCAACGCAGGAGCTTAGAGACATGACGGGCCGCTACTTCGGGTACCCCCCGATAGTGGTCGAGCCCGGCATCAAGACCGGGATAGCGATCGTGACCGACAACCCGCGCGAGGTCGGGGCGGATCGGATAGCGAATGCCGTCGGCGCGCATCACTTGTTCCCCGACGAACCTGTGATCGTCTGTGACTTCGGTACCGCGATCACGATCGATGCCATCTCGGACAAGGGTGAGTACCTCGGGGGAGCGATCGCTACGGGGATCGACACGAGCGCGACCGCGTTGTTCGCGGCGACCGCGCAGATCAACCGCGTGGAGCTCGTTGCACCTCCCAGTGCCATCGGGAAGAACACGACCGCCAGCGTGCAATCCGGCATCATCTACGGGACGGCCGGCCTGGTGGACGGTCTCGTGGAACGTGTGATCAAGGAATTGGGGGGACACGCACGCGTGCTGGCAACCGGTGGTTTCGCCGAAGTGATGGCCGAGCACTGTCATCGCCTCGATCAGGTCGAGCCCCGGCTCACCCTTCTAGGCCTCCGACTGATCTTCGAGCGCAACTTCGAGGATCAGTGAAAACGGCTTACCCCTACCGCTACGAGCGCACCGCGACCACAGGGGAGCTGCGGTCGCGCCACGAAACCATCGAGCCGGGCTCCGAGACGGGTCAAAGCGTCCGAGTAGCAGGCCGCGTGATGACGGTTCGCTCTCACGGCAAGGTCGCGTTCGCCGACCTGATGGATGGTTCCGGCCGGATACAGCTCTTCGCTCAACACGCGGTGCTGGGCGACGAAGGCCTCGAGGCCTTTACCTCCTTGAACGTTGGGGACATCGTGGGGGCCGAAGGCGAGGTCGTCATGACGAAACGCGGCGAGCTGTCCGTGAAGGTCGCCGAGACCACCCTTCTCGCGAAGTGTCTGCGACCTATGCCCGACAAGTGGCATGAGTCAACGGATGTGGAGTTCCGCTATCGCCAGCGCTATCTCGATCTCCTGTCGAACCCCAAGGCAACAGAGGTCCTTGCGGCGCGTGCCCGCGTCAACTCCGCGATCCGCACCTTCCTCGATGAGCGGGGCTTCATAGAGGTCGAGACCCCGATCCTCCAACCGATCGCGGGGGGTGCGGTGGCACGGCCCTTCGTCACCCACCACAACGCGCTAGATATCGACCTGTACCTCCGCATCGCCCCCGAGCTGTACCTGAAGCGCTTGTTGATCGGGGGGGCCGAGAAGGTCTACGAGCTCAACCGGAGCTTCCGTAACGAGGGTGTGTCGACGAAGCACAACCCGGAATACACGATGCTCGAGGCCTACGAGGCGTACGCGGACTACGACGACACGATGGCTCTGGTCGAAGCGCTCGTCTTGGCGGTGGCCGACTCCGTTGGTCCCGATCACGGTTGGAAAACGCCGTTCCGCAGGCTGACCATGTTCGAGGCGATCAACGAAGCCACCGACCGGGACCTCGCGACCCCGTGGGCGGCCGAGGACTGGGATTCGATACTCGACCACGCAGACGCGGTGGGTGTCGTGGATGCGAAGAGCCTCCCCCCCGGCCGTGCGGTCTTCGAGATCTACGAGACGCGCGTCGAGAAGGAGCTCATCGAGCCCACGTTCGTGATCGGCGTTCCGAAAGAAGTGTCGCCACTAGCCAAGGACCACAGGACCATCGCAGGATTCACCGAGCATGCCGACCTGGTGATCGGGGGAATCGAGATCGCGCCGATCTACTCGGAGCTCAACGACCCCGACGAGCAGCGCCGCCGCTTCGACCAACAAGCTGCCGCTCGCTCCGCCGGCGACGAAGAAGCGGCGCTGGCCGACGAGGACTTCCTCGAAGCTCTCGCCTACGGGATGCCCCCCGCCGGCGGCTTCGGGCTCGGCGTCGACCGCCTCCTGATGACCCTCCTAGACCTCCCCTCGATCCGCGAAGTGATCCTTTTTCCCACTCTCCGCCCCCACGACTAGCCGCCCCGGTACTGGCAGGATGCCGCGATGCGTCGGGCATCAGCGGTGGCGGTAATGGCCATCATGGTCTTCGCGTCGTGTGACGGCGGGGAGATGGACGTGCTGCGGCCGGGTGCGCCGGTCGCTAGTCCCACGAGCTCCGATGCGCGCGTCATCGGTCTCGTGGGCACGTTGTCGGGCCCAGAAGCGTGGCGCGGTGAGGACGCGTTCGAGGGCGCCGATCTCGCGATCAGCGAGCTCAACCAGGAAGTAGACGAAGGGCGGCCTCGGTACGAGCTCGTTACCCGCGACGACGGCGGCAACCCTGGTATCGCGACACAGCTCGTCCAGCAGCTCGCGTCGATCGATCGAACGGTCGGGATCATCTACGCGGGACCACCCGAGGCCCTGCCGGCGGCCGAAGCTGCGCTGACCCAAGCCGGAATCCCGGCCATCCTCCTGTACGGGGATCTCTACAGCGCGCGCCTCTTGCGTCCCCATATCTTTCAGTCGTCTCCGCCGTTGCTGTGGCAGGCGCGGGCGATGGCTCGCTACATCGAGCGGGACCGCGGCTACCGCCGGATCGGCGTGCTCGTATCACGCTCTCCCACGGCAGACACGGCGCTCGTATCGCTGAGGACCGCCTTCCGGGAGCAGGACATCCGACGACTTAGGGTCTTTCGCTACGACGACGTGGTGCAGATGCCCGACCGGCTTCGTCGACTGAAGAAGGCGCGCGTGGAGGCTCTCGTCGTGGGCGGCTCGGGCGAATCGTTCGCCGAAGCGCTCACCATCCTCAGGCAGAGAGGCCAGTCGTACCTCACCACCCGCAAGGCGCGTTCGAAGGGGAGCGGGCGCGGTCGCTGGAACCCGCAGGTATTCGGCTTCGACTCGGCGATCGCGCCGGGGCAGACCACACGGCTGGACAAGGGAACGATCGCCGCCGACTCCTATTCGCGCGGCCCCCATCTCCTTCCGATCCCGAGCCTTCAACGGTTCCACGCAGCGTTCACGGAGTGGTGGGATGGTGACGAGCCACTCGGCTGGGAGCTGCGCGCGTACGACGCGGTGCACATGATCGGGTGGGCATCCAAGAACTCGAGCCCCGGTGCCGACTTGGCGCTCGTACTCGAGCACCTCCGCAAGGAGCGTTTCGGTGGCCTCACGATCACCCTGGGGCCGGACGACCACACGATCGTCGAGCAGGCAACGGTAGGTCTCTGGGTGGTCCCCCGCGGGGCTTTCGAGCCCCCTTCCAACGTCCTGCCGTGGTTGCCCCTGGCCCGGGGGTTCTCGATCGACGGCGAGAGAACGGCCGCGGCCAACGAGGATTGGCGCTATCTGTTCCGGAATCCCCCACCGCCCGATGGGCCGGCCCCCAAGGTCACGCGGATGCGCTATGCGGTCAACAGCCCCAGATCCGACCCCATCCACTAGGTACTTCTCGCAATCACATTTACCAAAGCGGGCAGTTAGGCCGAAGATGTAGGTGGGAACGTTAGGGGCGACTCAGGCGTTCTAATGGGAGTGACAGGGATCGAAGGTGACCCCTACCTATAATCGAACGAACGAACAGAAAGGGAGGGCCCCAAATTGTTCGAGCGATTCACCGATAGGGCCCGCCGCGTGGTCGTCCTCGCTCAAGAAGAGGCGAGGCTTCTCAACCACAACTACATCGGCACCGAGCACATCCTCCTCGGGCTGATCCATGAAGGCGAGGGCGTCGCCGCTAAGGCGCTCGAATCACTGGGGATCTCGCTAGAGAAGGTCCGCCAGCAGGTTGAAGAGATCATCGGCGCCGGCCAGAGCCCCCCATCGGGGCACATACCGTTCACGCCGCGCGCCAAGAAGGTGCTGGAACTTTCGCTGCGCGAAGCGCTGCAGCTCGGTCACAACTACATCGGGACCGAGCACATCCTCCTGGGACTCATCCGAGAGGGCGAGGGCGTCGCCGCTCAGGTCCTCGTCAAGCTAGGTGCGGACCTCGGGCGCGTGCGCCAGCAGGTCATCCAGCTGCTGTCCGGCTACTCCTCCAAGGAGGGGGCCGCGGCGGGAGCCGGCGGCGAGTCGCCGCAAGGCTCCCTGGTGCTCGACCAGTTCGGCCGCAACCTGACCCAGCTCGCTCGTGAGAACAAGCTCGACCCCGTCATCGGGCGCGAGAACGAGATCGAGCGCGTCATGCAGGTTCTATCGCGCCGTACCAAGAACAACCCCGTCCTCATCGGCGAGCCCGGCGTCGGCAAGACCGCCATCGTCGAAGGCCTCGCGCAGCGCATCGTGCGCGGCGAGGTCCCCGAAACCATCACCGACAAGCAGCTCTATACGCTCGACCTCGGCGCGCTCGTCGCCGGGTCCCGCTACCGCGGTGACTTCGAGGAGCGCCTGAAGAAGGTGCTGAAAGAGATCAAGACGCGCGGCGACATCATCCTGTTCATCGACGAGCTGCACACGCTCGTCGGCGCGGGGGCCGCCGAAGGTGCTATCGACGCCGCCAGCATCCTGAAGCCGATGCTCGCGCGCGGCGAGCTCCAGACGATCGGAGCGACGACGCTCGACGAGTACCGCAAGCATCTCGAGAAGGACGCGGCCCTCGAGCGACGTTTCCAGCCGATCAAGGTGCCCGAGCCGACCGTTGCGCACACGATCGACATCCTCAAGGGGTTGCGCGATCGCTACGAGGCGCACCACCGTGTTCACATCACCGATCAAGCACTCGTCGCGGCAGCGAACCTCGGAGACCGTTACATCTCCGACCGGTTCCTGCCCGACAAAGCCATCGACTTGATCGACGAGGCCGGATCGCGTCTGCGGATCCGCCGCATGAGCGCGCCGCCCGACTACCGCGAGCTCGAAGAGAAGATCGCAGAGACGCGCTCCAAGAAGGAGCAAGCGATCGAGGCTCAGGACTTCGAGCGGGCGAAAGAGTTCCGCGAGGAAGAAGTAACTCTCATGGCGGAACGCTCGGAGAAGGAAACCGAATGGAAGGCCGCCGAAGGCGAAGCTTTCGCCGAGGTCGACGAGGAAGAGATCGCCGAGGTCCTGTCGTCGTGGACGGGCATCCCGGTCATGAGCCTTACGGAAGAAGAGACCGCGAAGCTGCTACGCATGGAGGACGAGCTCCACAAGCGCATCGTCGGCCAGCACGACGCGATCCAGGCAGTGTCTCGTTCGATCCGTCGCACGCGTGCAGGGCTCAAGGATCCGAAGCGTCCGGCCGGCTCGTTCATCTTCCTGGGACCGTCGGGTGTCGGCAAGACCGAGACCGCCAAGACGCTCGCCGAGTTCCTCTTCGGCGACGAGGACGCGTTGATCCAGCTCGACATGTCCGAGTACATGGAGAAGCACACGGTAAGCCGGCTCGTCGGGTCGCCTCCGGGCTACGTCGGGTACGAGGAGGGTGGCCAGCTCACAGAGGCCGTTCGCCGTCGTCCCTACGCGGTCGTCCTGCTCGACGAGATCGAGAAGGCGCATCCCGATGTGTTCAACACTTTGCTGCAGATCCTCGAGGACGGTCGTCTGACGGACGCGCAAGGCAAGACGGTCGACTTCAAGAACACCGTCATCATCATGACTTCGAACCTCGGCACCAGGGACCTGCGGAAGCCCGCGATGGGCTTCGGCCAAGCGGGTGAAGAGCTGACCTACGACAAGATGAAGGAGCGCGTCGGCGAGGAGCTGAAGAAGAGCTTCCGGCCCGAGTTCCTGAACCGCATCGACGAGGTCATCGTGTTCCACGAGCTGAGCCGGCCAGAGGTCACGTCGATCGTCGACCTGATGATCCGCAGGCTCGAAGAGCAGCTCAAGAGCCAAGACGTCGGCATCGAGTTGTCGGAGGCGGCGAAGGAGTTGCTGGCCAGGAAGGGTTACGACCCAAGCCTCGGTGCGCGACCACTGCGTCGGAGCATCCAGCGACTGGTCGAGGACCCGCTGTCCGAGAAGATCCTGTGGAACGAGTACGAGGCGGGTGACACGATCATCGTCGACGTCGACAAGAACGCGGAGACGAACGAGGACGAGATCGTCTTCCGCAAGGCCGAGCGCGTGCCCGACGAGGTACCCGTCGAGCTCGCGGGGGCCGGCGTAGCTACCGACGGGGACGGAGAATCACCCGAGTCATAGGCCACGTAGCGAAGGACAGATCATCAGGGGGCGGCCCTCGAGCCGCCCCCTTTTTTCTGCAACCCGGTTCAGTTGAAGCGCGCGGCTGGTTATGGTGCCGGGGGGTTCGAAAGGGACTACGGGATGGCTTTGACCGAAAGAGAAGGACACGACTTGGAGATCGACATGCGGGACATCCTCGTCGCGCACACCGTCCGCAAGGTCTACCGAACCGGGGCAGAGACGGTCGAGGCCCTCAAGGACGTCTCGATCTCGATCGCTCACGGAGATTTCATCGCGGTCATGGGCCCGTCGGGCTCGGGCAAGACGACATTCCTGAACTGTCTATCGGGTCTGGACGAGATCGACGCGGGGGATGTGCTCGTGGAGGGCCAGGACGTCCACAAGATGTCGGACGCGAAACGCAGCCGCTACCGGGCCCGCAAGATGGGGTTCATCTTCCAGAGCTTCAACCTGATCCCCGTGTTCACATCGGTCGAGAACGTCGAGCTGCCCTTGCTGCTCGCCGGGGCTTCGCCTTCGGAAGCACGCGGACGCGCGGAAGAAACCCTGGAACGCGTTGGGTTAGGTGAACGTAAGAACCATCGTCCCAACGAGTTGTCCGGCGGCGAGCAGCAACGGGTCACGATCGCCCGCGCTCTGGCCGGGAAACCCGCGATCGTGTGGGCCGACGAGCCGACGGGGAACCTCGACACCGAGACCGCGTGGTCGGTGATGGACCTGTTGAAAGACCTCAACGAGGACGGGCTCACGATCGTGCTCGTGACCCACGATCCTGCGATCGGCGAGGTGGCCGGGCGGATGGTCAAGATGCGAGACGGCGCCATCGAGTCGAGCTCCTAGTTCAGATGGTCCTTCCCATCCTCCTGGGCGTATGCACGGCGCTGATCGCCTGGCAGGCGTTCCGCAGACCGATGCTCCGGCGGTTGGCCGGGCGTGACGCGACCAGGAGACCGACCGAGACGGCTCTCGTCATCGCGGGAAGCCTCTTGGGCACCGCCCTCATCACCGGCAGTCTGATCGTCGGTGACACGCTCGATTCGTCCATCCGTGCAGCGGTCCGCAATCAACTGGGCCCCGTCGACGAAGTCGTCGGTGTTCCAGATGCAGATCTCGCACGAAAGATCGAGACGGAGATCGCTGCGCTCGACGACGAACGGATCGACGGCGTGATCTCGCTGCTCACGGCTCGTGCTGCGGTGGCGTCCGACGCGTCGGGAGACATCGTGGCGGAGCCAGATGCGCAACTGATCGAGATCGACTTCGCCGCGGCCAACGACTTCGGAAGCGATCCCCAGATCACGGGTGTGACCGGCGCGACGCCGGGTCTCGGCGAGGTCGTTATCGGCGAAGACCTCGCGGAGGCACTCGACGTTGCCGAAGGGGATCGCGTGACGGCCCATCTCTACGGGGAAGAAGTCGATCTCCAGGTGACGGGCGTGCTTCCGCGCACCGGGCTCGCGGGTTTCTGGCTCGGATTCCAATCGACGAGCATGAACGCATTCGTTGCGCCGGGGACGATCGCCGACACGGTCGGGCAGCGCCTGCCGCGCGACACGGCACCCCCGATCACGTTCGTCGCCGTGTCGAATCGCGGTGGGGTCGAAGAAGGCGGCGCGTTGACCGATGAGGTCACGCCGTTGATCGAAGACGTGCTCGGGTCATCGCCATTACGTGTCGAGGAAGTGAAGCGCATCGGACTGGACAATGCTGATGCCCAGGGCAAGGAGTTCGGAGAGATCTTCCTCGCCATCGGGTCCTTCGCGATCATCGCCGGGATCCTGCTGCTGGTGAACATCTTCGTGATGCTCTCGGAAGAGCGGAAGAGCCAGCTCGGGATGTTGCGGGCAGTCGGTATGACACGCTCGCACCTTGTCAGGGCCTTCGTGATCGAAGGTGCGGTCTACGCGTTCATGGCGGGGTTGCTCGGGGCCGCGCTCGGCGTGGGAGTGGGCTGGGCCATCGTCAAGCTGGCGGCTCCCATATTCAGTGGCTTCGGAGATTTCTCGTTGGACCTCACTTTCGCGGTCGATCCCCAGAGCATGATCCAAGGATTCTGCGCGGGGGTTCTCATCTCGATCGCGACGATCTTCGGAACGAGCCTGCGTATCAGCCGCGTCAACATCATCCGGGCGATCCGCGATCTCCCCGAGCCCAAGGTGTATCGCGTCCGGACGCGCTCGATCGTTATCGGGTCGATCGTTGCCGCAGCGTCTCTAACCTCGCTCCTTTTGAGCTGGGGCGATCCGTCGGCGTGGGTCGTCGGATTGCTTGCGGTGCCGCTAACTCTCTTCGGATTGCTACCCCTCATGAGCCGGGTGATCGGGCGGCGGACCGGCGTGCTGATCGCGGCCCTAGGGACGCTCGGCTGGGGGATCTTCGGGAACGCCATCACCGGCGGGCAGTTCTTCGACGAGGGAGACATCTTTGCTTTCGTCGTACAGGGGACGGTGCTGACGCTTGCCGCGGTCCTCCTCCTTACCCAGACGCAAGAGAATTTCGAAGGCCTCATCAGGCGCGTGTCGGCACGAAGCTTGCCGTTGCGATTGAGCGTTGCTTATCCGCTGGCCCGGCGGGCACGAACGGGGTTGACGCTGGGCATGTTCGCGCTCGTGATCTTCACGATGACCTTCATCTCGGTGCTGTCCAACGTATTCGGCGGCCAGGTGGAGTCCGCAACCGCGAAGGAAGGGGACTTCCACATCGTCGCGACCGCGAGCGACTCCAACCCGCCCACCGAGTCCGAGCTGAAAGCCTTCGACGGTGTCGACGAAGTCGCGGTGCTTCGCTTCGGTGACGTCCTGTTCGAAACGGTGAGCGACGACGACCCTATGCCGTGGACCGTTAGCGGTGTCGACGAGGCATTCGTGGACGGCGGCCCGCCGCAACTGAGCAAGAAACCAGAGGACAAGTCGCAGGACGAGGTGTGGGGGCAGCTCCTGTCGGATCCGAGCAAGATCATCGTTCCATCTTTCTTCCTTCAGACGGGAGGCGGGCCGCCGTCCCAGACCTTCGAGCCGGGCGTGATCGTGTTCTCTATCGATCCCTTCAGCGGTGCCCGTGTCGAACGGGAGATCATCGGCGTGATCGATAACGACTTCGCGTTCTCCGGCAGCTACGTCTCGAAAGAATCGATCGCCGAGATGCTCGGACCGTCGGCGGCCCCCGCGCGGTTCTACGTCAAGGTCGACGAAGGCGCCGATGCGTCGAGCGTGGCGCGTTCGATGCAAGGGGAGCTCGTGGCCAACGGGGTCGAGGCCGACCCGATCCGGAGGATCGTCGAGGACTTCCAGCGCTCCAACCTGCAGTTCTTCCAGCTGATGCAGAGCTACCTCGCGCTCGGCCTGCTGGTAGGGATCGCGGGACTAGGAGTGGTCATGGTGCGCGCGGTGCGCGAGCGCCGCAGGGACGTCGGCGTGCTCCGTTCGCTGGGGTTCGTCCCCGGTCAGGTGCGGCGTTCGTTCGTGCTCGAGTCCGGCTTCGTGGCCTTACAAGGGATCCTGATCGGAGTGGTCCTGGCGATCGTTACGGCGTCCCAGTTGATCGCCACCGACGCCTTCGGCACGGATGTGGCGTTCGATGTGCCGTGGACCGAGATCGGGGTCCTCACCAGCCTTGCCCTGATCGCGTCGCTGCTCGCCACGGCGTGGCCCGCCCAGCAGGCCTCGCAGATCCCACCCGCAGTGGCCCTCCGCATCGAGGGTTAGAAACTGTCGTACCCCGTCTCTACGGTGGGGGCATGGCAGAGACGTTCTCGTGCAGCGACTGTGGACACCAGGCGCCCAAGTGGTTCGGGCGCTGCCCCGACTGTGGGGCATGGAGCAGTGCGACCGTTCCGACAGGCGATCACTCGTTCGAGGTCGTGAGGTTGTCGGATGCGCCTCCGTCCCCGGAACGTGTCGTCTGTGGCGTTGGTGAGTTCGACCGTGTCCTCGGCGGCGGGATCGTCGCCGGCTCCGTCGTCCTGCTGGCGGGCGAGCCCGGGATCGGGAAGTCGACCCTTGTCCTAGAGGTACTTGCCGAGCTGGGGACACGCGGCACCGATTGCCTTCTCGTCACCGGCGAGGAGTCGCTCGCTCAAGTCGCATCGCGCGCGGCGCGACTCGAGATAGATCCGACGAGCCTGCAGGTGGCCGCGTCGACGTCGCTGCGCGCGATCGTCGCCAGGCTCGACGAACACCCGCCGGACGTATTGGTGATCGACTCGATCCAGACCCTCCAGGACGAGTCCGTCGACAGCGCGCCCGGCTCACCCAACCAAGTGCGATACAGCGCGGCCCACCTTGTCGAAGTCGCGAAACGCACGGGCACCGCCGTGATCCTGGTCGGTCACGTCACCAAAGAAGGTTCGGTGGCGGGACCCAAGACCCTGGAACACATGGTCGATGCGGTGGTCACGCTCGACGGTGAGCGATCCGGAACCCTGCGCCTGTTGCGCGCGGTGAAGAATCGCTTCGGGCCGTGCGACGAAACCGGGGTCTTCGTGATGGGAGAGCGAGGGCTCGAACCGGTGGCCGATCCGTCTGCGATGTTTCTGGAGGACCGGCGTGATGGGGTCCCGGGCTCGGTTGCTTTCCCTGCACTGGACGGCACGCGACCTCTGATAGTGGAGATCCAGGCTCTCGTCACGG
>Ga0299913_10003311_pt1 | contig 13132 bp, 11 predicted proteins | sample RVTome_9_FD_201360 | JGI IMG/M metagenome (GOLD analysis project Ga0299913, IMG submission 201360) | Soil microbial communities from uranium-contaminated site in the Upper Colorado River Basin, Wyoming, United States - RVT155D38 (version 2) ... | reverse complement strand
CCGGTATGAACCCGCACATGAGCATGACCATGAGGCCGACGAACTGGCCGACGAAGGAGGTCGGCGGTGCGTCGCCCGGGTTTGGATAGCCGGCCGCGAAAATGCCGACCGCCAGCACGCCGAGGATGCCCGAGAAGCCGTGCACCGAAACGGCGCCGACGGAGTCATCGACACCCATGCGCGACAGGAAGTCGTTGCCGGGCTTGATGATGACGCCGCCGAGCATGCCGAGCAGGAAGGCGAGCGGCGGATACCAAACGTCGAGGCCGGCGGCCGCGACGAAGATACCGGCGAGCGCCCCCGACATCATCCAGAACGGATCGCGCGTCGTCGCCCAGGCGCCGATGATGCCGCCTGAGAAGCACATCAGCGTGTTGAACGCATAGGACGACAAGGTCGCCGGCTGTCCGTAGATGTTGGTCCACTGGGCGCCCGGATTGAAGATCAGGCACGCCCCGAGGAAGCCGAAGAAGCCGACGATGATCAGCATGAGTCCGATCAGCACCATCGGCACGTTGTGCGGCAGCAGATCGTTCGCCGTGCCGTCGGCGTTGTACTTGCCGATGCGCGGCCCGAGATTGAGCAGCACGCCGAGAGCGAAGAAACCGGCGACCACGTGGATCAATCCGGCGCAGCCGACGTCGTGATAGCCCCAATCCTTGAGCAGCCACCCGTCAGGGTGCCAGCCCCACGACGCTGCGAGGATCCAAGCCACGGATCCCAACAGGATCGCCAGGATCACGAAGGCCGAGACGCGGATGCGCTCGATCACGGCGCCTGAGAAGATCGACGCCGTCGTCGCCGCGAACAGCACGAACGCCGCCCAGAACACGCCGCTCGCGTTATCGGAGAGGTTCGGGCCCATCTCTGCCGCCCACGGCAGGCCGGCATTTCCGGATTCGCCCGGAATGATGCCGCTCGGGAAGGCGAGATAGATCCACCAGCCGAAGAAGAAGAAGGTCGGCACGATGAATGCGAAGGCGAGAATGTTCTTCACGCCGGACGCCAACACGTTCTTGGCGCGGGATGCGCCCATTTCATAGGCAAGAAAGCCTGCGTGGATGCAGATCATGATGGCGGTGCACCACCAATAGAAGATCTCGACATCCACGGTTCCGAGCATGCCGCTCGTTTTTGTCAGTTCAGCTATTTGCTCTTGCATGAATCAGCTCCCCATCCAAAGACCAAGGCCTTTCGGTCGTGCCGAGGCCTTGCTCCGAGCTGCCAAAGTGGTTTCCTCTGAGGAAACAATATTTACTCATCGCAAGAGCCGTGCCACGCAGGGAGAGCCCGCTGAATCAAGCTGTTGCTTGTGCAGTTCGGCAAAGCGGGAAGGGGAGTCTGCTTAAGTGATTGGCGCCGTGCTCAGTAGATTGGCGTTTTGCGCGCGCGGCTCAGAAGAATTTCAGGTAGCGGGCGCGCTCCCAGTCGGAGACCGCGTTGTGATAGCTCTCCCACTCTTCGCGCCGGAAGCGGGCATAAGCCTCGAACATGGTCTCGCCCATGACCTCTTTGGAGAGCGGATCGGCCTCGAAGGCGTCGACCGCCTCCTCCAAATTGCGGGGTAGCAGCGCGATGCCCATCTCGCGCAGCTCATCGTCCGTCTTTTGGTACATGTTTTCGGTGTGCGGTTCGCCGGGATCGAGACCCTCGCGGATTCCTTCGAGCCCCGCGGAGAGCACCATGGCCGCGCCGAGATAAGGATTGTTCGCCGAGTCCGCCGCGCGCAGCTCCACGCGCCCGCCTCCCAGCGGAATACGCAGCGCATTGGTGCGATTGTTGTTGCCGTAGCACACATAGACCGGCGCCCAGGTTGAGCCCGACATCGACCCCTGCTTGATCAGCCGCTTGTAGCTGTTCACCGTGGGCGACACGACGGCGCTGATCGCCGGCAGGTGCTTGAGCAGGCCGGCCACGAACTGGTAGCCGAGCTTCGACAGCCCGCAGCCGCGTGGATCGTCGCTGTCCTTGAACAGATTGTCGCCGGTCTCGAGGCTCGCGAGAGACATATTGTAATGCGCGCCTGAGCCGGTGCGATTGGCGAACGGCTTCGGCATCCACGAGGCGAAATAGCCGTGCTGCCTGGCGATGGCATTGGCCATCATGCGCAGGAACACATAGCGGTCCGCCATGGTCATGGCGTCGGCATAGCTGAAGTCCAGCTCGAATTGGCCGTTGCCGTCCTCGTGGTCGAACGAATAGACGTCCCAGCCGAGGCTCTCCATGGCGTGAACCAGCTCGGAGAGCCAATGCAGATTGTCTAGCGCGCCGTAGCCGTCGTAGCAGGGCTTGTCGAGCGTATCGCGGTCGGACACCGGCACCGGCCCTGCCTCGCTGTCCTTCAGCACATAGAACTCCGGCTCTAGGCCGAGATTCATGACATAGCCGAGATCGGCGGCCTTTTTCGTCGCGCGGGCCAGGATGTTGCGGCTGCAGGCCTCGAACGGCTTGCCCTCGCACCACAGATCGCTCGCGAACCAGGCGACGTTTTGCTGCCAGGGCAGCACGGTGCAGGAGGCGGGATCGGGCCGCGCCGAGACCTCCTCGTCGCTCACGTCCTGCGGCACGCCGTCGAGCGCCGCCCCCGTATAGAGTTCCGAGCCGGCCATCATGTGTTCGAGATGGCCGATCGGGACCATCTTGGTCTTCGACACGCCATGCATGTCGGCGAAGCTCGCCATCAGGAACTCCACGCCCTCGGCGGCGAGCTGTTCACGAAGCGAGTTAAGATCCCTGGTCGGCTTGAGCATCGACGTCGCACCCTCGATTACCGTGACATGCCGAGGATGCTAACGCAGACCGTTGCGCCCTGAGAAATATTTTTTATTGGAGAGAAAGTCGCGCCCGCCCCCTAGGGACTGTTCGCCTTCATCAGGTCGTCGCGCGCCTTCTCCAGATGACCGGTGATAAGGCTTTGCGCGAGCTGCGCGTCGCGCACATGCAGCGCGTTGAGGATGCCGCGGTGCTGGCGGTTGTATTCGACGATCACCTCGGGCGTCAGGACCTTCTCCTTCATGGCGTCCCACTGCGCGTGCAGCCGCACATGATTGATCTGCCGGTAGATGCTGAGCAGCAGGGGATTCGCCGAGGCCCGCGCCAGCAGCAGATGAAACTCGCCGTCCCATTTGGAAAAGGCGTCCTTGTCCATCGTCGACGCTTCGGCCTGGGTCAGCACGGTGTCCATGTCGTCGAGATTGCGCCTTGTCGCATGCAGCACCGCGAGCCGCGTGGTGAAAGGCTCCACCGCGAGCCGCGCCTCGATGAGCTGCAACGGACTGAGTTCGTCCGCGAGATCGGCGGGCCGGCGTCCTGCCGCAATGGACGCGCCGACGAATGTGCCGCTGCCGAGCCGCCGCGAGACCAACCCCTGCCGTTCGAGCTTGTCGAGGGCCCGGCGCACCGTGGAGCGCGCGGCCTTGAACGTCGCTGCCAACTGACGCTCGGTCGGCAACTTGTCGCCTTCGCTATAGGCGCCTGTTTCGATCGCGCGCTGCAGATAGGCCGAGATGGTGCCGACGCTGCTATGTGGCTTGCCGAGGCCCGGCAGGATGGCCTCCGCCTGTCTAACTGTCTGGGTCACGCGATCGGTCCTCCAATGGGAGATTTTAACGGCCCACTTTGGGCTCGTAAACAAGAAATTGGTTTGCAATCGGTCTCGGACCGTGCGGTAATAGTTCCGGGGTTGACGGTGACATCGCGTTGGGCGCTGCAATGTCGTGGACTCAGTCGCCGTGGTCCGTAGGGGACCAATTTAGGACCAATTCCAGCATTGGAGTTGGTTCCCCATGACCCTTCCTGCCGCCACCAAATACGCCATCATCGGTGCCGGCGTTCACGGCCTAAGCACCGCCTATCATCTCGCGCTTCAACTCAAGGCGACCGGCCGGGGCTCCGGCGCGGACATCCTCGTGCTGGACAAGTCGGCGATCGGCGGCGGCGCCTCGGGCATCGCCTGCGGCGTCGTGCGCAACAACTACTTCCAGCCGGCCATGCGCGAGTTGATGGCCCATTCCGTCGAGGTCTGGGAGAGCGATCCCAAGGCCTATAGCTACCATCCCGTCGGCTACATGCAGATCAGCCCCGAGGTGATGCACGAGCAAGTCGGCACCATCTACGAGCAGCAGCAGAAGATCGGCTACGAGTCGACCTTCGTCGAGGGCGCCGCCGACTGCCAGAAATACATGCTCGGTCTGTTCGACGATTGGCAGGCGAAGGGCATCACGTCTGTCCTGCACGAGAAGCGGGGCGGCTACGCCAACAACACCGCCTCGATGTATGGCCTGGCCGGCAAGGCCGAGGCCGAGGGCGTGCGCATCCTCACGGACGTCGAGGTGAAAGGCTTCGAGTTCGGCTCGAACTCCGGCGCCGTGACCGGGCTCGACACCAATAAGGGCCACATCGCCTGCGAGGCGGTCGTGGTTGGCGCCGGTCCTTGGGTGATCAAGTTCTGGGACATGCTGGAGCTGCCCCGGGCGATCTCAATAAAGGGCAGCAACGGCACCATGCATCACGACGTGCCCATGTGGAAATTCTGGTGCCTCGAGGAAGGCACGCTCGGCGTCGATCCCGAGATGCACAAGACCAATGACGGCAGGATGCCCCCGGTCATTCACGTGGACACCGACGCGCCGCTCTATTCCGACGTCGACGGCTCGCTCATCACCGACAAGCTCTGGGGGCTCTACTACAAGCCCGACTTCAATTTCGGCGGTATCCAGGGCGGCGCCTCGCCCTACAAGGTCGAGCAGAACCCCAACGACGTGGCCATCGATCCCTACGGCCCCGACTCGCCGGACTTCATCGTCGGCGACGACTTCATCCATACCTGGTGCTCGATGCTGGCGCATTGCCAGAAGCGCTTCGAGGGGAAGATCTCGGCTTACAAATACAAGGAAAAATCAGGCGGTCTCGGCTGCTTCACGCCGGACAATTTCCCGGTGTTCGACGTGTTCCGCGAGAACGTCTATGTCATCGCCGATTCCAACCATGGCTATAAGATGATCGGTGTTGGTAAACTGGTGGCCCAAGAGTTGATGGGAGAGAAAAGCGCTTTGCTGGAGCCCTTCCGCTTCGCGCGCTTCGAGAAGGGGCAATTGCACCCGGTCTCCCATAGTCCGTTTCCGTGGAGCTGACCGTAGAGGTGTGAAATGAACTACGCTGCATCCGCTGGTAGTCAGGCGATGGATATCGAACGTTTCGTCGACGATCCGCAACGGAAGGAGCTTGTCAAAGAGGTTCGCCGCAAGATCGACGAGCTCGGCATCGACTATCTTTATCTGCAATTCGTGTCGGTCACCGGCCGCATCATGGGCAAGGGCATCCCGGCCGACCATTGGGAGAGCGTGGCCAAGAAGGGCTTTCAGCTCGTCTACGGCGCCACGGTGAACCTGTTTCTCAATCGCCACGGCGATTATTTCGGCTACGGGCCGGAGGCTGCCGAGCTCGTCGGCATTCCCGAGCCCGAGACCTTCATGCAACTTCCTTGGGACAAGCGCGTGGCGCGTGTGTGGTGCACGCTGTTCCGCAACCGCGAGGAGCGCCAGGAGCCCGGCGCCTTTCTCACTGCCGATGCCCGCGGCAACCTCCGCCGCATCCACGAGCAGTTCAAGAAGGACCACGGGCTGGAGCTTCGGCACGGCACCGAGCCCGAGATGATGTGGTTCAAGAAGGACGAGAACGGCAAGCCCGCTGGCGGCTATTCCAATCCATATTGCTATCACATCGACCAGTTCGAGAGCCTGCGCCCCGTCTATCTGCGCGTCATCGACTATTGCCGCTTGATGGGTCTCGACATGATCCAGGGCGACCACGAGGATTCGCCGGGCCAGCTCGAGCTCAACTTTACCTACGACGACTGCTCGCGCACCGCCGACCGGCTGGCAACCTACCGCCAGATCTGCGCGCAAGTGGCCCGCGAATTCGGCATCATCGCCTGCTTCATGTCGAAACCCTTCATGGGCGTCTCCGCCAACGGCTGCCACCACAATATCTCGCTGTGGCGTGGCGGTGAGGAGGAGCTCAAGCCGCTGGGCAATGACCCGAACAAGCTGCCGGGAATGGCGCAGAACTATCTCTACCGCGAAGGCGGCGACAACACCTTCATGCCGGATACCGACGACATCCAGCTGCCCGGCAAGATCGGGCTGCAAGCCATCGGCGGCATCGTCGCCCATCTCGGCGCGCTCACCGCCATCGGCTGCTCGACGGTGAACTCTTACCGCCGCCTGTGGGACACCGGCTTCTGGGCGCCCGTTTTTTCCGATTGGGGCTTCCAGAACCGCACCACCGGCCTGCGCGTTTCGGCCCCCGGCCGCTTCGAGTATCGCGCCGTGGACTCAATGGTGAACCCGCATCTGATGGCGGCGGCGCTGCTCAAGGCCATGGACGACGGCATCAAGAACAACCTCGATCCCGGCAAGTCAGAGGAACGCAACATCTATCAGGCCATGGAGGCCGGCAAGCAGGTGAAGAAGCTGCCGATGACGCTCGGCGCCGCGCTGGAGGCGCTCAAGAACGACGACGTCATCCGCGCGGCCATGCCTGGCGAGATGTACCGCCTCTATAACGAATATAAGCAGGACGAGTGGGAGCGCTTCAACCACACCGTCACGGAGTGGGATTTGGAGACCTATCTCGACTGCCTGCCTTAGGCGCTTGCGCCAATAACAAGGGAGGAAGACTGAGCATGTGCGGGATTGCCGGAGTGATCCATCGCGGCGGCGCCTCTGGTGTCGGCCGGGAGATGACGGCGATGCTTCAGAGCTTGCGGCACCGCGGCCCGGACTCCACGGGCTTCGCCGTCTATGGCGTCAGCAAGCCCGACGAGTATGTCATGCGCCTCAAGCTGGCGGAGGCGGACGACCTCAAGACAGATCACAAGATCCACAAGAAGATCAGGGAGCGTCAGGCGCAGGTCGACGACCGGCTCACCGAACTCGGCGTCGAGACGCTGGAGGTGGCCGAGCCCACGCCCTACGCCTTCCGCTATCGGCTGCGCTATGCCGGCGATACCAAGCAGCTCGCCTCCGACATCGAGGACATCGAAGGGGCCGAAGTCCTGTCCTTCGGTCATGCGCTGGAGCTGATCAAGGATCTCGGCGACGCCACGCGGGTCTCGCAGGCCTATGGTCTCGGCGGCTTCCAGGGCACCCACGGCATCGGCCACACCCGCATGGCCACGGAGTCCGACGTCGATATCCGCTCCGCCCATCCCTACTGGGCCTATCCCTATAACGACATCGCCGTGGTCCATAACGGCCAGATCACCAACTACTGGATCATGCGCCGCGAGATGGAGCGCCTCGGCCACCGTTTCATGTCGAACTGCGATTCCGAGCTGCTCGCGGTCTACACCGCCAACAACCTGGAGCAGGGCGCGAGCCTCGAGGATTCGCTCAAGGCCTCGATCAAGGAGATCGACGGCGTGTTCACCTATCTCGTGGCCACCGACAAGGAGCTTGGCCTCGCCAAGGACACCATGGCGGCGAAACCCATGGTGCTCTACGAAAGCGACGATATCGTCGCGCTCGCATCCGAAGAGGTGGCTATCCGCGCCATCGTCCCGCGGGAGATCGACACCTCGGATCCTTACGATGAGGAGGTGCGCGTATGGCAGCGCTGACGCGATCGGCTCCCACCGAGCAGGAGCGCAAGTCCCATGAGATGGGCATGCACACCGAGCAGCTTGCGGGGCGCTCGCAGCGGAAGTTCTTCGACATCGATCTTAGTGAGCAGCATCATGGCTTTGGCTTGCCCAATACCTTCGATGTCGACTTCAACAAGCGCGCCGAGATCGACGCGTCCAACATGGATGCAAGAGCCGTCAATGCGCGCATCCGCGAGCTGATGAAGGAAGGCTGCGGTTCCATCGTGCTCAAGAATCCGGGCGCCAAGCACTCGATGGCCGTCGGCATCCTGAATCGTCTCAACCTCATCGTCGAAGGATCGCTCGGTTACTTTGGCCTCGGCCTCCTCGACGGCCCCAATGTGCGTGTCGCTGGCCGCGTGGGCTGGTCGTGCGGCGAAAATCTGATGAGCGGCACCATCCTCATCGAGAAGAACGCCGGCTCTCAATTCGGCGCCGCCATCAGGGGCGGCGACCTCGTCTGCAAGGGCGACGTGGGCTCGCGCACCGGCATCGACATGAAAGGCGGCACGATCATCGTCGGCGGTAATACCGGCGCCTTCACCGGCTTCATGATGCAGCGCGGGCGCATGGTGATCTGCGGCAACGCCGGCAAGAATCTCGGCGACTCCATGTATGACGGCACCATCTACATCGCCGGCGAGCCGCAAAGCCTCGGCGTCGACGCGGTCTGGGGCGAGATGACCGACGCCGACCGCAAATGGCTCGAGCGGAAGCTGCGCATGTATGGCGTGATGCCCAAGGGCGGCATGGAGTCCTTCCGCAAGATCGTCGCCGGCAAGCAGTTGTGGAACTACGACAATCTGGAGCCGACCGAGAAGAAACTCGTGCTTTAAGCGCGAAGGAAAGAGGCTGGGCGAATGGCAAAGAAGAGCAAGAAGCGCGGCAACGGAGCAGTCGAACCGGCGGAGTCGAGCCGTTTCATTTTAGGCAAAAGCCAGATCTTCACCCCTGAGGTCATCAACGACATTCACGTGAAGGCGGAGCTCGGCCGCTACCGCATGCGCGGCTTCTCGCTGTTCAAGAAGATTCCCCATTGGGACGATCTCACCTTCTTGCCTGGCACGCTGACCCGCTTCGTCATCGAGGGCTACCGCGAGAAGTGCGACACCAAGACGGTGATCGGGCCGAAGGCCAAGCGGCCGCTCGAGCTCGACATTCCGGTCTACGTCACCGGCATGAGCTTCGGCGCGCTGTCCTACGAGGCGAAGATCGCGCTCGCCCGCGGTGCCACCATGGCGGGCTCCGCCACCTGCTCGGGCGAGGGCGGCATGATCCCCGACGAGCGGCGCTATTCGTCGAAATGGCTCTATCAGTGCATTCAGTCGCGCTACGGCTTTAACCCGCACCATCTGCGGCTCGCCGATGCGTGCGAGTTCTTCATCGGCCAGGGCTGCAAGGTGGGCCTCGGCGGCCACCTCATGGGCCAGAAGGTCACCGACCAGGTGGCCGAGATGCGCTCGCTGCCCGCCGGCATCGATCAGCGCTCGCCGGCCCGCCATCCCGACTGGCTCGGACCCGACGATCTGGCGCTCAAGATCGAGGAGATTCGCGAGGCCACCAATTGGGAGATTCCCATCCAGCTCAAGCTCGGCGCCGCGCGGGTCTATGACGACGTGCGCATGGCGGTGAAGTGCGGGCCGGACTCCATCTATATCGACGGCATGGAGGGCTCGACCGGCGCCGGCCCGCATATCGCGACGGAAGATACCGGCGTGCCCGGCATCGCCGCCATCCGCCAGGCGCGCCGCGCCATCGACGAGCTCGGCAAGCGCGGCGAGATCTCACTCGTCTATGCCGGCGGCATCAGGAACGGCGGCGACGTGGCCAAGGCCTTGGCGCTCGGCGCCGACGCCATCGCCATCGGCCATTCGGTCATGATGGCGCTCAACTGCAACAAGGAAATCCCGGAATCCGACTTCGAGGCGGAGATCGGCGTGCCTGCGGGCTATTGCTATCACTGCCATACCGGCCGCTGCCCGGTGGGCGTCGCCACGCAGGACCCGGAGCTCAGGAAGCGGCTCGATCCCGACGAGGCGGCGGAGCGCGTCTATAACTTCCTGCACACGCTGACGCTCGAAGCCCAGATGCTGGCGCGGGCCTGCGGCAAGACCAACATCCATAGCCTGGAGCCGGAGGATCTGGCGGCGCTCACCATGGAAGCCTCGGCTATGGCGCAAGTGCCGCTTGCCGGCACCGATGTCACCATCGGTGTCGAGAACTATCACAAGCTTGGTTGAGTGGAGGAACGCATGGCCAAGGAAATGAAGAACGGCAAGGCGGCCAAGAAAGCGAAAGCCTCTGACGACGTCGACAAATATTTGAAGGACGCCGCCGGCCTCGATACCGCGCGCGAGAAGGTGATCGGCCAGCACATCGGCTACCGCTATGACGTCAATCTGTTGCCGGACTACGACCGGCTGACGCCGTTCCTCAAGGACTACATGGAGTTCATGGGCTGGGACGACCTCAACTGGCTGGAGGACGTGCACATGGGTTACGAGGAAGGCCAGCCAGCCATCTTCGACCGCAACATCAACGGTTGGGTGCGCATCCCGAAATCGATGAAGCTGCCCGACAACCAACAGGATCGCGACATGCTGGCGCGCGAGCTTCTGGTCCGCTTCCAGACCTCGCCGAACCATCCGCTTCACGAGCTGAACAAGGCCTATCGCAAGTTCTAGGGAGACGTTTTTTCTTGGCCTTCGCGTCCGGGCGCGGCCCGCGCAGAGGCCCAATCGGGGGCAAAGACGAAGACATGCACCGTCTCGGGCAGTGCAGGGTTGAAGACCCGGTTATGCCAGATCGCGGCCGCCCGCGCCGCGTCGTCCGCCTTGAGCGCCTTCACCTTGCAGGGCAGGCGATAGCCAGTCCGCCCTTGCGCGAAGTCGAGAATACAGCGCCGCGCCGCGATCAGCGCCTCGGCCAACGGCGAATCCGCCGGCAAGGTGGCCAGCAGCCGGCCGCTGAACGCCTCGGGCTCCTGGAAATAATCGGACCGCAAGAACAGCAGGGCCTTTTCGTAGGTTTCCCGCGGGTCGGCCGATTTCATCACCTGAAACCGGAGGAAGGCCGTGCTTTCCTCGGGCTCTTTCGGCAGCAGCAGCACCGTCAGGGCCGGCGCCAGTTCGGCCCCGCCCGCGTCGAAAAGGCGCGGGCGCATGCCGGCCGAAGGGCGGCCGTCATCCATGCGCATGGCGGTCTGCCGGATGTGGCACTGCCAGGCGAGGAACGCGTCCCGCAGCGTCTTGCGGCTCGATTTTCCCACGGTGTTTCCCTGCACTGTCGCGGCGCCCTCCGTCAAATGGCGCGCCGCAGGGCCGTTCCCGGCCGAAATTTCCTAGTAGGAAAACATATTTCATGTCGGTTGACGACATCAGGAGCACCGCCTAGCATTCGGGTACGATGGGGAGAAGTTTCGGCCGGATGCTGTGGCGATAGCCGCGTGGGCGCATCGAGCCCCGTGTAGTCGAGAGAGAAAGGTACGACCTAGCTGATCACCATCGGGGCCACGGGACGGAGGGCAAGCCCGACATCTCGCCGGCATGAAACCTAGGGGGGTTTATCAATGGGCAATAACTTAGACGCGCTGACGACGGTCTTCACCGAGTTCTACTACTGGGTCACCGTCGTCATCATGTTTCTCATCCATGTGGGCTTCTGCATGTACGAGGTCGGCGCCAGCCGGCGGCGGAACCACATGCACACGCTAATGAAGAACACGATGCTGATCCCGTTGGTCACCATCACGTTCTTCTTCTTTGGTTGGTGGATTTACTTCGCCTTCCCGAATGGGCCTTGGATCACGGGACCGCTGGAGGTCGAGGCTGCCGCGCCCTTCTCGCCTGTTTCGGAGAACATGGGCACAAATCTCGCCGACCGCATCACCGGTGTGTTCTGGGCGGCGTTCCTGCTGTTCTCATGGACTGCGGCATCGATTGTGTCCGGCGCGGTGATCGAGCGTATCCGGTCCGGCGCATTCTGGATCGTTGCCGTGATGATCGGCTCGGTGACCTGGATCATCGACGCGGCCTGGGGCTGGAGCGGGCAAGGCTGGATGGTGAAGCTGCTCGGCTATCACGATGCTTACGCTTCGGGCGTCATCCATGCCATCGCCGGGGGCACTGCACTTGGCGTGCTGGTGGTGCTCGGGCCGCGGCTCGGACGCTTCGCGGCCGACGGGACGCCACGACCATTCGTCCCGCATAATCCCTGGCTGGTGACGATCGGACTGTTCTTGATCTACACCGGCTTCTGGGGCTTCTACGCCGCGTGCAACGTGCCGATCATCTCTCCGGAAGGCATCGCGGGCCTGGGCACGGGCAGCCAGATCACGGGCGAGACGTGGACGGCCACGACCATCTACCTGACGCCGACCACGCTCGGTGCCATCACGGTCAACTTCCTGATGTCGCTGTCGGGTGGTCTGTTGGTCGGCTATCTCGTCTCTAGGGGCGATGCGTTCTGGACCTATTCGGGTGGCCTTGCCGGCATCATCACCGCGTCAGCCGGCAACGACCTGTATCACCCGATCCAGGCCATGTTTATTGCAGGTATCGGCACCTGGCTTGCCTACAAGCTGCACTACTGGGTTGAGCGCACCTTTAAGATCGACGACGCCGTCGGGGCCGTGGCCGTTCACGGCTATGCCGGCTTCATCGGCTTGGTGATCTGCGGGTTCGTGCTGTGGGGCTATCCGTCCTCGCCGTATGAGGGCTTCGCCACCATCAATCCGCTCGGCAACACGGTTGGTGCCATCATCATGTTCTTCGTCCTTGGCTTCGTACCGGCCTGGATCCTTTCCAAGATCCTGGACGCGGCGGGGCTGCTCCGCGTGCCGCGTGAGGTCGAACTCATGGGTCTCGACTTCAGGACGCTGCATGAGGAAGAGGAAGCACGTGAAGACGTCCGGCGGGCCGAGAAGGCTCTCGCCTGATCCGCACGGCAAACGAGATAGAGGAGAACCGAAATGGGTAGCACTTGGACAGATCTTGCCGATGTCGGGGCCGTGTACCCCTGGCAAGGCTATGAGCTGATCATGGTGATCGTCGCCGTTGCCGCGTGGATCCTTTGGCACATCGTCCAGATCCGCGAGGAGAACGCCGAATACGCCGAAGACATCAAGAAATTCGGCAGCAAGGAAGCCATCAGGAAGGCTCTCGACGATCATCCGGTCTGACCCCTGCGGACGGGTCTGACCCTCCAGAGGCGCCGGCTCGTCAGCCGGCGCCTTTTTTCATCCTCAAGTGAGGAACAGCCGATAGCGCACGAAGTCGTCGGCTTGGCCGTAGCGATCGTAGAGGCGCCGCGCCGTGTCGTTGGAGGCCTTCGTATGCCAATAGAGTCGCGAGCAGCCGCGCGCACGGGCCATGGCCACCACATCGTCGATCAGCGCGCGGCCGAGGCCGTGGCCCCTGGCCTGCCGCGCGACGAACAGGTCCTCCAGATAGCAGACGGGTGCGATCGTCCATGAGCCGGGGCGCAGCA
>Ga0299913_10003310_pt1 | contig 13133 bp, 11 predicted proteins | sample RVTome_9_FD_201360 | JGI IMG/M metagenome (GOLD analysis project Ga0299913, IMG submission 201360) | Soil microbial communities from uranium-contaminated site in the Upper Colorado River Basin, Wyoming, United States - RVT155D38 (version 2) ... | reverse complement strand
CTATCCCGTTCGTCCCCGCGAAAGCGGGGACCTAGGGGCGGCAAACGGAAAGGCCGGTCGTGTGACTCCTGGATTCCTGCTTGCGCGGGAATGAACGGAGCAGAGTCTAATATTGCTTCTCCGGAGTCTGCACCCGCAGCCCGTCAAGCTCCTCGGCCACCGTGATCTGGCAGGACAGCCGCGACGTCGGGCGCACATCATGCGCCGTGTCGAGCATGTCCTCCTCCTCATCGGTCCGCTCCGACAGCCGCTCCCACCAATCGTCGTCGATATAGACGTGGCAGGTCGCGCAGGCGCAGGCGCCTCCGCAGGACGCGAGGATGCCCGGAACGTCGTTGCGGATCGCGGTTTCCATCACGGTCGCCCCGATCTCCGCTTCGACCGTGCGGGCCTCGCCCTCGGGATCGACAAAGATGATCTTCGGCATCAGCCGCCAGCCGCCCTCGCGTATTGCCCGCGGTTGAAGAAGCGGTCCCTCTGGTCGTCGGTCGCGGTGTCGCGGTTGGATTTGATGGCGGCCACTTTCTCCAGCGCGCGCTTGACCGCGGGCCGGGCGGCAATCGCCTCGAACCAGCGCTTGACGTTCGGATACTTGTCGAAGCTCGCGCCCTGGGCGTCGTGCTGGCGCGTCCACGGGAAGGTGGCAATGTCGGCGATCGTGTACTCTGGGCCGCCGAGATAGGCAGCTTCGCCGAGCCGCTTCTCCAGCACGTCGTAGAGTCGCAGCACCTCGCTCTGGTAGCGGGTCATGGCGTAGTCGTTGCCGGGGCCGGCAAACAGCTTGAAGTGCGTCCACTGCCCGAACATCGGGCCGATGCCGGTGAGCTGAATCATCAGCCATTGGATCGTGTCATAAAGCGCGCGCGGCTCGCGCGGCAGGAAGCGGGTATGCTTGTCGGCGAGATACATCAGGATCGCGCCCGACTCGAACACCGTGTACGGCTTCCCCCCGGGGCCGTCGTGATCGACGATGGCGGGGATCTTGCGGTTCGGATTGATCGTCTCGAAGTCCGGCGAATACTGCTCGCTCTTCCAGACGTCGACCGGGATCTGCCGGTAGGGCAGCTCGAGCTCTTCGAGCATGATGAATACTTTCTGCACGTTCGGACTGGTCAGGCAATAAAGGTCGATCATCGCCGCTCTCTCCCCGCGTTTTTGGGCGGCGAACACATAGCATCGCCCCCGTGGGGGCGACAACGGAGGGTGACTGACCGGGCTGGCTGCCGGGCCGTCCGGGCGGGCTGATTGAACCGAAATGCATGCCAAACGGACCCAAGAAGGCGCGACTTGCCAAAGCGCGGCGGGGCTCTTAGGTTCGCCCCAATCCCGCGCCCGTGCAGCTGTAGCTCAGTTTGGTTAGAGCGCCTGACTGTGGATCAGGAGGTCGGTGGTTCGAGTCCACCCAGCTGTACCAATCCTCCGAACGGCCCGAAGATCCCTTGCAAAATGGCTGAAAAGAACCCGGAACAGGCCGGCATCTCCCGCCTGCGCATGGACGCAGGCGCGTAATGGATTTTCTCGGCACGCCGGATGTCGGTCCGCTTCTTTTCTTCGGTCTCACGCTCGCTTCGCTCGTGACCGCCTTCATCGGCGTCTACACGGGTGCTGCCGGCGGCATCATGCTGCTCGCCGTCATGGCGCTCGCCATGGCGCCGACGGCGCTGATCCCGGTGCACACCGTGGTGATGCTCGGTGCCGGCGTGACACGCACCATGATCATGTGGCGGCACGTGATGCGCCCGACGCTTCTGCCGTTCATTGTCGGCTCCGTGATCGGAGCCGCGTTGGGCGGCAAGCTGGTGATATCGCTGCCGACCTCGACGCTTCTAGGAGTGCTCGGCGCGTTCGTGCTGCTGGTGACCTGGATGCCGCGGCTCGGCCGCATCGGCGCGGAGCGCGGCCGTTTCCTGTTCCTCGGCTTCGGCGTCACGTTCCTCGGCATGTTCGTCAGCGCGACGGGCACGCTGCTGGCGCCGTTCGTCGCCAGCGCGTCGCCCGAGCGCCGCAATCATGCCGCGACCCTCGGCGCCTTGATGCTGTTCAGCCACCTGTCGAAGCTGATCGCATTCGGCTTCGTCGGCATCGCCATCGGCAGCTTCGCGCCGTTGATGGCCGCGATGATCGCCGCCGGCGCCGTCGGCAACTGGCTCGGCGAGGTCGCGTTGATGCGCACCAGCGAGCAGCGCTTCCGCCTGATCTTCCAGCTGGTGCTCACCGCGCTGGGACTGCGGCTATTATGGAGCGCGGCGGCGGGGGCGGGGTGGGTCTAGCGAAAGGCGTGAGGATCGGCCAGCATGGCCGCAACAGAAAATACCCTGGATGCGGGGAGGGCATATGAAATTCGGAATCTTCGATCACATCGACGATGCGGGCGTGCCGCTCGGTCGGCTTTACGCCGGCCGGCTTACGATTGCCGAAGCCTATGACCGCGCCGGCTTCTACGGCTATCACGTCGCCGAGCATCACTCGACGCCGCTTGGCGCGGCTGCGTCCCCCTCGCTGATCTTCGCCGCGCTTGCGCAGCGCACGAAGACGCTGCGCTTCGGCCCGATGGTGTACCTGCTGCCGTTCTATCATCCGCTGCGGCTGATCGAGGAAGTCTGCATGCTGGACCAGATGAGCGGCGGGCGCTTCCAGCTCGGCGTCGGGCGCGGCGTCTCGCTCTACGAGACGCAGGCCTACGGCCTCGACTTCAACCACACCCAGCAGATGTACCACGAAGCCTATCAGGTGCTGCTCAAGGGCCTGGCGTCCGACGAACTGACCTTCGAGGGGCAATACTACAAGTTCAACAACGTGCCGATGATTCTCAAGCCGGTGCAGCGTCCGCATCCGCCGCTGTGGTACGGCGTGACGCTGCCCGGCAATGCGCCCTGGCCGGCGCAGAACAACGTCAACATCATCGCGCTCGGCCTGCGCGACAACACCGCGGCCATCGTCGAGGCCTACCGCGCGGCGCGCAGCGAAGCGGGTCTCGATCCCGAAGGAACGCTTATCGGCATCAGCCGCCACGTGGTGGTCGCCGACACCGACGAGGAAGCACTGCGGCTCGCGCGCCGTGCCTATCCCCGCTGGCGCGAGAGCTTCCGCTGGCTGTTCGCGCGCCACGGCGCGGAGCCGCGCGTGATCGGCATCTATCCGCCGGAATGGGACGGGCTGCAGGCGTTGAACAACGGCATCGCCGGCTCGCCTGCGACGGTGCGGCGCTTCATCGAAGAGGAGCGGGCGGCGAGCAAGCTCAACTACTTCGCGCCGTGGCTCGCGTTCGGCGATCTCACGCTCGAAGAAACGCTGCGGTCGATCGAGCTGTTCTCGAAAGAAGTGATGCCGGCGTTCGCTTAGGTTACAGCGGCTGGAACCGGCGGCGGCCGCATTGCGTTTCCTTTTCGCACGCGCCGGGTGACAACCGGCCGCAACGGGGAAAACGATGGACGCGGTTGATTTTGCCGGTTTCTGACCGCGGCAGCAACGTATCGGTATGCGTAGCGTCTAACCCGTTCCCGGCGCGTGCACTTTTTGTCAGGACGCGGCCAGCGCGGCGCGCCGCCGTTGCAGGACGTGGAACGCAACCAGCGCGCCGCCGACAACGAAGGCGCCGACCTGCGCCGGGATGTATGGCGTCAGCAGCGCGATGCCGAGCACGACACGCAGCACACGTTCGACAAGAGTAAGCCGGTCCGGGTCGACTCCCGCCGTGCCGGTCGCGACCAGCCAGATCGCGAGCAATAGCCGCGCCAACGCGCCGAGGAACGGCAGCCAGTCGACGCCGAGTACCAGCACCAGCGACGGGTTGTAGACGAACACGAAGGGGATCATGAAGCCGACCGCCGCGATGCGCACGGCCTGCACGCCGGTGGCGAGCGGGTTGGCGCCGGCGATCGGCGCCGCCGCGTAGGCGGCAATCGCCACCGGCGGCGTGATGTTCGACAGGACGCCGTAGTAGAGCACGAACAGGTGCACGATCAGCAGCGGCACCCCGATCTTGGCAATCGCCGGGCCCATGATGAGTACGATGATCAGATAGGCGGGCAGCGTCGGCAGCCCCATGCCAAGGATGAGGCAGGCGAGCATCGCCACGAGCAAGGCAAGGATGAGGGAATCCTGCCCGATCTCCACCAGCAGCGTTGCAAAGCGCAGACCGATGCCGGTCATGTTGATGACGCCGATGACAATCCCGATCGCCGCCACGGCGACAATGATCTGTGCGCACTGGCGGCCGCCTTGCGCCAGGTTATGGATCAGCGGCATGGGATTGCGGCGCAGGCCGGCGTCGAGCACCAGGGCGGTCACCACGGCGGCGATCAGCGCCCAGAAGCCGGCCGCGGCCGGTGAGCGTCCGGCGAGCAGCACGATCACAACGACGCCCACCGGAATGATGAAGCGCATTGACTGCAGCCAGTCGTCGCGCGTGATCTTCGGCCGCTCGGCCAGCGGCACCGGCCCGATGCCGCGGCGCACGGACTCGGTGTAGACCGAAACGAACAGGCACAGATAATAGAACAGCGCCGGCAGCGCCGCAGCGGCGGCGACCGTCAGATACGGCACCCCCACCAGCTCCGCCATCACGAAGGCGACCGCCGCCATGATCGGCGGCGTGAACTGGCCGGCGGTCGAGGCGGCTGCCTCTACCGCCGCCGCGAAGGCCGGCGGAAAGCCCTGCCGCTTGATCAGCGGGATCGTGAACACGCCGGTCGCGACCACGTTGGCGACCGGACTGCCGGAGATGGTGCCGAACATGGCGCTCGCGAGTACCGCGGAATGCGCCGGCCCGCCGCGGATGCGCGCGGTGGCCGCGGTCGCCATCTTGATCAGGATCGCCCCGGCGCCGGTGCCTTCGAGCAGCGCGCCGAAGATGATGAAGATCACGACGATCGACGCGATGATGCCGACCGGAAAGCCGAATACGCCGTCGAACGAGTACCAGACGCCGCGCATCGTCTCTTCGAAGCTGAAGCCGACATGCGCCAGAAAGCCGGGCAGCCGCGCGCCGTACATGGCGTAGACGATCGACAGCGCGCAGATGCCGGCCAGCACCGTGCCGAAGCTGCGTCGCGTGAGCTCGATGATGGCGATGACGCCGAACAGCGCGATGTAGAGCTCGAAGTCGGCGAGAATGAATACGCCTTCCCAGAGCGACTCGTAGGTGAGGAAGAACCACCAGATCGTGAAGAGAAATCCGGCGAGCAGGACGAGATCAACGAGCCACAGCAGCATGCGTACACCGGGCGCGGCTTTCGCATGGCGGCGCGCCAACGGGTCGGACAGCAGAACGATGACGCCGCCGAGCCCGACGGCACCGCCGCGCAGCATCCCTTCGTCGAACAGCGCAATGCCGGTGACGTAGATCGCTAGAAGCGCCGTGATCAACGACAGGCTGTAGCTGCCGCCGCGGAAGATTTTGTTGATCCAGGCCATCGGAATATGCAGGTCCCGGATGGGCGAGCGACGCCCGCCGTCCGGGACGACAGAACTGACGGGACGTTACTTCTGCTTATCGAGGTTCAGTCCCTCGGGGATCTTTAGGCCGATCTCTTTGTAGTACTTTGCGGCGCCGGGATGCACTTCGCCGGCAACCGCCGCCAGCGCCTGCTCCTTGTTGATCGCGTTCTTCATCCAGGGCGCCATCGCGTGCGCCTCGTCGAGGTGCTCCCAGAACGCCTTGGTCATCTTGTAGATCACGTCTTCAGGGATGTCCGCCCGCGTGCCGAGACCCACATAAGCGCCGGTCGCAAGGATCGGCTTGGTATTGACCAGATTGCTGCCATACACATCCGGCTTGAGCTCAATGACCAATCGGGCCGGCTGCTTGAAGTATTCCTTGGCGGCCGGGTGATCGAACTTGGCCTTGTCGAGCGACAGCAAGCGGATCTTGTTCTGCAACGCGATCTGCTGCACCTGCGGGCTCGGCGCATTCGTCGTCGGTATCCAAACGTCGAACTTGCGATCCTGAAACGCGGCCGCCGCCGCGCCCCAGCCCATCTTCACCTGCTTGTAGTCGCGGCCTGGCTTGTAGTCGGTCATCGCCTCGATCAGCAATTCCGTATTGCGCGTTGCGACGCCGCCGGGCGGGCCGAGGAAGACCTGCTTACCCTTGATGTCCTTCAGCTCGTTGATGCCGGAATCGGCATAGACGACGAAGTGATAGACGCCGAGCGGATAGGAAAAGATCATCGCCAGCTTGCGCGTGCGCTCCGGACCGTCGGTCAGCTTCTTGAAAGGGCCGATCTGCTTGTACATGAGCCAGTAGCCGGTCGGCGCGCTCATGAAGAAGTCCATCTTGCCTTCCGAGGCGAGCAACTGATGCTGCGTCGCGGCGCCGGTCGCCGAGATCTGGACTTCGACGCCGGGCACGTATTTGTTCGCAGCGTTCGCCCAGGCGGTATTGACGATGAACGGCGTCGTGCCCGGTGGAAAGCTGCCGAACTTGTAGAACTTCTTGTCTTGCGCCAGCGAGGGGCTCGCTGCGGCAACCGCTCCGGCGAGGATCGCCATCGCAGCCAAACGATTCATCCATGTCATCGTTCGTTTCCTCCGTAAATCCGCTTCGTTCGGCGGTGTCGATTTATTATCGATCGGCTTAGCATCGAGATCGCTTCGCCGGGCCGTTGAAGTCCCGGGCATTGTTCACCGTCGAGTCGATCTCGTAAAACTAGTACAGCCGGGGGCAGGGATAGATGTGGCATACCGTCCTGGCAAAGCGGGGAGGGCGCGATGGGCAATCTGGACGGCTATACAGCCTTGATCACGGGTGGGAGCAGCGGGCTTGGGCAGTCGCACGCCAGGGTGCTTGCGCAGCGCGGCGCCAAGGTTGCGATCACGGATTTCCGTCAGGAAAACCTCGACCGTGCGAAAGCCGAGTTCAACCAGGACGGCATCGAGGTATTGTGTCTGAAGGCCGACAATCGCGTGGTCGCCGAGGTGAAAGCGGCGGTCGCGGCAGCCGAACGGACGTTCGGCAAGATCGACATCCTGGTCAACAATGCCGGCATCAGCGGCATGCAGGCGAAGATCGAGGATATCGACGAGGCGTTCTGGGACGACCTGTTCGACACACACGTGAAGGGCGCGTTCTTTGCAACCCAGGCGGTGGTTCCGGGGATGAAGCAGCGCCGCTTCGGGCGCATCCTCAATACTGGCTCAACCTTCGCCATGACCGGCGCCCCGGTGATGTGCCACTACACCGCCGCCAAAGGCGCCCTCACCGCGATGACGCGCGCCTGGGCGCGTGAACTGTCGCCGCTCGGCATCACCGTCAACACCGTGTCGCCGGGACTGGTGGAGACGCCGATGACGCGCGGCGATCTCACGCCGGAGCATCGCGCGCAGATCGTGTCGGGCATGCTGATCGGGCGGGTGCTGGAGCCGGTGGAAGTTTCCTACGCTGTCGCGTGGCTCGCGAGCCGCGAAGCTGACGCAGTGACCGGGCAGAACATCAGCCCGAACGGCGGGCAGGCCGTCGTGGGAATCTGACCGTCACCGCGGATGAGGGAAACGCTTATGGCATCAGCGCAGAGCTTCGCCCATTACATCGACGATCGCCCTGGCGAGGGCATCTTCCGCGTCGACCGCTCAGTCTACACGGATCCGGCGGTCCTGGAGGCCGAGTACGCGACGATCTTCGAAGGCAACTGGCTGTTCCTCTGCCACGAGACCATGATCCCCAACCCCGGCGACTACTTCACGGCCTATATGGGCCGCCAGCCGGTGTTCGTGGTGCGCGGGGAGGACGGCGGCATCAACGGCTTCATCAATGCCTGCGGCCATCGCGGTGCGATGCTGTTGACCTATCGCGTCGGCAATGTCTCGACCATCGACTGTCCCTATCACGGCTTCTGCTTCGACCGGCGCGGCAAATGCATCTCGGTGCGCAACCAGCGCACCGGCTGGCCGGACAACTTCGACATCGGGACCTTCGATCTCGCGCCGATCGCGCGCATCGACAGCTACCGCGGCATGATCTTTGGATCGCTATCCCAGGACGTTGATGAACTTTCCGACTATCTCGGCGCTGCCAAGGCGCTGCTCGACATTTTCGTTGCGCCCGCGCCGGCGCCATTGGAGATCGTCGGCGGCTATTGCACCTACGTCTCGAACTGCAATTGGAAGGTGATGCACGAGAATGGGCCGGATGCCTACCACGCCCCCGTCGTGCACCGGAACTTCGCCGACACCATCGCTTATCGCGAAAGCCGCGGCACCTACGAAGGCGTCAACAAGACCGAACGCGGACGGCTGACCGCGCGTATCGAGTCGGCGAGTTACGACCTCGGCAACGGCCACACCGCGTTCTGGAATGAGCGCAAGACGCCCGAGGCCTACCCGATCCACGCGCAGAGGGATGAACTGGCGAAACGCTTCACAGCCGGCCAACTCGACTGGATTCTCGGGCGCGGCCGCCACATGACGATCTTCCCCAATCTCCTGCTCAACGATCTCGCGAGCTCGCACTTGCGGACCTATCGCCCGCTGTCGGTCGATAGGATGGAGACCACCATCTGGTGTATTGCCCCGGTGGGCGAACCGCGCGAGATGCGCACGGCTCGGTTGCGCAAGTTCGAGGACTTCTTCCTGCCGAGCGGCATGGCGACGCCGGACGACATCGCCATCTGCGAGGCGGCGCAACGCGCGGCCTTTGCGACCGGCGCCCGCTGGACCGAGATGGGCCGCGGCTCCGATCCCGCGTTCCGCGTCGATGGCCCGGACGAGGCCGCGAAAGCGCTCGGCTTCAAGCCGAAGGTCAGCAGCACCAGTTGGGACCACGAGATCGCGCTGCAGGGGGTCTATCGCTATTGGCTGTCCCGCGTGAACCACAACGGCGGAGCGCATCGTGGTTGATGTCACGTTGCAGGCCGAAGTCTCGGAGCTTGTGTTCCGCGAGGCGCGGCTGCTCGATGCGCAACGCTGGAACGATTGGCTGGAGCTCTACTGCGAGGACGCGGTGTTCTGGGTTCCGGCCTTCACCATGGCGGGCGGCTACACCGAGCGGCCCGATGAAGAGCTCAACTTCATCTACATGAACGGGCGCAATGGCCTGGAGGAGCGGGTGTTCCGGCTCAACACCGGCATCTCGCTGTCGTCCACGCCGCTGCCGCGGACGCGGCATATGGTCGGTATGGTGATGGTGGACCGCGAGGACGGCGACGGCATCGAGGCCTTCGCCAACTGCCAGGTTGCCGTGTTCACCGAGATTCGCGGCCAGCAACTGCGGACGAGCAGCTACGAATACCGGTTGCGCCGCACAAGTGCAGGTTTGCGCATCGCGCAGAAGAAGGTGCCGCTGCTGGAGGCGGTGATCGACGGATATTTTGACTTCTACGCCATCTGACGGCGTTATCCGGCATTTTGCTCGCGTCGGGAGCGACGCTCCTGCGACGCGTTGCCGCCCCGCTTGGCCGGTGCTGGGCTGGCAAATTGGTCCCTAAATTGGTTTAGAACAGCCTCAGTCATTCTCTCAGAACAACTGAACGCGACCCGAAGGAGGAAAAATATGCGATATCGTCAAATATTGCCCGCAGCCGTGGCGCTTGGCGTCCTGGGCGCTGTCGGCGTCGTTGCCGCGCAGCAGCCGATTGCGATCGCCACCCCCAAGGCCGGCTCGATCTACAATTCCACGGCCGCCGCCGTCGGCAAGGTGCTGGCCGAGAAGGCCGGGATGAAGCTCACCATTCAGGCAATGGGCGGGTCGAGCCAATACCTGCCGATCATCAATGCCGGCGAACTGCCGTTCGGGATCGCCAACGTGTACGAGACCAGCCTCGGCGTGAAGGGCGAGGACTATTTCAAGGGCCGCCCGACCAAGAACGTGCGGTCCGTGGCGATCCTCTATCCGCTGCGCCACACGGTCTTCGTCAAGAAAGACAGCCCGTATAAGACGCTCGCCGACCTCAAAGGGTCGCGTGCGCCGGTCGGCTTCGCTAGCCAGAAGGTTCTTACCGTCGTCACCAATGCCGTGTTCGCGACCGTCGGCCTGTCGCTTGAGAAGGACTTCAAGGGCGTCAACACCGCCAACATCGTTTCGCAGGCCAACGCCTTCAAGGAAGGCCGCACGGACTTCTTCGTGTTCGCGCTCGGCGCCGGCAAGATCAAGGAAGTGGATGCCGCGGTCGGCGGCATCCGCGCGCTCGGCGTTCCGAACACGCCGGAGGCGCTCGCCGCCGCGCGCAAGGTCGTTCCGGTCGTCTACATGCGCCAGGAAAAGCCGAGCAAGGCCAACACCGGCGTGCTGGAGCCGCTCTATCTGATCTCGTATGGCGTCAATCTGTTCGCCAGCACCAAGACGCCCGACGATGTCGTCTACAAGATCACCAAGGGCATGCACGACAATGCCGCGGACATGGGCAAAATCTTCCCGCCGCTGCGCCTGCTCGACACCAAGGCGATGGCGCAGCCGATCGACGGCGTCGAGTACCACGCCGGCGCGATGAAGTACTACAAGGAGATCGGCCAGTGGCCGCCGAAGCCGCTGTAATGGCCTCCGCCGCTGACTGAACCATGAACGGGCCGGCGCAATCCGCGCCGGCCCGCCGATCTTTCCGCCAAGCCCGCAAGCGCCATGATGTCCGAGAACAGCTTGAGGCAGGAGCGTGGACCTTCGTCCCACGCGCGGTTTGCATTGCCGTACCCGCATCGTCTGGTCGAGACGCTGGCGTTCCTACTCACGCTCGGCGGCATCGGCTGGGCGGTCGATGCCTACAGCCGCACCGGTCTCGAGATCTACGATCAGCAGTTCCTCGCCGCCATGCTGGCGATCGCGCTGGCGATGGCGTTCCTCAAATTCCCGATCACGGGCAAGAAGAAGGACAGCCTGCCCTGGTATGATGTCGTGGCCGCGGTCGCGGCCTTCGTCGCCGCCGGCTATCTCGCGCTCTACTATCCGACGATTGTCGACCTCATCTATCAGCGCAACGCCGACAGCGTCGTGATGGGGCTCGTCGTCGTGCTGCTGCTGATCGAAGCGATGCGGCGGTCGACCGGTCCGATCCTGCCGGGCCTCGTCATCATCTTTATTGCCTACGCGCTGCTCGCTGCGCATCTTCCCGGGTCAGGCCTCTCGACCGACTGGCGCAAGCTCGCGATTTATCTCGCCGCCGACACCAATGGCATTCTCGGCCTGCCGATCAAGGTCGCCGCCACCATCGTGATCGCCTTCGTGCTGTTCGGTCAGGTGCTCAAGGAAACCGGCGGCATGAGCTTCTTCACCGACATCGCCATGGCGATGATGGGCCGCTTCCGCGGCGGCGCCGCCAAGATCGCGGTGCTGGGCTCGTTCCTGTTCGGCTCGATTTCGGGGAGCGCGGTTGCCAATGTGGTGGCGACCGGCATCGTCACCATTCCGCTGATGAAGCGCGCCGGCGTGCCGGCGCACAAGGCGGGCGCCATCGAAGCGGTTGCCTCGACCGGCGGACAATTGATGCCGCCGGTGATGGGCGCGGCGGCCTTCCTGATGGCCGAGTTCCTGGAGATTTCCTACGCCGAGGTCGTGCTCGCCGCGCTGGTGCCCGGCATTCTCTACTATGCGGCGCTGTTCATTCAGGCCGACCTCGATGCGGCCAAGCAGGGCATTCCGCCGGTCGACCCGGACAAGATCCCGCGCGCCGGCGGCGTTCTGCGCGCCGGCTGGTACTTCCCGCTCGCCTTCGCGATTCTGTTGATCGGACTGTTCGGCCTCAACATGCAGCCCGAGAAGGCGGTGATGTGGGCGGTCGTCGGCCTGATCGTTCCGGCGGTCGTGATCGGTTTCCGGGGCCAGCGGTTCAAGCCGGGCCAGTTCATCACCGCCATGGTCGAGACCGGCCACGGCGCGCTCGACCTGATTCTGATCACGGGCGCGGCCGGCATCGTCATCGGCGTGCTGGCGATCTCCGGCCTCGGTTATCAGCTCACGCTGATTCTGGTGCAGGTCGGCCAGGGCAATCTCATGCTGCTGCTGTTGCTCTCCGGCATTGTGTGCATCATCCTCGGCATGGGCCTGCCGACGGTCGGCGTCTACGTGCTGCTGGCGGCGCTGGTCGCGCCGTCGCTGATCGAGGTCGGCGTCCAGCCGATCGCCGCGCACCTCTACGTCATGTACTTTGGCATGATGTCGATGATCACGCCGCCGATCGCGATCGCCGCGTTCGCGGCGGCCTCGGTCGCCGAGGCCGATCCGATGAAGACCGGCTTCGCCGCGGTGCGCTTCGGCTGGACCGCCTTTATCGTGCCGATCTTGTTCGTATTCTCGCCGAGCTTGCTGTTGATCGGCGAGCCGCTCCCCGTGGTGATCGTGCTGATCACCGCGCTGCTCGGGGTGTGGCTGGTGTCGATCGCGACTATCGGCCACTTCCAGCGTCCGCTCAGTCCGGGGATGCGTGTGCTGTTCGCGGCCTGCGGTCTTGCAGCGCTGGTTCCCGCGGACATGTTCACCGGCGGGACGCTGGTCGACATTGCCGGCGTCGCCGGCGGCATTGCGCTGATCGGCTACGAGATCACGCAGGCGCGGCGCCGGCGCAGCGCGATTGTAGCAAGACCGGCGGAATAGCGCCGCTACACCGTCGCCGCCGGCAGCGGTGCACGCCCGCGGATGATGTCGGAGGCTTTCTCCGCCATCATCAGCACGCAGGCATTGATATGCGCGCCGACCAGGTCCGGCATCGCCGAGGCATCGACGACGCGCAAGCCCTCCGCACCGCGCACGCGGAGGTCCGGTTCGAGCACGGCGTCCGGGCCGATACCCATCGGACACGTCGCACAGGGATGATGCGCGGTGACCGCGGTCCGGCGGATGAACGCGTCGATGTCGGCATCGCTCCGGACCGTGAGGCCGGGCGAGGACTCTTCGCCGCGAAACGGGTCCATGGCGCGTTCATGCGCGACCTCTCGCGCGCGCCGTACGCCCTCGCGCAGTGTCGGCAGATCGTTCGGTGCGGTGAAGAAATTGTAGACGATGCGCATCGGCTCGCGCGGATCGCCGGAGCGCAGCAGGATTTCGCCGCGGCTGTCTGGGTGCAGCAGGGCAGGGCGGATTCCGAAGCCGTCTGCGTAAGGTGACTTCCATCCGGGAAACCACAGATGCGCCTCCGGCGGCAGCCCGCGGAACATGAACTCGACGTCCGGCACCGCGAGTTCGGGCCGCGTCTTGATGAAGGCGTGCAGGC
>Ga0299913_10003309_pt1 | contig 13135 bp, 23 predicted proteins | sample RVTome_9_FD_201360 | JGI IMG/M metagenome (GOLD analysis project Ga0299913, IMG submission 201360) | Soil microbial communities from uranium-contaminated site in the Upper Colorado River Basin, Wyoming, United States - RVT155D38 (version 2) ... | reverse complement strand
CCGTCAGCCCCTCGAAGTCCCCGATTCCGTCCCCGTCCGAGTCCGCGTACGCCTTGACGTGCACCTGGTAGACGATCGCGTCCTTGTACCAGAGCGGGTCGCGGTCGGCGGCCGCGGCGCTCGCCCCGGCCTCGCCTCCGGCGGCCCCCCCGGCCGCGGTCCCGCCTCTCGCCGTCTTCCCCTTCGCGCTCGTCTCCCTCCGCTGCGCCATCTAGCCCCCGTCGGTCGTTCGGACGTGCCTCACCAGGGTAAGGGACGATGCGAAATGCGGGCCGGGAGGGCTGACGAGAGGGCCGGGACGTTTCAGCTGAAACGCGGACCGGCGGTGCGCCCCGCTCAGCGCCGAGCCGTCGCCGCGAGGGCCCTGATGTCCCGATGCTCGAGGACGGGATCGGCGTGGTCGCCGGACCCGTGGAGTCCGGCATGGACCATCGCGCGGGCCAGGTCGTCCGAGCGGATGACCTGGTTCGGGAAGAGGACGCGGAGCACCGGGTACAGGACGCGCATGACGCGGTAACCGAGATGCGGCTCCTCGCGGCGCTCGACCGGGTAGATGTACCCGGGCCGGAAGACGTGCAGCCTGGGGAAGCTCGCCCTCAGGAGCGCGTTCTCCGCCGCCCCCTTGTAGCGGGCGAACGCGACCCGGCTCCTCTCGGAAGGATCGGCGCCCTGCCCGCTGAGAAAGCAGAACGCCGCCCCGGGACTGCCCGCGTGGAGCGCCTCCGCGAACGCCACCGCGCAGTCCACCGTCACCCGCCGGAGCTCCTCGTCCGACACCGTCCCGGTGTAGACGCCGAGGCAGAAGAACGCGACGTCCTGGCCCGTCAGATAGCCAGCGACCTCCCGGTAGTCCACGAAGTCCCGGTGCACGACCTCGGTCAGCTTCGGGTCCCGCACACCGGTCGGCCGCCGCCCGATCGTCGTGACCTCCGAGACCTCCGAGCGGCCGAGGCACTCGCGCAGCACCAGCCCGCCCACCATCCCCGTGGCCCCCAGGATGAGCACCCGCTTCGGCGTCATGTGGGAACTATAGGAGAGGAGGGGCGCCGGTCCCGCGACAGAGTCGGCCCCTCGCGGAGACGTTTCCGCGGAAACGCCCACCGCCTAGAATCGCCGCGCCATGCGCCGCTTCCCCGTCACCGTCACCCTCCCCATCCTGTGGGGCGACATGGACGCCCTCGGCCACGTCAACAACGCCCGCTACTTCACCTGGTTCGAGAGCGCCCGCATCGCCCTCTTCGAGCGCGTCGGCCTCGAGGCCATCGGCACCCCCGCCGAGGGCCCCATCCTCGCCAGGACCCACTGCGAGTTCCTCGCCCCGCTCCACTGGCCGGGCGAGGTCGTCGTCGGCACCGGCATCACCCGGGTCGGCACCAAGAGCTTCACCATGCTCTACGAGCTCGCCCGCACCGACGCCCCCGACCACCTCGCCGCCCGCGGCGAGGGCGTCATCGTCATGCTCGACTACCGGCGGGGCGAGACGGTACCGATCTCGGAAGGGCTGCGGGGACGGCTGGAGGGGATGATCGTCGACGGTACGATCTAAAGCGGTAGCAGATCGAAGGCGGCTCGGTGGCGAGGCCGAATGGGCCCGAAATGGCGCCGGTCGGTCGTGACGATCGCGGGGAGCCTCAAGCGCTCGGCCATGGCCGCGACCGTCGCATCCACAAAGCCGATGTCCGAGTAGACATCCATCAGCTCGACGGTTCGATCGAGATCCTCAGATCGAAGCTCCTCCACCACGACCTCTTTCGCGGCAACCGACGCCACGAAGGTCCTCTCGACCATTCCTCCGAGCCGGGTCCTCAAGAGGTGGGCGACCTCCGGGAGAACCGTGACCGGTGCCAGCAGCATCTCTTCGTGCTCGGCGAGGAAATCGCGGACCCGATCGTGCCAGGCGTCGTCGGCGTCCGCCAGGGCGTAAAGAGGGCCAGTGTCGACGAGGAGCGGCATCAGCCGCCCGTGCCGTGAGGCTCGAGCTCGGCGGCGAGGATCTCCTCGTGACGCTCGGCGACATCGCGTCGCCCGCTACGGCCAGCCGCTAGAAACGAGAGGGTGCAATCGCCACGGTGGCGCCCGACGTACTCGGAAAGCGCCTCGCGGATCACGCTCGCGGCGGGCCGGCCCTGACGCTCGGCCAACGCCTTCACCTCTCGATCCAGCTCCTCCTGGAGAAACACCGTCGTCCGCTTCATACGCCGTATGCTAGCATACGTCCAGCGGACGCTGCTTCGCCCGGTGGCGAACAGCTATTCTCCGATCTCCGCCCCCGCGTCCACCAGCAACTCACGCAGGACCGACCGGTGACAGCGGTCCTCGTCCTTGCAGTAACAGCCGACCGAGAGGTCGGTCCGGTGCGACAGCGCGGCGAGCAGGGCGATCAGCCGCGCGTTGTCCGGCGACGCCATCTCGGCGCGGTACTTCCGGACGAACGCTTGCCAGTCGGCGTCGGTCGCCGCCGACCGCGCCTCGGCGACCAGCTCCGCGCTCGGCGCGAGCTGAGGCAGCCACACGTCGTACCAGTCGTCGGCTGCGAAGCGATCCTTCGGAACGCCGCGCGGCGGCCGGCGGACGGTACCGATACGCAGCTCCCCCGGGGCGCGGGGCGAGCCGAGGCGGACGATGCGAAGCGTCACGCGTCTTCGTCCTCCCCTCCCTCGAAGGCCCGCCGCATCTCCTCAGGAAGCGGTTCGTCGACCTCCTCATCGATCCACATCCGTCCCTTCCAGGCTCCCGGTCGCCGCGGAACGTGCACCGCCTCCAAGGAAACCAGCCGGGCCAGCGGCTTTCCCGCCTTCACGATCACGAAATCCTCCCCTGCCGCTGCCCGTTCCAAGAGCCGCGATAGGTTTGTCCTCACCTCGGACATGTTGACCGTCGTGGAAGGCATGGAGTCGATGTCCGCGAGCGACAGCGGGATTACGCTACACGGATCGCTTGACTCTTGACCCGTGGGCGAACCTCCTCGCGAAGGCCGTTCTCGGTCACCAGATCGACCTTGGCTCCGAGGAGGTCCTCGAGCAGAAACCGCAAATCCATGAACTCGTCGAACGTCGGCGTTCGGGCGAAGTCGACGAGGATGTCGACATCGGAATCCGGGGACGCCTCGTCCCGCGCCACCGATCCGAACAGGCGAAGGGACGTGACACCTCTGGCTCGGAGAGCCTCCCGCTGCGAGTCGAGAGCCTGAATGACGGCGGCGCGGTCCATGGTAATCTCGTGCCGATCTCGATCCGAGTTTAGCAGCGGGTGCCCCAGAGGACAGGGTGAGAGGCGTAGAATGTGGGCACCTGTCGTTGGACTGGAGCGTTGGTTCGGCCAGTCCAGAGAAGGGGACCCCATCCGTCGGACAGCTTAACGGCTCGGCTAAGGTGGACTCCGGGTTGATGGTTCATGCCGCTTGCTGTTCGGGCTGCGAGGAGTCGGGGCGCAGCCCCGGCTTCCGAGCAGGTCATCTGTCGCGAGCCGAGAAACGGCTTCTCCAAAAACTGTTCGTCGATCCGGCGCATGAGCTCCAGATTCAGCGGGCTCTCGCCACGGTTCTCGTAGTAGAACGAGGAGCGAGCGATCGACACCAGGCGGCACTGCCGCGCGATGCTCAGCCCCTCGTGGTGCGGGTCGACCATCGCCACCCTTCGGCCGTGGCTCATCGACCGAAGGCCCCCTCGACCATCTAGCAGTCCCGTATGCCCCTCGGTGGGCACCCGCAATGGATGAAAAACGGGCACCGAGGCCGCGACCAGGCCATTTTCAGGACAGCCCCCAGAACCTCCGCCCCCTGCGCAGGCGCCCCCCCGTCGGCGCCAAGCACCTCCCTGTCCAAGGTGCGCCCGGATACCGGCTACGGACCGTCCGCCAGCCCGCCGGACGCCACCAACCACGCACTCCACGCCCCGAGCCTCACCACCCCCTCGCCCTCTCGCCGGGACCAGGTACGACTTTGACGGGAGACCCTGGCCATGCCTGATCCCCGCTTGCACCAAGTACGCTACTATGCTATCATGGATGTTACTTTAATGTCGCAAGAGCAGACCGTGGCGTGCCTGAGGGCGAGCTCGAGCCGATCACCGAGCGAGGGCCCGCTGCCTCGTCGACCGTCGTCTCCGACGCCGAACCCACAGCCGCCGAGCGCCGACGACTCCGTAAGCTCTGGGCACGGCTCGTCCACTGGGCCTGCGAGGTCGATCCGCTGCTCTGGAACAAATGCGGCGGCTCGATGCGCATCCCCGCCTTCTTCCTCGAGCCGGGCGCCATCCTCAAGATCCTCGCTCACCTGGCTGGAAAGGGCGGACGTTCGAGCCGCGCAGCTCTGCCAGTCCAGCCATCTTCGAGCACTTTTGCCCAGTGAGGCCCGCTGGCAGGGAAGCTCTCCTCGGCTAAGAGCCGAAAGTCCTGAGATGTACGCGACCGGACGAGGCTGGTGGACTAGAATACCGCCTTCGGTTTCGTGCTCATACAGCACGCCCAGGCCAGGCGCCATCATGCCCCGGTGCCGGTCCAAGGGAACAGTATCAAGAGTGTTTACCGTAGTCGAACTAATTTCACCGAAAGGAAGGTGGCTATGGAAACTCGGTCCTTCTCGTCAACAATCGCTGGCGCGCGGAGGGTAGAGCTCCTTGGAGCGGCGTCGATTCGCTCCGCTTTCTTGTCCTTGGTGCTGATTGTCGTCGGTGGCTGCAAGACTGCCCCATATCAGCCCGACCTATCAACGTTCGATGTTCGAGTCAGCGGCCAGATCTCTGTCAATGGACAAATGGTGCCGCTCAACTCCAACGGCATCTACAACTCCATGACACGCACGTACGAGATCAGAAATCTGGCTTCAGCCGATCTCCCCTTGGAGGCACGGCAGCTACAGCTGCTTTCTTGGTGCCCGCGAATAGCGCTCTCCTTCGCCGTCGCAAACGCTGGCCCGTCGCTCCTCGACACTAGCAAGGACGGAATACGAATTCAATTCAGAGGCCGCCGAAAGGTGGATGAAGTTAGCTCCGTCTCGGTGACGGCTAGACTGAACCGCCTCGGGCGAGGTCTCGCTGTGGCTTGCGAGGGGAGCATCGCAACCACCACCGACCGCCCTCTAGAGGAAGATGGCGAAGCTGTGATCCGGCTAGGCATCAACCCGGTGACCGGCACCTTCAGCGGTGGCGCCAGGATCAACTACGATGCCTCGGCACCTGATCCCGGCGCACTCGGAACCGCCGATTTTTGGAACCTCGACGGCAGCTTCGAAGGGGCTAGGGCGAGTGCAGAGAGTGGCTACGCGCATGTTGACCATTGTGGAGGAGATCTTGACGGGAGGATGGTCAAGGGGATACTCTCTCGCTTTCCGGCCAGTACGCTGGTACTGCCCGGGATACTCACCTTCAGTGGCGTCGCGCACTCCCATGGAGTGATTCATCAATTCCTCGGGATATCCAACCAAGCGGGCGCAGGCCGGACTCTTGTGACCTTCCCTGTGAATGTTCGAAAGGGAATGACTGCCTCCGAGGTAGCCACAGCAGTGCAACAAGGATTCGCTCAATCCAGAAACGTGAACCCAGAAATGCGCTACATTCTGGCGGTTCAGGGCGGGGACGGAGTCTCCTCCGCAAGGAACGATCCAACCAGTGCGCAGCTGGCGGTTTCTATGACTCTTGACGGGAACACCGTTGCAGGTCGGGCCGCCATCTTCCAGAATCCTCTGAATCAGGCGATCGCCGTACAAGCCTTCTCCGATCAAGGAACCGTCGCTCAGGAGAACAGTGGGATCCGGAATCAGTTCGGCGTCCTGGGTCAACCGCCGCTCACTGGCTGGCTAACACCGTTCAAGATCGTTTTCACAACGGATAACCCGGCAACGGGAAATCAGGCGGCCGGGGGGAAGGTCGCAGTCCTACTCAACTGGACCGAGAGCGTGGATGGCGTGCACCAGCAAGAAGGAAGCACCACGTCGTTCGAAGATCTCGTGATATCCACCCGTAGGGGGCAGTCCGCTGAAGAGGTGATGGCGCTGGTGGTGGCAAAGCTCAAGGCGCAACAGACCGACTGGGGAACATATCCCTTCATTCAGCGCGCTGGCAACGTCCTCTATATTGATGCAGGCATTGAGTTTCCGCACATCGTCTCACTGGGGAGCGACGACCATGGTGTAGGCTATATGAGCGCGGCCGCCGACTTGCCGTTCTTCCCACAATGAGCCAAGCCAGGCGCTGGCCCATCGCGCTCGTGATAGGATTGATACTCGGGTGCACTGCGGCTGGACGAAGGGAGCGCGTCCCGGACAGGAAGCTTCTGGTGTCACTGGGCCGGTCGCTGTTCTTCGAGAAGCGCCTCTCGACGAGTGGGGCTACGTCCTGTGCTAGCTGCCACCTCCCCGACCGAGCGTTCGCGGACGACCGCCGCTTCTCCGTCGGAGACCGTGGCCGCGAGACGGTTAGGAACTCGCCGTCTCTTCTCGATCGTCCAGCAGTGGGCTACCAGTTCTGGGATGGGCGGGCGGAGACCCTGGTCCAGCAAGTCTTCGGTCCGCTGGAAGATCCCGACGAAATGAGCGTTTCGATCGAGGCTGCGGTCGTCCGCCTCAAGGCCCTGCCGGAGTATCGGTTACAGTTCTATGAGGTCTTCGGAGGGGGGATCAGCGCGGAGCGATTGGCCCGCTCGATAGCTGCGTTTGTGGAAACCCTCCACACAGGCCCTTCCGACTACGAGGTGGCCAAGGCCCAAGGCATCCTTTCCGCTAGAGTGGTGCGGGGAGAGGCTTTGTTCCGGGGCAAAGGCAAATGCGACGTATGTCACTCCGGCAGGCGTTTCACCGATGAGAGGTTCCATAATACCGGAATTTCCTGGAAAGGAGGTCATGACCTCGGCCGGGGCAAGTTATCAGGTCGGTCCGAGGACACCCGCGCTTTCAAGACACCTTCACTTCTTGAGCTGGTGCGCACAGCACCGTACATGCACGACGGTAGCCTTGCAACATTGGAAGCGGTCGTGGAGCACTACGCATCTGGCGGCGCGCCAGAGGATGGGTTCCAGGATCCGGTCATTGCGCCCATCGATCTTGGCGCTGCGGAGCATGAGGATCTCGTAGCGTTTCTGCGTGCACTCAGCGGAACGACAAGCTCCCTAGAGCGGCCAGATGGTTCTGACGCTGCAGGGCCGCAAGCAGTCTACCCCTCTCTCCCCCGAACAGTCGGGGACATCGGTAACAGGTTAGACCGGGGACATGGGTAACACGTTTCCGGTCTCCTCCCGCCCGCCGCCGGCCTGTGGGAGTCAGCTATAAGTCGGGGAGGATGGGGATGCCTCGGTAGAGAGCGGGCTGGGCAATAGAGCCACCCGCGGTCGTGTAGGAGGTCATCCCCATGGGCAAGCCTAGCAGGAAGAGGTACCGCGCCGTGGACTGGGACCAGGTGCGCTGGTCTCAGATCGCCGATCAGGCGGGGGATCGGCGCGTCGTGCTCGGTGTTGACGTCGCGAAGGAGACGATGTTCGCCAGTGATCATGGCGCAGGGTCACAAGGTCCTGACGACGTTCAAGTGGCACCAAGTGAAGGCGAGCCGCGCGGTCGTCCAGCGCCTGTCCCGCCTCGCGGTCGATGTTGAGTGCTCGATGGAGCCGAGCGGTTCGTACGGCCTGATGCCGCCGTTCGGCGCCATCAAACGGCGTGACCTGATCCAGGCTGTGCGCGCGATGCTCACCGCCGTGCCGCCGCTCGCCGAGAGCGGCTCGACGCTCTGTGGCGACCCGCGCCGGGCGTCTCGACGGCCTCGGCACCGACTCCCGTAGAATGAGCAGCATGGGCAACGCCATCACGCGCGGCATCGAAGAGTACGTCGCACGCGATTGGGCTACGGCACGGACGGCGAAGGACGACTACTGGGCGGCCAGGATCCGCCGGCTGGGCGCGGCCGAAGGGGTTCGCATCGCCGACGAGCTACGCCGTCAGATGTTGGCGATCGACCCGCACTGGCCTTCGAAAGCCGAGCGCGACGACGACCTCGCGAGCCACGCTCGAACAGCCGAGCTGTTGAGACGTGCCCATCACGCCCGCGGCGGTTGAGCTCCTCCGCGACCTCGCGCCCCTGCTGGCGCGCTGGGGGCCGTGGTACCTCTTCGGAGCCCAAGCCGTCGTCGCCTACGGCATCCCACGCCTCAGCGCCGACGTGGACGTCACCGTCAGCCTGGACGCCGAGGACGCACCGCGCTTCGTGGCCGAGATGACGCGCGCCGGGTTCCAGCCTCTGGTCTCCGATCCCGACTTCGTCCGGCGAACACACGTGCTGCCCTTCGTGCACCAGGCGACCGGCATGCCGATCGACGTGGTGCTCGGTGCCTCCGGTCTCGAGCAGGAGTTCGCGGAGCGTGCCTCGCCGAGAGACGTGGGCGGGGTCGTCGTGCCGGTGATCAGCCGCGAGGACCTCGTGGTCGCCAAGATCCTCGCCGGTCGCCCGAAGGACACCGAGGACGCGCGGGCGCTGTGGCGGGCGCATCGAAACGACCTCGATGCCGATCGCATCGAGTCGGTCCTCCGCCTGCTCGAGGAGGCGCTCGGTCAGAGCGACCTGCTGCCGGCCTTCCGCTCGCTCCGAGGCTGACCCGCCGGTCGCTCCAGACCGACCGTCAGCCGCCGATCAGCGTTCCTCCCAGAACCGCGGCTACGACTTCTCCACCACTTCCGGGTCGGCCAGAACGTGTCACGGGCGCGGTGGGTCGTGGCGAGACCCTCGGAGCCCGCACCGGCCGCGCTAACCCCTCCGCCGCGCCTCCTCCTGCAGCAGCACCAGCCCGACCAGCGCGCCGAAGCCGCCGATCACCAGCAGGAAGCTGAACGTGAGCGCAAGCTCCGTCCGGCGCACCGAGCCCGTCCCCCAGCAGGTTTCCACACGCGCCGGATCGAGCGTCAGCTCCTCGATGATGCACTCGCTGTCCGACAGCCCGGGCGGGCACACGCAGGTGGCCGGGCGGTCGAGCCCAACGGCGTAGCGCACCGTCCGGTCGCCACCGAGGATGGCGACCTCGCTCACGACAAAGGTCTGGAGGACGACCAGGAGGACGAACCCGGCGGCAAGGACCGAGAGCGTCACCGCGAAGCGGCGCCGCAACCGCTTTCGTGAGATGCGGCTCTCGGACCCGAACTGTACCGCCACCGCCACGACGCCCATGACGACCGGGGCCAGCGCGGCGAGCTGCTCCTGAAGGGTGAGCGGCAGGAGGTCGGCGAGCGGCACGAAGCCGGGAACGACCGCCGTGCCGAGGAAGGGCGCCAGACCGAGCGCCACGCCGACGCCGAAGCCGACGAGGTAGCGGACGAAGCGGCGGCTGAGCGCGGTCGGCGGCTGCGGCGCCGGCACCTTCGCCGCCGGCTCGGCGGGACCGCCTTCCGCGGCGTCGGCTTGCGGCGGCTCGCTCAACGCGTCTCGCAGATGTCGAGGAGGCGCGTGTGCTGCCGACATCCGATTCCCGCCGCGTCGCGGATGCACTCGAGCGTCAGAACCTCCGGGGAGACGAGGTCGACGTTGCGCTCATCATGCGAGACGCCGCCGAGGTCGACTCGCACGACGTAGCGGCCGCGCCACAGGTTGGCGAGCTTGCCGACCGCAATCGTGTCGCGTCCACGTTCCGGCGAGCTGGCCGGGAAAATGCGGAAGCGGCCTCTTCCCGGCTCGCTGATCGCGCAGAACGTCGTCTGGAGATCGGAGGCGGCGGCGCGGCGGCGGAGGTTGCGGAGCGCCGCCAGGAAGCCTTCGACCGCCCCTGCGTCGCCGGCCTCCCGCCGCTGCGCGAGCCGCAGGTCGGCGCGTCCGCCGCGGTCGACCGCGGCGACCGGCCGCACGGGTGACCGCGCCGCCGCCTGATGGCCCTCGCGCTGGCCGCACCGCCGGCGGCCGGGCGGAAGGCGGCGCACTGGTCGACTCCCGGCACCTCCACCTCCTCGATCCCCTCGGGCGAGTAGCGGATCACCCGGATGCGCACCCGCTCGACCCGCTGCTCCGGCGCCCGTAGCGTTCCGGGAGCGGTGCCCGGCGCGGCGTGGCGCTTCTCGAAGATACGGTGCGGCATCGCGGCCTCCTTGCCGTGGCGAGGGGTGGTCGAGCGTTGGCAAGAGCGTATCGCGGCCCGGTGGTGGCGGCGGGGGGTCGCACCCGCGGCGCTCGCGCATGCGCGGTATGCTTCGCACGATCCAGTGATTACGGACGGCCGAATGAAGCGGCTGGTCGGTGGTTTCGGTTTCGGTCTTGGTCTCGCGGCGGCGGGAATGGCGCTCGCCTGTGTCGTCCTCCCCGTGCCGGGTGGATCGGTCACGATTCGGCGCAACGACGACCGGGCGGTGCGCTCGGCGGCGACGGTCGCGGCGGCGGCTGCAGGCGCGTACCTCCTGCCAAGCTCGACGCGGTCCTCGACCGTCTAGAGGCCCGCCGCCGGGGCCTGCCGCCGGCGGAGAGCCCGGAGTACTCGTCCGCGGCGTGGCGGCTGGTGGAGGGCGGCGCGACGTGGATCGACGTCGTCGGCCGCGAAGCGCTCCTTCGGCACGCCGCGCGGCGGCCGGCGAACGGTGCCGAGACGCAGCCCCTCCCGCGGAGCGCGGGGCGAGCCGAGGCGGACGATGCGAAGCGTCATGAGGAGCAGAGAATGGTCACGCTGGGAGTAGCTCGACGTCGTAGAGCCCGAACCGCCGATCGTGGCTGACGATCCTCAGGCCTTCGAGCTGGGCCTGGGCGATGAGGAGCCGGTCGAAGGGATCGCCGTGGTGGCGCGGTAGCTCGGCGACCCGCTCGGCGTGAGGGAACGTCACCGGCAGCTCGGTGAACCCCGAAGCCTCGACGCCGGCGCCGAAACTCTCGGGCACTTCCAGCCGCCCGAGAGACGCCTTGATCGCCGCCTCCCAGGCCGAGGCCGCGCTGACGCAGACTTCGGGCGCCTCGGCAATCGCCTCCTCGACTTCGACCGCCAGTCGCGGGCTGTCCGCCTGCCACCAGAGGAACACGTGCGTGTCGAGCAACAACCGTCGGCTAGCCAGCCTACTCCTCCTCGTCCCCCTCGAACGCCCGCTGCACGTCCTCGGGAAGCGGATCCTCGAAGTCCTCGCCGATCCGCATCCGTCCCTTCCAGGCTCCCGGCCGCCGCGGTAACTTCACCGCCTCGTAGGAAACCAGCCGGGCCAGCGGTTTTCCAGCCTTCGCGATCACGATCTCCTCCCCTGCCGCCGCCCGCTCCACGAGCCGCGACAGATTCGTCTTCGCCTCATACAGGTTGAACGTCGTGGAGGGCATGGAATCTCCTTGACCAACCTTGACCAACCTAGCCCGGTTCCAGCCCTCCTGTCAACTGGGACGGGGTAGAATCCATCCTGCCATGCCGAGGCGCACCCTGACGATCCCCTATCCCGAGGACCTCCTCCACTCGCTCAAGGAGAGCCCAGAGGAGTTCGAGACGGAAGCGCGTCTGCTGCTGGCGGTGAAGCTGTTCGAGCTCGGCCGCCTCTCGACGGGCCGGGCCGCGGAGCTCGCGGGCGTGCCGAAGGTCGAGTTCCTCCACTCGCTCGGTCGCTTCGGCGTCCCCGTCTTCAACCAGGATCCCGAGGAGCTCGAGTGGGACCTGGAGAATGCCCGCCGCTAAACGGCCGGTTCGAGATGATCCCTGCGGCCAGATAGTGCTCACTGAGAATGCTTTAGGGATAAAGGAAGTTCAGAATGAACGAGGCGTGGATTCCGGCGGTCACCGCTTTGGCCGGCGTTGCTTTGGGTGAGCTGTTGGCCCATATTCGTTCCAAGTCGACCGCGCTTCGCGAGGAGGCTCTTCAGGAATTCGAGTGGGTGAGTGAGTCTGGGTAGAGGTCGAGACCGCCGAAGTGGAAGTAGATGGCGTTGCGGAAGCGGGGCCGGCTACGGAAGCCGCGAGCGGAGCGCTTGAGGTTCTGGATGAGGGTGTTGATGCCCTCGAGACGGGCGTTGGTGACGCCGGCGGCGATGGCGTTGAGGACGCCTTCGAGGTGGTGCTTGATCATCCGGGCGACGCGCTTGATCGGCTTCAGCCGCGAGCGGATGGCCCAGGAGTACCAGGCGGTGAAGATCTTGCGGGCCGCGTCGCGGTCGCGACTCTCCCACATCTCCATGGCGAGCTCCTTGAGCATCCAGGCCCGCGAGGTCTTCAGCGCCTTGCGGACGAGCTGGTCGAACCGTACGAGAGCCGCAGGGGGAATCCGATCAGGGTGGTAGAGCCACCAGTGCTTGGTGCCGGTGAGGGTGTGGTCGCCCCGCTCGCGCAGCGCGCGGTTCTCCTCGCGGCGCACCCGGTCGACCGCCTGGCCCAGGTGCATCGCGACGTGGAACTTGTCGAAGGCGATCTTCTCGTCGGCCGCCGGTACAGCAGCCAAGGTCGCGGCGATGTAGGGACCCCACATGTCCATCGCCGCGGCTTCGATTCTGGCGAGCTCTTCCTCGGTGAAGTTGCCGTAGTAGGCCGCCAGTGCCTGCTTGCCGCGGCCGTCGGCGACATGCTCGACGACCCCGCGGTCGAGGTCGGCGACCACCGTCACGTACTCCTGCCGCTTCTGGAACGACGTCTCGTCCACGCCGATCCGCCGCGGCACGGTGAGCTGGCGTCGGGCCAGGCCTCGGTGCACGGCTCGCTGTATCACACCGTCGACCTGGTCCCACGTCAGGTCGAGCTGCCGCGCCACGGCAAGAATGCTTGCCTCCCGCAGCCAGTCGATCACCAGAGCCTCGAACAGGGCGGTAAAACCCGACCCCGGCTCCGCCCACGGCACCGCCAGTGTCTTGACCCCGTGCTCGTGGCACTTCACCCGCGGCACCTCGGCCGCGAGGATCGTCTTGTACTGGCAGGTCGGAAGGTGCCGCCACCGGCGAAGCCGTGCGTCGTAGCGCTTCGCCGCCCCGCCGCACTCCGGGCACGCCATCCCCTCCGACGCGCCGTACTTGACCTTGACCTCGACCTCACCAGACCCCAACCGCAGCTCCACGTCCGTCACCTGCCAGGGTCGCTCCACTCCCAGAATCCGGGCATATAGGTCCGTGTCTCGCATCCTGCCAGACTATGCGATCTCCACCAGGATTCCTGAAGAGCCCTTGAGGCGAGGTCTAGATCTTGGCCACCTACGAGGCCAACCGCAGGCGCTCGCGGCGGTGGCCGACGAGCT
>Ga0299913_10003308_pt1 | contig 13135 bp, 14 predicted proteins | sample RVTome_9_FD_201360 | JGI IMG/M metagenome (GOLD analysis project Ga0299913, IMG submission 201360) | Soil microbial communities from uranium-contaminated site in the Upper Colorado River Basin, Wyoming, United States - RVT155D38 (version 2) ... | reverse complement strand
TCGAGCGCCTGCAGGATGACCGAGCGCGCCAGAGCCCGGTTCACCGGCTTGAGCGTCGAGGTCGCCACGAGGGATCCGATCAGCCAGAAGGTGAGAGCCGCCAACGCGATTCCGCCAACGGCTCCGAGTCCCTGGTTGAGCTTTCCCAGCTTCGCCTTGTGAGCGAGGTTCGCGAAGCGCTGGCCGACGATGTAGCCGATGGTCTGCCCCAGCGTCAAAAGCACGAAGACGGTAAGCAGCGAGATCATCACGCCTGCGAGACCGGCACGGTCCGTGACCGCATCGGCGATACGGGGGCCGAGCGCGACACCCCCGAGCAGCCCCACGAAGCCGCCGCCGAGCTCGAAGACCAGACCCAGTAGACCCCGGCGATATCCCCGGAAGGCGGTGAGGGCCGCGACGACGACGAAGAGTAAGTCGACGATGTTCACGACAACGGCTTGAGACCGAGAAACGATCGTCTGCTCACATGCCCAACCCGGTCATCAGGGCCCGTACCGTGAGTCCACAGCAGAGCAGGGCCGCAATTCCGAAGGGGACGAAGGGCACTTCCGAGAACCGGTTCCTAGCCGCATTGTGAGCAAACAGCAGCAGCGCCGCGGGAAAGAACGCTCCATAGACGTAGTGGAGCCAAGTCGCGCCCTCGAATACGGGACGGCGCCCGGAGATGAACAGAATGGCCCCCACGATGAACTGGATCCCCACCACGACCTGCAGGATCCCGAGCAGGTTCCAATACCAGTCGTGTGGGACCCGGTTGCGGACGAAGACCCACGCCGACCACAGCGTCAGGATGCCGAAGCCGATCGGGATCGACCAGCCGACGTAGAGATGAATCTCGGTAAACGCGTCCACGGACGAGAGGGTAAACGCCGCGAGCCACTACGCCGATGCAAGCTTCTCGAGGTGGGGGACGCAGGCACCCAGAACCTCGTCCACCGACTCGGCGACCGAGTCGCGATAGCCGCGTGAGACCTCGTCGGGGGCCCTGTCTCTCAGCCATTCGGCGGGAATCACCTCGGGGATTCCGCATAGTTCGGCGAAATGCATGGTCCATACCTTGGGGACGATGGTCTCCGCCTGGTAACCGCCGCCTCCCGTCGCGACCCAGCGCCCCGACCCATGGGCGTGAATCGCGTCGTGAAGGATTCGGCCCATCCGGGGATACGCCTCCATCGTCAAACCGAGGTTGGCGAGCGGATCGTCGTGATGCGTATCCGCACCGAGTTGCGTAAGCACAAGGTCGGGCTTGTAGGCCTCGGCGAGTCCGTTCACCATTGCGTCAAGGGCCCACAGGTAGTCCTCGTTGCCCGTAAGGGGGAGAAACGGGAGGTTTGCCGAGGTTCCAACCGCGTCGCCGCTTCCCAGCTCGTCGGTGAAGCCCGTCCCCGGATAAAGGTATCGGCCGCTCTGGTGGAGAGACAGGGTCAGAACGCGTGGATCGTCGTAGAAGATCCACTGCACTCCGTCGCCGTGATGTACGTCGACGTCGATGTACATCACCCGCCAGTCGGGCTTCATGGCAAGCACTCGGGCGATCGCCACGGCGGGATCGTTGTAGATGCAGAAACCGGACGCTTCGCTCCGGCGCGCATGGTGCAGTCCGCCCGCGGGATTGAAAGAGTGCTGCGCCTCGCCCGAAGCCACCGCCTCCGCTGCCGTGATCGTGGCGCCGGACACGGCCGCCGAGGCGGTGTGCATGTCGGGGAAGATCGGATTGTCGGCGGTCCCGATTCCAAACTGCAGTCCGAACTGCGAGGTCACCGCGCCCGCGTCGATATCGCGCACCGCGTTCATGAACTCGAGTGAGTGGACCGCAAGGATCTCGTCGTCGCCCGCGTGACGGGCGTCGGCTTCCTTCACCCTCGCCGCCTCGACGATTCCTAGATTCGCGATGTGGTCCAGGGTCCCGAGCACGCGCTCGGGACGCAGGGGGTGGGTGGGCCCGAAGTCGTAGAGGCGCGCCAGTCCGGGCACGCGGATCAAGGTTGTCGAATCGCTCATCCCGTCACGGTACCCGCCCGCGTGGTGAATGATTCTCCTGGATCGCTGCGGCGCGCGGTCCTTCCTGCAGCTGAAGTCCCATGATGATCGAGTCCCAGATCTCGCCGTTGCGCCGTTTCCACTGCCGTCTCAGATGTCCCTCCTCGACAAAGCCGAACTTCCGGTAAAGCTGGCGAGCGGCCTCGTTGTCGGGCCAGAGCTGAAGGGTGATCTTGTGTGCGTCGCGCGCCCGTGCCCAGTCGAGTGCAGCGGTCAGCAATGCCGAGCCGATGCCCCGGCCACGTCGTTGAGGAGAAACGAGCATGCCGATCTCGATCAGCCCTCTGATGTCCTTGAGCCAGATCTGTCCGACGATGGCCTGGTCTCGCTCGGTAGCCACAAGCGAACCCCAGTTGTCGGCCTCGATGATGTCTAGATACCTCTGACGTTTGGCCTCGCGATCGATCGGCGCCTCGGCGCCGATGTAACGCTTCTCCGCCGCTACGATCTCGAGCAGGTCTAAGAACTCGTCGACGTCACCGGGTTTCATGAGACGCACCTCGACCTCGGTTTCAAGCGAGGACTCGACCCTCTCGGCCACTACGCTTCCGGCTCCCCCTCCGCAAGCTCCTGCGACCGTTCCATCGCAGCCTGAATCGCGTTGAGGAAGGCGGCGCGGACTCCAGACTGTTCCAAGACCCGAATCGCCCGAATCGTCGTGCCCCCCGGTGAGGTGACCATCTCGCGGAGTTCAACCGGATGCATGTGTTGATCGCGCAAGAGTTTCGCCGAGCCGAGCATGGTCTGAACCACCAGATCGGTCGAGATCTCACGCGACAGCCCGAGAAGTATGCCTCCCTCGATCATCGCCTCGGCCAAGAGTGCAAAATAGGCCGGACCCGATCCGGATATCGCCGTAACGGCATCGAGGTAGCTCTCCGGCACGATTACCACCCGGCCGACGTGTTCGAGGACCTCGCAGGCCAGCTTCAGATTCGCCTCGCTGGCATGACTGCCGGCCGCGACCCCCGCCATGCCCTCGTGGACCATCGACGGGGTGTTGGGCATCGCGCGTACCACCGGAACCGCAGGATCGAGATGCGCCTCGATGAAGGAAGTCGGGATGGCTGCAATGACGCTGAGGACGGTCTGGTCCGGTGTGACGAAGGAGGAGATCTCGCCGAGAAGAGACTCCGTATCCTGAGGTTTCACTGCCAGAACGACGACCTCGGCTCCCGACACGGCCAGGGGATTGTCGGGAGAGGCCTCGACTCCGTGGCGCTTCGTCAGTTCCTGCAGTCGTTCGGGCCGCCGGGCGGTGACAGAGATGTCCCCCGGCGCGCGCCAACCGGTGGCGACAACGCCCGCCACCAGGGCCTCGCCCATCTTCCCGCATCCGAGTACAGCTAGTTTTGTCATTGAGGCTCATATGATGGCACGACAACAATCCGGGTAACTACGGAAACGCCGGGAGCACCGAGCCCGGAAAAACGATACCTAGCTCGAGAGGACGAAGCTTGCTCGGACGTCTATGGCTTTGGGTTTCGGAGAAACCGAGAATCGAACGACTCGTCACCAAGAGCAAGCTCACCCAGGGCGTCGTCAACCGCTTCATCGCGGGGGACGACCTCGAGGACGCGATCGAGGCCATCCGGGCACTGAACGCCAAGGATATCGGCGGGATTCTCGACCTGCTGGGTGAAGGCGTCAGCGACCCCGAGGGGGCCCAGGCGGCAACGGACGACTACCTACTGGCAATAAAGCGCGTCGCGGAAACGGGCGTGGACACGACCATCTCCGTCAAGCCGACCCAGCTCGGACTCTCCTTCGACAAGGGTCAGTGCATCGATCATCTCCGACGCATCGCGGCCGAGGCAACCGCCATCGACATGCCCGTCGAAATCGACATCGAACAGTCCGAATTCGTCCTCGACACGTTGGACGTCTTTCGTATCTTGCAGACCGACTACCCCGAGATGCGTCAGGCCATCCAGGCGTACCTGCGCCGAACACCCGTCGACCTCGAGACCTTCTCGGGGGTCAAGCCACGCATTCGCCTGGTGAAAGGCGCGTATGCCGAACCCGACGAGATCGCGTTCCAAAAGAAGTCCGAGATCGACAATCAGTTCAAGTTTCTGATCGACTGGTTGTTCGAGAAGGGAACCGATCCGGGTATCGCAACCCACGACTCGAAGCTAATCGACTATGCGCGTTTTGCGGCAACTAGGACGGGGGCCGGAAATAAGGGCTTCGAGATCCAGATGCTTTACGGCGTCCGAACGAAGCTGCAGGAGGAACTCGTTCAGAAGGGCTACCGAGTGCGCACCTACGTTCCCTACGGCTCTGCCTGGTACCCGTATCTCATGCGGCGCATCGCAGAACGTCCGGCGAACCTGTTCTTCTTCCTTCGAACCCTAGTGCGCGGCTAGACCGGCCGGCGAAGAAAAAGAGGGCCCCAGAAACCTCGGTCGGGCCTGCCTCGTGTACTTCCCCACACACGAGATCGACTCGTTCTCAGCTTCTGGGACCCTGTTGTCCATCGATCGATCCAAGAACCGATTCGGCGGACGCGGCAGAACATAGCTATCCGCATCGAGTCCGGTCAACCGCGCGTCCCTGCAGGTAGAGCGACAAACGAGCAGGTCAGAGGCACGCCTTTTTTCTTCGCGTTCCAACCCTACATTTAGCGCGACCTGGCGGCGCAACTCAGCAGGTGCAGACCTCGGGAGAACGGTCGCGCGCGAGACATTCGTACAACTCGACCAAGTTCGAGGCAGTTACATCCCACGAGAACGAGCTCGCCGCGCCGCTCGCGGCCAGCGAGAAATCACGCCATAGATCCTGATCGCTCAGAAGCGTCTTCAACCTGCCGGCAAAGGCGACGGGATCCCGGTCTGCAAGCAGATAACCAGACTCCCCGTCTCGCACTATGTAGGAGAGTCCGCCGACCGCGGTGGCGATCACGGGGGTGCCGGAGGCGGAGGCCTCGAGGGCCGCGAGGCCAAAGGACTCCGAGTGTGAGCAAACGGTGAGAACGTCGGCGGCTTGATAGTAGACCGGGAGCCGTCGGTGGGGCTCGGAGCCCACGAAGCGGACATGGTCCTCGAGGCCCAGGGACTCGATGAGCTTCTTGGATCTGGCGAGCTCACGCTCGCCGCTTGAGCCGCTGGCCCCCCCAACGATTAGAAAGGTCAGGTTTCGGTCGAGCGCGGGGAGCACCTCGTTTGCCGCTCGGATGGCAAGCTCGAGTCCCTTGAGCGGCTGAATCCGCCCTACGTAGAGCATCACCGCGTCATCGGGTGAAATTCCCAACTCGGCCCTGGCCTTCATCCGATCGCCCGGGTGGAAGACGTGATGGTCGACCCCGGGATGAATCGTCTTGATGCGGTCGTGCGGGGCCCCATAAAGGCAGGAGAGCTGCTGCCATTCTTCGTCGGTCGACGCGATCAGGACCGCGGCCTCGTCCGTGAGCCGATGTTCGCCATCGAGGCGGGCCTGGGGCTCGGGGTCGTCGCCCGGTGCGAGGAAGGTGTTCTTGACCCGACCCAGCGTGTGCTGGGAGTGGACCAGCGGGACACCAAGCGCCCGCGCGAGGGAAACGCCGGCGATGCCCGACTGCCAGTAGTGGGAGTGCACGACGTCGTAGGTGACCCGTTGCATCGTCGAGAACGCCCGCACTCCGATCGCGAAGTCATTCAGATAACCGGGCAGTTGCTCTTTGGGAAGCTCTTCGTCGGGACCCGCCTGAATCGAGATGACCCGGACCTTGTCCGAGAGCGACACGATGGGGCGGGCCGAACCCGTCGCGCGCGTAAAGATATCGGTATAGATCCCCATTCGCTCGTGCGCCTCCGCCAGCCGGCGCACGTAAACCGTCATGCCCCCGGCGTCGCCCGATCCCGGTTCGGTCAGCGGTGACGAGTGATAAGAGAGAACGGCGATACGGGTTACCAGGGGCGCGTCATCGTAGATTTGCATGGCGTCTACTTACCCCGTTTGAAGAGTCTTACGTTATTGAGCGGAACGGCTTGCGCCCCAAGCTGATACTTGTACCGTTCCGGCCCCCGCATGAAGTCGAAGATCGTCAACCCCTCGTCGATCGATCGTTTTACGAGTTCGGAAACGTGAACGAATCCGGGCGAGAGCCGAGCCAGCTCAGGCTCGTAGGCGGAGTTGTAGAGGTAGAGATTGTTGTTGTAGGCGAACGAAAAGGTCGAGGCCAGGGCCCGGTCACCGATCTCGAACATATCTAGGCGCAGCCACCCCAGTGGCATGAAGGAGTGGGCGATCCGCTCGAAGAACGTAGCGATCTCCGGGCGCATGAAGTGCCCCTTCAGTCCCTCGGTTCCCCGGTGCATCTCGACGAACACTTTGAGATCTCGGTCGAGCGATTCCTCGGTAGCCGTGCGAACGCGCGCGTCGGGAAAGTCTCCGGCAAGACGCTTACGCTTGCGCTTCAGCTCGTGCCTCTCCTTCGAACCGAGACCCGCCAGGTACTCCTCCCAGCTCGGCGGAAGGGGTAGAAGGGCGGCCGTCTCCTCCTGCTCGAGCTTGAACTCCAAGCCGAGGCGGTCGGCTCGATCGAAAAGAAACTCGGCGAATCCAAAGGGCACCGGCATGTTGTGTGCATCGAAGACATCCCACTCGGTCTCGGTTTCGACCAGCCACGAGGCCAGCGTGTCCGCAACGTCTTCGCGGTCATCGAGCGAACAGATGGGGCCGAGGTAGTCGCTCAGATCGATCCCACCGACGAAACGCAGTACCTGTTCACCGTCCTCGACTTTGCGATACAGCGGCACGATCGCGACGACCTTCCCCTCGCGTTTCATCGTCAGGAGCAGGAGGTCCTTGTCGCCCTTGAACTCCTCCCACCACAGCCGGTTCCACTCGGGGGTGGCGAAGATCTGGCGATCGGGGTCGCGCCCGAGCAACCCGCCCCACTCGGGCAGGTCGAAACACCGTGCGGTGCAGTCCACCGCAACGCTGAGTTTCATGCTGGCTCTCACCGTGTCCCCGGTCGTGGATAGCAGACTAGGAGTTCCCCTTACGGGCGATAGCGAAACGGGTCGGTTGGCGGCCCCCGTTTCCTACAACGCCTTGGTGGAGGCTCTATTTCTTCTTCCCCGCTCGTGACCTCGTGAAGGGATCCGCTCATCGACCATGCGGAAACAACAACGAGCCCGCCTTGAGCGACGGGCTCGCTGGTGAGTTCGTTTAGGTGGTCTTGGTGGCGGCGGACCGAGCGGCTTTCGCGTTAGCCCGCACGGCCTTGCTGGCGCTGGTCGCAGCGGCCTTGGCCTGGCTGCGCGCCGCGCGGGTCTGGGCGATCGCCTGCTCGGTGGCAGCCGAACGCTTGATCTTCGTGGTGAGTGTCCGGCCACGGCCCACGAGATCCCGATAGGCCTGCGTGGTGCTCTCGCGCTCGGCGACGTCCTTCACCTTCTCGACGGCGTAGTCGCCTGCTCCGACCACCGCGTACAGGAACTCCTGTGTCTTTCCCATCTGATTGTCACCTCCTCGATGAACTCGGATATGGGGGTCCGGCCTCAGCCTCGCCCTGCGCTCAACTAGGTGACGGGATCCGGAGGCTCGCCGGATACCGCCGACACGAAGGTCACCGGAATCCAACGCCGGGTGGGGGGTGAAGAGGGTCGCTCCGCGATCCCGTCAGGTCTATTCGGTTGTCACGTCCTCGACCGACGCGGCGCGCTCGTGGGGCTCACCGGAGCCGAACTGATTGAGCTCGACGTAATTCCGGTAGGTGTCGATCAAGTTCTGTTTCTGTCTCTCCGAGAGCTTCATGTCCTTCAAGATCTCCGCAACCAGGTCGTGATCGCGGTTCTCCTCGAGGATTCCCGCTCTCACATACAGAGTCTCGGAGGAGATGCTCAGGGCCCTTGCTATGGCCTGCAGGATCTCGGCCGATGGTTTCCTGAGCCCTCGTTCTATCTGGGAGAGATACGGATTGGAGATGCCGGCCAGGTCCGAAAGCTTGCGCAGCGAAAGCCGGGCGCCTCTGCGCTGCTCACGGATGAAGGCGCCGAGCTCGCCGAGCTTCATGCGCCCGGCAACGAGATCGAGCTTCTCCTTCGGGTCCGTTGCCTTGCCGGTGTCGCCCATTTCGCGCTACCTCTCCTGGTCTATAACGCTAACAGATATAGCAGGTTCGTATAACAGTTGCAAGCAGAAGCGCTGCGGGTTTGCCGGGCCTACGTATTTTGTCCCCCCGGCGCTTGCCAGTAGCCTGGAAATAGGTGAAAAAGGGCTCAAGGATTCCGGTGAACGAGCCGAAACTTGGTTTAGTGTCGAGCAATCCGGCTACGCTTAGTAATGAATCGGCTACTCTCAGCACCCAAAGTATGAGAGAGTAGAGGGAGCACTCAACCGGTTCACTCGGGCGAGGTGCGTAGCGTAAAGACTCGGCAGAAAAGGGTTGGGAATGAAGTTCAGCACGGACGTGACGCCGGGGGTAGTCGGCACTGCCTTAGCCGCGGTAGCGGCGGGCTCCTTGATCCTGTTCTCCCTCGTTCTGCAGGAGTCGGCGCTCGACTCACCCTTCACCGGCCTGACGCCCATTACCCCGCATGACGGAGGCTCGAGCATCTCGGTCGCGGCGGCCCCCGAGGACGAGGCCGACACCGGCAGCTCAGAGACCGAAAACGATAGCTCCACGGGCTCCGACGCCTCGGGCTCCGACGCCCCCGCCACCGCCAGCGAGTCCCTCGCTCCGCTAACCGTGGAGGAGGGGGGCGACGAACCGATCGTAGCCTCGGTGGACGAACCCGGAGACATCCCGGGGGCTAGTGGCGGCACCGGCGCGAACGTCGGCAACGCCGGCAACGGCCCCACCGTCAATGCCAACGGGCCGCAGGCCACCATCAACAAGGACCCGGACGGGCGCCCCGGCGACGTCACCCTCCCCGACCGCAACGGGCCCAAGAACACCTCGCCCCCCCATGGCAGGGACTCCGACCGGGATGGCGGCGATAGCCGCGACCGCGATCATCCTCAAAACGACCGCCAGAGGGACCGGGCGAAGGACAACGCCAAAGACAAGGATGAACCCCAGAACGACCGCCAGAGGGCTTGGGCGAAGAACAGGGCCAAAGACAAGCACCAGAACGACCGCCAGCGGGCCTGGGCGAAGGACAGAGCCAAAAACGAGGGGTCGAAGGACAAGAAGAACCAGCGCGACGGAAACTCCTCAGGCGACCAGGCCAAGGGCGGAAACGGCAAGTCCAAGAAAAGCTCGTCGAAGGGCAAAGCGCCCCAGCAAAAGCAGAAGAGCTCCAAAGCGGCCGGAGACGACCGGACCGAATCCAGCCGGGAATCCGGCGATCAACGGTCCGACCGTTCGAGCGGTGACGGCGAGCGCGACTCGGAGGACCAGGACGCAGAGGACCGCAACGATCGCCGTGACACTCGCAGAGACTCCGACGACGACTCACCCGAAGAAGAAGACGAGCCGGACGACGACGGAGAATCGCACCACAGTGGGGACGGTTCTCGTGGCCACAGCCACGGGCGCGGCAACAGGCCCTAGGGACTGTCTAGCGAGTCCCTCCGGCAGGCCCTAGCCGAGGGCGGCGGTGGGGTCTGCTTCCCCCGAGGTGTACCGGCGCACTATCTCCGCCTGGATGACGTCCATGACCTCGTGAAGCTTGCGGCGACGGGCCGACAGATTGCGCTCGTGCTCTGCAAGGCTCGCCATCACCTCTTTGATCTCGTCGACCTGAAGCTGATTGAGCCGGGTCATGGTCTGCTCGCCGGCTATCTCTTCGACACGACGTCTTGGAACGTCCGCGTTGCGGGGGATCGAAAGGTTGGGGGCCCGCGAGGGGAGAGCCGTCTCATCGTCGCGAATCTCAGCCGAACCTAGGATCTCGGGAAGTCGCGAGAGGAGGTCCTGGTCCTGTTGGCCGGAACGACGCTCGATCTCCGCCCTCAAGATGTCGATTCGCGCATGGCACAGCCTGCGCTCGAACGAGATCTCGTTCTCGACGTCGCGGCATTCGTCGCGCAGGGTCCTCAGGTCCTCGAGGCTGCGCCCATTGATGTTCTCCAGGTAGCTCGGCTCGGCGATCGCTTCGTATCGCCTGCGTCGTTGTGAGTCCATTGACCTGAGGTTATACGACCCGGCCTTTGAGACCTAGAAGGTTCCTGGCCGAATCTGGAGTTGCGACCTCTCGCCCCGCCGCGCGGGCCATGCCGGCAACGCGTTCGATCAGTTGCGCATTGTGGTCGGCCAGGCGTCCACGCTCGTAGTAGACGACGTCCTCGAAACCGGTCCTGACGTGTCCCCCGAGCTCGATGGCCGCCTCCGTCACCGCGAGGTGGTGGCGTCCTATGCCGGTCGCGCTCCAGGTCGCGTCGCCGGGTACGTGCCGCGCCAGATAAGCGACCGAGTCCTCCCAGGCCGGCATGGCCCCCGGAACGCCGAGCACGAAGTCGAAGTGCATGTGGTGGTCCTCGCCTGCCGCGTCGTAGATGCGCTGGGCATTGGCAATCATGCCCGGCTCGAATATCTCGAACTCGGGCAGAATGCCGAGATCCCTCATTCGAGCGTAGAACCGCTCGATCAAAGATGGGGGGTTCCAGAAGACCTCAGATCCGAAGTTGACCGTTCCCGTGGTCAGCGAGGCCATCTCGGGCCGCAACTCCAGGGGTGCGATGCGAGCTTCCTCGGTGTCCGAGACCGCCCCTCCGGAGCTGAACTGCACGACGACATCGGTTGCGTTTCTGATCTCGTTCAACGCGGCCCGATAGACGTCCACCTCCATTGTCGGTTTTCCCTCTCGGTCCCTGACGTGGAGATGGTAGATGGATGCCCCTGCGTCACGGCATTTAGCCGCATCGAGCGCGATCTCCCGAGGTGTCAGGGGAAGCGCAGGTTGCTGAGCGCGAGTTACCTCGGCCCCCACTCCCGCGCAAGTGATGATCAGCGGCTGCATCAGCCCAGCCTGGTGGCCGCTAGCAGAGTGATGCGGCAAGCGGGTAAGGATTCACCGCGCTTCCGCCGCCCGGGTGGAACTCGAAGTGAAGGTGAGGGATGCCGACCGCATTGCCGGTATCGCCCACCGTTGCGATCTGTTGTCCGGCGCTCACGGATCCCCCGTTTACAAGGTTCTCCTGGTTGTGCATGTACCAGTAGGCGTTGCCGTCGTTACCGCTGAGGATCTGCCAGTTGCCGGCGCTGCCGCCATAACCCGAGTAGGTGATGGTTCCGGCGGTGATCGCGACCACCGGCGTACCGTAGTCGGCCATCATGTCGACACCCTGGTGGGAGCGGCCCCCGGAGCGCGGGTATCCCCACGAGTCGATGAACGAGACGGGCCCGGCTACCGGGCAGGTCTTTCCGTTGGTCGTAACGGTCGGCACCGAAACCGTCGGGGCTCCGCCACCCGAGGTGGGCTGTGCTGCGGCCGCTGCCGCCGCAGCCTCCGCGGCCCTCTCGCGAGCGATCTGAGCCTTGAGGTCCTTGTACTCATCGGTTACGGAAGCGAGCTTGCTTTGAAGTTCGGCGTTCTCGTCCTCGAGCTCTGCGAGAGTGCTGGCGAGAGCCTTGGAGTCCGCAGCTAACTGCTTCTCGAGCTTCTCGAGCTCGGAGTTGTTCCTTTCGAGCGCAACGAACACGTCCAGCTCCTCTTCGGCCACCCGCGACAGCATCTCGGCGCGATCGGCAAAATCGCCGAAGTCGTCCGACGCCAACAGGGCCTCGACGGCCCCCGAGCCTCCGGACATGTAGAGCTCTTGGGCGCGTGCAACAACATCCTTGGTGAGTTGGTAGTTCTCCTCGTCCAACTTGTCACGTTGCTTGCCGATGTCGGAGATGCGGGTTCGCAGCCGGAATTCCTCGGCTCGAAGCTGCTCGACGCGTTGCGATGAGGCGTCGAGCTCGGCTTGAAGATCCTGCATCTGGTTCTCGTACTCCGACAGGGACTCCTGTCCGGAGGCGCGTTGAGCCAGGGTCGGTGTAAGCGACAGCGCCACGAGGACGCCTGCGACCGCGATGCGGGTCGCGCGCGTTGGTACTGCAAACCTCACTACAAGACCTCCCGGCGGAAGGTTCCCGCGACTACAGTTGTTCCGACCGCCACTTCCTTACGCGACCATCGTACGTTTGGACCCCGAACTTAAGGCGTATCCCGCGATGGATCGTTCGCTGCACGCTAGCACGCCCCGCCCAGGCGCTCCACAGCCCGAACTCCCTGGTCAGGGCTACTACAATTGTCGTCACATAGGGTGACTAAGATCATCGGACACAGCGCCCACCGCGGCGAGACGACCAGAGCCAGAAGGGGAACATTGAGAGGCGTCGAGGACTATCTCGAGGAGATCAAGCGCCTGGAGGAGGACGGTGAGCGCATAACCGCCACCGTGCTCGCCCGCATTCTCGAGGTTTCGCTCCCCTCTGCCTCCGAGATGCTCAAACGGCTCGCCTCCGAGGGCTACCTCGTAAGAGAGAAGGGGGGGACCATCCTCCTCACGCCCGAGGGCAGGAGGCTGGCCCACACGATGCTCCGGCGTCACCGCCTCATCGAATGCCTGCTGGTAGACAACCTGGAGATGTCCTGGTTCGAGGTTCACGGCGAGGCCCACAAGATCGAGCACGCCATCTCGGCCCGCGTGGAGGAGGCGCTGGCGAAGGCCCTCGACTATCCCGACTACTGTCCGCACGGTCACCCTATCTGCCCCGTGGATTTGCGGCCCCTTCGCAAATTGAACGAATTGGAGCCCGGCGAGGGCGGCGTCATCGCGCAGATATCCGAACTCAAGGAAGAGGTCCTCCCCTACCTCGATCAGATCGGACTGCGCCCCGGAATCGAGTTGACGGTCAAGGACCTGGCCCCGATGGACGGCCCCGTCACGGTCGAGACCCCCGAGGGCCCGGCTTCACTGGGGCGCGAGCTCGCGGCGCTCATCCGCGTCGTGCCGGCTGAGGTACTAGAGCCCCACACGTAGCCGGCGCGATCGACGAACATAGATGACATGAGAAGACTCCTGACCGTCTCCACCCTTGTCGTCCTGGCCATGCTGGTGGGCGCATGCACCGAAAACCCCACTCGCAGCACGCCCGAAGGAAACACCGAGACGAACTCCAATGGAGACACCGGGACACCCCCCGATGCCGGGGGCGGCGCAGATAGTGCGA
>Ga0299913_10003307_pt1 | contig 13136 bp, 11 predicted proteins | sample RVTome_9_FD_201360 | JGI IMG/M metagenome (GOLD analysis project Ga0299913, IMG submission 201360) | Soil microbial communities from uranium-contaminated site in the Upper Colorado River Basin, Wyoming, United States - RVT155D38 (version 2) ... | reverse complement strand
CCCGGCGTCGCAGTCATCAGCGACAACCTGGCCCGGCGGCACTGGCCCGGCAGTGATCCCATCGGGCAACGCATCGTCGTCGGGCAGTCGGCGTCGGACTCCGATGCGCGGTGGCTGACGATTGTCGGCATCGCACCCGACGTCCTGCGCGATGCATGGGAGGGGGTGCCCGGCGGCGAGGTGTACCTGCCGTACCTGCAGGCGGTCGACTACCAGACGAACGCCCGATCGCCCTACACCTATCTCACGCTCGTGCTGCGCGGCCGCGGCGCCAACCCGCGCGCGCTCGAGGCGCCGGTGCGGGCCGCGGTGACATCGCTCGACAAGGGAGCGTCCATCTCCGATGTGACGACGATGGAAGCGGTCGTCGATGCCGCGCTCGCGCGCCCGCGATTCCAGCTGACGCTGCTCGCGCTGTTTGCCGGCGTGGCGCTGCTCCTCGCGGCCGCCGGCGTCTACGGCGTCCTGAGCCATACGGTCGCCAGACGGACACGCGAAATCGGCGTGCGGCTGGCGCTCGGGGCACCGCCCAGCCAGGTTCGACGCATGGTGCTCGTCCAGTCGCTGCAGCGCGTCGCCGTGGGCATGCTCGCCGGGCTGGTCGGCGCAGCAGCGCTCACCCGGCTGATGTCCAATCTGCTCCACGGCGTCCAACCGGGTGATCCGGCGACGCTGGCCGCCGCGACGGCGCTCCTGACGGGCGTCGCCATGATCGCGAGCTATCTTCCGGCATGGCGCGCGTCGCGTATCGATCCGATGGGCGCCCTGAAAGACGACTGAGCGCTCCCGCCCATGGCATCCGGGCCGTCGGCCGACGTGCGACCGGACACCCGATGCACTCCCGTCGTGAACAAGGATAGGATCAGCCGCGGAGCTGGTCCCTCATTCGCGGCCGCCCGCGATACGGCCTGTCGCGCGGATCCGGCCGCGCGGCGACGTGGCGCGACTGCACGTCTGTAAAAAGGCCAGGACAGAACGAGGCTGGGCGTACATGGCCGTCGCAGACATGGCACGCGCACTACCGGGCGGACCGCCGGCGCTCATCCGCATCCGTCGCCTCCTGCTCGTGGGAGCGCCTCTCGCGGCCGCGTATGTCCTGGCGGCGCAGGTCGGCTTCAGCTTTGCCGTCGTCGCCGAACAGGTCACCACCGTATGGGCGCCGACCGGCATCGGACTGGCGGCGCTGCTGCTGGGAGGGCTGTCGCTGTGGCCGGCGATCTGGGTTGGCGCGTTCGTGGCCAATGCCGGCACCGAGGCGCCACTCTGGACGGCCGCAGCCGTCGCCACGGGTAACACGCTCGAGGCGGTCGCCGCGACGTGGGTCCTGCGGCGGGTCGCGCGTTTCGACGAACGGCTCCGGCGGCTGCGCGACGTGCTGGCCTTCATCGTCGTGGCGGCGGTCGCGGGCACGATGCTGAGTGCCACGATCGGCGTGACGGCGCTCTCGGTCGCGGCCGTGCAGCCGTGGAGCCGCTTCGGGGAGCTGTGGGGAAACTGGTGGCTGGGCGATGCGGTCGGGGCGCTCGTGGTCGCGCCCGCGATCCTGACGACGTGGGGACGCGCACGCTGGATTCGCGGCCGGCTCGTGGAAGCGTCGGTCCTCGTCGGCGGCGCGGTCATCACCACGCACGTCGTGTTCGGCCAGGTGCTCGGTGCGACGACGGGGCATCACCCGCTCGAATACGTGATCTTCCCGTTCATCGTCGCGGCAGCGGTCCGGCACGGTCAGCCGGCGACGGCGTTTCTCGTCATGGCGACATCCGCGGTCACCATCTGGCACACCGTCCGGGGTGCGGGCCCGTTCGCCGGAACGGACACGCTCGAGAGCCTCGTGCTGCTTCAGGTGTTCATGGGCGTGGTCGCCGGGACGGGACTCCTGCTGGCGGCCGCCATCGCGGAGCGGGAGACGGGAGAGCGCCGCCGGGCCGCCGCTCATGGTGTGGGAGAGGTCCTGACCAGCGCCCCGGATCTGGCCACGGCTGCGCCGGACATTCTGCGGGCGATCGGGGAGAACCTCGAGTGGCAGGTTGCCGCGCTGTGGCTCATCGAGCCGCGCGATCGAGTCCTGACATGTCTGGATCTCTGGACGGAGAGCGGCACGTCCGCCCGTGCCTTCGTCGCCATGACGAGGAGCACCGCATTCGCTCCCGGAGTCGGGCTGCCTGGCCGTGTCTGGGCGTCGGGACAGCCCGCGTGGATCGCCAACGTCGTCGAGGACACGAACTTTCCGCGCGCTGGTGAGGCACGCGCCTGCGGCCTGCACGGCGGCTTCGGATTCCCCATCCATCTGGGGAACGAGATCCTCGGCGTGATCGAATGCTTTCACCGCACGGTTGTGCCGCCCGACCCCGATCTTCTGCGCACGATGTCGAGCGTCGGCCATCAGGTGGGACAGTTCATCGGACGCAAGCGGGAAGAGACGGCGCTCCGCGAGGAACAACGCCGGACGGCGGCCATCGTCAATACGGCGCTCGACGCCGTGATTGGCATGGATCACGAGGGTACGATTACCGATTTCAACCCGGCCGCTGTGCGCACCTTCGGCTATTCGCGGGAGACCGCCGTGGGCCGCGATCTCGCGGACCTGCTGATTCCTCCCGCGGTTCGTGCGCAGCACCGGGCAGGCCTTGCACGGTATCTCGCGACGGGTGAGGGGCGATTCCTCAATCGGAGGGTCGAGGCGGTGGGATATCACGCCGACGGCCGCGAGCTCCCGGTGGAGATCGCGATCGCCCGCGTCTCCGACGATGAGCCGCCGCGGTTCACGGGATTCGTGCGGGACCTCTCCGCCCGCCAGCAGGCGGAGCGCGAACGCGAGCAGCTGCTCCTGCGCGAGGCGGCCGCCAGGCGCGAGGCCGAAGCCGCCAACCGCGCGAAGGACGAGTTCCTGGCCACACTCTCCCACGAGCTGCGCACGCCTCTGAACGCGATCGTCGGCTGGACCCGCATGCTGCTGGACGGCGCGATGGATTCACGCAGCACGCGGCGGGCCCTCGAGGTCATCGACCGCAACGCGCACCTGCAGGCGCAGCTCGTCGCGGATATTCTCGATGTCTCGCGCATCATTACCGGCGGCCTGCGTCTCGACATGCGCCCCGTGGACGTCGGCGCCGTCATCGGGGCGGCTCTGGATGTTGTCCGGCCAGCGGCGGAGGCCCGGAAAGTGCAGCTCCATCCGCGGCTCGCCGCGTCCGGAGCCGTGATGCCCGGCGATGCCCGGCGCTTGCAGCAGATCGTCTGGAACCTCCTGGCGAACGCCGTCAAATTCACGCAGGCTGGCGGCACCGTACGCGTGGACCTGCTCGAGACCGGCACCGCGATCGTGATCCGTGTCCAGGACAACGGAGTCGGCATCGAGCCGGAGTTCCTTCCGTGCGTGTTCGAACGCTTCCGTCAGGCCGATGGATCGGTGAGCCGTCAACATGGGGGGCTGGGCCTCGGCCTGGCCATCGTGCGGCACCTCACCGAGCTGCACGGCGGCAACGTGCTCGCGGAGAGCGAGGGCGCAGGCCATGGTGCCACCTTCACCGTGGAGCTGCCGAAGCTGGAGACGGCTGGCCTTGGAGCGACGCAGGCCGGCACCGCTGATCCGCGCGAACGGACTGAACTGCAATCGCCAAACGCGCTGCGCGGCCTCGAGGTCCTGGTCGTGGACGACCAGGAGGACGCCCGCGCGCTCACGACGGCGATCCTCGAAGCCGCGGGGGCCGAGGTTCGCACGGCATCGTCGGCGCCAGACGCCCTGCGCCAGCTCGAGGCGGCACGACCGGATGCGCTCCTGGCGGACGTCGGCATGCCCGGCGCCGACGGCTACGCCTTGATTCGCGAAGTGCGGCGGCGGGACGCCGGATCCGGGCAGCGCCTGCCGGCCGCAGCGATCACCGCGTACGCGGGGGATCACGACCGGCAGCGCGCGATAGCAGCCGGATTCGACTGGCACGTGCCGAAGCCTGTCGGCCGCGCCACGATCGTGGCCGCCGTGCTGTCCATCTGTCAGCGCGGTTCCGGATCGTGATCTCGGCGGCGGCGGTTCGAACGGGCGTCCGGGCCTGACACGCCGCTCGGCGCTATGCCGGCGCCCAGAACGGTTCCCCCGCTCTGACCAGCTGCACCGGGATCACCGGGGTGAAGGACTTCAGCCAGTCAGCCATCTCGAGCATGCCCTGCTCTTCCGAAATCGCGTGCCCCAGCATGATCCAGCCTTTCGCCATCCGCAGCCAGACGGCATCGTGGACGTAGGCCGGACTGTCGAGCGCCCCGTCAGCTTCCTGCTGTTCCCCACTCACGATCACGTCGACGTCCGGGCGGCTCACTGCCGGAGTGGCGTAGCCGACACCGAGCTGGATGCGGCGCACCGTCGCGTTCGGGTCGCCCACGACCCTCAGCGCCTGTGCACCCAGGCGCTGCTGAAACCCTGCGGCCAGGGCGCCGAGCGTCGTCTCGGGGATGATGAAACGGTGCGAGTGGGGCGCGGTCTCATACCTGCTCTCGAGCCCGAGCGCGCGCGCGGCGCCGACGTACGTGAAGTCCGGGCGCTGAGCGTGCATGTGGTCGTGCATGCGGAAGACCACGATGTCGTGCGTCCGCATCAGGTCGACCTTCGCTTTGTAGAACGCATCCGCGCCGACAATGTCGACGTCGTCGCGATCGTTCCAGTACGTGTCCTCGTGCGGGATGATCATGTTCAACCCGGCTTCGGCAGCCTGCCGGACGACGTCGAATGTACAGAAGGCGGTCGTGGCGATGCCCTTGACCTCGGTTTCCGGCCCGCCGAACTTGAACGTGTCCCGGTAGGTCGCCTCCCGCCAGGACACGCCCAGATTGGCCTTGATGCGGCTGACGATCTCGCCGGCCGTGAGGGTGCGGGTCACACTGGCCTCCAATAGAGATCACCGGCCGGCATCCATGTGGCCGTCAACTCGGGCACGACTGCCGTGAGCCACTCCGCGCAGACACGCATGCCGGGATCTTCCGATACGATGCGCCCGACGAGGATCAGCCCTTTCTCTCCGCCCGCGGCCACGGCATCCCGCACGTACTCGACGGCTTCCCATTCCCGGACTTCCCCCGCGACGATCACGTCGACGTGGGGGAGCATGTTCAAGGACGCCTGGATCGGCGTCGATCCGGGAAGCACGCCGATGGTCCGGACCCTCGTCCCGGGCCGTCCGACGACGCGCATGCCACCACGGGCCCCGAGCGCCTTCCGGATTCCGGACGCAAGCGTGTCCAGGGGGATCTCCGGTATCGTCACGCGCGCGGGGTCCTGCGACGTTCTGTGATCCGCCCAGCGCAGCGCCTCGATCAGCCCCTGCGAGAACGGGTCAGGCCGTCGCGCGCGCCAGTGCTCGGTAAACCGCCAGACCACCAGGTTGTTCTTTCTGATGAAGTCGTCTTTCGCGGCGAAGACCGCGTCCGGGGCCGCCGGCGCGGCCGCCTGATCGGCATCGCCCTTCGTCACCAGTGCGGGCGTGTCGGCTCTCGCATAGAACGTCGGCCCGGAGGTGATGATGAGATTCGCCCGCGCAGCGGCCGCTCGTCCGAGCACCTCGAGCGTCGGCAGCGCGGTGGTCGCAATGCCGGTCACGACTGTCGATGGGTCTCCGGCCTTGAAGGTGTCGAGGGTTTCCGGCCTCCAGTCGCCCGCGAGGGCTTTTCTGACGCGGTCGACAATCTCCTGCGCGGTGACGGCGGCAGCCGGACTACGCGCGGACAGCGCCATGGGCACCCCGGCGGCAGCCAGCGCGACGAAATGGCGCCTCGAGATCTGGTTCATCGCTTCTCTCGGAACTTCCCGCAGCCGCGACTGCGCCCCGACGACGAACATCACCGACGCAGGGAATCCGGGCGCCCCACCGTCAACGTGGACTACCCTAGTGAGTACCCAAATCTTACGCGAGGTTGAGAACGCGCATGTTCATTCGCTACGTAATGACCCTGACGGTTCTTGCGGCCGTGACCGCCGTGTCGGTTCCCGCGCAGGAGCGATTCTCGTTCTTCCAGGCGAGCACGCCTGAAAGCGTCGAACGGATGCTCGCCCTCGCCGGGCTCCGCGACGACGACGTCGTCGTGGACCTCGGGTCGGGGGATGGCCTGATTCCGCTGACGGCTGCGCGCATGAACTCACGCCTCCGCGGATGGGGTGTCGACATCAACGCGCAGCTCGTCGAGAAGTCGAACCAGCGCGCGAAGGCGGAGGGGGTCGCGGATCGCGTCCGCTTCGAGCACCGGAATGCGTTCGACGCGGACCTCCGCGAGGCGACGGTCGTGACGATGTGGCTGTTCCCGGAGCTGATGCGGCTGCTGCGGCCGGTGATCCTCGAACGTGCGCGTCCTGGCACGCGCGTGCTGAGCAGCACCTGGGAGCTCGGCAGCTGGAAGCCCGACGCGGTCAACAGTACGGACGGCACGACGGTGTACATGTGGATCGTGCCTGCGCGGGTGGCCGGAGGATGGGACTGGGAGCTGGCCCTCGCTGGCCGGCGGGTCCGGTATGCCGCCGTCATGGAGCAGCACTTTCAGATGGTCGAGGGCGTCGCACGCGCCGGTGACCGCCGCGAGGTGCTCGAGGACATCACCCTGCGGGGGGCCGACATCGCGGTCGGACTGGACATCACGCTCGAGGGGCTCGGGCTCACGCGACACCAGTTCAGCGGCGAGGTGAACGGGGCTCAGATCGTCGGGACTGCGAAGCTCTCGCCAGCCAAGGGCGAGGCCGTGACCCTGCCATGGCGCGCGCGGCGGACTGCGCGCTCGGCGTACTTCGAACACACGGGCACGGCGATGTTCGAACAGCCAGCCGAGACTCGGTGACACCCGAAGCGCTGCACGCTGAAAGGGGCATTTTTCTATTGCTCAAAATCGAAATTTTGTCCACGCTAAAGCTGTGGCGACGTTTCACAGAATTGTTTCGACAACGCTGTTCGTTGCGGCGCTTTGCGCCGGTCCTGATGCTTCCGAGGCCACGCCGCAATTTGCGCGAACATACCGGGTGGACTGTTCGTCCTGCCACTCCGCTCCGCCGCGGCTGAACGAACGAGGGCTTCGATTCGTGGCAGCGGGTTATCGGCTGGAGGAAGGTGACGAACGCTCGCCCACGATCCCGCTCGCCGTCTGGAATACTGTGGACCTCGAATGGCGGCACTCGACGGAGTTGGTAAAGGGTTTCCCCAGCCGCGTCGAACTCATTTCGGCCGGTCCCATCGGGCGCAGCCGGGGGGCCTACTTCGTCGAGTGGCGCGCGCTCAGCCAGAACGTCGGCGGCAATGGGCGTCTGCTCAATCGCTCCGGTCGATTCGAGGATCTCTACCTGCGGGTGCCACTGACACCTGGCGGCGCAGTGAGCGTGACTGCTGGGCAGTTCCGAACGTTGACCCAGGCCGATGTGTCCCTTCGCCTCTCGTTGTCGGAGCCCCTCGTCTTCAGTTCCAGCGTGCCCGGGCGTCGCGCCGCTGATGCGCGCTTGACGAACCTGCGGGCGTTTTCCGCGTCCGGTCGGCAGCCGGCCGTGCGCGTCGAGTATCAGGCTACCCGGGCGCGATCGCCGGCTGATGGCTGGTTCGCCGCCGCGACGCTGCCCCTCACAGGTGAGCTCACAATCCCGTTCACCGATGCCGCCAGCCTGGAATTCGAGGGACGGCCGAAGGGTCTGTTCCTGGAGGCGTTTCGACGATCCGGGTTGACGTCGGTAGGTGGCCATGCGTTCATCGGCGACGAGCGGCGTCGCGTTGTCAGTGCGGTCGTGACGCACGATCTGGGAAATCGCTTTGCCGTTCTGGCTGGCGTTGGCGCCTTTCACGCCGCGGGGGTTACCGATACCCGGTTCAGTCTCGGCGGTGAAGCGACGATATCCTCCCGACTCGTCGGCGGCATTCGTGTGGACCACCGGACGGGAGAAGGACGTGACCCAGCCGTCCTTCTGTACGGGAATGGCCATCTGCCATTTGGGCCGTCATCGTTCCGGCAGGCTCTTCGGCTGCAGATCGAGCACCGAATCCAGCCGGCCAATCATGTCACCGGTTTCGCCGTCAGCCACGTGTTCTGAGGAGAGTGCCGCGTGGTCGGCGCAGGTTGCGTCGCGCCGTCGCCGTACGGGATGCCGGGGTATGCCGCCGTGGCCGCCGGTGAACGGCTTCGTCCGCACGCATGTCTCTCGTCTGAGAGCGGCTGTCGGCACGAACGGAGCTAACCCGAACCGTCGCCCCGAGGCCAGACCGCGAGCAGCAACGGCGTCACGACGGGCAGGAGCGTTGTCGTCCAGCGCACCCGCGGCAGCAAGACCAGCAGCCACACCGCCACGGTCATCAGGTTCAGAATCGAGAAGAGCTGGTCGGCCGTCATACGGCTATCCACTCGGAACCTTCGCGCGAGACCCGGCGCGGCGCAGCGACGATCCAGCCGAGGATGAGCAGGGTGACCACGGCCCAGATCACGATCGATGCCAGCGCCGCTGTGTCGGCGCCACGACGCTCTGCCCCCGCAGCGCTCCCCGACTCACTCGCGGACGGTGACCAGCTACGGGTCGGATCCATCACGATGACCTATCGCATTCGCGAATCATTCCCGTCCACCGTCACCCGGCGAGGCTGACAGCGAGCTGCCGTCGGATTGCCGGCACCGTGTCCACACGGGAGCTTGCGGTCCTCGGGCTGGACTCGCACCACACCTCGCGGTCGAGCGCACGCGAGCCCGGGCGGCGTGAGACGCCGCTAGGCGCGGGGCTGAAGCCCCGCGCTACGTGGTCGCCACTATGTGGTTTGCCACCACCATCGTAGGGCGGTGCGTCAGCGCCCCGACTCTGATCGACCTCGCTGGCACGTGGACTCGAGCTATCGGCGCCACTCCGGGAGTCGAGTGCAGATGTGGAGCTTGTTGCCGTCTGGATCCACGACAGTCATGCTCCGCAGGCGCTGAAGGCTTTCATTCGGTGGCTCCCGGACCGGAACGCCCTTCTGCCGGAACTCGCGGTACCACGCATCGACGTCCGGCACGTACAGATGAATCAGGCCGCCCACCGGGCAATCGCCAGTATGTTCGGTCAGAAAGAACGCGAGCCCGTCGCGGGAGACCTGCATGAAGACCGGAAGGCCCGGCTCGAACCGGTGTTCCCAGTCGATCTGGAATCCGAGGCCGTCGCTATAGAACGTCCTGCTCGCCTCGTAATCGGTGATCCGGAGAGTGGGCATGACCCGCTGCGCGGGATTCTGATCGCTGTCCATTCGCCTCCGTGACACGCGCAGACGCTGCCGCAGCGTGCGGCGTTGACGGCAGCGGCCCGCTGAAGCAGAGCTGTTGAAAGAGCGTAATAGAAGGCCACGCCAGCAGGTACCCGCCCGTCGTGCCCACGGGCAAATTCCGCGACGCACGCCTGTGGGGCGCATGGACTCACACCGGCGAGCGCAGCGCGGAACAGGACGCTCGCCGGCAGGCGGATGGAACCTGCGTGCCCGAAAGGCGCTCGCCGGACCTGAAGGCATGCGGCTGCGGGAGCCTGTTCGTGAGCTGGCCGGCAATGGCTCACGTCAGGTATGAATGCTGCCCTGAAATCCTCGCGAGTACCAGGGCAACGACACGGTCGCACCGGGGCCGGTAGAAGCGGAACGCCTCGGGTGCGGTCGCGCCGGTTCGTTCCATTAACACGCGTCTCAACGCTGCCCGTCCGCGCGACAGGCGCGTCTTGACCACGTCCTCGGACACTCCGAGACACTGCGCGACCTCGCCCGTGCTCAGCCCTTCGACCTCCCGAAGCACGAATACTTCGCCCATGCCACTGGGAAGGGTGTCGATCGCCCATTCCAGCAGGCCGCGCAGTTCGCCGGTGAACGCCTGCCGCTCCGGGTTGTCTGAAGGATTGCGGGACATGAACGGCTCCACATCCGAGAGTTCGTCGTCGAAGGCTTCGTACCGGCCCTGGCGGCGGACGCGAGCCAGCGCTTCGTTGATCGCAATCCGGGTCAGCCAGGTCGAGAACCGCGCGGAGCCATTGAACTGGCCAAGGTGCGTGAAGGCATTGACATACGCCTGCTGCATCACGTCCTCGGCTTCCTGATCGTCACGCACGATCGACCGAGCCGCCCGATAAACCCGCTCGTTGTAGCGGCGCATCAGCAGTTCGAACAGAGCCGTCTGTCCGCCCAGAACCTGCTCGATGACGTCCGGATCCGGCTGGTCCGCGTCCTCGACCGACGCAGCTGAGCTCGTGTTGATCATCATTGCCTTCACCCCAGTATAAAGAGTCAGCGGAACCCAAAAGGTGACAGAGCACGCTGATTGTCACGTTTGGACCGGCCGAGGCTCCAACGGACAGGAGGCAAACCTGATGGACACCCGATTGAATACGCCGTGGATTGCGCTGCGACTGGGCGTCGGTCTGACCGCCACGCTCGCCGGTATCGACAAGTTCTTCAACGTGCTCGCGGATTGGAGCTCGTACGTGAGTCCCGTCGCCACCCAGCTCCTGCCCGTATCGATCCCCACGTTCATGGGAGTCGTCGGTGTTGTCGAGTTGGCGGTGGGCGTAGCGATTCTGACCCGCTGGACGCGAGCCGGTGCGTACGTCGCGAGCGCATGGCTCCTGGGCGTCGGCACAAACCTGGTGCTCGCCGGTTTCTATGACGTGGCCGTCCGTGATGTCGTCATGGCACTCGCCGCATTCACTCTGGCCCGCCTTGCGGAGCTGCGGCAGGAAGGGCCGGCCTACGGGTTCGAGACCGCTTCTCAGCGCGCCAGCCGACAGGCGACCGCCTGAGGCGCACATCACGTCGAACGGGGATCCGAGGCCGCGGGGCGGAGCTTAAAACTGGACAGGTCGAACGACGTCCGGGAGCCGATGACTCGCGCGATGTGCTTCGCCAGGACGTCGCGGGCCCCGAACCCGCGCAGGTCCATATATGCCATAAACAGATATTATGTGGACAGACAGGCAGAGTCACGAGTCGGTGGTTGCACGGCGCCCGGTCCACCCTGGGCCGCGGGCCGTCAGGTCTCGATCATCGCGGCGGTGTGGCCGTGGAGTCCAAGCGCCGCGCAACTTCTTCTGACAGGTCCAGCGCCGGATCGTGCCAGAGCAGCGCGCTCTCACTGCTGAACACCGCCCAGAGCTTCTTCTCTATCGCGATCTCGCCGATAACGGGAAACAACTTCGCTGTGAATGCCTGCGTCAGCTCCTGCTGCAGCTCACGCACCTCCTCCTGGGCGTCCTCCGTCAGCCGCTGAAAATCTACGTGCGCCCGCTGGAACTCCCGTTCCAATCGCCTGCGGGCGACCTCCGTGAGCATCGACGTGCCCTGAGACAGTTTCAACTGGAGGGCTTCCACCTGCTTGCCGCGCGCCGACAGCTCTGCCGCCTTCTTGCCGCGAAGCTCCTCGAGTCGCGAGGCGGCGGCCTTTCCCTCTCTCGAGAGGGCCGCCACGCGGTCCACGTCCACGAACGCGAACCGCGCCTCCTGCGGGAACGCGGCGGCGACATCTGCCGACGCCTGCCCTGGGCCCTGGAAGAAGCTCCGTTCGACCGAGGACCGAATCGTCTGTGCCGAGGCAGACGGTGCGCCGATGGATCCGAGTGCCACTCCAATGACGAGCCATGTTACTCGTGTCATGTACTCCCCTCCGGAAGGACCGGGATTTAGACGTGACGCACGCGTCTTCGGCCGGACTCCATGGTGACATCCCGGCCCTGCGGCACTTCGTCTGCCCGGCTGGAGGGCGGCCTGACGCCGCGTCAATCCTGGCGGAGGGCGGTCATCGGATCGATGCGTGTCGCGCGTCGAGCCGGGAGGTAACATGCGAGACACGCAGTGAGCGTGACGAGAGCGACGGCTGCAAGGACGGTGGACGGATCGTACGGCGACGTCTCCCAGAGCTGACGAGCCAGGAGCCGGCTCGTGAGCAGGCTCACGACCAGTCCGGTGCCGACGCCCATCAACAGCAGTCGCCCGCCAACCCCCAGCACGCCGCGCATGACGTGCGCCCTGCTGGCGCCGAGCGCCAGCCGCACGGCGATCTCGCGCGTCTGCCGCGACACCGCGTACGCCATCACGCTGAAGACGCCGACGCCGACCAACAGCGTCGCCGCGATGGCGAAGACGGCGATGAGGATCAGGCTGAACCGCGGCTGCGCGTACACGTTCCTGTCGAGCACCTCTGCGATCGTGCCGGGCTCGCGCACAATCGCCTCACGGTGCGTGGCTCGAACCGCGCTGCGGATGGCACCGGCCACGACAGCGGGCTCCGCCGTGCGGACGAGAATGGCCGGATTGCCGATCAGTGCGGGTCCTGGCACGTACACGTGAGGGGCCGCAGCCTCGTATGGTCCGCGGTTCCGGACGTCCGCGACGATGCCGACGATGTCGAACGACGTCGGATGCGGCTGTCCACCACCCGCCGACGGCACGGTGATCGTGATGTGCTGCCCGATCGAATCACGTGTACCGAGATACGCTTTCGCGAGCGTCTGGCTGATGACGGCCTGCCTGGACGAGCGTTCCGCCGACGAATCGTCGAATGTCTCACCACGGAGGAAGCGAAGCCCCAGCGTTTCAAAGTACGATCCGGTGCAGAACTGGACCAGTGCCGTGCGCTGCGGATCAGGGGGCATGCCGGCGATGTCCAGTTCGCTCGCGTACCCAGAGCCAAACGGGGGAAATCCTGTGCTTGCGGCGGCGCCGGCTACGCCCGGGACCGCGGCGATGCGCTGGAGGGCATCGTCATAGAGACGGTGTTTCTCGGCCGCCGTGGCGTACGCGTCGGGTGGAAACGTGACCAGCCGGACGAGGATCGCGTCGGGATCGAAGCCGAGATCCACCCGTACCAGAGAAACGAAGCTGCGCATGAGCAGTCCGGCGCCGAGCACCAGCACGAGCGACAGGGCGATGCCCGCCACGATGAGCGCGTGTTGCAGGCGACCGGGTGTCCCCGTGAGGCCCCTGCCGTCCGCCTTCAAACCGTCCACCAGGTCGCGCCGACCGCTGTAGAGTGCCGGAGCAATCCCGAACAGGAGCGCCGCGGCGCCGGCCAGTCCCAGGCTGAAGAGGAGCGCCGCGCGATCCAGTCCGAACTCGACCTCTCCGGGCAGGGGACCTTGAGGGAGCAGCGGGACCAGTACGCCGATGCCGAGGTAGGCGAGCAGGGCACCGCCT